>Ga0155144_145_pt1 | contig 53537 bp, 53 predicted proteins | sample RifCSPhighO2_01_FD_106112 | JGI IMG/M metagenome (GOLD analysis project Ga0155144, IMG submission 106112) | Parcubacteria group bacterium RIFCSPHIGHO2_01_FULL_56_18 | reverse complement strand
CGATTCCACTTTAAAATACGCATACGCCGGTGAAGTAAGGTACCAATATCCGGCTCGTCTTATATGACAGACCCCCGAAAACGGCCTCAGCAAGAGGAGGCCTGCCTGGAAGCGTTCACCGCGTATTCCGATCCCCTGTTCAGGCACGCATTCTTCCGCCTGAGCAATCGCGATCGAGCGCTCGAACTGACCCAGGAGACCTTCCTCAAAGCGTGGGACTACGTATACGGCGGCGGTGAGGTGCAGCAATTCAAGAGTTTCCTCTATCGGATACTCAACAACCTCATCATCGACGAGTACCACAAATCCAAGCAATCCTCGCTCGACGAACTTCTCGAGAGCGATACGGGGGACCTTGAAGCCAAGATGTCCGAAGGAAGCGTGCGCGAAACAGAAGAAGGACTCGACGAGCAGGGGCTCCTCGAAACGATACGTGTGCGCATACCCGAGCTTCCAGACCTCTATCGGGAAGCAGTCACCATGCGCTACATCGACGGATTCACACCGAAAGAGATCGCCGGTATGATCGGCGTCACGGAGAACGTGGTCTCGGTGCGATTGCATCGCGGCGTCATCAAGCTTAAGGCGCTCTGCCTGAACAACGACCTATGAACGACATAACCAATCACATCAAGAAGGCGACTGATTCCCTGCGACTTTCCGAAACGGAGCGCCGCGATATGTCGCACGTCGTACGCGAATACATGGCGCACAAACCCCTGCCTGCCGGCAGGCACGGCCTCACTCATGGGGCGTATTCGTCTATTTCCCTGCGATGGTTCGCCTTCTCCTGGATCCATCGCCCGCTCGCCGCGGCGCTTGCCCTCGTGTTCATCTTCGGCGGCGGTGTCTCTTTTGCCGCAGAAGGTGCACTTCCGGGAGACGCGCTCTATGCCGTGAAGACCAAAGTGAATGAGTCCGTCAAAGTCGCGCTCGCGACGGACACCGAAGCCCGAGCGAACGTGCAGATGGAACTCGCCGAGCGGCGCATCGAAGAAGCTGCCACGCTCGCGTCGGAAAACCGCCTCGATGCCGAGACGCAGACCGCGCTTGCTGCCGCATTCGAAACACACGCATCGAACGCGACCCGGGAAGTCGCCACGATCGATGAGGATGACTCTTCAGCGGCCGCCGAGATCACCTCTCGCTTCGAGACCCGTCTCGCCGCACACGAGGAGGTCCTCGCGCTCGTCAGCGCCGACGTCAACGCCACCAATACGCTCGCGAGCGCGATCCGCGGCGCCGGTCTCGCGGTCGCCGATATCCGCGCCCGCGCCGAGGAACGCATGTCCGTGAGCGCGCCCGCGGCGATGTCGCTTGCAATGGAAACGGCCCCTGCGTCCGCTACGATGAAGGCCGCGGCGCCTTCCGCACCGGAAACACCCTCCACCCAGATGGATGTCGCAGACGATTCCGCAGCGAAATACGATCCCCGTGCGGCGGAACGGATGAGAAACTCCGCTGAAGCACAGCTCAAAGTAGCACAGAAGAAGCTCAAATCCTCCAAAGCGAGTACCGAGGTCAAAGCACAGGCAGAAGCAGAGCTCGTACTTGCGGACGACCATCTCGAAGAAGGTCGTGTCTTCCTCAAAGATAAAGCTAGCGCACAGGCATATCACGCGTTCCAGCAATCCCTGGTCATCTCCGAGAAACTGAATGTCATGCTCAAGTCCGAAACCTCGCTCAAGAAGGCTGGCGCACGCACGCCGGATTCACGTGCGAGCGCACGCGCGAAAGCCCAGGAAGCCCGTGACGAGGCTCGCGATGATGCCGAAGAGGCGCGAACGGAAGCGAAGATCCAAGCGACGGCGACACCGATACAGATCGAAGTGGAAGCTGATGCGGGCACATCGGTAGTCCACGAAGTCGTCCCGGTCATCCCGCCGCCGTTCAAGATATTCCATTTCGAGGACGAAGAAGACGAGGATAGCGACAGCCTCATCAACATCGAACTCTAGACGTGCCCTGCGAGATGGCGACTGCACCTATCTCACGGGACGTGCTAGAATCCCGCTGCATGCCGAAGCATTTCTTCTTCGATCTCGATAACACGCTGACCGCCAGCCGTCGTCGCATCGAACCGGCCCATGCCGAGCTCTTCGGCAAGCTGTGCGAAGCAGCGGACGTCATCGTAGTGACCGGCGGCACCGCGGTACACATCCGTGAGCAGCTCACGCCTGCATTCGAGGGCAGATACCTGCTGCTCGCCCAGAGCGGCAATCACGCGATAGATAAAAACGGCACCGAACTCTGGTACGGACCTTTCTCTGCCGACCAAGTTGCCGCGACGCTCTCATGTATCGAAATCCTCAAGAAATCGTTCGGTCTTACCGTCAAGGATGAGAACGATCTCATTGATAATCGCGGGGCGCAGATAAGCTATAGCGTCATCGGCTACCACGAAGATCCCGCGAAGAAAGATGCATTCGATCCGGATTTTTCCAAGCGCCGCGCCATGCTCGATCGTTTTCCGAAAGAGATCGCGGCGCTCGCGAAGGTCGGCGTCGAGGTATTCCCGGCCGGCTCCTCCGGCTACAATTTCACCATCATCGGGAAGGATAAAGGGGCCAATGTCGGAAGATTAGTATCGCTCAAGGGATGGGATAAAGACGAATGCATCTACATAGGGGACGCTCTCGGCCCCGGCGAGAACGACGCCAGCGTCATCGGCGTCATCCCTACCAAATCCGTCAAAGACTACCATGAGACCTATGAGTATCTTTCCAGCATTTTGGTATAATCCCCTTGCATGTCGGCACCCGCACTCATCGTCAAGGATCTCAAGAAGAAATACGCGAACGGTACCGAGGCCCTGAAAGGGGTCTCGCTGACGGTCCCGTCGGGCGATTTCTTTGCTCTCCTTGGCCCCAACGGCGCCGGGAAGACCACCATCATCGGCATCGTGACTGGCCTCGTGAATAAGACGGAAGGTACTGTTTCCGTCTTCGGCCATGATATCGACTCGGAGACCGAGAAAGCGAAAGCGCAGATCGGCCTCGTCGGCCAGGAGATCAATTTCAATCCGTTCGAGAAGCCGATCGACATCATCGTCAATCAAGGCGGCTACTATGGTATCCCCCGCGCCGAAGCGATCCCGCGCGCCACGCAGCTTCTTCAAGATCTCGGGCTGGGCGAGAAGATGAATGTGAAAGCCATGGAGCTCTCCGGCGGCATGAAGCGCCGCCTCATGATCGCCCGCGCGCTCATCCACAAGCCACGCTTCCTCATCCTCGATGAGCCGACAGCCGGGGTTGACGTCGAGCTGCGTCGCGGCATGTGGGATTATCTCCGCAAGCTCACTTCGGAAGGCCTCACCATCCTCCTCACCACGCACTATCTCGAAGAAGCGGAACAGCTTGCCAAGCATGTCGCCATCATCAGTAAAGGCACGTTCGTGGCCCAGGGCACGATGGACGAGATACTGGCCATGCACGATGATTCCGCCACCAATGACGGCTATCGAGGAGGTCGCCTCGAGGAAGTATTCCTGAAGCTCACGAGCGAGAAATAATATGGATTCTTATCGCCTTTGGATCTCGTTCTACACCATGATCCGCAAGGACGTGGTACGCATGTTCCGCATCTGGGTGCAGACCTTCCTCCCGAGCGTCATAACCTCCGTCCTCTACTTCCTCGTCTTCGGCACCGTCTTGGGCTCCCGCATCGGGGACATGCAGGGTGTCGATTACATGACGTTCGTCATCCCGGGCCTCGTGATGCTCGCCATCGTCACGACGTCGTACGCCAACACCTCGTTCACCTTCTTCGCATCGAAATTCTTCGCGCGCAATATCGAGGAGATACTCGTCTCTCCCACTCCGCCATGGGTGATGATCGCCGGCTTCGTGGGAGGAGGCGTCGTGCGCGGCATCCTCACCGGGACGCTCGTCCTTCTCGTCTCGCTCTTTTTCACCGGTCTCCACCTCAGCATACACAACCTTCTCATCATCCTCGCGTTCGCCGTCCTCACGACGATCATCTTCTCGCTCGCCGGCCTCGTGAACGGCATCTATGCGAAATCCATCGACGGTATCAACATCGTGCCGACGTTCGTCCTCACCCCGCTCGTCTACCTCGGTGGCGTCTTCTATTCCGTGCATACGCTTCCCGATTGGTGGCAGACGATCACCTACGCGAACCCGCTCTTCTATCTCATCAACGGTTTCCGCTACGGCTTCCTCGGCATCGCGGATGTCCCGCTCGTAACTTCCGTTTCCGTCCTCTTCGGCATCATCGCGGTCCTCGTGGCACTGAATTGGTACCTCATCCGCAAAGGTCTCGGGTTGAAGCAATAGAAAACCGCGGGCGCTTAACGCCCGCGGACTTTTTTGCAAGAACAGTTTAGGACCACTTTCCGAAGCTCGGCGAGTTCTCCCAATCCAACTTGAATTCCTCCAGCCGATAACGCCGTGCCATGTACGCGAGCGGGCTTCTGGCCGAAAGGATTCCGAGCGCTGCCTGTATGGCATTAGCGGGATCGAGACATGTCAGCATCGGAAGATCCGAAGGCATACGTAATGACGACCAAACATCGTCGGGGAATTCCTTCCCCGAGGCCGGAACCGCGATCACCGGATAATGCGTATCTCCTTGGATGACCGGCCCTGCGCCGTTGCTACGGCCAACATACGCGATGATGACTTTATCGCGATATGCCTCTTCCTTAAGGTGCTGCCGTAATGCCACGAGGCATTTCTCAGGGGCTTTATGGACTGAGCCCGTGAGCTCTTCGAGCAGTTCTGGGGAAAGCCCCATGTTTTCCACTGCATCAAAGAAGGCGTCGATATTGTCCTTCTCGGACGCCCGCCAGATGAGTATCTCCGGCATGGCATGGAGTTCCTTGAAGCGGCCGACCCTCTTGGCGACATCTTGATAGAGTGCGGCGATGACATCAAGCGTATCGCCATCACGGTATCGCTGTTTATCGAGATGCTCGCCGTTTTCATCGAAAAGACGCCACGAATCGTTGTCGACGACATCAGCGACGACGAGACCACCCTTCGGCGCGAAGCCGAATTCGATCTTGATGTCGCAGAGTTCGCATTCCTGCAAGGCCCACGCCTTCTCGATGATCAGGAATACTTGGCGAGCCAATTTTTCCATCTCGCCGAAGGGGTGGCCGACATCCGCATCCTTACCGTATACGTCGACGGCGGGGATATTGATGGGATCGTTGCCCTCACCCAATGGCATATCGGGCCTGACAACTGAAACGCCGTTCGGACCATATCCTTTGATCAACGGATCGTCCTTGACGAGCTTGGTCGAGCCGAACTGTTTTTCACTCGTCTTCAGGTAGAACTCGACAACGAGCGTCTCGAAGCGTTTCTCTCGCATCACCCGGGGATTGCGCTTGAGGTAAGACCCGAGCGCGATGCGCCTTACGACGACTTCGTATGGAAGCATCGAGCAATGAATGGCCTCGAATTCCGTCGGCCCGATCTGCTTACAGTAAGCCGTCGGAATGTAGCAGGCGTTCAAGAGCTCGAAGACCGCGCACGTGGTCGTGGTCGCGTATTCATCCTTCTTGTCGAACATGTCGTGCTTCGCGCCGTCGCCTGCCGTGATATCTTTCTTCGATCGGATCCGGACTATTCCCGGCTCCATCGGAAGGATGGCTTTCGTCTTACCCTCCGCGATAACATCACTTATATCAGCCATAGCTGGCTCCTTTTGCTTGCGTTTACTTCACGATTTCCGCCTCGAGGGCGGCTGATGGCACTATGCCCGCCCTCCTCTATGCTGTCAAAGCATGCAAAAAGGGCCCTTGATGATGTCTTTCCACTAGCCGATCTTCTGCGGATCAACGTCAGCCTGAGCGTATTCGCGTTCCGTATTCATCCTCAACCTCCTTGTGATGGAACACGAAAAACCAAAGGTCTTCCCCTGGTTTCTGACGCCACACTATCCTATTCAGCGTTCCAAATCTACCCACATATATTTGATACCTTCGTGCTCGCGTGATTCCTCGAAAACAATCTTCGTGAATTCCTTTTCGTATTCGGGGAACTGCGAATCTCCTTCTTTATCATCTTCAATCAGCGTGAGATAGAGCTTATCAACAAGCGGAAGTGATTGACGATATATCTCACCGCCCCCACCGATGAAAATCTCATCGCTTCCCGGAGCTTGTTTCGCTTTCTCAATGGCCTCCTCAATTGACGACACGATGAGAGGTTTCGTAAACCCCTCATCAAGGTTTAACCTTGATGCATCCCGAGTAATGACGATATTCGTGCGCCCAGGCAAGGGCTTCCCGAGCGTAGCAAGGATGGATTCGAACGTTTTGCGGCCCATGATAATCGGGTGTCCGAGCGTCAGCTGTTTGAATCTCTTGAAATCGTCTGGAATATGCCAGAGGAGCTGATTGTCTTTCCCGAGCACCCGATTGAGCCCGATTGCCGCAACGATGCTGATCATGCGCGGACTATACCAAAAAAGAGAAAGGCTCGCTTTTAAAGCGGGCCTTTCAGATACGACGAAGATGGACTCAGCCATTCGAGTGGGTGAGCGCGATGAGGACCAGAATGCCCACCGCGATGCCGACGAGCCGGAGCGCGATCCCCGTCTTGGAATACTCCACGTAGTGCGTGGAAAAAGCCCGAAGGCGGGTCCCGATCGTTTTCTCAGAAGCCTTCATGGGAGTCACCTCTCATAAATCGGTGCGGCCAGATGCCGCACCGCTAGAAATATTATACTTATATTTAAATATATGTCAAGTCAAACTATCATCTTCGCCTTGATGCTAGGGTGGCTCTGGTAGTTCACGAGCTCGATATCTTCCATCTTGAAACCATCGATACCCTTTACTGCCGGATTGAGCTTCAGTTGCGGCAATGCGAAGGGTTCCCTTCCCAACTGTTCTTTCACCGCGTCGAAATGCTCATGATAGATGTGCGCATCCTGGAGCGTCAGGATGCATTCGTGCGCCTTGAGATTCGTCACCTGCGCGAGCATATGCAGAAGCAGCGAATATGACGCGATGTTAAAGGGGACGCCCAGGAACATATCGCAGCTACGCTGCACCATATGCAGCGAGAGCTTCCCATCAGCGACGAAGCACTGGAAGAACATGTGGCACGGCGGGAGCGCCATGTCATCGATTTCCCCCGGATTCCACGCCGTTACGATATGTCGACGGTCGTTGGGTTTCTTCTGCAAGCTCTCGATGAGCTGCGCCACCTGGTCGACTGTCGTCCCATCCGGCTTTTTCCAATTGCGCCACTGGATACCATACACGCGACCGAGGTCGCCTTTGAACTGCGATTTCGGCTTCCAATAGTCCGATTCTGCGTTATCCGTCCAGATGGTGCGCTCGCTTTGACTGAGTGCCTTCAAATCCTCATCGGTCGCGCGCTCTTTCCCCTTCATGTCCAAGAACCACAGGAGTTCGCTCTTCACCGCTTTGAACGCAAGCTTCTTCGTCGTCACCGCGGGGAAGCCGTCGTTCATATCGAATCGCATCTGGATGGCGAAGAGCGCTCGTGTCTTTCCGTTGCGCCCTTCACGATCAACGCCTTCGTCCATGATGCGTTTCAAAATGTCGTTGTATTGCTTCATAGCTTATCTGTGTTTCTTCGCGATGCGCGCAGCGCCCGCTTTGATGTCGCGGTCGATATCGAGCCGCGGCAGCATGAGCTGCGGCTTCCAATTCTTCTTGAGTTGCGCGAGCGTGCCTCCGCTCTGGTATTTGCCGCTTGCGGCGTAGTCGGCGGCCTGGATGGGACCCGTTTCGAAGAAGACTATCTGCGCGATGCGACGCCCGACGACGAGCGGGATGTAGTAACGCGTCGAGGTATTCTGGATCTCCATCGTCCAACGGTTGATGTAGCCCACGTCGCCCCAGCCCGCGCATTTGCACACCGAGATGAAACTGCGGCCCAAAGACGAACGCGCTTTCATCATAGTCGTGATATGTCCGCGTCCGCCGATGAATTCCTGCGTGTGCCCGAGGATGGTCTCGCCCGGCGCCATGAGGATGACCTGTTCGTCCGGGTGGATCCCCTTCCAGTCGAAATTGTACTTCTGAAAGACATCCTTCGCTTTCTTCGCGCGTCGAGGTTCCGTGCCCCACACCCTATCGATATGGTTCTTGTCGTAGATGTTGAAGATGTTCTCGAAATGTCCCGGATGCTCTTCCGTGAAGAAATACTCGCCGAGAGTGACATCGTAACTGGAAGTGGCGAGGTTCGGGCGCTCGAACGGCTCGATGACAACAGAGCCTTCTTTCATCGCTTCGAGTATCCGTGTATCAGAAAGTGCCATAATTCTCGGTAGGTTGCTGGACCAATATACCATATACTTTGTTCCACAAACCTATGGACAAACGCGGGAAATTCATCGTATTCGAAGGGGGCGAAGGTTCCGGCAAGGACACGCAGATCGCGCGTCTGAAAGAGCTCTATTCCGCTAGGAACGACATCATCTTCACGCGCGAACCCGGCGGGACGAATATCGGCGAGCAGATCCGCGGTCTCCTCATGTCACACAACACGAGCAATATGGATGTCCAGGGAGAGATGCTGCTTTTTCTTGCTGCACGAGCACAACTTATCGGCGAAGTCATCGCCCCGGCCCTGAAAGCAGGAAAACACGTCATCTGCAACCGTTTCGGCCTCTCGACGATCGCCTATCAGATCTACGGCCGCGAACGGCAGGCGTATATGGAATTCCTCCGGCAACTCAATTCATTCGTCGTCGGGAAATATATCCCTGATGCGTGCATCCTCCTCGACGTGACCCCGGCCGTCGGCATCGAACGAACGAAAAACCGTGCTGGGACCGCTACGCGCTTCGATACGGAAGCACTGGCCTTCCACGAACGCGTTCGCGAGGGCTACAAGAAGCACATCGCGGAATTCGGGACGCCTTTCATCATCGACGCTGATAAGCCCCTGGACGACGTTTGGAATGAGGTACGCGAAGCAGTACAATCAGTCATCGGCCTATGATTTAGCTACCTTCCATACGAATACTTATCCCTTAACGACTCACGTATGGAACTCTACCCATTCATCAAGAAACAGGACCCGCAGGTCTATAAAGCCCTCCAAGGCGAAGAGAAACGCCAGGCGATCGGCCTCGAGCTTATTCCTTCCGAAAACTATGTCTCTCGCGCCGTGCGCGAGGCGAATTCATCCATACTCACGAACAAATACTCCGAAGGTTACCCCGGCCGACGCTACTATGGCGGTCAGGAATTCACCGACGCCGTCGAGACGCTCGCTATCGAGCGCGCGAAGAAGCTCTTCAAGGCGAAATACGCGAATGTGCAGACCCTGGGTGGCGCGAATGCGAATATCGCGATGTACTTCGCGCTCCTGCAGCCGGGAGATACGATCATGGGTATGGACCTCTCGCATGGCGGCCACCTCCCGCACGGGCATCCGGTCACCTACCTTACGAAGATCTTTCGTTTCGTCCGCTATAAGATGGCCGACCCCGCAAGCGGCGCGATCGATTTCGTGGAGATGCGGAAAGTGGCGCTGAAGGAAAAGCCGAAGATCATCCTTGCCGGTTTCTCCGCGTATCCGCGCGAACTGGACTATGCGAAGTTCGTCGAGATCGCACGCGAAGTCGGTGCCATCGCCGTCATGGATATCGCGCATATCGCTGGCCTCATCGCCGGGAAAGCCGCGAAGAATCCGTTCGATTACGGCTTCGACATCATGACCTCCACGACCCACAAGACGCTCCGCGGTCCGCGCGGCGGCCTCATCCTCGTGCGCGAGAGCGAGGAATTGGCGAAGAAGATCGATAAGTCGGTCTTCCCCGGCCTTCAGGGCGGACCGCATATGAACAACATCGCGGCAAAGGCCGTCGCGTTCGGCGAAGCACTCAAACCTTCATTCAAGGCATATGCGAAACAGATATTGAAGAATGCTAAAGCGATGGAAGTCGTTTTCAGGGAACGCGGCATCCGGCTCATCACCGGCGGTACGAGCAATCATCTCCTTCTTGCCGACGTGTATGGTTCGATCGGGGTCACGGGCAAGGAAGCGGAACAAGTCCTCGATCTCGTCGGCATCACGCTCAACAAGAATTCCATCGCGGACGATACCCGCGGGCCCATGGACCCATCCGGCATCCGTTTCGGCACGCCGGCCATCACGACACGAGGCCTGAAGGAAAAGGAATGCACACGCGTCGCCGTCTGGATGATCGAAGCGTTGGAACACCGCAACGACAAGAAAAAACTCGCGCTTATCAAGAAAGAAGTCGAGAAGCTCTGCAAAAAATTCCCGATTCCACAATGGTTCACATAAGTTAAAAGGTAGAGGTCAGAAGGTAAAAGTTCAGTTAAAAAGTGATAAGCTTGATGCGTGTCTGCGCTTGATCCAAGAGACTCATTCCGCGAACGATGTTATCAATTCGGTCTCGCAGTGATTCACTTAGTCAACACCCTGCCGAACACAAGAAGTGCATGGATTATAGGCGATCAGGTCATGCGTTCAGCGACGTCTATTGGCGCTAACATGGTTGAAGCAAAGGGCGCGAGCTCGCGTCTGGAATTCAAAAAGTTCTACCAAATCGCGTTAAAAAGCGCGAACGAGACGCAATACTGGCTCCGACTTTTAAAAGACGCCAAGTTAGCAGATGTTGCGAAGATTGCTCCGCTCACAGATGAAGCGACGCATTTATGCCGTATGCTCGGTGCAAGCGTAATTAAACTCAAACAGAAACCTTGATGCTTTACTTTTTGGCTTAAAACCTGTACTTTTAACCTTTACCTTTTTGACTCACGACCTATCATCATGTTTTTCGGATTCGATCTCATCCAAGCGATCCAGACCCTGGGATATCCGGGGATTTTCGCGATAATTCTCGCGGAAAGCGGGCTCTTCTTCGGCGTCTCCCTTCCCGGAGGCTCTCTTCTCTTCACGGCAGGTCTCCTGGCGTCGCAAGGCATCCTCAACATATTCATCCTCCTTGCGACGGTCATCACTGCCGCCGTTTTGGGAGATCTCATCGGCTACTGGTTCGGCGCGTGGATAGGCCCGGCGCTCTATCGCCGCAAGGATTCCCGATTCTTCAAGCAGGCGCATCTGCGCCAAGCGAGCTCGTTCTTCGAGAAGCATGGCGCGCGCACGGTCCTCCTCGCCCGCTTCATCCCCATCATCCGCACCTTTACGCCGATCGTCGCTGGCATCGCCGGGATGAAGTACCGTACGTTCCTCACCTACAACATCCTCGGCGCCACGCTCTGGGGCGGCGGGTATACCTTCCTCGGATACTTCCTCGGTGAAGCAGTGCCTTCTATCGAGGAATACATCGTCCTCATCGTTCTCGGCATCATGGTCGTGACGTTCATCCCGTTCGTCTACCACGTCTGGCAAGAGAAGAAGAGAGCCGGTACCGGTGCGAAACCGGAACGGCTTCCTGCCGCCGTTATTTTCGACCTCGACGACACGCTGACGGAAAGCTTCACGCCGCCCTCCGAACAGGTCTTGGAGAAGCTCTTCACTCTCGCCGAACGGATGCCGGTCGCCATCATATCGGGCGCGGCTTTCAGCCGCATCGAGCGCGACATCCTGAAGCGCGTACCGCACAAGGCAGATGCTTCGAATCTGTACGTGCTTTCGGACAACGCAGCGCGCTGTGACGTCTGGAAAGGAGATGATTGGGAAACCGCATACAGCTTCCCGCTTTCATCCGACGAACGCAGCGGCATCATGGAAGCGATCGAGGAGGCAGTGCAAGAAACGGATATCTTCGCGGGCGAGGAACCGAAATACCGCATCATCGATCGCGAGACGTCCGTCGCTTTCGCCGCTCTGGAAGATGGAGCGTCGCGCAGCACGAAAAGCGCCTGGGATCCGCAGATGATCAAGCGCCCGAAGCTCGGTAATGCTCTGCAGGAGAAGCTGCCGGGATACGAGGTCCTCATCGGCGGCAAGACGACGATCGATATCGTGCGTAAAGGCATCAGCAAGGCGTTCGGTGTCGAGTGGCTCGCTAAGGAGCTCAACACCCCCGCATCAGACATGCTTTTCATCGGTGATGCGTTCTACGAGGGCGGTAACGATGCCGCAGTCATACCGACGGGCATCCGGACCCATACGACCAGCGGCCCGGAGGAGACGGATAAGCTGATTGACAACATGCTAAATAATTAGCGTTCGGTACGAATGTGTTTTTGCCGTCGCTGTCTGGCGCTGCTGCGCCAGCGCTCACCTTAGCTGGGCCCAGCCGCGAACGGGGCTGACGGGACGGCGCTGCGAGAGACGGCAAAAACACATTCCTACCTCACTTCCCCTCATGCGTCGTTAGAGGAAAGGAAGGGTAGCGGTCGAGAGAACATCGCGCAGCAAATATTCACGCGTGCACAAAATACAGCAGGAGATGTGACGTCGGATCAACAACTCACGACAAGTTCGGTCCGACTGCTACCCTTCCTTTCCTCACGGCAAGCTTTCACACGCTTCCCCGTCCTTGTTGTTATCCAATTTATGGACGTCATTGTCCGCGCCGCCGCATTGCTCGAAGACCGCCTGTGCCTCCGCGTGCGTCTTGAAATCGCTGCAATTGTATTTGTTGCTTGAGCAGGTATAGGAAGATGAGGATGCTTGCTCGGGTTCCGGGTCAGGTGCTGACGTAGGTTCGGGTTTCGGTTCGGGCTTAGGTTCCGGTTTTGGTTCCTCTTTCGTCTGCACTACCGGTTCAGGAGCTGGTTGGGTTGTGGTCGGAACCGAGGAGAAGACAGCAGCCGCAGCAGGTTGTACCGGAGCCTTCGCCGCTGGACTCACTTTCTTTGGCTCCGGACAGGCGCCCGGTGCCCAGAGTCCCCGCTTTTGCGCCTTGGCATCTGCTTGAGCTGCTCTGAATGCCTTCTGGTATTTATAGGGGTCCTTGTATGTGTATTCATACGCATATCCTTGTTCGATGAGGGACTTATTCAAGAAGAGCCCGTCTTCGGTGTAGATATAGGCGAGCAGGCGGTCATATTTGTCTCTCTCGCCTTCCCGTTCATCTCGCTCGATCGCGACACGCTCCCCGATGATCGATTTCAATTTCGCCGTCGCCTCTTTTCCGAAGCATTGGACTCCCGTGCGCGGATCACTCGTCTCGGGCGTATCAATGCCGATAAGACGGATCGTCTCGTTCTTCCCGTTCATCGACACCATGATGGTATCGCCGTCGATGACTTTAACGACGTCGAAAAGCTCTTCCTCGGATTCTCCTGCGATATCTTCCGTCGAAGTCGCGGATTCCTCTTCCTCGACGGCTTCGCTTGCGCTCGCCGTCACCGCTTCAGGCTTCGCCCACTTGGTACCAACCGTGAACGCGCTCCCGATGAGAATCAGAGCGGCAAGAAAACCCCCAACGAGATACGGAAGGCCAATCTGCATGAGACGGATTGTATCTTCATCTTCCCGCGCGCAAAGATTTATCGGTGGATATCTAACGGATGGATATCTAACGCAATCCGAGAGACGCGAGTATCGGTTCCGCGAAGAAGACCCAGTCGGCGACGATGAACAGCATCGACATCGTCGCTAGGACGACGCCGGCTTTCATCGCGTGGCGCAGGTGGTGCTTATGCACTTCCCATTCCACATCGAAGAAGAGCGCGAAGAGGACGAGGAGGCCGATGATGTAGTAGGCGTACTGCAGGGTCTGTTTCGGTTGCGCCAGAAGGAATCCCCACCACGGGATCTCTTCGGTCGAGAGGATGGCGGCATCGCCATCCTGTTCTGCAAGTGCGCCCCCTGCGTCATCCTCATGCGGTGCGACGACCGTAGTCTCGCCGAGGACTTCCCGAGGCTCTGCCACCGGAACTTCGATAACGGATGCGACGTCCTTCGGCCCGCTCCGTGAGACGGCGCTTGCGCCTGTCTCTCGGGGCATACCGAACATTTGCACCGCGAAGACGGTCGGGCGGCCTTGATACGTGCCCGTCGCGACCGCGATGCCGATCTCCGTGTAGCGCGGGCTCACGATGTTGTCGCGATGCGTCGGAGATCGCATCCAGGCGTTCTCGACATCCCCGGAATCGGTGAAATTCACCGCGAGATTCTCTCCCGCATATTGATAATCGTATCCCACGAGCCGGAACCAATGCCAGGAATCGTAGCCTTCGGGCGTCGTATGCGAGAAATAGCCCTTCGATGCCATGTCGTCGGCCTTGGCTTGCGCGGCTGCAACAAGGGCTGGATTCACTTTCAGTTCCGGAAGTGCGAGCTCCGTACGGTCCTCGTTTGCGAGATCGACCAGGACCGCCGAGATGACGGCAGCGACGTAGGGTGAGTCCAGTTCTTTCACGATACGGTCGACCGCGCCAGCGGCGACGAAGAGGCATATGACAAGCGCCCCCGTCGCGAGATACACATGGTTCTTCAAGAAGCGGGGCGAGAAATCACCCACATCTTTTTTCGCGCGCATACGTGCCTTGCGACGTCTCATTCCCGTATTATGCCAGAGAAAACAGCGCTACCAGCCCCAGAAGAAGCCGAGTACCTTCTTAAGGAATGACGGGACGGCTTTGAATGCGGTCTCGACACGGGACATGATGGCTATTTCTGTCCCAGCATCATCCGCAACGAATTCCCCGCTGATCTCCGTATCGATTGCTGAACCATCCCTGTCCGCTTCCGCGGAGACATTCACTTCCACCGGCTTCCCCGGCTCGATTTCCTTCGTATATTCTTCCTTTTTCTCGGTCTCGCCGTTCCTCGTCGTCTCGACTTTCACCTGCACCGTGCCACCCTCGTTCCCCGCGTTGATGCGTGTCTCCACGTGCGATGAAGCGCTCACGTCGCCGTCCGTCACGGTCTGACCCGCTCCGGCAACCTGCCCGCCGGTCGAGACGGACGAGTGATTCTCGATGATCACCGTCCCGCCGCCGTCTTTGGCATTCTGTATCATCCGATGCACGTACGACTCGAAATCCTCAGCGGCAACGAAACCGGGAAGGAGGATGCTTGCAGTCAATAGTATTGCTGAGAACTTTTTCATATTCTTTTATCAACTCTATCCCATTTGAAGGCGCGTTGGCGAATGCCTTCGGAGAACCCCGAAGGACAGCGGAGCTGCCTACGGGGCAGGCCTCGCTTCCTCATCACCCTCGCAGAATCGATGCGGTGTGTCGTCGAGAGAACATCGCGCAGCTTATTCCGAAACGTGCAATCCGTACCGCAGTAGATGTGACGTCCGAACTTTTGATCACGTCAGGTTCGGCCCGACGACACATCGCTTCGATCCCCACCCCCTACCTTTCCGCCGCCTCCACCTGCGGCACCGCCGAGAGCAGCCAGTTCTGGAAGAGCGAGAGCGGCAGTTTGATCATCGACACCGGCTTCGCGTCATTCGCGTCGGAGACCGGCGCGAACATCATCGGGATGGCCGGCGGCGGCATGAGGAGCGGTCCTTTCGCCGTCGGGAGCCCCTTCTTCTTCCCCACATCGTACATCTTGAGGAGATCGCCGACATTGATCTGCGGCGCGAAGAGCTTCGCCTTGAACGACTGTATCTCGCTTTGCTGCTGCGCATTGAGGCCGAATTCCGTGCCATCCTTGCAGTTCATCGTGTTTATCTTCTTCTGCGTCGTGTAGTAGACGTTGCCGGTGGCCGTCGTGATGCCCCATGGCGTGAGGATGTCCTCCGCGTACTTGAGCTGGAAGCGCTTCACGGCCGCTACCGTCTTCGAATCGAAGATACCGTTCACCGTGAGGCTCTCGCCTTCGCTCTCATTGAGGAAGCCTTGCAGCAGCTTGACCTGCGCGGGAGAGTTCGCACGGTACGGCCGGATGTATTCGGTGAGAAGCGGCTCGCATTGCTGTGCACCCAGAACCTCGCCCAGCGGGAGGATCTCGATGACATCCTTAGCGGTCATGCTTGAGACACCTGACGCGAGGTCTTCCTGGCCCGAGATGGTTGCGGTGTTGGTGTAGTAGCCCGCATCAGCATTCTCTGCGAAGTCGATCGTGTACTTGATCGTCACCTTCTCATTCGCTTCGACGGTGCCCAGCTTCCACATCTGCTTGCCGATGATAGCGCCGTTCGGTCCGGTCATCGTATCGTTCACGACCACCTGGTGCGCTTCGCCGCCCTTGTTGTCGACGATGATCTCATAGTCGACCTGCGCAGGAGAAGCGACCGCGACGACTCCCGCGTTCTTCGTGAAGGTGATGTCCGGACCGTAGTATTTCTGCGCGTTCCAGCTGCCGGTCTTCTGTTGTTGCAGCTGATTCGCGATCGCCGTGAGGATATCCGTCTCGCCCGGCTCCGGTCCGAACTGCAGATCGCCGTTCCAATCGCCCGAGATGGCGAAGTTGGCGAAGATCCAGTCCTGGCCGATGATGTCGCTCGTGAGGAGGTTCATGATGTAGCTGAATGCGCTCGCATCGCCGGTCTCAAGTGCGACGCGGAGTGCTTCGCCATGAACATCGCCCGTGACCGCTTCGGAGATCGCCGTGTTGACGATCTTGGCGTAGTCGGTCCGCTCCATGTCCATCCGTTCGCCATCAGCGGTGCGATCTTCGCCGCCGCCCGTGCCGCATATGATCTCGCCGAACGATGTGTGTTCATGCGTGAATCCTTCCGGCAGACGCCGCACCTCGCCGTTCCAGGTGCCGCCGATATTGATGATGAAGCACATCGGCGCACCGATCATATTGGCCATGGTCCCCGCTGAAGAATGGGCAGTCGCGCTGCCGGTATCGATCAAAGTCTCGTCGCCGATCGCGCTGTTATCTCCGCTCTTCGCGGTGCTGTCAGCCGTGTTCGCGACATCGACCGTACTCGACGATACATACGTGGAGCCGAGGCTCAATTTCGCGACCGAGGAAAGCTTCTTGAAGAAATCGCCATCCGGAAGGAGTACGTCGCCGTTCAGGTCTCCCTGGTTAGCCATGAGGATGACGAGATAGCGCGAATTCGCGAGCGTGAGATGACCGAGATTCCAGATGACCGACATCGCGTCGCCATCACCCGTCTTCACGTCGATGGTCCCGCCCTCCGCTGATCCTTCGAAGCCGCCCGTCTTCGCCCGGGTGACCGCCTCGTTATTCACTTCGGAGATGCTGTCGCCGAGAAATTGGAATGTCGTTTGGTCCGACGAGCAGCCGAGGAACGAGCATTCGCCGTTCACTCCTGCCAAGGTGCCGAAGATGTTCATGAACTGCCCGGTGAAATCGAGTGCGCTTCCGATCGGATTCTGGAGGAAAAGGATCGAACCGACGGAATCCTTGATCGCGATGTTGAAGATATTGATGAGGATCGCGAGTGCGCTCGCATTACCAAGGCGCGCGAGGATGCCGTCCGGATCCTCCGCAACGATGTCCCCGGTCGTCGCGGTCGAGGAAGCGGTCGAGCTCGCGACGAAGAGCTCGTCGATCTCAAGTTCGGTGTCGCCAGTCGAAGAGCCGGTATTCACATCAGTCGTATTAGCCGTATTGAAACCTACCGATTCGGAAGATGCGTTGCCGGTGTCGACGGTCGTCGGGGTCTCATCCTGGACACCGAGAACCGCGCCGCTTCCACCGCCGCCTCCTCCACCGCCACCACCATTACCGCCAGAAGCGTCTGCCGCCGCACTCTCTCCTTCAGCATCGGAAGCCGCATCGCCGCCGGTTCCACCATCCGCGCCCGTGCCCGCATCGCCGGTGCCGCCGGTCACCGAGCCGCCTTCGCCGCCGGTTCCACCTTCACCACCGGTTGAATCCGCATCGGCATCGGTGGAAGTTTCGGCTTCGGAGCCTGCGGTACCGCCATCGCCGCCGGTCGCACCGTCGCCGGCCGTACCGCCAGTGTCAGAGCTACCGCCGTCGCCGCCGGTACCGCCATCACCTGCGGTCGCACCGGCGCTACCTTCACCTTGTGCACCCGCATCGCCGCCCGTGCCGCCGGTCGCACTATCACCGGCAGTGCCGGTATCAGACGTGCCACCGGTGCCGCCATCGCCACCCGTACCTCCTGAAGCGTCTGCGGTGCCTCCGTCAGCCGTTGCGCTGCCGCCATCAGCGCCTGTTCCCGCATCTCCTCCATTGGTACCGCTGCCGCCGTCGCCGCCTCCACCGCCCTCTCCGCCAGTAGCCGAGGCATCGCCGTTAGAGGTATCCGAAGATGTCGGAGCGCTTGAATCAGAGGATGATGTCGAAGATGCATCGGATGCTGGTGCCTCCTGCGCATACACGAATGACGAGGTCACGGGCGTTCCGCCGACGAGGACAAGCATCGTCACAAGGCTCGCCAGCTTCATCCCGATCATTTTCTTGAAGTGCATATAGGTTTTTTATTAATTAGCGGTCTGGTTGGTAACGTCCTTCCTATGAGAACCCGAACGATGAGCTTGGAGCCGGAAGCCTGTAGCTGGTAGCTTTTCTCTTATCTCTTAGCTACTGGCTACGAGCTACTGGCTGTCTTCCGATTCTCATGAGAAGGAGGGAGCACCGCTCCCTGCCTTACTCATTCCGAAACTAGCGTCGGACGCGGAGAAGCGTCGAGTTAACGACGTTCACAGCACCTGCGTTAGACGTAGCATCGCCGGTTACGACGAGACCGCCCGCACCGCCAAAGCCGCCTTCGCCGCCATAGCCGCCGTTGCCGCCTTCGCCGCCCTCAGCATCTGCATTTGCATCGCCGTGACCGTGAGTGTCGGCATCTGCGTCTGCTTTGCCGCCCTCTTCGCCCTCGCCACCGCTACCAGCGCTGCCGCCGGAAGTGCCGTCGGCTGCATTCCAGCCGGTCTTTGCGTATGCGTCCGTGACGTTGAGCAAGAACGCACCGTTGTAGAGGTCGATCTCGACCTCGTTGTCGACCGTGATGTCGTCAACCTCATCTTCATCGTAGTTCACGCCTGCATCGCAGCCGCAGCCTTCGACTTCGATATCGGTCGAATTGACGACGTTCGCTACGCCAGCATTCGCTTCAGCGTCGCCCGTCGAGATGGTGCCGCCGACGCCACCTGCGCCGCCGTTACCACCGGAACCGCCGTTACCGCCGTTACCACCCTCAGCATCTGCATCTGCATCACCGTCGCCGGAGTCTGCATCAGCATCTGCGTTGCCGCCCTCGTCGCCGTTGCCAGCGTTGCCGCCCTCGCCGCCGGTCGAACCGCCAGCATAGTTGCCGCCGGTCGAAGCCTCTGCAGTCGTGATGTTCGTCACCACCGCGAAGTTCGACACCGAGATCTTCACTTCATTGTCCACATCGACGTCGCCGCCGTGGCCGCCACAACCACCGCCACAGGCGAGGGCTGGCGTCGCCGCTGCGAACACCGAGAGGACGAGTGCCGCGATCGTTCCGACCGCTGCACCGTAGTTCATTGTCTTTGTCATATCTTTTGTAGAGATTAGATTTTTTATAAGTCCCCGATTAAAGGCTGTCATTCCGCCCCCGTACGGACGGCGTAATGCCAGGTATCGACCTTTCTGTGAACCTCTGCAGGTCTCCCTGCCGTGCAGTTCACGGCGCGATTCCTCGGGGGAGGAATCGCGCCGCAGACTTCACGCGACTCCTCGTTTCCCCACGGAGCGGAACAATAACGAAAAGACGCCAAGCGCCGATGAAGCGCCTCGCGTCTTTTCTCGATACTCTGAAAATGTGTAGGTTGAAATCAGCTGCATGCGCACTTAGTGCGCTGGTTTCCCTTGTGCTGATTTCCCTTACATTTCTGTATCGAACAGAAATGTATGCGAATTATCTCGCGGTTCCGCTAGGAGTCAATACGAATCATGGTGTGGATAACCTATCCGATACACCGAAGCGACTCCGTCAAGCACGAAATACTTCAACGAAAATTAAAAGCTTGTGAAGGAGGCGCGTTGTATATACGTTCAGAGAACATCGCGCAGCGAATACACAAAAAAGCGAAAAGAGCGATGGATGTGCGTATTCTGCCGTCTTCGCAGGCCCGACGGGGCCGAGACTGAGCGCTGCGCCAGCAGGCGCAGACAGCGACGGCAGAATATGCACGTCCTTCGCGAAACGAGTACGGCCCCAGAGTGGGCCCATGACAGTAGGGAAACCAGCGTAAAGCTGTCTGCCACGGACCCACTCAGAAGTCCTACACATACTATGACCAGGCAAACCATCGTAGAGCTATCTACAACGGACCCGCTCAGAAGTCCTACACGGGATTGACTCCCCGCCTCTTTCAATGATCACGCAGGAACTTCTTCCTGCTCCGCAGAGTCCTGCGTCTCTGCGGAGCACTTCAGACCGTCTTATCGGAACCGATTCAACAGCCTGCGGAAGAAGTCACTGATACGATTGCCGGTCACCGGTGTCGGTTCCTTTGACACCGAAGTGGTAGCCACTGGCGCTTTCGGCATTTCTATCTGCTTTTCCTGAACCACTTTCGCAGGAGCCACCGGTTTCGCGATCGATGCTTTTTTCACCAATTCGATGTGCTGTTGCTCCTCGATCGTCAGCGGGAAGCTCGTATTCTTGCAGTACACCTCATTGAGCTTCTTGCGGGTCGTGAGGAAGACATAGCCGGTGGGCGCTTTAATCCCCCACGGCGTCAGCACTTCATCGGCGTATTTCAGCTGGAAAGCATTGATCGCTGCGACTGATTTCGCGTCATATTCACCGGTCTCCTCGACGTCGGCGCCTTCGAAGTCCTTGAGGATGCCTTGCATGCGCTTCACCTGCTCCGGATCATTCTGCTGACCCTGTCGCATGAAAGTCGTGATGTAGGCGTCGCAGGCCTGTGTCGATGCGGTCGTAGTCCCGAGGACTGAGCCCCCACCGCCTCCTCCACCACCGCCACCGCTTGATCCGCCGCTGGTGGTCGTGTCGCTACCACCACCGCCTCCTTCTGCCGGCGCGTCAACGCATTCTCCTCCTTCAAGGACCTTGCCGGACGGGACTTCTGTCTGATCACCGTCGATATTCGGACAGACGTCGGTCGGGGTCTCGCCACCACCTCCTCCACCTCCACCATCGTCATCCTCGCCGCATTCCGGCATGTTCGGAACATGAGGGAAAACATCGTCGCATGGATTGACCGGCGGATTCTCTACGTCATCACCGCCTTCGTCCCCATCGCAGCCCGGCATACCCGGAATAAGCGGAAAAATATCCTCACATGGATCCACAGGGACTGGTGTCACTTCATCAGCAAAAGTCTGACGCTGGTTGCCCAGAATCAGCGCCGACGCGAGGAGCGCGAGAGCCGTAAATATTCCTGCATATGCAATTCGCAACTTCATACTCGTAAGGTTTTGTATTTAATACGTTCCCCCTGATAAGAAAAACTGAAAACTGGCACCAGAGTACCCGGTGCCGCTTGTCCGTCAATATGGCCAATACCTAGGAATCATGCCGTGATGCATGAATCGTCCTATAGTGTTCCAAATAGACATATCCAACATATCGATAATAACGTACATGTCCATGATATAAAATGCAATTGAGCGGATTAAGGGCCATAAAGGACTTATCAGCTTCCTAGACTGTCCTTTATGGATTTTTGCCTGTGAGCGCCGATACGCCCTTGACCTGACTACTGGAGGAATGTCTGCTTCTATTCGCCTCTCCCTTCGCCGCAAAAGACTCTTCCCTCAAGGCTGCCGATTCGCTTGCTATACTAGAGAGAACTATGTCCCTTCGCGATGAGATCGCCCCTATCGTTCGTGGCGACGTCAGCGACGACGCCTCCGAACTGGAGCTTTTTTCCCGCGACACGAGCATTTTCAAGCGTCTGCCTTCGCTTATCGTCTCGCCGAAAGATGCCGCCGATGTCGCCGCGCTCGTCAAAGAAGTACACAGTCGCCGCCAGGCGGGTTCCCCAATAGCGCTCACCGGCCGCTCTGCCGGAACCGATATGAGCGGCGGACCCCTCACGGATTCCATAGTGGTTTCCTTCACGAAATACATGAATCACCTCTTCGAGATCGGTGCGGATTACGCCGTCGCCGAACCCGGCATCTATTACCGTGACTTCGAAAGGGCGACTCTGGAGAAGATCGGCATGCTGCTCCCCTCCTATCCGGCCTCACGAGAGCTCTGCGCGATCGGTGGCATCGTTTCCAATAACTCGGGAGGGGAACTGACGCTGCATTTCGGCAAGACGGAGCGCTACGTCCGCGAACTCGATGTGGTCCTCTCGGACGGATCTCCGGCGACCTTCCGGCCGCTCACGGCACCAGAGCTTGCGGAGAAGGAGAAACTCAATACGCTTGAAGGCCTTATCTACCGAGAAATGCATAGGCTCCTTGATACGCATACGGCACTGATAGAGACTCGGCGGCCGAAAGTATCGAAGAATTCGGCCGGATACGCGCTGTGGAACATCCATGATAAGGAAAAGGGCACTTTTGACCTCTCGAAGCTCATCGTCGGCTCCCAGGGTACGCTCGCGCTGGTGACGAAAGCGAAGATCGGCCTCATACGCCGCAAGACCCATCGGGCGATGTTGGTCGTATTCCTCAAGGATCTCGGGCTCCTGCCGGAGATCGTGCATCGCGTCCTCAAACACGATCCGGAATCCTTCGAGAGCTACGATAATCACACCTTCGAGCTGGCCATCAAGTTCCTGCCGCAGATCCTGCGGCACATGGGGCCGCTCAAAGCCCTGGAACTGGGCCTCTCTTTCCTGCCGGAGATGGCGATGGTGGCGACGGGAGGCGTCCCGAAATTCGTCTTGATGGCCGAATTCTCGGAAGACAGCGACCAGGCGGCGCGCGATCGCGTGCGCGAAGCACGGCACGCGTTGGCCGACCTCCCCGTGAAGACGCGCATGGCGGCGGGAAAAATCGGCCCTGAGAAGTACTGGAAGATACGGCGCGAGAGCTTCAACCTGCTGCGCAAGAACGTCCCCGGCATGTATGCCGCCCCGTTCATCGACGATTTCGTCGTGGACCCCGATACGTATCCGCAGTTCCTTCCGGAGCTCGATGCCCTGCTCTCAAAGCACCCCTTCACCTTCACCGTCGCAGGACATGTCGGCAACGGCAATTTCCACATCTTTCCCCTCGTCGACATGACGAAGGAATCGGTGCATGAGGAGATCCTCGATCTCAATGGGAAAGTCTATGATCTGGTGCTGAAATACGGCGGCTCGACGACCGGCGAGCATAACGATGGCATCATCCGTACTCCCTATCTGAAGCAGATGTTCGGGCCCGAGATGTATGCCCTCTTTGCGGAAACGAAGCGCATCTTCGATCCCTTGAATATCTTCAATCCGGGCAAGAAGGTAGGCGGCACCAAAGAGGACGTCGCCAAGTACATGATGCGGAGCTCAAAATGATAGAATCCATCGATGAACATCCTCGCCATCTACGGAAGTCTGAGCTCGACATCGATCAACAAAGCGCTCGCGAAGACCGCACAGGCGAACGCGCCTGAAGGCATGGACATCGAACTCATCGGCGTCGGCGGGCTCCCGCTCTTCAATCAAGATGATGAGACAGACAACTACCCTACTGCTGCAGCCGAAGCAAAAGCCAAAATAGCTTCCGCGGACGGCGTTCTAATCGTCACACCTGAATACAACCGCGCACCCCCCGGCAGCCTCAAGAATTTCCTCGATTGGACGTCGCGGCCGTCGGGCCAGCACCCCTGGGATGGGAAGCCTGTCGGCGTCCTCGGGGCATCGGATGGCATGCGTGGAGCCTCGTTCGCCCAATACGACATCCGCCGCATCGTTGCGTATTTCAATGCCCGCGTCATGGGCCAGCCGGAATACTACCTCGCCCAAGGCGACACAAAGATAGAAAACGGCGTGGTTACCGACGAGAAATCGATCGAAGTCCTCAAGAGATTCCTCGCGGCGTTCAAGACGCACGTCGAGAACGGACGATGAGCATCGTGACGACAAGGAACGCGAAGAGCGTGAATGCCATCAACGGATACGTGATGTAGCCGAATTCGAAAAGGAATCGCTGTGCGCAGCTCGCTCCCGTGGCCGGGCACGGAAGGCCGGAACCGGGAAGTATCTGCAGGAGATGCTGATAGAGCGCGACGCCCGCGCCGAAGAGCGAGAGCACGATGGAATACTCCGCGACGTATGCATCGCGTTTCCATGCTGCCATGCCGAGAAGGATGACCTGCGGGTAGAGGAAGATGCGCTGCCACCAGCACAGTGGGCACGGCTCGATGCCGAGATAATCTGAATACACGAGCGTAAGCACGCTCGCGATAAGTGAAAGTGCGAAGGCAATCCAGAGCATTTTCGGACTGAACCAATCAATGATGCGCTGCGCGGGATCATTGCGGCGCCGTAGGATATACGCTGCCCCGAGGCCGATCGCCGCCAATTGCAGAAAGACGGTGCCGAGCGCTTGCCAGTAGTTGAATGTGGACAGCAAATCCATAAATAATCAATATTCAAAATCAATACTCAAAACAATATTTTTGATTCTTGAATATTGATTATTGCGGCAACTCGCAGCCTGCTTTTTCCGCAAGTACCTGCGGAGTCTGTTCGCCGGTCAGCTTCGAGCCGTCGGTGAATTCCCACGTCGGATAGGATTGGATGCCCTTATCGATGCAGATCTGGGTCTGGTTCTTGCCGTCGGGCTGCGAACATTCGACATACGGGAGAAGTTTGGCGGAATTGCCGAACATCTTCTTCTGCTCCTGGCAGTGCGGGCACCAGAATGCGCCATAGAAGACGGCTCCTTTGTCCTTGATGCATTGCGCGAGACCATCGTATTTGCCCGGGAGTGTCTTGGCGTACATCGTCCAGCCGAAACCGCCGAGGATGAGTAGCGCGAGCACGATCCAGAAGACAGTGATGCCACGTCCTTTCATAGACGCGAGTATATCATGTGTCGCTACCCGCATGCTAGACTGATACATAACCATGTTGGCCTCTTTCAGGCGGCGCCTTACCTACCACATCGGCGATCTGGTGTATGGCGCCAATGACGGCATCATCACTACCTTCGCGGTCGTGGCCGGCGCCGCGGGCGCGGGCTTCTCATCGACGGTTATCCTCGCGCTCGGCGTGGCGAATCTCGTCGCCGACGGGTTCTCCATGGGCGCGTCCAAATTCCTCTCCTTACGTTCGGAACAAGAAGTCTCTCATGCGCCCCGGATGACTCGTGCGCGCGACGCCCTCCACGACGGCATCGCGACCTTCGCGGCATTCGTGATCGCAGGCTCCCTGCCGCTCCTTCCCTTCATCGTCCCCGCTGCGGCGCAGCATGCGTTCGTAGTCTCCTCGGTCGCGACCGGCATCGCGCTCTTCTTGGTCGGCTCCGCACGCGCACTCGTCCTCCCGAAACACGCGCTTCTCGCTGGCCTGGAGATGTTCGTCGTGGGAGGCGCGGCCGCTGCCCTCGCCTACGTCTTCGGCTCCTGGGTGGAGCTTCTGATGCGGTAAATGTGGTATGGAAAAGTTCACCATTGAAATCGAAACATCGACTGGATGGATTACGTATCACTCAATCATGCGGCCAGGCGAAGAAAAGGCCCGAGAAGTTTTGAGTGAACTACGTCAGCAGTTCCCCCGAAGTAACTTTCGCGCTGTGAAGTGGGATGGTTTTGTAATTCACGATTAGCCGCTAAGCTCTCGGGCGGGAAAATAAGGAGTATGCTTCTGGGAGAACATCGCGCAGCAGATATCCAAATGTGATGGCCAGGAGCAGTAGATGTCGATAGAAGAATTACAACGAGGATAGGGTTCGGCGCAGAAGCATACTCCTTATTTTCCCGCCTTTTCGCTCGCTATGTGTGGCGAAAGGAGTCCCTTTTCACATGATGCGCACTTGCACCCAACCGGCTTGATGAATTCGTCGAAATATTCTTGGTCGTAGTCTATGGTGAGTTCCTCGCCGGGAAGGATATCCTTCTGCGCATAGATATTGATGCGGCCGTCTTCGACTTCCGCCTCCACATTCGGATGACAATCGTGGTTGATGTATCCGGCGGTATTCTCCGGCACCGGGCCATCGAGCGTCCAGACCTCATCGATCTCGAAGAGGTAGCGCGAGTCGGATTCGTCGGCGATCGGCGTCGGGATCTTCGTGCCGACATACTCGATGATGAATTCGCCTTTCGGTATGAATCGACGTGCGAAAAGCCCGAGACCCGTGCCCGGACGCGCTTCCGCTACCAAGAATCGCTCATCGACGTTGGTTTCCATCGCGTGGCGTATCGTACCGTACACAGCACTTCCTTTCAATACGCCTGACTCTCGGCGATAATTCCCTCATGGAAAGCAACGCCGTCTCCGGCTTCCTGCCGCTCCTCGGCTGGGCGATCTTCTTCGGAGCGCTCGCGCTCTCCTTCGCGCTGGGGATCATCCTCTCGTTCCATTGGTTCAAGTATGCGATGAACCCGAGCGCCGCGATGACCGGGACCATCCTGTATAGCGCCGGCTGTGTCATCATCCTGGCACTCCTTCTAGGAGCGGTGGCCGGCCTCTCATAACATGTCGGAAATCAATCTACAGAACGAGGACGTACTCATGACGGTGCGTAAGCATTGGGTGATCCTTGCGCGTGATTCCGGCGCCGCCATCGTCGCCGGACTCATCCCCTTCCTGTTCATGGGCCTCTTGAGCAATGCGCCCTATGGCTTCGCTGCGGATCTCTCGATACTGCGCGTCATCGCGCTCTTATGGCTCCTGGTGTGCTGGATGGTCGTCGCGATGATCTGGACCGCCTACTACCTCGACGTGTGGATCGTCACCGATAAGCACATCTACATCATCGATCAGATCGGCCTCTTCAACCGCAAAGTGCGCACGCTCTCACTGGACCATGTCGAGGAGATCAGCGTACGCACCGAAGGATTCCTGCAGACCTATTTCGATTTCGGCTCCATTGAGATCCATACGGCAAGCCCGACAGAAGAGAACGCGCACTTCGAAGGCATGCCGAATCCCGCCTACGTGCGCTCGCTCGTTCTCGATCAGATCGAGCATTTCGTGAAGCTGGAAAAAGAGAACCAGGTGCTCTCGACGACCACGAAAGACCAAGAGAAGCTCATTCATCTAGTGGGCCATGAGGTAAAAAGCTACCTGACGAAGAGCGCCGGCGCGCTCGCCGCCATCGCGGAGGGTGATCTCGGTTCGGTGCCGCAGCCCGTGCAGCAGATGGCGGGCAGCGCCTTGCAAGAAACACGCAAAGGCGTCGATACGGTGATGGATCTCCTCCAGGGTTCCGACGCGGCGAAAGGAACGCTTACTATCGAGAAAAAACCCTTCGATGCGAAAGCCTCAATCCTCGCCATCGCCCAAGCGCTGAAGCCGAACGCTGCCGCGAAAGGGCTCGGATTCAATCTCTTCGCCGGCGACCTGCCTGCGCAGGCAGGAGGCACGTATATCCTTAACGGCGACGAAGCGAAACTGCGCGATCAGGTCTTCCGCAATCTCATCGACAATGCGATCCGCTACACGCCTTCCGGCTCCATCCGCATGGATATCATGACCAACGGACGCATCATCCGCTTCGAAGTGAAAGACAGCGGCGTCGGTATCACGCCGGCAGATATGCAAAAACTCTTCACCGAAGGCGGGCATGGGGCGAATTCGACCGCCGTGAATCCCGAATCCACCGGCTTCGGCCTCTCCATCGCAAAGCAGATCGTCGAAGCCCACGGTGGCCGGATATGGGCCGAATCTGCCAGCGCCGGCACCGGTGCCACGTTCATTGTCGAATTGCCGACGGCGTAATACAGTGCTTCTTATGTCTAAAGACAAGCTCTCGACCGAACCGTATAAAGGAGTGCGCGATTTCTATCCCGAGGATCAATTCCTCCAGGATTACATCTTCGAGCACATGTCGCGTGCGTGCGAACTTTTCGGCTACGAAGCATACAATGCCTCCCTGTTGGAACCGACCGATCTCTACCGCTCGAAGACATCAGATGAGATCATCAATGAGCAGAGCTACACCTTCACCGACCGGGGGAAACGCGAAGTGACGCTGCGTCCGGAGATGACGCCGTCGCTCGCTCGCATGATCGCCGGAAAATCGCGCGAGATACCGATGCCCGCACGCTGGTATTCCATCGGCAACTTCTTCCGCTACGAACGTCCGCAGAAAGGCCGCGTGCGCGAATTCTGGCAGCTCAATGCCGATATCATCGGCTCATCTTCCATCGAAGCTGACGCTGAAGTGATCGCGCTCGCACACAACATCATGCGCAGCTTCGGCGCGGACGAACGCAATTTCGAGATCCGCGTATCCGATCGCCGTTTGCTCGAAGCCGCCTACGAAGCCGCAGGCGTGGCCGCCGAAGATCGCGCCGTCACCACGCGTCTCCTGGACCGCCGCGCGAAGATGGAAGATTTCGATACGAAACTCGCGGCAGAACTCGGCGAGAATCGCGCATCGGCGCTCGTAAGCTACCTCGACCGCACCACCTCGACCGCCTATCTCGAACAGCTCCACACCATCCTCAAGGCGCGCGGCGTCGGCAACATGATCGTCGATACGAAGATCACGCGTGGCTTCGATTACTACACCGGCATGGTCTTCGAAGTCTTCGATGCGTCGGGCCAGAATGCCCGCTCGCTCTTCGGCGGCGGCCGCTACGACAACCTGCTCACGCTCTTCGGCCACGATCCTATCCCCGCCGTCGGCTTCGGCATGGGAGATGTCACGATGCGTGATTTCCTCGAGACGCATAATCTCATGCCTGATTACGTGCCGACATCCGAGCTGATGCTCTGCGTCGTCGATGAGAGCGCGATGAGCCATGCGCAGAAGCTCGCGCAGGATCTCCGCCGCGAAGACGTCGCGGTCGCCGTCAATCTGTCGGCCAAGAAGCTCGGCGATCAGATCCGCCAAGCGGATAAGATGAAGATCCCCTACATCATCGCCGTCGGCGAGAAGGAGCGCGATTCGGGCCAATATACGGTAAAAAACCTCTCTACGGGCCACGAGCTCACCACGACGGCAGATCGCATCTCGGAACATTTATTCTCTTCGTTGGGCTAGTTTCGGTTTTGGTATACTCTCCCGATGCGAATCCTTACGTTCGATATAGAAACGACGGGAAATTTCGGCGGCGGAGCGTGGAAGCCGACGGATCTCGAACTTACCATCTGCTGCATCCATGATTCCGAGACGGACACGTACGATTCTTTCTTCAAAGAAGACCTGCCGCGGCTGTGGAAGATACTCGAGCATACGGACATGCTCGTCGGCTATAATTCCGACCATTTCGATATACCGATCCTCAACAAATACTATCCGGGAGATCTCACGAAAATACGTTCGCTCGATCTGTTGAAAGAGATCTCCGATGCGCTCGGCCGCCGTGTCCGACTTGATTCGGTCGCCGAAGGGACGCTCGGCACGAAGAAAAGCGGCTCGGGTTTGCAAGCAATCCAATGGTGGAAGGAAGGCAACATCACGAAACTGCGCGAATACTGCCTGAAGGACGTGGAAATAACGAAGAAAGTGTATGACTACGCCCTCGCGAACGGGTCGCTCAAATTCAAGGAACTCGGCATCAAGAAGGAAGTGAAGCTCGATACGTCGAAATGGCTCTCGCAGTCCCCTGCGGCGTCACTAACCAAGACCCTCGGGTTCTGAATCATTGACATTCCTTAAAAAAGCGGAATTATGCCGTCAGGGGCACATAGGTCCCCTGAACGGAGGGCAATCTTGTCAGCTATACAGCAGATTGACGCCGCTGCACGCAAGCATCCGCAAGTCGTCGTGCGATTCCTCGAAATGGATCGTCGCGAACGGGAGCAGCACGTGAAGTGGCTCAAACAGCAGCTCGAGGAATGTAATCGTGGCGACCAGATCGAAGATCTGCGGTTCGTCATCGCCTATATCGAGCTGGAAACCCTTTCGTTGCTCTACCACTGACGTGGGATGGGGCGGGCCGCGTAGCGGCCCGCCTTTTCTTTTTAGATGAATCGTGTGCTCGTAAAGTGGCACCGGTTGCGCCGCTTCATGCGTGATATACTTTTCCCGTTACTTTTAAACAGGCTTTTCCTCATGGAAACTATCCAAAAATTCGCGGTACCGCTCTCGATCATCATCGCGGGCGCGATGATCGCCATCTCCCTTTACGTAGTCAATTCGAGCGGCGCCGCAAGCAACCCGACACCGACAGTCGCAGAGGAGATCCGCGGCATCCAGGATACCGATCACGTCCGCGGCAATCCGAACGCCGACATCATCCTCGTCGAATATTCAGATACGGAATGCCCGTTCTGCAAGCAGTTCCACGATACGCTGAAGCAGGTCATGGCCGAATACGGGGAGAGCGGCACAGTGGCATGGGTCTATCGTCATTTCCCGATCCCGAGCCTCCATCCGAAAGCGCCGAAGGAAGCGGAGGCGCTCGAGTGCGCGGCCGAGCAGGGCGGTCAAGAGACATTCTGGAAATACGCCGACAAGGTCTACGAGACGACGGAATCAAACAACTCGCTCGATGACGGCGTCTACAACACGCCCAAGGATATCCCGGTCGGCCAGGACGGCAAGCCGTGGTACACGGAAAAGAAGCCGCGCTCGGCAACGGATGCGGGCCAGCTGAGCGACATCGCCAAGGAGCTCGGCCTCGATGTCGCCCGATTCGAAGATTGTCTTAAGAGCGGCAAGTATGCGGAACGCGTACAGACCGATGTCGACGAAGCGGTCGCGGCAGGCGGCGGCGGCACCCCGCACTCCATCCTCATCGTGGACGGCGAACAGGTCCCGGTCGAAGGCGCCCAGCCGTATGACGTATTGAAGGGCCTCATCGATTCGCTGCTCTAAACGGAATCGAGAATAGAAAAAACGGCGCGTCATCGACGCGCCGTTTTCATTCTCTAGGAGCCGGGCTTCTTCATGCGGACTCGTCTCGTCGCGAGAGCGATGAGGGCGGCACCTCCCAGAAGGGGCGAAGCGACTCCGAAGCCCCATGCCGAGAGGAACTGATAGAACAGCACTTTTTCAGTGAGGAACGCCGTGACCAGCGCGAGCAGTGCGTTTGGCACGAGTCCATACGTCACCCAGATGGGTCGGTTGAATTCGTGGCCGTATATGATTGCAGCGCCGGAAAAGACGCCCACTAGAAATACCGCGACAAATAGAGCTTCCATCGTTGTGTGCGGATACCGCCTCCCTGGTTGCGACTCGCGGCACTATATACCTATTCCTCTTCTTCGACGAGCCCCATCCGGTAGATGTCGAACGAGTTCTCCCCTTCGAACATATCCGACGGATTCGGGAGATAGATCTTCTTGCGCGAAGCTTCCAGCGTCGCGTCGTGCAGCAAGCGATGGAAGAGTGCGAAATTCTCGGCGCAGTCCTTGTAATCGATGACGTATTTGCGGAGCTGTGGCGATTTATCGATGTTCTGCGTCTTCTTGCACTCGTAGAGGATGAAGCGGCGCACCGGACGGCCGTATTTCTGCGAGATGGTGTAGTAGTTGAAGAGCGCCTGCATGATAAAGAGCGTTTTGTTATTCTTCGCCGGTGAGAATGAATCGACGAATTTGTGGTCGACGATGTCGACCGCGTCCTTCTGCACGCGCGACTGCACGACGAGGTCGGAGACCGCTTTGATCGGAATCGGCAGGCCATCCAGGTGCGCCAGCGCAACTTCTTCGATCCCAAGCACTTTGTGTTTCGGCGGCTTCGCGAGATAAAAGCCGATGGCTTGATGATACTGCCGCTCCATCTTCTGGCGCACCTGCTTTTTCGCCAGCTTCGAATTCGCCTTCCCGAAATTGATCTCGAAATCAGCGACGCTGCGCAGGTATTCCAGCCCGAGGTCTATCGCGCCTTCCTTGTCGATGCCGCCGTAGAAATGCTGGAGCGCGATATGTCCCGCCCGCCCAATGATGGATGACGGATTCGACGGGGTGTCATAGACCTTCTCCACGTAGCGCTTGTACCAGGCCAGAGGGTTGCGCAGGAACGACATAAGCGACGAATGGCTCCAGTGGGCTATCGGTAGGTCTTCGGGTTTGAGCTTCTCAAGAGCGTCCATCCATGAAGTATACCAATTGCGACTTTTTCAGCGGCATGTCATATTCTTCGCAGCTAACCCAAAGGGAGGAATTCATGAGGGTCACCGAAAGACTCCTCCGCAAGCTCAATGAGTTTGAAATCGAACGCGATCTCGCGCGCTACTTCTCTGAAGACGGCGACCCGAACGCGGCAGCCGAATGCTTCAAAGCTGCGCGCATGATCATGCACGAGATCGAGAAGCTCTTTCTTCGGGCAACCCGGGCGTCATCTTCGTAGGTGGCGCCTTTTTCATATGATAAAGAGCGGCCTCGGAAGGCCGCTCTTAAGGTTCTCAGGTATAGAAGCCGTACCCGTTCGGCCGGAGCGTCGGATGCGGCACCCGGATCTCCTTGGCGTACCGCTCAACGATGTCGGCATACTCGAAGAAATCGGTCGTCGCGAAGTGTTCCAGTGCCCTCTCCAGATCGCCCGTTATCACCTGCGGCTGCCCAGTGAAGACCGTGTATTTGCAGTTCTGGTGCCGGCCCATTTGCGGACAGATGAACTGTTTGCGACGCCTTTCCTGCAGCTCACTATCGAAGATACGGCCGACGGCTCCCCGCCAGCCGACATCGAAGACATCGCTGAGGAAGCCCTCCTCCTTCGCCCCGTAGTGATCAAGGCGGGCGTTGGTGAAGTAGAACGGCGGCTTCGTGCTGGCAATATACGTTCCCTGCCAGAACATCGATCCATCGCTTTCCCGCGCCACGCCGAAGAGGAACACCTCCTCCTTGCTGCCGACGTAGATGAAATCTCCCTTTTTGAGATCCCACGCCGCACGGGCGTACGATGCCCACAAGCCTGCCATCACCCCTTTCATCCATGTCCTCGTATGCCATCGCGGCAATCGATAGCCGCTCGGCTGGTCGTACATGAACGCGTCGATGACGGTGTCGAAGTAATGCAGTCGCACCATCTCGCGCATCTTCGCCCGGATCTCATGCCACCCGCGGGTGACGTTCACGGCATCGGGAGATGCGAGGACCCTTCCGTCCGAATACCGTGTCGCGAGCCTGACGAACACGTCAGGATGCCACGCCGTCGGCAGGTAGATGTCGAACTCGGGATCGTACTCGAACTTCAGGCACTTGGACGCGAAGATGTTCCCCTTGTACCTGTCAGTATCCCGTACCCGGGGCGCCGCATCCTTGTTGTGCGCCTCCAGGAGCCGGCTCGCTGAGCCGATATACATCCCGCGATGCATCCGATAGACGTTGTCTTTCTCCACCTCGGTACAGTGCGACTGGTAGCGCATGAGCGCGTATTCGCCGCCGTACTCGACGAGGATGACTTCCCCCATCTGGATGCCTTCGAACTGCTTCGTGAAGCGGGCGCGGACCTCATCGAGATCGGCGTCCACGAACTTCGTCTCTTTTCTCATCACACTTCTCCTACTCTTTCGACTGCGGGCAGCGTAGCATGGGTTGCCTTTCGTCCAAATAGCGATAGCATGCGGCCATGAAATCGTTCGAGGTGAAGGGCAAAGTCTGGCGCTACCAGGGCGAAGGCGCCTGGCACTTCGTCTACGTCCCGAAAGACCTCTCCCAGCGCATCAAGGATGCCACACGCAACAAGAAGAAGGTCGGATTCCATTTCGTGAAGGTAAAGGCCACCATCGGCAAAACCAGCTGGAACACCACCCTCTTCCCCACCAAAGACGGCCCATATCTCATCGCCATTAAAGCCGATGTCCGCCACAAAGAAAACATCGCCGAGGGAGACGCGGTGAAAATCGATTGTAAGCTCCTGTAGAAACAATATGGATGCCTCTTCAACCCAAAATTACATAGAACTACTTGAGAAAACGAACCAGCAACTCAGTCTTTGGTACAACCCATACGGGTTTCTTGTCGGCATTTTAACCCTTCTGATCACGCTCCTGGCTATTCTTTTCACGTACATTTTGTGGCGCCAAGGCGCGGAATATAAAAAGACATTCGAATCATTTCTTGATGAGAGGAGGAGGTTTATCGAAAGCGAAATTAAAAAATCGATAGAAATTGGTGAAATAAATGTTAACGGACTTATTGAACAATGGCAGAACAAAATGGAAAGTCTTAATGGGGAGACGAAAATTAAAGCGGAAGCTGAATTGGAGAAATTAAAGAAAATTCGCGAATCGATTGTAGATTCGGGAAAAACTGCCTCGAATCTACAAAAGGGATTAACGTATGCAATCAGAAATGACGGAGTAAAATGGACGCCTCCGTCTTCTTACTCAAGACAACCTCACGGCGATCTCTTATCCCAGTTACAGGAACAGGTTCAAGCACTACTAGCGCAAATTGCTGCATTACAACCTCCTGATGAGAAACAGTAAATCGGTAAGCGGGAATGGGATTTTGCCCTCAGAGAACTTCGCGCAGCAGATACTAACGCGTGGAGACATACAGCAGTAGATGTTACAAAATTGGGGCAAAATTGAAATTGGGGTCAGAAATTGGGGTCAGGTACCATTTTCTCTTTGCGAGACGGACAGCGGTGCGGGAGAATGCTTCACGAGGGTCTTCGCAGGCCCGACGGGGCCGAGATTGAGCGCTGGGCCAGCAGGCCCAGATAGCGACCCGAGGGAAACATTCTCCCGCACCGCTGCCGCCGAGCGCCACGCTAGTAGGACTTCAATTGTTTTGCGCGCTCATGGAAGCGGATACGCTCAAGCGCCTTCGCTTCAATCTGGCGGATGCGCTCGCGGGTGACGCCGAATTCGCGGCCCACCTCTTCGAGGGTGTAGCAGATGCCGTCGTCGGTAAGACCGTTGCGCATCTCCAGGATCTTACGCTCCTTCGGCGAGAGTTCATCGAGGATGGCACCCATCTGCTCGCTGAGGATGCGGCGGGAGGCGTCCTGATCGGGCGCGGAAATCGTCTCGTCGGCGATGAATGAGCCGAGGGTCGAGCGCTCGTCGTCGTCTTCGCCGACTGGGGATTCGAGAGAGACAGTATCCTGGTTGATCTTCTGTATAGTATAGATTTTCTCCACTTCGATACCCATCTCTGCGGCGATCTCTTCCGGAAGCGGGTCGCGGCCGAGGTGCTGGGAGAGCTCGCGCACCTTCTGCTTGTACTTGGCGATGGTCTCCACCATGTGGACCGGGATGCGGATGGTGCGAGACTGATCGGCGAGCGCGCGCGTGATGGCCTGGCGGATCCACCAGGTTGCATACGTCGAGAACTTGAAGCCCTTGGTGTAGTCGAACTTGTCGACCGCCTTGAAAAGACCGAGATTCCCTTCCTGGATGAGGTCGAGAAGCGTGAGGTCGGGCGAGCGGTTCACGTACTTCTTCGCGATGGAGACGACGAGGCGGAGGTTGGAGCGCGCGAGAATGCTGCGAGCCTCCTCATCGCCATCGAGGATGCGCTGCGCGAGCTCGCGCTCCATGTGCGCGTTGAGGAGCGGATACTGACCGATCTCGCGCAGATACATCTGCACGCTATCGTACGAAGAATCCGCACGGCGGTTCTGAAGCTTCTTCTTTTCCAGAATATCCTGCGCCGACGTATCTTCGAGCATGTTGCCGCCTTCCAAGACATCGATGCCAGCCGTGCCGAATTTCTCGTACATCTCTTCGAGCAAGACGACGTTGTCTTCGATATGCGGGAACTCGCGCATGATCTCGTCATACGTGATGTAGCCGCGCTCCTTGCCGAGATTGATGAGCGCGAGGACACGCGTCTCCTCCTTGAACTTCGCGGTGCCCTTGACTGCCGTGCGGCCGTCGGCGCCCTTGAGTGCCTTCTTGGCGTACGCCGGCTTCGTGCGTGCTTTCTGGGCAGCGGTGCGGGCTACCCGGCGCGGTGCGGATTTGGTCTTCCTCGTCGCCTTCGGCTTCTTCTTTTTGATGGTCTTTTTCTTTGTGGCCATAGGGGTATATGCAAAGCGAGAATCCCCTTGAAGGGGTTCTCTCATCCTCGTTTTCATAGTGTCTACACTTCCCTATTGAAAATGCTATGAAGCACGAGACACGGCCATCTTAGCTCTTTTTGGTGATTTTGGCAATCTCGGCGGTGAGAATAAGCGAGCGTTTGGCGAGCTCCGCGATCATCTCTTCATTCCCCTCTTCCTCGGCCAGCTTCATGGCATCGGTATTTGCCTCCAGCTCGCGCTGCAATCGCTCGCGGGTGAGAATCGTGAGCAGCGTCTTCGCATCTCGTTTAAGGTGGCCATTCTTGCCATGGAGCTGTTCGGCGAAGAAACGTAGCACTTCCTTATCCTTCAACGGCGTCCGACGCAGCTCGTCCATCGCCTCCGCGCCGATCGCCTCTTCCAATTCCTTCGCATATTCATCCGTATCGAGCGACGGCTCTTTCATCGACTCCTGCCAGATAAGAAGGCCGTATGCTTGCTTGATGCGATTGGGCGCATCGGCCGGCCGGACGTTCTCTTTCGTGACCACTGGTTGCGGTTCGGGCTTCACGAGCTTCGTTGCGGATGCGACGGCTGATTCAGAGACGCCCAAACGCTTCGCGATCTCTTTCTGATACTGTTCTCGTGCGATGGGGCTCTGTACGTCGGTGAGGAACGGAAGGACGATGGTCTCCACCGCGCGCCGGAACGCGTCCTTCGCCTTCGCATGCGCTTCCAATACATCCAGAAGGAACGTGATGATGTCCTTCGCTTCACGGATACGCTCTTTCCACGCATCAGCGCCCTCTTTGAGGATGAGGTCGGCGGGATCCAGGCCTTCCGGTAGCTGTGCGACCTTCACATGGAGGCCCTGCTGCAGCGAGGCGCGGGCAGCGCGGGCGGCCGCCTTGAAGCCTGCGGCGTCGGCATCGAGGGCGATGACCAGATTCTCGCTCATGCGCTTGAGGAGGGCAGAATGCTCCACGGTGAAGGCGGTGCCGGAGACCGCGACCGTGTTCGCCCAGCCGGCCTGGTGGCTCAAGATGAGGTCCAATTGCCCTTCGACGAGGATGGCGAAGTTGTGCTTGCGGATCGTCTGCTTCGCCCGATCGAAACCGTAAAGGATGCGGGACTTGTGATACAAAGGCGTCTCGGGCGAATTAAGATACTTCGGCGCGTCGGGGTGCGCATTCGGCCCGAACGTGCGGCCGGAAAAAGCGACGACGCGGCCCGCGGTGTCCGCTATCGGAAACATGATGCGGTTGCGGAACTTGTCGGTGATCCGCCGGCTGGCGGACTTATCTCCTCCTTTCGCCAATCCGGCGTCCACGATCTCCTTCTCGGTGAATTTCTTGGCGCGCAGGTGATCGCTCAATTCCGTCCAACTATCCCCCGCCCATCCGATGCGGAAGGCGTTCATCGTCGCCGCTTCAAGGCCGCGCTCTTTGAGGTACTTCTTCGCGGCGTCATCGAGGTGCGACTGGAAAAAGATAGTCGCCGCTTCCATCGCCTCGAACAGACGGTCCTTCTCGTCTTTTTCGCCAGCCGGCGAACCGCCTTTGGAATACACCAATTCGACACCCGCTTTCTCGGCGAGAATCTTCAGCGCGCCTTTGAAATCGACACCTTCGATGGCTTCGATGAAGCTAAACATATCGCCGCCCACGCCGCAGCCGAAACAGTGATACGTGCCTCTGTCCGGCGAGACGATGAATGACGGCGTGCGCTCCGCATGGAAGGGACACCGCGCGCGCATGTTCTGCCCGGCCCTATCGAGCTTCACGTATTGCGAGACCACATCCACGATGTTCAGGCGGTCTTTGATCTGCTGGACGGTGTCGGTCATGCGCGCATCATAGCAAAATGGCTATCTATTGACTTTATATTAATATGTGCTATTATGATATTAGATTCCTGTTTGTTGCAAAAAGTGCCCCTTCGGACTCTTTTTGCAGCAAACCTAGGAGGACCTCATGTCACACGATCTTGCCCTTAAACATTTAAAGGCTGCGCGTGAAGTACGGACCAACGCCAAAGAAGTCCTCGGAGACTTCACGGACGCTTTAAAAAAGGCGGGTCTTTACTTCAAGAGGATCGAAGCTATCGAGGCACTGGTGTATGACACCATCAATGCCGAGTGGCTCCAAGTCATCGAAAACGCAGTCGAAAATTACGGGCACGAGAACACGTTCACCGCGCTGAAGAAATTAGAAACGCGGTAATGTGCTCCACGCTGCAAACCGCTCGCCCCTTTCGGGACGAGCGGTTCTTTCTTTTTCAACACAGAGCGAGACGGGAGGCAGGTGTATGCCTCAAGAGAACCTCGCGCAGCGAATAGTATCGCGTGCAGAAAACAAAGCAGTAGAAGTCGACGAAACACTGTCAGTGACTTCAAGTTCGAAAGAGGCATACACCTGCCTCCCGCGAGCGCAGTTTACGCGTTCTCGGCAGTCGGCGCCGGTGCCGGAGCCATCATGGAATCCCTGACGTCGAGCTCCTGCTGGAGGTCGGTGATCATCTTGTGTTTGCGAGAGCCCTTGAAGCCCGTACCTGCCGGGATGAGACGGCCGATGATCACATTCTCTTTCAATCCAACCAATCGGTCCACGGAACCCGAAACGGCGGCTTCGGCGAGCTTGCGCGGCGTATTCTGGAATGAGATGGCCGAGAGGAACGACGCGCGCGTGAGCGAGACTTCGGTAATACCGAGGAGGAGCTGCTTCCCTTTCATCGGCTCCTTGCCAGCATCTTTGAGTTCCTGATTGACGCGTTCGAATTCGAAGTCTGCGAGGATCTCCCCTGCGGAAACCGCGCTCTCCCCTGCCGCGATGACCGACATACGGCTGAACATCTGCTTCACGATGATCTCGAGATGCTTACGTGAGGTAGAGACGCCCTGAAGCTCGTAGATGCGAGTGATTTCCGCTATGACGTATTCCTGCGCACGGTCCTTGCCTGCGAGGAGGAAAAGCTCATCGAGGTCGGCGGAGCCGTCCGTCATGAAGTCGCCCTTCTCGACGTGGTCGCCGGGCTTCACGGTAAGCGTACGCGCAAGCGGGATGTGATATTCGGTGTCGCGCTTCGCCGACTTGCCGCTATCCGGCGTAATGATAAGCACGCTTTCCTGACCATCCTTCTGAATGTCAGTGATCATACCTGCAACGCGCGCGATGGCGGCCGGGGATTTCGGCATACGCGTCTCGAAGACTTCTTCGACGCGCGGCAGACCCATGGTGATATCTCCCCCAGCCGTTGCGACGCCTCCGGTGTGGAACGTACGCATGGTGAGCTGGGTTCCCGGTTCACCGATAGCCTGAGCCGCGATGACGCCGACGGCTTCGCCGAGATCCACCATCTCACCGTTGGCGAGGTCGACGCCGTAGCAGAGCTGGCAGACGCCGCGTGCGACTTTGCAGGTGATCGGTGAACGTACCGTCGCCTCCTTGGCATCACTGTCTTCGATAGCCTTCGCATCGTCACGGGTAAGGAGCGAATTGCGCTTGTAGGTTTTTCCGCTCGCTTCCACCGTGTCCGCAAGGACGCGGCCATGGAGGCGATCAGCGAACGAGCCGCCGAGCTGTTCCTTGCTCGGGCGCGGGATGAGCACGCCTTCCTTCGTGCCGCAATCATGTTCGAGGACGACGACATCGTGCGCGACATCGAAGAGACGGCGCGTGAGGTAGCCGGCGCGCGCGGTGTTGAGTGCGGTGTCGGCGAGACCCTTACGGGCGCCGTGCGTCGAGGTGAAGTATTCGATCGGCGTGAGGCCTTCCTTAAGAGACGAGACGATCGGGAATTCGATGACCTCGCCGCGAGGGTTGGTGATGAGGCCCTTCATGCCGGCCATCTGATGGAGCTGGACCGCGGAACCGCGAGCCCCCGAGGTGATCATGTTGTGGACCGGTCCGGTCGGGTCCAGTGCCTCAAGCACATGCTTGCGGAGTTCTCCGGAGGTCTTCCCCCAGATCTCGATGGTGGCGCGGCGGCGTTCCTCGTCGGTGAGAAGGCCGTTCTCGTAGTTCTCGCGCTCTTTGACGACCTGCTTCTTCGCGTCGTCGATGAGGGACTCCTTGATCTCCGGGACCTTCACGTCGGAGATAGACCACGTGATACCGGCATAGGTGGCGTACTTGAAACCGAACGCCTTTATCTTGTCGAGGATCATCGGGATGCCATCGAGCGAGTAGTGCGTGACGAGGGTGTGCACCAGTGCGCCCATCTTCTTGTTCGTGATCTCGTCGTTGAAGTACGGGAAATCGTTCGGGAGGACGGTGTTGAAGAGGAGGCGGCCGACGGAAGTCTCGAACGGCTTGCCGTCATAGGCGGCATACTTCTTGTTCTCCGACGGGAGGACGCGGATCTTCGCGCGAAGATCGATCGCGCCGAAATCATACGCAGTGATCGCGGCGTTGGTGGAAGGATACGCATTCCCTTCGCCCTTCGAACCTTCGATCATGCGGGTCATCCAGTAACAGCCGAGGACGATATCGAGAAGCTTGGACGCGACGACGACATCTCCCGAGCCAGGCTTGAGGACGTTCTTATTAGCCGACATCATCTTCGATGCTTCCATCTGCGCCTCTTCGGAAAGCGGGACGTGGATCGCCATGGCGTCGCCGTCGAAGTCGGCGTTGTATGCCGGACACACCAATGGATGAACCTGGATCGCATTACCCTCGATCAGCACCGGACGGAATGCCTGGATCGACTGGCGGTGCAGCGTCGGGGCGCGGTTCAAGAGGACGTGTTTCCCTTTGATCGCTTCTTCGAGGATCGGCCAGACTTCCGGCGCTTCGTCTTCGATGAGACGGCCTGCGCCGCGGATGTTGTATGCATGTTCGCGTGCGAGAAGACCGTGGATGACGAACGGGCGGAAGAGTTCGAGGACCATGTGCTTGGGAAGTCCGCACTCATCGAGTGCCAAGTCAGGCCCCACAACGATGACGGAACGGCCCGAGTAGTCGACGCGCTTACCGAGAAGGTTCTGGCGGAGGTACCCGTGCTTACCCTTGAGGTAATCGGCGAGGCTCTTCAGCGCGCGGCGGCGACCGCCGAGGATGCCGAGAACTCCTGCGCCGCGGCGCATGGAGTTGTCGAGCAATGCGTCGACAGCTTCCTGCAAGATGCGCTTTTCGTTGCGGAGAATGACATCCGGCGCGTGGATGGCCTGGAGGCGCTTCAAGCGGTTGTTACGGTTGATGACGCGGCGGTAGAGGTCATTCAGATCAGACGATGCGTGACGACCGCCTTCGAGGGCGACCATCGGACGCAGGGCCGGCGGGACGACCGGGAGGCGCGTGAGGAACATCCATTCAGGACGCACACCGGCGCGCTTCATGGCCTCCGCGAGCGCCAAGCGCTTGCGGAACTTGTCCTTGTCGGCTGCGCCTGAATTGGCGAAGTCGTGCTTCAAGTTGACGATGAAATCGTCGAGGTTGACCTTCTTCAATATATTGTAGAGCGCTTCAGGACCGATAGCGGCACGGAACATCGCGCCGTACTTCACGGCGAAGAGATGGTAAGCGGCTTCGTCCAAGACAGAGCCCTCGCGGATGGATTCGATATCCTTCTTCGCTTTCGTGGCGAGGTCCTTGAGCCGGGTCTTCTCGTCGGCAGTCGCCGACTTCTGCTTCATCTGATACTCCTGATCTAGGTCCTTGAGGAGGCGCGAACGCTCGGCTTCGTCGACCGAGGTGACGATGTAGCCGGCGAAGTACACGACCTTCTCGACTTCAGCGGCGCTGAGGCCGAGGAGGAGCGCGATGCGCGACGGGATGCCGCGAAGGAACCAGATGTGCGCGACCGGCGTCGCAAGGTCGATGTGACCCATGCGCTCGCGGCGGACGATAGCGCGCGTGATCTCCACGCCGCACTTCTCGCAGACGATGCCTCGGAAGCGGATGCCGCGGTACTTGCCGCAGTAGCACTCGTAGTCCTTCTCCGGACCGAAGACGCGCTCATCGAAGAGACCGTTCTTCTCCGGGCGCTGCGTGCGGTAGTTGATGGTCTCCGGCTTCGTGATCTCGCCGTACGACCATTCCTGGATACGATCGGGAGACGCGAGACGCATCTCGATGGCGTCGAAATCCTGCGGAAGCGTGTCCTTCGTGCGCTTCGTCTGTGGTGAAGAGATAGACATATTGGTTACGCGTTCTCGCTATCGTTCTTAAATTCCAGGTCGATGCCGAGGCCTCGCAAGTGTCGGACCAAGACATTGAAGGTCGCCGGCGTATTCGATTCCTTGATGCGCTCGCCGGAGACGATCGCATCGAATGCCGCGGAGCGACCCAGGATGTCGTCGGATTTGTAGGTGAGGATCTCGCGGAGTGAGTGAGCCGCCCCGTAACCGAGGAATGCCCACACTTCCATTTCTCCGACGCGCTGACCGCCGTTCTGTGCCTTGCCGCCGAGCGGCTGCTGCGTGGTGAGGCTGTAGGGGCCGATGGAGCGCATGTGGATCTTGTCCTCCACCATGTGGTGCAGTTTCAGCATGTACATGACGCCGACAGAGACCTTCTGCGCGAACGGTTCTCCCGTGCGGCCATCGAAGAGCGTACGCTTCCCGTCTTCGGAAAGGCCCGCCTTCTTAAGTTCCATCATGATCTCCTCTTCGGTTGCACCGGCGAACGACGGGACGACGGCCTGATAGCCGAGTTCTTCCGCCGCGAGGCCGAGATGCAATTCGAGGATCTGTCCCAGGTTCATACGGGACGGGACGCCGAGCGGGGTCAAGATGATGTCCACCGGATTACCCTGTTCATCGAATGGCATGTCCTCTTCCGGAAGCACGCGCGAGATGACGCCCTTGTTGCCGTGGCGTCCCGCGAGCTTATCGCCGACGGAGATCGTGCGGAGCTGTGCGACTTCGACGTGCACGCGCTTGATGACGCCGCTCTCCAAGACATCGCCGTTCTCGCGAGAGAAGACTTTGACCGAGACGACGCGACCGCGTTTGCCGCCTTCCATACGCATCGAAGTGTCCTTCACGTCCTTGGCCTTCTCACCGAAGATCGCGTGGAGGAGGCGCTCTTCAGGGGTCAGCTGCGTCTCACCCTTAGGAGTGACTTTGCCGACGAGGATGTCGCCGGTGCGCACTTCGGCGCCGATGCGGACAACGCCTTCCTCGTCGAGATTGCGGAGTTTGAATTCAGAAACGTTCGGGATGTCGTGGGTCGTGACCTCGGGTCCGAGCTTGGTGTCGCGCACGACACAGACGAACTCTTCCATGTGGATGGAAGTGAATCGTGCGTCCTTCGCGAGGCGTTCCGAAATGACGATGGCGTCTTCGAAGTTGGCGCCGAACCACGGGAGGAATGCGACGCGGACGTTCTGTCCGATCGCGAGCTGTCCGTTGTCCGACGTCGCAGCATCTGCCAAAACGTGACCTTTCTTCACCTTGTCGCCGACGGAAACCGACGGGCGCTGATGGAATGCGGTAAAGCCGTTCGTACGAGAGAACGTGACGAGTTCGTATTCCTTCGTCTTGCCGTCGGCATTCTTCACCTTGATGGAACGTGCGTCGACATACGTCACTTCCCCTGCTTCGGCGGCGAGCATGAGGCGGCCGGAGTCGCGGGCTGCGGCACCTTCGATGCCGGTGGCGACGACCGGCGCATCAGGGATGATGAGCGGGACCGCCTGTTTCTGCATGTTCGAACCCATGAGCGCGCGGTTCGCGTCGTCGTTCTCGACGAACGGGATGAGCGAGGTCGCGACGGAGAACGGCTGATTGGTCGAGATCTCGACGAAATCGACGTCGTTGCGATCGACGATGGTCGGCTCGCCTTCCTTGCGAACTTCGACGGTCTGCGGGATGAGCTTGCCGTTCTCGTCACGCGGGATCGCCGCGTGCGCGATAGCGTACTGCTCTTCCTCGAGTGCATTCATATAGACGATCTCACCGGTGAGCTTGCCCTTCTCTGCCTTCGCATACGGCGTCTCGATGATGCCGAATTCGTTCGGGCGGCTGTAGAGCGCCATGTGGAGGACGAGGCCGATGTTCTTGCCTTCCGGCGTATGGATCGGGCAGACGCGGCCGTAGTGCGACGAGTGGACATCGCGCACTTCGAGGCCGGCACGCTCCGAGACGAGGCCGCCGCGGCCCAAGGTGGAAAGCGTGCGGAGGTGTTCGATCTCATCGAGCGAGTTGTACTGCTGCATGAGCTGCGAGAGCTGGTCGGTCGTGAAGAATTCGCGGATGGACGCCTGGAACGGACGCGGGTTCACGAACTGGACCGGAAGCGTCGTCTCGACGTCCACCATCGCCATGCGGTCCTGGATGTTGCGCTTCATGCGCGAAAGGCCGATGCGCATGCGCTGTTCGAGAAGCTCGCCGACGAATCGTACGCGGCGGAAACCGAGATGGTCGATGTCATCCGCCTGCGCTTCGGGATCCACGTTGGACTGCGCAATGAGCGTGATGATGCGCACCATGTCGTCGAGGTTGAGCGTCGAGCGGACGAGATGCTTCTCGTCGGTCGAGAGGCCGAAGCGGCGATTGAAATGGAAGCGACCGACGCGGGAGAGGTCGTAACGTTCCTCGGAGAGAAGCGCTGAGACGTGGTCGGCGGCGGTATCGGGATTCGCGATATCCCCATCGCGCAGACGGCGATAGATCTCCACGAATGATTCCTGGACGGTCTTTGCAGTGTCTGTTGCGAGCGTATTGGTGATCGCGGTCTTCGCTGCCTCATCCTTGAATTCAGCGAGGATCTCCTTATCGTTCTCGGCCCCCAAGACGCGCAAGAGTGAGGTGACCGGGAAGCGGCGCTTGCGGTCGATCTTCACGTAGATGCCGCCGTCGGCATCCGATTCGATCTCGATCCACACGCCACGACTCGGGATGATCTTCGCGGCGAAATAATTCTTGCCCTTATACGGCACTGCTTCGAAGAAGACGCCGTATGAACGCGCGAGCTGCGGGACGACGATACGCTCGACACCATTGATGATGAACGTACCGTGCTTGGTCATCCATGGGAAATCCGCGATGAAGATCTCCTGCTCCTTCTCGGAGCCGGTGGTCTTGTTCTTCAATTTCGCGACGACGCTCAGCGGCGCCTCATACGTGCGCATGGTGCGCTTCGCGTACTCCTCGTCCCAGCGGACGGGGCCGAAAGTGAAGTCGGAGAGCGAGAGGGAGAACTTCTTGCCAGCGTGGTCATTGATCGGAGAGAACTCCTTGAAGACCTTCGCCGCTCCTTCTTTCACGAGCTGCTCGAACGATGCGAGCTGTGATTCGACAAGGTTCGGGAGCTCTACCAAGGGCTCACGGAACTTACCGAAGAACTTCTGGGGCAATGCATGCGTCTTTTTTGCCATGGTTACAAAAAGAGAAAGCAAATAAAAAGAGGGCGTCCTGATGCGCTCTTCCTCTATATGCTTCCGTTAAACTTGCCGCTAAAGCTAGCTAAAGGCGTACTTCCCTCGCCGGTAAGTGTAAGGGGTCGTGACTCAATCGTGTATCAAAAGTACTTGGAGAGTATATTCCGGGCTACGTCAAGAGTCAAGCGCCGTAGGGACTGTCAAAGCCTGACTGGGGATAACGTGAAAGTGCGGGCAGCTAAGCCGCCCGCACCGTTTGTCCTGGAGCTAACGGAGTAAATGACGTCCGTGCGGCCCCACCGCGTTGCAGATGTCGTCGATGCTGACTTCCCGTTCGTTGAAGTACGCGTCATCGTCCGGAATGTGTCCACCGCCAGATATCCGCGTTCGTTCTTCCGGCTCATCATCTCCGTCAAGGGGTGGGTTCACGTATACATTCGCCAGGAAAACCTTTCCTCCGATCTCCACTTTCTTCATGGGAGTTACGTCCCCTCTTATACAACAAAAGAGCAGCCCTCTGCTGCCCACCGCAAGCGTACTCCTCGCATTGGTTCCGTCAACCTTTCTGCTTGCGCTTCCACTCATCGATCTTGGCATGGTGGCCGGACGTGAGGACTTCCGGCACCTTGTAGTTCTTCTTCTTCCACGCGAGGACGGCGGGGCGCGTGTAGACCGCTGGAGACGAGACGCGATTCTCTTCCAAGGAATTAATGTCGCCTAAGACCCCCTTCACATGCCGCGCGACGGCGTCAACGACGATCGCGGCGGGCAGCTCCCCGCCCGTGAGCACATACGGTCCGACGGAAATAGGTTTCGCCTTCAATATCTTCTGGACGCGGGCGTCCACGCCTTCGTAGTGCCCGGCTATCATCAAAATGTGTTTCTTTTTCGCCAATGCTTTTGCCATCTTCGCATCAAACTCCTTCCCGGACGGCGAGAAGAACAGCGCAGTCGCTCCTTTGGCACTCTTGAGTGCCTTCGTAGCCGCTTTCAGCATCGGTTCAGGGGCGAGGACCATGCCGGGGCCACCGCCATACGGACGGCGATCGACGCGTTCCTTCCGATCGCTCGTGAAATCCTTGGGATTGTAGAGCGAGACCTTTATCTTCCCGTCTTCCTGCGCACGCTTGAGCATCGAGGTATTGAAATAGCCCTCGATGGATTCGGGAAATAACGTAACGATATGAAAATGAATCATTGTATGAGTTTGGTTAAAATCGCGAGCTACATTGTTGCAGGACCCCTGCGTCTTTCTCGTCGTACAGTCGTACGCCTCCAAATCCGCTTTCCCCGCGCCTCGTATCTCATCGATTTTCCCTCAAACCCAGAGATGTTGACATAAAAACATTGGTGTTGCAAACTTCTTATCGGCACTCAAGAGCAGGAGATCTCAAGTCATGAACAAGCCTCGGACAATCGAAGAGTTTGCCGCGTTGCTCAAGCCCGGAAAGCGGTTGCTTTCCATGGATGAGATGAATAAGCAAGTCGAGGAAGCCCTAGCCAGCCGTGAGAAGTCGAAGCCGCACAGCAAGAACAAGCGAAAGAGTAAAAAATGATGCGACCAAGCAGGTCGTCGGTGGGGCACCGCAGAGGTCGGTGCCTTTTCTTTTTCCCAACGCAGAATTCATTTCAAAACCGGAAACGGGGACGGCGGCGCGTGCTTTGACGCCGTCTCTCGCAGGCCGACGGGCCGAGAGTGAGCGCTGGGCGAGCACGCCCAGACAGCGACGGCGGAGGAGCATGCGCCGCAGGCACCGTCGGGTTTGAAATGAATTCGAGTCCTACTGCTCCCCTTTCAAATCCGCGATGACATCGTCCACGGAACGGTCACGGGTCGCATCGAAGCGACGCTCCGAGCCTTCCGGCTCTTCGATCTTAAGATTCACGCGTGCTTCGTTCTTCATGCCGACGACGCGCAGGATGGTGCGGATGGCTTTCGCCGTGGCTCCCGAACGGCCGATGATCTTGCCCATGTCGTCCTTGTTGACGGAGAGCGTGAGAAGGACGCCCATCTCATCGACGGTTCGATTGATCTTCACATCGTCCGGATTATCGACAAGCGATTTGACGACGTACTCGAGAAACTTCTGATCTTGATCCATAGCTTTCCTGCGACTTAGTTAGAGTAATTAGGTAAGCGGACGTTCGGAGACCTTCATGAATTTCAGAACTGCTGAACCCTATGGAAAGAAGTATCAAGTATCAGGTAGCAAGTATCAAGAGGAACGTGTTTATTACTTCTCTACTGATACTTGTTTGATACCTGCTACTTGTCGGTTGATACTTCCGCTGCAGCTGGTTCTCCGGCTGTTTCGCTCGCTTGTTCAGGTACAGATTCAGTAACGGGTTCAGCTTGTGTCTCCTCGGTGGCAGCGGGTTTCGGGACGGTCTTCTTCGGAAGGACATTGATCTTCTTGCCCTTCGTGATGCCTGCGGAAATAAGCATATTGTGCATGGTGCCGCTCGGCTGTGCGCCCATGGAAATCCAGTGCTTGATACGATCCTCATTCAAAACGCGCTCCTTGCTCTTGGGGTTATAGGAACCGAGGACTTCCACCGCACGGCCTGACTTAGGGCCATTTTGGTGTTCAGTCACCACCACTCGGTATGAGGGGTTGTTGATACGGCCCGTGCGCTGTAATCGGATCTTTAACATGTCGGGGCACTATACCAGCGCTCATTCCTTAGGTCAAATCAGGATAAATTGCCACACGACGTATACCAGGATGAGGAGCGGGATTGCCAAAAAGAGCAGGTTCGCCGCTTTCGTCATGGTGTCCGCACTGCGCAACGAACGAATCTTTATAATCGTGCTGACAATCACGAAAAGCAGTACCAATGGCAACCATAGAAGAACCCCTCCGAATGCCATGAATAACATGAGACCATTAATACCGTCATACACTCCCGTAAGAACGGGAATGGTGCACGTACCAGACATCGTTCCTTCGTTCCAACCTTGGCAAAACAGTGAAGTTATCCATATCACCACGGCAGGCAGTGTTACCAGGAGAAATAGTGCGGCATCGGAAATTCCTTCAAGAGCTATTTTCATACATCAATTATTTTGCAACCCGCTCAGCTTCCTCCAATTTGACTGACAATATCTTCGAGACCCCGTCCTGGCTCATGGTGACGCCGTACAGCTCCCCTGCCGCGCTCATGGTGGCGCGGTTGTGGGTGATGACGATGAGCTGCGATTTCTTCCCTAGTTCCATGATCATATCCGCGTAGCGGCGGGAGTTGGCTTCATCGAGCGCAGCGTCCGTCTCATCGAGGATCAGAAACGGCGGCGGATTCACCTGCGACATGCTGAATATGAGCGCGATGGACGTGAGCGCCCGTTCGCCGCCGGAGAGCACTTCGAGGCCGCGCACTTTCTTGCGCGGCAAGGAGACTGATATCGAAAGGCCGGCGTAGAGCTCTTCTTCCTCTTCGATGATGTTGTCCTCATCGAATTCCTCTCCGCGCGCACGACGCACACGCTTCGGCTCTTCCACTTCCAGCCGCGCTTCGCCACCGCCGAAGAGCTTCGAGAAGAAGAGCTTCAGTGCTTCGTTGATGTGCTCCAGGCCTTCAGTGAAGCGCGCATCGATGGTCTTTTCGAGTTCCGCAATGAGATCCTGCAGCGATTTCGCGGAACGCTCGAGATCCCCAAGCTCCTTCGCGAGGTATGTATCGCGTTCGATGGTCTGATTGAATTCCTTCACGACCGCGTCTCCGGCGCCGACACCTGCCTCTTCTATCTTAATCTTGAAACGCTCGATCTCACGACGACGCTTCTCCTGTTCGCGGCGATCCTCCGAGAGAGCTCCCTGCGGCACCTCATGCTTGTCCCAGCCCTCGAACGCAAGACCCAAAAGGGCGATGCCTTCGCGTACCTCTTCTTCGAAACGTCGCTTCTGTTCCTTAATATGCTCGCCTTCGCTGCGGAGTCCCATCATCTTCGACTGCGATTCGCGCAATTGGGCTTCTACACGTACTTCTTCGCGTTCCGCCGCGAAGGACGCTTCGCGCGCCTTCGTTATCTCGCCGCGCACTTCCTCCATCTCCTTCGCGAGACGCGATTCTTCGGCTTCCGCTTTCGTGAGCGCGGCATTCAGACGCGTCACCTCCTCGCGCGCTTCGTCGTTAGTGACGGGAGCGGCGCCGGAGAGGCCATCGATGAACGCCTTGATACGGCCGCGTAATTGGGAGAGGAGCGCGCGGATGCCGGCGATATCATCCTGGGCTTCGGCGCGTTCGATGGAATCGGTCACCTCCCGGACAAAATCACGTACATGCGGCGCAGGAATGGCGTGCTCGACCGCGACGGCGGCAGCTTCAAGGGCGCCCTCCGCGCGGCCGAGCTCGCGCACCACTTCTTCTCTTTTGCGACGCGCCTCGCTCAATTGGTCCTGTAATGCCTGGAGTTTTTGCAGAAGCGGGAGCGAACGATTCTCTTCGTCACCGCCGCCTTTCACCGCGCGGGCATCCTTCAAGCGATGATCGAGCGTCTTTATCTCTGCCTCGCGCTCCTTGGCTTCATCATTCAGGCGTGTCGTCTCCATCGTGAGGTACGCATTCTCGCGCGCGAGATAGTCCGCGAGCCTGTGGGCCAATTCGGCTTTCATCTCGCGGGCCTTCTCTATCTTTTCCACCTGTACCTGCAGGAATTTCAAATGCGGCGCGAGCTCGCGGCGCAGGGATTTCGTCTTGTCGATATTGACGGCGGTCTCTTGCAGCTTACGTTCGCTCTCCGCCTTCTTGTGCTGATAGAGCTTGAGACCGAGCGCGTCTTCCACCATCTCGCGACGCTCTTTCGGCGACGCATTCAAGATGCGGTCCGCCTCGCCTTGCGAGATGATCTGATAGCCCGAGCCGCCGATGTTCGCGCCCGCGAGGAGTCGGATGACGTCCTTGAGGCGCACCTGGGAACCATTTAATACGTATTCATTCGCGCCGTCGCGATGGACGACGCGTTCGATGATGACTTCGGAAAAATCGATATCGAGCAACCGTTTGGAATTATCGAAAACGACCTTCACCACCGCGCGGTTCATGCGCGGAAGCGCGGGCGAGCCGCCCCAGATGAGGTCTTCGCCCCTCTTCGAGCGCATCGATTTCATCGACTGTTCGCCCAAGACGAAGCGGAATCCTTCCGCGACGTTCGATTTCCCCGAACCATTGGGCCCCACGATTGCCGCGATGCGCGAACCGAAGACGAGTTCGGTCTTCTTGCCGAACGATTTGAAGCCCGAGAGTTCTATGGATTTCAAGTACACGCGGATATTGTAGCAGGAAAGCTAAACCATCTTTACATCAAAGCTTTCGTGGCTTCGTATTCTTCTTTCGCTGCCTTCTGAATGAAGTTGTCGAGTGCCGGGATGTGTTTCTCGAGGAATGCGCGGAGTGCATCCATGTCCCCTGCACCGACAAGCGAACTGAATTTCTCATACTTGGATTCGGGCAGGACTTTCAGCATCTCGAGCGTGATGCGGTTGAGTATATTCTCGCCTAACGAAGCGATGAGGTGAGCCTGTGCTTCAGGAGATTCATTTTCGATACCCATCTCATGAATAAACGATTTGGCGAAATCATCACCGAGTATCTGCTGTGAGGCCTGGTCGATCATATTCATTTCTTAGCGAATACCTCTTGTAATCTGGCCACCAGTCCTTCCACTCCCCCTTTGCTTTCCAGTTCAGGGACAAGATGCTCCGTACCGTACATCGTTAGAAAATCTTTTATGACTGCCGCATGCGCCGGATCGCCAAATGCGCTCCAACGAAGCGGATCACCTGACATAACTGCAGTATCAAGTATATCCGTGCCCGCTTTCTCGACAGCCTCTGGAACGCGATTCATGAATGCGTTCGCAAGTTTCGGATTGTCATCAAGGATCGCCATCTTCAATCCGTCACGCAGTTCAGCCTGCGCTCCCGGGGACAGCTCGAATCCCTTCAGCGGTCCATCAGACGCCAGCATGAACTTGTCGAACGCAGCATCAAGATCACCGCCGGGAAATAGAGGGGTCCCCACCATCGTCTCGGTATCGCCGGTCCAATGCACTTCAGGCGTCCCCTCAGGGACCGAGATCGTCTCTGCGGCTGGTGCGATAGTGTTAATATATTCAGCGAGATATTTACTGCCGAAGGCTGTCGCGCCGACTCCGAGACCAGCTAATGCTCCCCAGAGCCACGGGTGTCGCGCATTCCGCTTCTTCAGATACGTGACCGTCGTCGTCGACATCAGGGCACCTGCCCCGACGGCAGCGATGGACCTCCACGCTAGAGCACCTATCGCCGAAACCGCCGCCAACGCGGGAGAAAATACCGAGCCGGCGACCCCCGCACCTAAGATGGAGAGCGACACGCCGAGTTTCCCCCACAGCGGGAACTTCTTCCACTTCTCCGCGATCTCATAGAAATACTTCGCCTTGTTGACCTGCCGCTCTTCGGAGAGCCCGTTCCTCAAGCCTTCACTGCGCGCGCGTAACGCCGCATCCATGCGCTCGCCTCGCTCATTGAATTTCGGGTGATCTGAGAATTCCCACGCGTCGAGTTTCGGATTCTCTTTCTTCACGCTCGGAGCCTCTTCGGGCTTCGCAGCGGGCCTCAGTCCCGCCAGCTCGTTCTCGAGCTTCGCCTTCGTTATCTGATGCTTGAGATCTCTGATATCCTCAGGCTCTTCTGCTTTTGCTGAACGTGGTGCAAATCCCATTTTCTTTAACAAGTCCTCCATGGCGGTCCTGCCCAGCTTATCAAGCGGAGGTTCCTGATCCTTGTCTTTACTTTTTTCTTTATCAAGAGGTGTGGCTTTATCCGTCGCGACCACTACCCATTTCTTCTCGGCCTTATGCCATGCATGCGGCTTCCATATGCCGTCTGCATCTTTGAACCGATGAGTGTTTCCATCGGTCACAAGACGCGGCGGCCGGTCCTTTCCATCCTTCGGAGGCAAATACACGCGCGCATTCCCGTCGTCATCGATTCCATATCGAATGCCCCCATATTCCAGATTGAATTCGCCACCGATGCTCTCCTGGTTTTTCGTTGTCTTTCCTGAAGACGGAGATCGTATCGCATCAGAAACAGGCTCTTCGCTTTTGAGCTCGGCAAGTTCACGTTCCAGTCTTTGTTCGTACTCTTCGTCACTTTCTTCCGACCTCCGCCCTAAGGAAGAAGGCTCTGAAGATTCTTCTTTTGGACGATTCGCTACTGCTTCCACAGGCCCCTTAAGAACTAGCGTCTTGAGGTTGTCGTCCCAAAATCGTTCTCCCGCCCAATCAGGATGCCGCTTGTAAATTCCCGCCCTCGGATCGTTATATACCAAATCACCATGCTTGAGACGCCGTAAGCCTGCCGGCTTGCCTCCCCGCCACACTTCAAGATCGGCAGTATTGTCGTCATTGATATAAATTATTTTTCCCTGGAATCTCAACTCCTCCCTCATCTTTGATTCGCCTTCCGCAACGTCCTCTTCTCCTCTGTCTACTTCATTTTCTTCGTCGGGAAGCCTGACCATATCACTCTCCTGCAACGCAGGCGTACTGGCGCGTATCTCCTCGGCGCGGCGAATCGTTTCATCAAGCTCTGCTTCACGCCGGATATCCTCCGGACTTTTCTCTGTCCCCTCCATTGGGTTTATCAAAGGACCTTTCAATTCCTCTGCCATCTTTAAAGTATACCAACAAAAAATGGCGAGTACCGGTCGCAATGACCGATACCCGCCGACCGTGCTGCTGCTTACGAAGCCGCAATACGCTTTACGTCCTCCTCCGCCATGGCTTTCGCCTTGGCGATGATGGCCGGAACGTGGCCGCCAACTTGCCCTTGATCAAGGCCTTTCCCCTCGATCGAGAACCTCGGGAGCTTGACCTTCCAGCCGAGCTCCTTGGCGAGATGGGCAGCACCTCCATTGAGCACTGCCGCCACGTTCGGGAGAGTGGGGTGAGCCGGTCGCAACAAGCACTTCAGGTTCACCTCCGCGACGTTGCTGTCCACTGCCTCCGCGACGAAGGCGGTGATCAACTCACGCAACTGCGTCCGCTGTGCAGGGCTGCCGACGAGGTCGGCAATCGTGGGCTTGTCCACCCCTGCCCCCACAACGCGGTGTTGTTCTGCCAGCACGCACTCGAGCGTGTACTGGCCGTCGGCGATGAGCTTCTTCAGAAGCCCTGGGTCGACCGCAGTTCCGAGTTTGTTCTCGAATATGCTGAGGTCGATCATCCCCGACATAGTCTGCCGCACCTGGTTCATCCGATCACGCATCCCCCTGCGAGGATTAGGCAGCGTGGCGACGGACGTTGAGGCGGACTGTGCAGATGTTTCGTTGGCCATGGTGGGGTTCTCCCATCAATGGTTGGGGGCCACTAAGGTAGGCCCGTTCACCGTTAAAAATTCTACTATAGAACAATAGAAATGTCAATACCCCCGTAATGGTTCAATACCTTGGACGCGATAGCATCGCGTCATGGCATACACACAAAATCCGTACCTGCCCCGCGTCCGTCGTGAAGCGGCGGATATG
>Ga0155144_139_pt3 | contig 54979 bp, 60 predicted proteins | sample RifCSPhighO2_01_FD_106112 | JGI IMG/M metagenome (GOLD analysis project Ga0155144, IMG submission 106112) | Parcubacteria group bacterium RIFCSPHIGHO2_01_FULL_56_18 | reverse complement strand
CCGGGCGGCGCGTCTGCGGGGATATGTCGGGAGGATTACTTCCTCGAGGCGATGACCCCGGTAGGAAAGCAAGCTTCCTACGGGGCAGGCTTCCTCCGCTCGTTCGAGCGCAAATTACTTTCGAGAAGCTATCACCTCATCGGCAACATTCCGAGGCACGACGGCATAGTGCGAGAACTCGAGGTTCGGGACCGCACGGCCTTCCGTGAGAGAGCGCAGCTGCGTCGTGTAGCCGAAGAGTTCCGAGAGCGGGACCTTCGCCACGACCACGCGTGCCTGACCGCGTTCACCCATAGACTCGATGAGGCCGCGCTTGGAGTTGATGGAGCCGGTGACGTCGCCGAGGAATTTTTCCGGAGTCACGACTTCGAGCTTCATGACCGGCTCGAGCAATACCGGTTTCGCTTGCTTCATCGCGTCCTGCATCGCATTGATAGCGGCGAGCTTGAAGGCGATCTCCGATGAGTCGACATCGTGCGCAGAACCATCGTACAGCTCGACGGAAATATCGACGACCGGAAAACCTGCCAGCACGCCGCGGTCCATCGCTTCCTTGAGGCCTTTCTTGACGGGAGAGATGAATTCCGCCGGGATGACGCCTCCCTTGATGTTGTTGATGAATTCGAAGTGATCTTCGCGCTCGACGTTGTTCTTCACCTTCTCGCCTTCGACGACCGGCTCGAGCGGCTTCACGCGGATCTTCACATGGCCGTATTGGCCGCGACCGCCCGTCTGCTTGATGTGCTTGTATTCGACGTCCGAATTACCTTGGATCGTCTCGCGGAACGCGACCTGCGGCTTGCCGGTCGTTGCTTCGACGCCGAATTCGCGCTTCATGCGATCGACGAGGATCTCGAGGTGCAGTTCGCCCATGCCGGAGATGATGGTCTCCCCTGTTTCCGGGTCGGACATGACGCGGAAGGTCGGGTCTTCGTCTGAAAGGCGAGAGAGCGCGAGGCCCAATTTCTCCTGGTCGGCTTTCGTCTTCGGTTCGACACGCATGGAGATGACCGGCTGCGGGAAGATGATCGATTCGAGCGCGATGGGATAATCAGGATCGCACAAGGTGTTTCCGATCTTCGCCTCCTTCATGCCGACTGCGGCAGCAATTTCACCTGCGTAGACGGTCTTCACCTCCTCGCGCTTGTCTGCCTGGAGGCGGACAATACGGCCGAGACGCTCTTTCTTGTTGTTGGCGGAATTGTAGACATCCTCTCCTACGGAAACGGAGCCTGAATAGACGCGGAAGAACGAGAGAGCGCCCACGAACGGGTCGACTTGGAGCTTGAAGATGAGCGCGGCGAACGGGCCGTCATCGAGTGCCGGCCTAGACTCTTGCGCGCCGGTATCGGTGTTGATGCCGGAAGCTGGCGGAAGGTCGAGCGGTGACGGAAGGTAGTCGACGACCGCGTCAAGAACGAGCTGCACGCCCTTGTTCTTGAGGGACGATCCGGTGAGGACCGGGAAGATCTCATTCTTGATGACCGCCTTGCGGAGATTCGCTTTCAAGACGTCGAGTGGGATCTCCTTCCCCTCGAGGTAATCGTTCATGAGCTTCTCGTCGTTCTCGACGATGCGCTCCACCAATTCCGCGCGATACTTCTTCGCATCTTCCATCAGGTCTGCCGGGATGTCGTACGCGACGACGTTCTTGCCCATCTCCCCTTCGAACTTGTAGGCCTTCATGGAAAGGAGGTCGACGACGCCGTTGAAGTCAGCCTCAGCGCCGATGGGAAGTTGGAGACGGACGGCTTTGGTAGAAAGACGCTCCAAGATGCTCGCGTAGGATTTCTCGAACGAAGCGCCGGTGCGGTCGAGCTTGTTGATGTAGCAGATGCGCGGCACTTCGGCCTCTTCGGCGTATCTCCAGTTGGTTTCGGACTGTGGCTCGACGCCGGCGACGCCGTCGAAAACGACGACCGCGCCGTCGAGGACGCGCATCGAGCGCTTCACCTCGGAAGTGAAGTCGATGTGACCCGGGGTGTCGATGACGTTGAAACGGACCTTCTGCGAGAGGTCGGCCCCCATGTAGGACGGGTTCCAGAAGCAGGTGATGGCGGCGGCGGTGATGGTGATGCCGCGCTCGCGCTCCTGTTCCATCCAGTCGGTGACGGTATTTCCGTCATGAACCTCGCCGATCTTGTGGCTCTCCCCCGTATAGTAGAGGATACGCTCAGACGTGGTGGTCTTCCCAGCGTCGACGTGCGCCACAATCCCGAAATTTCTTACTTTCTCTAGAGGGTAATCACGAGCCATATGTGTGTTTATTTAAAAAGAAAACCGCCTGAGGCGTGACAACAATGTACTGGAAATTTGCGAAAATGCAAACGGGACGGTACCCTCTTTCAAGAAAGGAGCCTGTCATGGCAAAAGAGAGTAAATACGCTGAAAAGCTGCGCGAGCTTGGTTTCAGGAAGACCGGCGAAAACGACCTTCGCCGCTGTACTCGGGAATTAGAAGCTAAATTCGGTCGTCCTCTTTCCCGTCAAGAACGACGAAAGATAAAACGTGAATTATCTACGCCGAGCTTTACTCGAGAACCATTCATGCAGCTACCTATTACGCAGGTTACCGACGAATTGGGCGACTGCTGGGTAGCGGATGGTCACATTGATCTGACACATTTGGGATTCCTCGACCATCTTACTCTTATCAAGGCTGTCATCGTTCCTTTAAGCCCTAATAAAGACTCTCTTCACTAGAGTCGGCGCGACTGAAAAGTCGCGCCGTTGCTTTACCACTCGATGGGTGTCTTGCCGTGCTCCTCTAGATACTTATTCGTCTTCGAAAACGGCTTCGAGCCGAAGAAGCCGTTGGCCGCTGAGAATGGCGATGGGTGCGCGCTCTCGATGACGAGATTCTTCGTGCGGTCGATATGCGCGCCTTTCTGTCGCGCGTAATTTCCCCAGAGGATATAGACGATGCCTTCGCGTTCATCATTCAGCTTTTTTATCGCCGCATCGGTGAATTGTTCCCAACCTTTCCCTTGATGCGAGCCTGCGCTTGAGGCCCGCACCGTAAGCGTCGCATTCAAGAGAAGTACTCCCTGCTTCGCCCAGCGCGAGAGGTCGGTGTCGTGATTCACGGGGTGTCCCAGATCGCTCTCAAGTTCCTTAAAGATATTCTGTAGCGACGGGGGCGGGCGCACGCCGGGGTTCACGGCAAAACAAAGGCCGTTTGCCTGCCCGTGGCCGTGATATGGGTCCTGCCCCAGGATAACGACTTTCACTTCATTAAACGGCGCGAGATCGAACGCGCGGAAGATGTTTTTCGGCTCGGGATAGATCGTGCTTTTCGTGTATTCCTCACGCACGAAATCCGTAAGCTCCTTGAAATACGTTTCGCCGAACTGGTCTTCCAATTTCTCCTTCCATCCACCGCCGATCTTCACCTCTTTTGCCATCCATACATGGTACGGTAAGTCTTATCTATCTCGCAAGTAAGACTTGCCGTTCTCTTTCAAATTCTTTAAGCCGTGCCGAATCGCGGTCAGTCCAACGGCAGCTGCCGCACATTTTATGCGATTTGCAGAGTGCACACGAATGCTTTTTGAGTTTCGTTCGTTTGCGCATATTTCGCTATTTTAAGCCCAGGGGCAGATTGTAAATATCGCGGCTCGAATGTAATATGCGAACGATATCAATGAAGGTATTGTGTTCGATGTAGAAGACAAGATACGGAAAGCTATGAAGTGAGTATGCTCGCAAGTCCGCGATATCGAGTTCATGTGCAAAACGGAACGAGCCCATGCTCGGCATTCTCTCCAACAAAGCAACGACTGCTTTATACTCTTCGATGAAGAGTTGAGAAACGCTCAGGCTTTGTCCTGCATAATATAGGACGGCTTTCTCGACATCTTTCTGCGCATCAATACCCGGACGGGCCTTCTTCATGCCTTGGCGGCATGACGCTTCGCGAGAGCGTGTAGTTGCTTCCAGTACGAGGCATCAATCGGCTTGCCCGGACCGCTTGCCATCCCTTTCAAGATCTCTGCGCGAAGCCGTGCTCGCGCCTTCTCAACGGCGGAGTTCACTTTCACTGATTTTTTCAGCTCTCGTATATCGGCTTTCATCGCTGCGAGTTCTTTTTGTAACGCCACATTAGTCATACACACATGATACCCTCGCACCATTGAACGTCAAATGAACGATAGGCGAATTCCTCCTCAAGTTTCTCCTTCCATCCCCCGCCGATTTTCACTTCCTTGCTCATGCCTGAATGGTACGTCAGAGTTCTTGATATACAACCGAGCGTCAGACTCCCATTTTGACCCAGTAGGTGATTGTACTCAATCAGATGCAGGACTAGGCGCGAAGCAAAAAAGCCCCGAGCAATACAACAGCGTATTGTGAGGGGCTTTTTTGTGAACGCAACGACGTACTGCGCTCAAAATGAAAGTCTGACTACCAGGCGAAGTGCGCGAAGGCCTTGTTGGCTTCCGCCACGCGGTGCGCACTACGGAGCGACTGCGTAGCAGTATCTTCCTGCTGCGCCAGTGCAACTAGAGGCATCGACCGCACTGGTAAGCGTCCCTCCTGGATTCGCCGTATCAACATCGTATTGAAGCTGGCCATGAGTAGAGTTTTCAAGGTTTGCACCAAGCTCGTATGCAGAACCATTATTCAACTGGTCATACGGATACGCCATGCTATCACTCGGATCGACGGGAACACTGCTGATATAGGACGAATACCCAGACCCTGTCGGCATTGCCGATGTGAGCGACGACAGTGATGCGGGATAAATACCTGTCTTGTCGTAATAAAGCTCAAGAGCGAGTTGTAACTGCTTCACGTCTGAGATTCGCCGCGCATCACGCCCTTCTAAACGCGCCTTCTCCAATCCTTCCGAGGAAGCCAGATCTGTGAAAGTAATGTTCGTGGGTATCACGAATACACTTGAGTCAGGACTCCATTCGGTACATGTATAGGTTTTTTCACTTGAAAAAGAGGGTGCGGTGCTCGTAAAAGGTAATTTCAATCCACTCATATCTTTCGTATCCCAGCCGTACATCACTCCGTCACGAACCAATGCGAAGTAATGATTTTCACTTCCTTTATATTCCGTGCTCGCAAGCGTCATACCGAAAGAAACATAGAGCGTTTGAGTCTCCCTATTAGTTGTAAGGATACATTTGCGGGATGCCCCTGAGGCGCGCCATTGTTCAATCTCCGCAAGGTTGTGGGTTCCTGTTGCTGCGGCTAACTGCGAGGAAGCGGGTGCTGAAGATGTAAACGTGAACGACGGAACGTAGAGTTTCTGGTCGGCGAATTGGATGTATTCCGTATTGACGATAAGATCGACCGAATTGTCCTTCAGATCGTGGATAAGGAGCGCGAGAAGATAATCTTTCGCATAGTCGTCAGGTTTTTGATAGATAGCGTATTGTGAACGCGGGCCCGAAAACGAAACCGTATCGACTCCTTCACCTCCATCGAGGAAATCGCTATCTGGGCCGAACATCGTCAACGCGGCAATCGGCGTACCGACGATGGCGGCGCGGATGCGCGCAAGCACATTGATCGCGGTCGCGCTAAGGGGTTTCGTGGGATTAGCGCATACCAGGCCGATAGCGGCGCGGGTACGAAGACCTACGGCACCGAACCCCGTACTCTCCGGCGCGCCCGAGGAGACGATCCCTTTTTTCTTCTGCCAATCCTGGACCGCGATCTCCGTCCACTTGCCATACAAGCCCGTCGTCGATTCGCTGGTAAGGACCCCTTCGGCGACCAGGAACCATTGGAGTCCACGAACATCCTCCCCGCGCGAGTTGCGCGAGAGATTACGAAAGAGGGACGGGCACGCAGGAGAAGATGCAGACGTGCTTGCAGGCACATTTAGGGATTGTGATGCGTTTACGGTAAGTGTTGCGATTTGTGCCTGTAAACTTGCGATTTGGGCAAGAAGCATTTGGATCTGAGCTTGTGTATCAGATGTTTGTGCATGAACGAAAGGCGACCAAATAAATACGCCGATCGCCACAACAATAACCAAAATAGAGGCGGTGCTATAAGAAGCAGCTTTCACAAAGAAATAATACCACCCAGTAAGATTACTCTGGATTTCTCTCAAAACATGTGGGGATTACCAGGCGAAGTGGGCAAAGGCCTTATTGGCTTCCGCCATGCGGTGCGTCGTCTCCTTCTTCGTGACCGCGGAACCTTCACCTTTGTGCGCGGCTTTGATCTCGTTGAGGAGCGATTCCGCCATCGGCTTCCCCTTCGTGCCTTCAGCAGCCTGGACCATCCAACGGAGGCCGAGTGCGAGACGGCGTTCAGGACGAACCTCGCGCGGAACCTGATAGTTGGCACCACCGACGCGGCGTGAGCGGACTTCCACCGACGGAGCGGCATTTTCGAGCGCCTGCTCGAAGAATGCGACCGGATCGCCTTCCTTCTTCAATTCGTCCATCACCTTGTAGACGATTGTGCGGGCAGTGTCCTTCTTGCCGCGCTCCATCACGTAGTTGATGAGCTTCGCGATCTTCAGTGAGCCGTACACTTCGTCCGGCGCAGGCTGCTTACGATTTTTGACTGGTCTACGCATACTTGTTATTTTTGAAAATTATTCTCTACTTGTGCAGGTTTAACTTGCACAATGGCTATTTAGCTGCTTTTGGTTTCTTTGCCCCGTACAGTGAGCGGCCGCGGCGACGCTTCTCGATACCGGCGGTGTCCAATTTCCCACGAACGATGGTGTAGCGGAGGCCGATGTCTTTGACGCGACCGCCGCGCACGAGGACGACCGAGTGTTCCTGGAGGTTGTGACCTTCGCCCGGGATGTACGCAGTGATTTCCATGCCGTTCGAGAGGCGGACGCGGGCGATCTTGCGGATGGCCGAGTTCGGCTTGCGAGGGGTCTTCGTTGTGACACGCGTGCAGACGCCGCGCTTGAAGGGCGAGTTGAAATAGGTCGGACGATTCTCGAGCGTATTGAAACCGCGACCGAGTGCGCCGGTCTTAGACTTGTAGGTGCGCTTGGTGCGGCCCTTACGTACGAGCTGATTGATGGTGGACATGTTTCTGTAAAAAACGCGCTTTTCAGCGCCCGATGAGTGTACTATGCCGAAAGGGCGAAAGCAAGGGATTCCGTGCTATTCTCGCCAAAGACCGATAAATACGGAGACAAATCATGGGTACCGACCCGAAAATCGTCGATCTTTCGAGGCGTCGCGACCGCATCGCTGCAAAGACCGGGCAGACGGATAGCCCCGAAAACAAACGACGAAAAGCTTTTGAATCCGGACGACTCATAAGCGCGTGGGTCGAAAACAGCCTGCATAGCGGGAAAAAGGAGGAGAAATAAGCCCGGGGAATCCCGGGCTTTTTATATACCAGCGATCGCCCGGGCAATCGAATAGACGAGGCTCCCGAAGGCGCTTCCGGCAAGTAATATGAAGATCACGATCAGCCCGAAACCGAGGAAGGGATTGAATTCCAGCTTCGCCCGCCAGTCATCATATCCGCGGCGGATGCCCTGCGGGAGGAGCGCAGAGAGCACTTTCGAGCCGTCGAGGGGCGGAATCGGGATGAGATTGAAGATGCCAAGCATGACATTGACGACCACCACGAGGAAGACCGCGCCTGCGATCTCCAACGGGAGAATATTCGCCCGAATGACGAGCGCGGCGATGAGCGCGAGGGCGAAGTTCGACAGCGGTCCCGCGATGGCCACGATCGCCTCTCCCCAGCGCGGGTTGGCCTGCAGGTTGTACGGGTTATACGGCACCGGCTTCGCCCAGCCGAAGAAGATGGGTGAGCCCGAAAGGGAGAGCATCAAGGGGAGCAGGATGGAGCCGAAGGGGTCCAGGTGCGGGATGGGGTTCAAGGTGAGCCGCCCGGCATACCGGGCCGTCGGGTCCCCCAGCCGGTCCGCCGCCACCCCATGCATCACCTCGTGGATGATGGCGCTGAACATGATGACGATTATGAGGAAAACCGAGTCGATAAGTTGCATATCTATGGCCCGAATGGTAGCATGCGGGCCTCATATGGCACGGGATTGCGTCATCACAGGCAAGCGAAGTCGCGTCGGAGGCGGCTATTCTAACCGCACGCGCGCGACCAAATTCAACCCTACCGGCGCGAAGCGCAACCTCGTCAACATCCAGAAGAAGACGGTCTTCGTCCCCGAGCTCAACCGCAAGATCATCGTCAATGTCTCGGCCAAAGGCCTCAAGACCATGAAGAAGCGCGGCGTCTACAAGACGCTCCGCGCAGCAGGCTTGGTTAAGTAAAAAGGCCGCCCCGTCCCCGCGCCAAGAGCGCGGTGACGCGGGACGGCACCAAGGCTTTCTTGCTGGAAGCGGAGCGGCCCGCCCGCCGCACCCATTTGAAAGTCCGTCGATTCATCCCTGCGCTGAAGCGCAGGGCGTTCTCGACGGATTCCAGTGAGACCTAAAGGTCTTTTTGCGTCGTCACTCGGACCCCATGAAAGCAAGCTTTCACGGGCTTCCTCGCTAGCCGCAATAACCTCCTCTCAAAAGACAAGACCGTCCGGCAATCGTCGGACGGTCTTTTTCGTATGCATGGGTGCCCTACACGTATCCCAATGTTATAGCTACTACAAGCGACGCGCTTAGTAACGTGCCCGCCACTGGCAGCATAAAGGGGTACTTGCTGAGAACCCAATCGGCAGCCGCGTCCGCGAGCTGTTTAAGCTTCATTATTAAAAGCCTCACGGGGGTTTCCTCCTTTTATCGTGCGGATTTCTGAGCGATCCGAGGGAATCCTAGACCTTCCCCGCCAAAAGTCCACTCATTTATGAACAACTGTTTTCCCGTCGGAAACAAACGTGATATTCCCCTCTTCACAGGTATCCAAAGTTGGAATCGCCAGGCGCGCAAACGTATCGACTGTCTCCTGATGCGGATGGCCGTACGAATTGTCACAGCCGCGGGAATAGATGCCGTATGCGGGAGAAACGAATCCGACGAACGAGATGTCAGACGATGTGCGCGAGCCGTGATGTCCCGCTTTCAGGATATTTGACTTCAATGCATCACCATCAAGACGCACTAAATATTCCTCGATAGCCTTCGGCGAGTCTCCCGTGAGCATGAACGAGGTGTCGCCGTAGACCAGCCGCGCGACGATGGAACCGGTATTCGTCTCGAGCTTCGGCACCGGCCGATCGGGGAAAAGGATCTCGAGATACGCCCCCTTTCCCAGGTCGATGATCTGCCCGCGTTCTGCCGTGAGCCGCTGCGCGCCTTCTTCGTGCGATGCCGCTCTCTCGAGCGCCGCCGAATCGGCCCCTTCCGGATCCTGTACGCTCGATTCGATAATGAGCCCGACTTTGTAGCGAGAGAGCACGTCTGGCAATCCGCCGATGTGATCCGCATCCGGATGCGTCCCGATGACGACATCGATCGTGCGGTCATACCACGGCATCACGCGAGATAGTTGTCTGATGACCGCGCGATTCTTGCCACCATCGATGAGTAATTGCCACCCCGACGGCGCTTCGATGAAAATACTGTCTCCCTGCCCGATATCGAGGAACGTCACCGTGAGCGTTTCCGCTTTCGCTTCACGAATCACCGCATGCCAAATGACGAACGTGACGAGAATAAGAACGAAAATCGTGACGCCCTGGATGACGACACTCCGCTGCATCGGCACAGTATACGGGTATTTTACGTGCGCTTGACTCGAAGGCTATATATGCTATAGTAGAAACTGTTGTGTTATAATGGCGTTGTTTGATGTCGGGTCGTAGCACTATTGGCGCGACGCATGCGCAGCCCCAGTGTCCCCCGACGTCTTGCCCAAGCGCCCTCCCTTGCAGTCATTCTATGACTCGGGAGGGCGCTTTTTATTTGCCAACACACCGTCCGAGGGGTATGTTACCTGCTTCGGGAAAACCCGACTGAACGTTAAACAGGAAGGAAACGCGATGCTGTTAAACATCGGAGCTGGAATAATCCTTTTAGCCCATGGCATCTCGCTCGGCACTGGTGTTGGGGGGATTTTTCACGAATTGCTCAAAAAGTGCAAAGCCCCTCCGCCACCCACTGAGTAGTCGATAACTTCCTACAATCGACGCGGCACGCTCTTCACGGAGCGTGGCGCACTGTTTTGCTATACTTCCCCCATGACCCCCTACGAAGCACAAACTTTTACCCTCCCTGCTCTCGACGGCATCTCGCAGAAGCAGATCGACGTCCACCTTGCGCTCTATCAAGGCTACGTGAAGCATGTGAATCTCCTGCGCGAACAGATACTCGATCTCACGAAAGCAGACGGACAGAAATACCAATTCGCGATCGAGAGCGTCCGCCGACGCATGGGCTTCGAGTTCAACGGCATGCGCATGCACGAGTTCTATTTTCCCCAGTGGGAAGGCGGTCCTTCAGCAGAGCCGCGTGGCAGCGCGATGGACAAAACAGTCTCTGAAAAATACGGCTCATGGGACGGCTTCATTGAGCATTTCAAACGAGTGGGTATGTCGCGCGGCAGCGGTTGGTGCACGTTCGTCTGGGACACGAAAGGCAGAAAGCCGCACGTCGTCTGGACGGTGGACCACGAACTCGGCACGCTTGCTGATGTGGAAGTACTTCTCGCCATGGATATGTGGGAGCACGCGTACATGGTGGACTACGTGCCTGCCGAAAAATCGAAACACATTGATGCGTTTCTCAAGAATCTCAATTGGAAAACCGTCGAAGAGCGTTTTACACAGACATCCAGGCTTTGAGCGGCACCATGTGCGTGGTATAGTGTAAATACCTTCAGTGAGAAGGTAGTACAACTGAATATCGGAGGTACCATGGCGACCCGGTCTGGAGAAGACCATCTCATCAGACGCCTGGAGAATGTCCACTTAGGTGGACGTCCTGTGTTTGTGAAGATCCTCGCCGATATCCGCGGATCGCATATCAGATGGAAGTACAAGGAGATCTTCTCCGCTGTCGTCGAGGATGCGAAAGGCCTGCGGATGGAACGCCACCCTGAGGTGCGCAGCCACGCTGCGGCACATCGCCAAGCAGCGGTATCTGATGCGCAAGAAAAGACTGCCGGTGGCCGTAAGCCCCTTCGGTCATGCGATCCAGTGCTGATTTCAAGGCGGGACCCTGTGTCCCGCCTTTTCACTGCTACCGCTTGAGAGTCGCGATCTGGACGATACAATGCGGACAGATCCGTCAGGAACGGGTTGTTGTTAGGGAGTGTATCGTGCCTGGAAACGAAAAACCTCCAGACTCCTCGCAACAGAATAGCGAGGGCGATTTCGATGAATTGGAGACAATGGGCGAGGAGGATTGCGGCAGACCGCCGGATCATTCCATCGCACGCAGACGTAGTAGGCGCATCTTGCAACAGCAGCAATAGCGCTCCACCTCCGATTTCAGGCGGCCGAGGATTCTCCTCGGCCGCTTTTCATATATACGACGATCGACAGAGCTGCATATGCGAGGACGAGCCAGAGCATGCTGAACGCCGGGATCGAAAGCGTCGAGAACGGCAGCGCGGCGAATCCTTTTGCGACGTAGATGACATACGAAAGCAACGCATACGCGGGCAAGCCGAATATCGGTGCCACGATGCCCATGAAGAGGCCGATGATAGCGGCGATGGCGGAGAGCAGCATCGCCCACGGAATGACGACGAGCGCTAAGAGATTGGCCGGAAGCGAATAAAGCGTGAGCATGCCGTTCTGATACAGCAGGAGTGGCAGGACAGCAACCTGCGTGCCGAGCGTTGCCCCCGCGATCTCGCGCAAACCGAATCGCTCTGGAATGAACGCGAGTCGCGATTCGAATAGCGGCGAAACGAAGATGAGTCCGGCAGTCGCCAGGACGGAGAGCTGGAATCCGGGATCGAACACTAAGACGTACGGATTCCAGAGGATCATCCCTGCGGCGACGAGCGCGAGTGCACGTGACGCGAGGTACGTTCTTCCCGTCGCCTTCCCGGTGATCGCGATCATCGCCATTGCGGCTGCGCGCGTGGAAGCCGATGCGAATCCGGTGATGGCGGCAAAGAAGAACGCCACGAAACCCGCTACGGAAAGACGCACAGCCTGGGGGAAACGCACGAGCCATCGCAAGAGTGCATCTACCACGACCATGATGTTGTAGCCGGAAAGAACCACGATATGCGTGAGACCGACGATGCGGAACGTATCAGAGAGCTGTGTCCCAAGCCCGCGCTTATCTCCGACCGTGATGCCCCCGGCGAGTCCGGCCTGCGGTTCCTTGAGCGCATTCGCCAAGCCTTCAAGATATTTTTGTTTGAGCCAGATTGCCCACGTCTTGAGGAAAAAGCCTCCGCCACTTTCAAGTCGCGCAACCTGCGCGAACGACATCTGGTAGAGGATGCGGTCTTTCGCGAGGAATCCTGGATAATCGAAGACCCTCCCCTCGCCCGTCTCGAATGCTTCTGGCAAAGCAAGCTCTCCTTCGACACGGAGCGAATCGCCATATTCGACTTCCGTATGGAGCGGCGCGACAACGAGAACCGCGATGTCGCCCTCGATCGTCGTACTTGCGATCGCGGTCACGCGAAGCGGGATGCGCACGTTGTTCTCGCGCACATCCGGTTCGTCCTGCACGATGCCTTCCAGGATGACTTTCTCCTCGACATGCGCATCAAGCGCCGGTTCGCTCTCAATGATGCCGATATGCATGCGTGCTGCGCCGAGTGAGAGCATGAGAAGGAATACCACGAAGAGGATCCTCGCTCGCTCTTTGTGCCGTACGGAGAAGACCCCGCTGATGATGGCAGCGCACGTGAAAAAACCGATCGTCGCCCATCCGAACGGGACAAGTGTCCGAACGAAGACGCCAAGGATGAATGCGATGATTCCTACCCAGAAAAGCCGTGGGGCCATGGGCGCTACCTACTCTTTCGGCTTATCGAGCTTGTCGAGCCGGAGGCCCTTGAATACGAAATAGATGATCGCCGCGAGAATGAGGAAGTCGATGACTACCGATATGAAATCGCCGACGAAAAAGGAGCCGACGACGAAGCTCTTGATGCCGTCAGCGCGGCCGAGCGCGATGCCCACGAACGGATTCACGATATCATTCACGAAGGCGGTGACGACTTTCTGCACGGCGGAGCCGAGCACAAAGCCGATCGCGAGGCCCATGACGCCGCGTTCGCGGATGAATTCGAGGAATCCGGCGAATGCTTTCTGCGGCGTCGTGAGGATGACGCGCTTGCCCGGCTTCTCCGGCTCGAGGATATGCACCACTTTTATTTCCTCCGCCATGTTATTGCCAGATGGCGATGATGACGCCCATGGTAAGAAGCGCCGCGAGGTAATAGCCGGCCTGCACGAAAAAGAGTTTCCATGGCTTACCGTCCCAGAGGACGACGCCGAGCGAAATAGGGGCGACGAAACCGAGCCAGCTCCAGAAACCAACCATGAGTCCTCCCGTGACGCCGACGGTCTGCGTGTACGTCGACGCGAAGACGAAATAATGCGCCGTCACGTAGGCCATGACGAGTGCGCCGAGCGCCTGCAAAGCGTACGTCTTCCAGCCCTCTTTTTTCATCTTTTCCCTGCCAGCCGCCATTTCCGCCTCCGTCCAACCCATCGCGCTCGTCCATGCCGTGCCGAACACAGGACCGAACCACAGGAACCCGAGCACCATAGTGGCGATCGCCGCTACGAGGACCGCGAGATAATTGATGGGGATTTCCATACGGATAGGAGTGAGGATGATACCGGTATTGTAGACCCCCGCGCGGTCCGCGCAATCTACGCGTTGTCGATAGCCTCGTTGACGAGACGATCCGCTTCTGCGTTCTCTTCGCGCGGGATATAGCCGAAACGGACCGTGCCGAAATCGCTGAGGAGCACCTTCACTTTGGCGACCTGCGGTTTCAGGCTCGGTTCCTTGATCTTCCAGTTCCCGAGGAGCTGCTCGACCACTAATTTCGAATCGAGCCGGAATTCGATATCCCCCGTGAACCCGAGGCTCTTCGCTTTCTCGAGCGCGAGGACGACCGCTTCGTATTCGGCCCAGTTGTTGGTCTGCACCGGACCGAGGAATTTCTTGATTTCAGCAACAACGACCCCATCCTTGAGGATGACCGCGCCTGCCCCGGCTGGCCCTGGGTTCCCCCGCGCTCCGCCATCGGTGTAGATGACAAGGGACATTATTCTACCGAAACAGCCCCCTTACCTGCCAACGTACGATACGCGTGCGCGATGGCGAGAAGCGAGACCGGGATGGATACCAAAAGCCCCACGAGAAGGGCGATAGCGCCGAGGACATTGATGAGGACAAGCGCAGCCGCGAGCAGGAAAAGCTGCCAGCGATGGCCTTTGGTGATACGGACGCTTTCCTTGATCGCCACGATAGGACCCAGGTTGCGATCCACGATGAGATAGGTGGCGAAGATGAGCGCGAGACCAGCCATCACCGCCCAGATCGCCGCGGGGATGAGGAGGACGAACAAAGTCGTGCCGAGCCAGAGCGGCCCGTTCAGCCCCAATGCGCCGCCGATTATGACGATAGGGCCTGCGGCGATGATGCCCGTGAGGATCTTGGCTGCGACGTATTTCCAGAACGATTGCGGCCGCCACATGTCCTTGAGCATCACGTGATCGACCGAATCATTCGCCTTCAGAGCGAACGCGACGAGGCCCATCTCGATGACGATGTTCACGATGACGATGATCGCCGCGAGAAAGAGATGGAACGGATTCCGTATCTCATCCGGTGTGAACGCGCTCAGGACCCCCGAGAGGAGGACGATAAGGACGACGGTGCCGATGAAGAAGAGCGGTCGCTTCTTATAGGTCTCCCATCCGAAACGGATCATCTCCCCCACAGCGATAGTGTGCATGCCGCCACTATAGCATGGGTTATGAACGCGGAAGCACGATATCCGCAATACGGAGTGCGAGAGCGTTTTCGCCCCGGAACGAGTCTTTTTCAAGGGTCACAAGGAGGTCGGCGGCGGTGTCGGCTTCGGGAATCACGGTGAAATCCGACGGGGCGCGGAAGAATTGGAACGCACGCTGGCGCGCGCCCGTCTCGCTGCAGATGAGCATTACCTCCGTGTGATTCATCTCCTTGCCGAAGCGACGGGCGAACGTGATGCGCGTGCGACGCACGCGGAAAAGCGGCTTCGGATTCCCCATGCCGAACGGCGCGAGGCGTGAGAAATCCCGCAGAAGCGTCGTCGAAACCTGCGCGAGGCCGATCTCCGCATCAGGCTCGCGTGCTTCTTTCTCTTTCCTTTCGCCCGAGAGCACTTCCGCCGCGCGCGCCAGATTCTCTTGCAGCGTATGAACCGCTTCGTGCGAGACGGAAAAGCCCCCGGAGGCGTGATGCCCGCCGAATTCCTCGAGAGAGTCCTTCGCCGCACCGAAGAGCTCGACGACGGAGATGCTGCCGTCGGAGCGCGCAGAACCCTTCAGTTTCCCGTTGGCATCCTTCCCCCACATGACGACGATGCCGCCGCGATCCTCCATGATGGAATTCGCTGCGAGCCCCATGAGTGCGGGCTTCCAGTCGCCGTCTCCGAGGACGACGATGGTGTCGGCTTCGGTGAAGCGTGCTTTCACGCGCGCCTTCGCTTCGCGCACGATGGCCGCTACAGCGCCGCGACGCTTGCGATTGAGTGATTCGAGCTTTGCCGCCAGAAGCGCCGCCTCATCAGCATCCTGAGTCGTGAGGAGACGCAAGGCGAGTTCAGGTTCGTCCATGCGGGAAGCGGCGTTAATGCGCGGCGCGAACGAGAAGCCGATGTCGTCTTCAGTCATCGTCGCCTGACGCACGCGCGTCTGTGCTGCCAAAGCGCGGATGCCGGGACGTGGCGACTTTCGAAGTACCGTCAGGCCGAAGTGCACGAGCGCGCGGTTCTCACCGACGAGCGGCACCAGATCCGCGACCGTCGCGATGGCGACGAGATCCAAGAGCCACTTCTCCCAGCCGTCGGGGATTGCCGCGAAGTTCTCAAGCTTCTGTTTCTTCCCCTCGATAAGGAGCGCTGACGCGAGCTTCCACGCCGTCGCCGCGCCGCAGAGGTCCTTGAACGGATACGGTTCCCGCTTGGGATTGATGACGATGCATTCCGGAAGAGCCCCCTGTATCTCGTGATGATCGGTGACGATAACGTCGATTCCCTTCGTGTTCGCATGGGACACACCCTCGAAGGCGACCGTGCCGACATCGACGGTGATGATGAGCCGCACGTCGCGCGTCGCAAGCTCATCGATGGCCATCGTATGGAGTCCGTACCCTTCCCTGTCGCGGTGCGGGATATAGACTTCCACATTCTCATAACCGATCTTACGGAATGTATCGAAAAGCAGCGCCGAGCCAGGGATGCCATCGCAATCGAAATCGCCATAGATAGCGATACGCTCACCTGCGCGCATCGCGGCGAAGATGCGCGCGATGGCACGGTCCATATCCTTCAGGAGGAAGGGGTCGTGCGTATCGCGCGTGAAATCGGGATTGAGGAATCGCTCGGCTTCTTCGCCAAAGAGGCCGCGCTTCTCGAGAAGGCTCACGACCAAGTCACTCATTCCTTCACTATTCATCTGGCGGATTGTACTATACGAGGCATGAAGCGTGACCCAGACTGCATTTTCTGCACCATCGTCGCGGGAGAATCCCCTTCGCATACCGTATGGGAAGACGAGAAGCACCTCGCATTCCTAAGCATATTTCCGAATACGGAGGGGGTGACCGTGGTCATACCAAAGGAGCACCACGATAGTTATATCGCCGATCTGCCGGATGAGATATCAGACGCATTACTTTCAGCGGCGAAGAAAGTAGCAAAGAAGATCGATGCTGCCTATGACGATGTCGATCGTTGCGGATTCGTCTTCGAGGGCTTCGGCGTGAACCATATCCACGTGAAGTTATTCCCGCTCCACGGGACGACCAGCGAGAACTGGCAGAAACGCGCATCGAACGTGGACAAGTATTTCGAATACTACGAAGGTCACCTATCGACGCATGATTATAATCGTGCGGACGATGATGTATTAGCGAAGGTGGCGAAGAAGATCCGCGATGCGAAAGCCTAGAACCACGCGTCGAGTTTCTCGAGCGCAGCCTTGAGGAGCGCTTCCATGGCGGAAAGCGCCGCGGCCACTTGGCTCGCTGCTGGAATCGCGGAGGACGAATTCGAACAGCTGCTCTCGTCGAAGCTGTCACTGCCAGAGAGCGTACCGTCGATACAGGTGCGCGACTGGCTGTATTCAGCGCAATTGCCGCCTGAAGGAGCAGCGCTCCGTGAATAGAACGTGTACGTCTGGTTATGACTTACGGTGACGCCGTCGAGGCCGCAGGATGCGCCCGTCGGCTCCTTGCAGGAAGCGTACTGATACTCCGCAGTACCGTCGAGAGTACCGTCGGTGCATGCGCGAATGAGATCGAACTGCGAGCACGTGCTGCCGAAGGACGGCGCATTGTTCGAGTAGAACGTCTTGCTCGCATTGTGCGCGACATATGCGCCGTCCACGACGCAGTACCGTTGCCCGTTCGGAGCACAATAAGCATACGGATACGTCGCGCCGCCGGAGAGGACGCCGTCGGTGCAGGTGCGCTCCTGATCAATCGAGGCACAGCTGCCTTCGCCCCCGACGGAACGCGCGGAATAGAACGTCCGCGTGGTGCCGCCGGAGACCGTGATGCCATCGATGTCGCAGCCCTTCTGCGCGACCGTGGTACATGCGGGATGTTTATACGCTGGAGAGCCCGAGAGCGAACCGTCATTGCATGTGCGTGTGAGCTTATGCGCATCGCACGTCGACGTATATGGTACGGAATCGTCCGACCAGAAGCTCCGGCTCGCGCCGTGCGCGACGGTCGTCGTCGATGTCGTCGTGCCGACGGTGGTAATTACGGTGCATGATTGCGCGCTGGCAGCGACGCAGGACGAATAGCGATAGTCGCCATCCCCCGTGAGAACGCCGCCGCTACAGGCGCGCGTGCCTTGGAACGCTGCACAACTTTGGCCAAAGAGGACCTTGTTGTTCTTGTAGAATCCCACCGACTGGCCATCTTGGACGATGACGCCATCGAGGTTGCAGGATACCGGACCGCTTGTCACGCCGCATGACGGATACGGATATTCGGTTGAACCGCCGACGACGCCGTTAAGACAGGTGCGCATGGTTCCCTGGCATGACTGCGCAGTGGAGACCGCCTCCTGGCGATAGAAGGTGCGCGATTCGCCGTTCGCCATGACCGTGCCGTTGTAGGAACATGCACCAGGAGAACTGGCCGAAACGGAACACGAAGTATAGCGATAGGCAGGGTTTCCCGAAAACATCCCATTGATGCACTGGCGCGTCTGCACGAACGATGAGCAGCGGTCACTGCCCTGCACGGAGGAGGCGGAATAGAAGTCGGCGGTCTTCCCGTTCTCGACATACGTGCTTCCCATCGCGCATGCGCCTGCCGGTATCGATGGAGCGCTCGGAATGCCACCGCCCACGCAGAGCGTCGCGATGAGATTGCGGGTGGCGGGACCGACCGCGCCGAAGCCGGTCGTCTCCGGTGAACCGGAGGTGACGAGGTTATGCCGTTGCTGCAGTGCCTGCACCGCCTTCTGCGTGAGAGCGCCATAATAGCCGCTGATGGTCCCTTCGGGGTAGATGCGCGAATCGGCCGCGAGGAACGCCTGGAGCGCCGTTACGTCGGAACCGGAAACCCCCATGCGGAGCGAGCGGACCAGATTCGGACACGAGCCGTAGGCGCTGCCGCTTGCTGCCGGAGCAGCGTTCGCTGACCCGGTTGTCGCTTGCAGCTGCACCTGCAGCGCCGCGAGCTGCGCGAGGAGCGCGTTGAGTTCCGCCTGAAGGCTGGTCGACGACTGGGCGTTCGTCAGCGAGACGAACGCAAGCAGTATGAAAGGGCTGATCGCGAGGGTGATAGCGAGATTTCTCATACGGAAAAGTATACCCCGTGAGATAGACAAGGATACATTTCGCTGTGCACATGATGGGGAAACGAAGTGCGGCTCGTATCAGACGCGCCGCTCTTTTATCTCACGGGGTATACCAAGCGCGCCGGCGGAAGCCGCCCGACACGTTGCTTGCAACGTGCGGAAGTGCCCTTGGGGTGCGGCGCGCTTGGGTATAGTTCTTTCATTTACTCCTGACACTGCCCCGAGTAAAGGAACTCCGCCCTCGCCGCATCGAGATAGCAACGATTCGAATATGTCGCCGGCTCATGAAGCTGGCAGATCGCCGGGCAGGCCATGCCGGGCTGACAGGTGTTCGCACATCCCGTCGGACGGCCGCAGACCGGATCATACTGCGCGGTACAGACCACGCCCGAGTCGCCGGAGACTTTCACGCTCATCGACGTCTTCGCTTCTTGTCCCCCGCTATCGCGCACCGTGATGAATACGGTATAGGTGCCTGCATTCGAATAGGCATGCGTGAAGGTCGTCGACTGCGTGAACTCGCGGGCAGCGACCGCGGTCGTATAGTTCGACGCATAGATGTTCTCGTCGCCCCACCACACCTGGTAGCTGAGTGCTCCGCCTTCCGGATCCTTCGCCTTCAGCGACCATGTCCCGATCGCATCTTCAGCAAGCGTCGTCGGACCGGAAAATCCGGAGATCGTCGGCGCCTTATTCACGCTGGTGTCGAATCGTGCGGTGCAGTACGGCTTCTGCGTTGTCCCGGGCGCACAGTACTTCAGCGTGCAGGCGGCCGGGTCTCCCGGATTCGCACGGCCACACGAGTTACAGCCGTCAAACCACGCCTTGCACTGCGGATCATCGGCCGGATTCTCCGAACGGCACTGCCCTTCGTAGAGGAACGAGGCCCCATCGGCGTTCATCTCGCAGCGATTGCCGTACGTAGTCGGGATAGGATTGCACGGCGTCGTGATGCATACGATAGGCTTCGAACCGCACACCGGTTTGTATTCTTTGGTACAGGCGACGGGTCCCACGGTGATCTGGATCTTGCCGATGACTTCACTGTGGATCGGCGCGAGACAGCGCGGCGTGTTCGGATCACCATCGTCCGGGCATGGATCGGTGATCTTATTGAGCGTTACGGTGTAGATGCCGTTCGAGGAATACGTATGCGTATTCTGGCCCGGACCCGTGCATGTATCGGCCAGCGCCGGACAATCCGCTGCCTTTTCGCTCGAGCCATCACCGTAGTCGATGGTGTAGGAGATAGTATTCACGCGGAAACCACTGAGCCATGTATTGAAGGTGACGCTAAGCGGTGCATCACCGCGCGTCGGCGTCGCGCTGAACTTCTGGCCAGGTATACCATCGCTCCCGCACCAGATGCGGATGCGCTCTTTCGTCTTCGGACCGAACATGCCGGCACCCGCGATATGCGCATCAGGAGATGCGACAACGCCTTGCGACGCCTGCCAGCGGATGAGCGCTTCTTTGGTGAGCGAGCCGAAGAAGCCCGTTGCCTCCGCCTTCAGGTATCCTTCGTCCTTGAGGAACTCTTGCACGCTCTTCACGTCATCGCCTGTCTGACCTTGGGCGATGGAACGATCGAGCATGTTACAAACGCGGTGCTTGAGGCCCCACGCGTTCGGCGTGGTACCGGATGGCGTAGTGACAACGGCTTGGCCTTGGAGATTCTTGATCTGCGCCGTCAACGCCGCGACCTGCGCCATGAGCACCTTGATCTTCGCCTGCACTTCGTCGGCAGTGAGTGCAGAGGCGGCGACGGGAACGATGCACAGCATCGCTACCAGGAGACCGGTCAGATATCGTTTATTCATAGAGATAGGTTACGAGTAAGTTATTAATAGTTCGCATAATCGGTCCAACCGGAGTGCGTGCATTTGAGCGTGATCGTCTCGATTTGTGTCGTGGTGCGACAGTTGAGCCACTGGCAGAGCTGTGTCCCGGGAGGGACCTGCACTTGCCTGGTGGAACCTTCAGGGCTGCAGCTCTGGCCGATCGTATTCCCGAAGCTCGGCAGGGCCGCAGTACTAGGGGTAGACGTCGGATGCGTATACACCTGACAATTCAGTCCGTCTGCTCCGCACTTCTTCCAGGCGCCAGCGTCACACTTCATAAGAGGGCTCGTCGTCGCGAAATACAAGCCTTCAGTGAAGAACGGTTGCCAGTAGACACTGCCGCCCGAGCTGACTACCTGAGAGCCCCATGGCGTGATGCACGCTGCCGCAGTGCCCGTGGGTGAAATCGATTCAGCCGGATTGGACGGGCTGGATATGCTGGATTGCGTGCCGTCCGCGGTTACTTTGATGCTGACGGTCCCGATCGCGGTCGCTCCCCCCGCATCTTTGACGTTCACCTGTAGCGTATAGGTACCGATCTTCGCGTATGAGTGCGTGGCGCTCGAGGCGGAAGTGAAGGTACCGCCGAGGCCAGCGAGCACGCTGAGGATATCCGCAACACCTTCATCTCCCCACGTGAAGTTATAGGAGAGCGCGCCGCCTTCCGGGTCTATCGCACTCACCTTCCAGGTGCCGAACACGTCGATGCCCAGTGATGCCGGGCCTTGGATCGCGCTCACGATCGGCGGCTTATTGGCACCGCTATAGGGAAGAACGCACCGCCAACCGACATGACAACCGAGATTCTGTAGTTTCTCCCAGGTGCCGCCGCAGGCAATCGCCGGCGCCGTGGGCGAGGTCGCTTGCGCGCATTGTTGCGCCGGGGTGGCGATACTCTGCACGACAGAAGATACGCTCCCGCAGAGGCCCGCGATGACGGAACGCGTCTTAGGCCCGACCGCCCCGTAGCCGGTCGAGGCTGCGGTCCCCGACGAGACGATACTGTTCGCGGCCTGAAGCTTCTTGACGGCCGCTTCGGTGATGACGCCGAAGTAGCCGGTCGACGCGTCGCTCATATATCCCTTCGTACGTAGGAATTCCTGCAGCGCCGTCACGTCCGCACCGCGCGAACCGAGCATGAGGAGGCGCGAGAGCGAGGGACAGCTTCCGATTCCCGTGGCTGCCGAGGTCGTAACGATCGGTGTCGGTGTCGGCGCGCCCGCGATCCTGTCTTGCAAGACCTTAATCTGCGAGAGAAGCAGATTGATTTTCGCCTGCAACTCGTCAGCGGTCTGCGCCGAGGAAATGAGGGGGAGGAACAGCATCGATATGAAAACCGCCGTGAATGCGAGACGCATCCCTATAGTATGTACGCTCGCTGCCGACGCTTACGCACCTGATGTGGATAGGAGCTTCTCCGCCTTTTCGATATCGTCCGGATTCGTGATCTGTATCCACCGCGTCGCCTCGACGACATGGAGCGGGATGCCGCTCGCTTTGGATGCTGCGACGACGGTCTGTGGAAGCCCGAGTTCATCGGAGCCGGCCTTCTTCGGCACCGGCGGGAACGTGAAGATGCGCGGATCGAGCGCATACATGTTGGTGGAGACCGCGCCCTCCCCTGGGTCATTCTCGATGATATCGACGACCGTGTGCTCCGCACTGATAATGACCCTGCCGCCGATGACCGTATCCGGCACCCGCTGCACGAGCAGCGCCCAGTCGTGCGCTACAACGGCGTTGATATCCTCTTTCGAATAGATGTCGTCGCCCATCAGAATCAGGAATTTCTCGGTGAGGTGATCCTTCGCCTGCAGCAGCGCGTCCATGGTGCCGCCGATGATGTTCTCCTGTTCGATATAGATGAGCTTCTTTCCTTGATACGAATCGCCGAACTTCGCGGAGATCGCTTCTTTGAGATAGCCGACGACGAGGATGATCTCGTGCACACTCTCCGGCAGCGCATCGAATTTATGCTCAAGGAGCGTCTTACCGTTCACTTCGAGCATCGGCTTGGGCAATTTTTCCGTGAGTTTCCCCATGCGTGTCCCTCTTCCGGCGGCGAGTATGACGGCTTGCATATTTGTCAGCCACTAGCCACTAGCGACTAGGGTTTAGGGAGATACTAGTACGCATTTTCCCTAATGGCTATACTCTAGTGGCTAAAACCTATTCAAGCACCTCGATTCCGGGAAGCGTGCCCACTAAGAGGAATTCGAGCATGGCGCCGCCGCCGGTCGAGAGGAATCCGAGCTGATCTTCAGACATGCCGCTCTCCAATATCGCGGCGACGGTATCCCCGCCGCCGATGACGGCATGCGCGCCATCAGCGACCCGCCGCGCGATCATCCCTGCGATCGCATGGGTGAATGACGAGAAGCCTTCTTCGTAGAGGCCGGTCGGCCCGTTCCAGAGGATGAAATTCGCCTTGTCGAGGTACGGCGCGATGAGCGCGATGGAGTCCGGGCCGATATCGACGATCTTGTCGTCGGCCTCCACTGCCTCCGGCCTTTTCACGCTCGCCTGACCGTCGCTGCGCTGTGCGGTCACGTCCCGGGGAGCCAGGAAATGCGGATGATTCAAGATATACGGCGTCGGCTGCTCTGCGGAGATGAGCGACCGGCCGACGGGAAACCCCTGCGCCTTGTACACATCGTTCGCCAAGGCGCCGGTGACGAAGAGATGATCATAGGACCCGAGCAAGGTCTTGATGAGCGGGGCTTTCGTCTCGAATTTCGCGCCGCCGAGGACTGCGAACGACGGGTGATCGGGTACGCGCGCCTTCTTCAATTCCGTCACTTCGTCGCGCATGAGGAGTCCGCCATAGTGCGGCAGGTATTTCGGGATGCCGACGACGGACGCATGTGCGCGATGCGCAGCGGAAAACGCATCGCCGACGTAGATCTCGCCGAGCGACGCGAGTTCTTTGGCGAATTCATCGTCATTCGCCACTTCACGCGGGTCCTGCCGCAGATTCTCGAGCAATATCACATCGCTATCCCCCATCACCTGGATGGCGTTGCGCGCGGCGTGGCCATCGATCTCCGGGATATACGTGTGCTGGACGTGCGTCATCAAGGCCTTCGAGACCGGCGCGTTCGTCTCCTTTGGGTCTCTTCCGATGTGCGAAAGGATGATGGTGCGTGCGCCGACGGAAGAAAGATATTTGATCGTCTCCGCGGAGCGCTTCACGCGGAAGAGGTCGGCGACTTCGCCTTTATCATCGAGCGGCACATCGAAGCCAGCGCGCACCAGGACGCGTTTGCCACGCAATTCCTCCGCCGGGACCTCATCGATGCATCTGAACATACCCGGTTAGTACAATTTCGAATTATTCCCTTGCGTAGTAATAGCGACCTTGATCAGAAAAATTGATTTGATTACTTTATACACTTTTGTCTGATACGTATTCATAGCGAGCGATTCGAAATTGTCCTACCGGGCATACTAGGCTTTGGATGCTGCGCTCAATAATTCTACGAATGCTTTCGCGTCCACGCTCGCGCGCCCGACGAGGAACCCTTTCACGTCGCCGTCGCGCAGCATCGAAGGTGCGCTCGCGGCATCGACGGCACCGCCGTAGAGTACGGTGTTATTCATACCGAGATCACCGTATTTCTCGACGATGGTCTTCCTGATGAAGATGCTCATCTCATGCATGTCGCGCGGCTGCATCGGGTGCGCCGCGCCGATCGCCCAGACCGGCTCGTACGCGATGATGACTTTCCCGATCTTCGCCGGCGAGACGCCGTGCAGTCCCGTGCGCAGCTGTTCTTTCACGAAAAGGAAATGCTCCCCCGCGGGAGTGCGGATCTGCTCGCCGATACACAAAATAGGCGTCATCTTGGCCTCAAGGAGGGCGGCGACCTTCTTGCCGACTTCCTCGTTCGTCTCCCCCATCGCGCGACGTTCTGCATGACCGACGATGGCATACGTCGCTTTGGCGTCATGGATTTGTGGGATGGAAATCTCTCCCGTGAAGGAGCCGGCATTCTCGAAATGCACGTGCTGTGCAGCGAGGCCAATCTTGCCGCCGCCGAGTTGCTGCGCGACATCACGCAGGAAGATGGAGGGCGGCGCGATGATGACGGAAACGCCTTTCGTCGCGACCGTGGCTTTCTTCGTCGCCTCGATGAGCTTCATCGCCTCTTTCGCCGTAGCCGGATTCATCTTCCAATTCGCAACGATCAGGGATTTCATAGTATGGATTTTAGCATGCATGAAAAACGAGGCCGCTGTACGCGGCCTCGTCTGCGTTTCCTAATGAACCCCTGCAAGTGTTCGCGGCTTCCGTCCGCGCCAACCCTTGCGCCGGAGACCGAAACTCTGTAATGCCTTGATGAGACGCTGCATCGCGAAATAATCGAACGTGATCGACGTCGCCTGCCGTCTCTTATCGCACTGCCGCGACTCGAGCACATATACGGGCGGCACGTGCTCATGCCGTTCGTAGAACAAGAACGGTTTGCCGTGCCCGGTCCAGCAGGTGCATTCGTACTTCCACGAATCCCCTCCCAGCGATTCCGTATCGAAATGCTCGAGCTCATCAGCGAAGTCAGCGAGATTCGGAATCCACAGATGGACCGCGGTCGTCTTCTCGTAGCGGACGAAAAGGAATCTTTTCCTTTCGCGGAGGATGAGCGCAATCGATTGGTGATACCTCGACGGCTCGAGCCAAAGCGAAGTGGAGCCGAGCGAATCGATACGGATGGGCAGCTTGTCGAGCACCATCTGCTTTTCTCGCTCATCATCCTCTTGCATCTCACGCAAGTTCTCCATCATCACGGAAGGATAAAACTCTTCCGTGACTCTCCACCGCCTCGGCGGGTCGACAGTCCGATAATGCATGACATACCTCCTTGTGTTCAGCCTGCCGCAAGACTATACGACTTCTATCGTAATTTCCAGCGAGACGGACAGCGGCCGGATGCGCTCCGAGAGACATCGCGCAACCTTACGTAACCACTAGCGAGACGGTGCCGGCGAAAATGCTTCACGAGGGTCTTCGCAGGCCCGTCCCGTCAGCCCTGTACAGGGCTGGGCCCAGCTAATGAGAGCGCTGCGCCAGCAGACGCAGACAGCGACCCGAGGGAAGCATTTTCGCCGGTGCCGCGAGCGCCCTACTGCTCCCTCCACAACACCAACTTGTAATCCGGCGAGGCCGCCGGCGTGAACGGCGGCGGGTCGAACGCGAGTAAGCGATCGTAGGTATCGGTGCGCACCGCATAGCCGGAGCAGAAGCTACCCCCGCACGACCACTGTGTGCCGATGCGGCCATTGGAGACGACACTGCCGATCGTGGTGAGGAGGTTGCGCGTGACGTATGCGTTGTACTGCGCGGGAACGCCGTGCGATCCATTCGCCTGATAGTAGTTGCGCCCGAAGTACCCATTCTGAGCGACGAAGATACCGCGGATCGTCATGTCGTTCGGTGAGACTAACGGGATGATGACCGATTGCTCTGCGATCGCCGTGAGGCCCGAACTTCCCGATCCGGACGCGTAGGTGATGTTGTTGTTGAGGAGAATGTCCGGATTGAAAGTACTCGTATCCGCCGCGATCAACGTCACCTTCCCGCCGACGACGCCCTCCAGCCAGACCTTCGCATCGGAATAGATGATTGGACAATCAGACTGGATCGTATAGCGGCCAAGATAGATATTATTATTCACCGTGTGGTAATCGCTCACCCAGGTGCCGAGATTGTCCGGATGCTTGCTTTGCGCCGCTCCCGTGCTGGTGACGCGGTAGACATCAATGGTGTTGTCGCTGCGCAGGACGACACGGAAACCGCGCTGCTCGGTACCGCCCACGCCGCCGAAAGAATTCCCTTGCTGCACGCCGTCGACATAGATTCGCGTGGACGTCATGAGGATGCCACCCGACTGGGCATACGAGCGGATCGTCGGGAAATCTGTCGAAATGCCGGCGAAATTGAACGACGCTGCCGGGTACTGCCAGAGCGCCGAGCCGCTCCCCGCGCCGAAGACGCCGGGTTTTGTTTGCGTCGGACTGCAACCGAACGACGACGTGCACGACCAAGTCGCGACGGCGCTCGAGACGATCGAATTGCTCGTGCCATCCATGCGCACGCCGCCGTTCGAGTGGTACGCGCCCGTAATCACACGGTCGGAACCGGCCCATACATTCGCATTGATGATATTGGAATACTCGGCGACCGATGGGCGCATGTAGCGCGCATTGAGGGTTCGTTTATACAGCGGATTGATGTCGGCCTTCCCTTCAGATGCAAGATCGACCGACTGCACGACGCCGCACGCGGTGTTCGGTGTCGCGGTGATGGTTGCGCTCCCGATGGTACTCCCTTCCGGATCCGACACGGTATAGGTATAGGGAGAGACGATCCCGATGCCGTTCACCATGATGCTCGGATTGTGCGCCAAAAACCATCGATAATATTCAAGCCCGGCTTCCGCGGCGTTCACCGCTTGTTCGCGCGCATAGAGCGCGCGGCCGTACTTCCCTTGCGTGAGCACGTAACTCAAGATGGTGCCGAGGAGAAACAAGAAGATGCCCATGAAAGCGAGGACAAGTATGACCGTGACGCCGCGTTGATCCGTATGCATATTCATATCATCGCAGATTACGGAGTGCTGCCGTCGACCGCAACGTGAATTGGTTCGGCAGGCGGAACGGATTGATGTTGACGACGATCGTCACTTCGATGAAACGCAAGGCGGAGATGTCGTTGAGATCGGTCATGAGATTGCCATCGAGATCATAGTACCGGAACGTGGTCACAGCCTGGTCGATATTACGCACGTAATCGGAAACCGAGACGATCGTCTCCGGATTCGTATAGACCGGCGGATCACCACTGGGATCGATGAGGCCGCGTTTCAGTGAATTGCCTTCGACGAAGAACCGCAACCGTTCGATGAAAGGGTCGGTATCGATATCTGCATAAAACGCGACGGAACTCGTCGACATGCTGATGATAGGGTACGCGCCGTTTGACGCGTAGCTCGCCTCGCGCATCGTCTTTACCGTATTTTCGATGCCGCGCTGCGCAGATGAAACCGCTGCCGCTTGCTCGACCGCGTAGTTATTCGTGCGGTAGAAATACTGCACCGAGGTCACGATGGCGAGCATGGCGGAGAGCGTTATCGATACCCAGACCACCGTCTCTATCAATGTCATGCCGCGTTCCATATCAATTATTGAGAATAATCGACGCGCGCGACGTGCCGGATACATTGATTTCGCTGGAAGTGTACGATTGGAATCCCGTGGCGCTCACGTCCAATGAATACGCATCCGCGCTGCCCACCGTTCCCGCGGAAAGCCCGCTGAAAAAGGCGTTGCCGCAGCCGTCGCCCTGCTTCGTCGTATCGTATGCGCCTCGATAGAGCCGCACGCTCGCATTCGGTATCGCGGCGCCCGTGCCGTCGCGCACATCGACGAGGAGCGTGTTCGTCGTGAAGGGTGAGAGGAAGAGCCGCGTCGTCTGCGAGGAACCTGGGGAGAGCGTCTCCGGCTGCGAGGAGCATGCGGACGATATCGCATACGTCGAGGCGTTCAGTACGACGGTGTAACTGTCCCATTCGATGCCGCTCAAGGTCACGCTTCCCGTCCCGCTGTCGATCGATGAGTTCTGATACTTGTACACGAGGGATCCCCCCGCGGTCGTACCGATGGTCTTCGCGCCGGTCATCGTGAGGCCGATGTTCGGGAGGAGCCGCGGACCGCTATCCATCACGACGGAATATGAATCGAGCGACGGCGTGCTCGAGGCGTCTGACGTGGTGAGCGTCGCGTGTATCGTGATGCTGCCGTACGTCGATGTCGAGACGCCGGAAAGGTTTACCGGAGAGATAGTGAGCCCGCTGCTGTTCCCTGGTAGCTGCGAATCCGGCACGAGCGCGCTGCCCGATGCGTCGTAGACACGAAATGCGACACCCGTTCCTGATGGAGTATCGGCAACCCAGATGAGACTCTTCCATGCCGCGAGCGTCGTGGTCGAGATGCTGGTCGTGGTGAACGTGCCCGACGGCTCGAATGCCCCGTCACCTTTCAGCGTGAGACGTGCGACGCCGCCCGAAATCATAGTGTTCTCGGATGATGCGATGCCGTTCCCGTTATTGAATGTCTCCGTCGTCGTACCCGTCGAAACGGGCGTATAGGTCTCGATGATCTTCGTGGAAAGGACGTCGATCGCGAAGGTCGCCGCGGTCGTCTGGTTGAGTGCGACGCCGAGATGCGCGGGGATCGGATTCGTGTTCGTCGCCGTGGAACCGTACGTCTGTGCGGTGGAGTAACCGCTCTTCGTCGCCGTGATGCGATAGCCCGCACCGGCAGGAACGCCGAGGATGACGACGGTGCCTGCGGTGTCCGTGTAGGTCGTCATATCGACTGAGGGCGAGACGCCCGGATTCACGATGCGTATCTGCGCGTTTGAAACCGGCAGAAGCGCCGCATCGAGCACGTTGAAAGAAAGTGTGCCTCCGGGAACAGACGTTTCCACGCCGGGTGGCGAGAGGCGCGAGATGAGCGTGATGGTGTGCACGCCGTCGCGCACGGTCCATGATACGGTCACCTTCGCCGCCTTGTAGTCGGTGAGAATCCCGTTCGAATCCGCCCCCCCGCTTCCGTCGGCTGGATCGTCTTCATATGAAATGAAGGTACGACGTGTGTAATTCACATCGTTGAGCAAAACCGGTTCTTCTTGCGCTATGGCTCCCGACGGGATGCCGCCCACAGTGCCGACGGAATCATAGGGAAGCGAGCGGACGAATTCCAAGCGTTCATTCGCGAGCGCGATGGCTCCCGCGCGCGCCTTATTGTTCGAGACGGCCATCACCGTCAATCGGAACGCGCCGACGATGCCGACGAACACGACGAGCATGAGTGCGGTCCCGACGACCGCATCAAGCAATGTGGAACCTCGCTCCCCTCGAGGACGCTGCATCTATCTATTGTATCCTGCCTGCGTGTAACCCTCTCGGGTATTCAACAAAACCGCGGTCAGATGGCTGACCGCGGTTCTCGGTGTTATGTGCACTGATCTCGTGCAGCGAGAAGAAGCTTTATCACGTGGCGCCTCTGCACCCACTGCCGGTCAGTGTAATCTCCAATAACAGCGCATTTGCCACGAGTCAGTCGCGCTACAAGCGCATTGAGAGCTGAGACACATGGTTCTACGTCGTAAAAACTTGCGCCGACAACACCCGCTCCGGCGTACAAGGAACCCACGGCGCCTGCAAAGGCTGCGCTGTCCCAACAACGATACATGTCCCGAGCATTGAATTTCCGCTCACATACATCCTTTCCATAATCATCCTTTACGAGCCGACGACTTTGAAGGTACGTAACGGCCGCATCGAAAATGCGCCAGGAAATGGGATGTTCTCTTTTTGCCGACATGTCGGTCTCCATCGGTTATTGCACTTTCACCACCCTACCCGAACGCCCGCATTTCTCCAACACCCCCAATCAAGGCACGAACGGGATGCAGGTCGAGAGAACATCGCGCAGCGAATGTAACGCGTGCACAAGACAAAGCAGGAGATGTCGAAACTAAAGGGCCGAACGGTTTGTGTTCGGTCCGACCTGCATCCCGTTCGTGCCACCCACTAAATATTCTCCGAGAGTTGGTAGATGGGACTGATCATCGCGACCGCGAAGAAGCCGACCGCGCCGCCGATGGCGACCATGAGGAACGGCTCGATGATCGTCGACATGTCTTTCGTCTTGCGGTCCACTTCGTCCTCATAAAAGAGCGCGAGCTTCTTCATCATCTCGGTCAGTTGCCCCGTCTCTTCGCCCACCGACATCATCTCGCCGACGAACGCCGGGTAGAGATGCTCGGCACGCACGAACGCCGCCGAGAGCGGCTCGCCCTTCCCCACGTTCTCCTTCGCCTGGACGATGACCTTCTTGAAATACGAATTCTGCACGACGTCCGCCACGATCTCAAGCGCGGTTATGACATCGACGCCGGCGCTAAGAAGCGACGCAAGCGTGCGCGACGTGCGCGCCGCGTTCACTTCCTTCACGATAGGTCCGATGATCGGGATGTGAAGGAAAAGAAAGTCCTTGATGCGCGAGCCGAGTTCGGTGCGTACGAATCCGTAGAGGCCGCCGAAGAAAAGGACGGCGAGCGACGCCGCGACGACGGTGTACTGTACGAGGAAGTTCGAAACCGCGATAATCGCCCGCGTGGAGGACGGCAGTTCCGCATCCATCTCCTCGAAGGTCTGCGCCAAGGTCGGCACGACGTTGATCATCATGAATATGCCGATGCCGATGATCGCGATGACGATGATGATTGGGTAGAGGAGCGCGCCGCGTATCTTCTTCTTCAAGACATACATGCGCTCCATCTGATCGGAGACGACACCCAGGGCCTGCGAGAGCTGCCCCCCTTCTTCGCCCGCATGGGCCATCGCGGTGAAAAGCTTCGGGAAGACATGCGGGAAATGCGCGAGGGCGCTATGCAGCGTCTCGCCGCGGCGCACCGCGCTGGAGATCTCCGCGACCACGCTCGCGAGGCGCGCGTTCTTCGTCTGCCGCTCGATGACGGCAAGCGCTCGTGCGAGCGAGAGCCCCGCACCGAGCATGGCACCAAGGTTGCGCGCGAAAAGTATCTTCTCGTACTCCGGCACCGTGGAGACTTTGGAATTCCAATATGCGAGACTGAAGATGCCCTTATTACCCTCTTCGGACACGGAAATGATGCGGCCGCCTTCCTTGCGCACGATCTCATACAGTTCGAAACGATCGCGCGCGGCGGCGATGCCCTTGTACACTTCCCCTCCGCTTTTCTCTGCTGTGTAGCTGAATCTCGCCATACTTATTCCGTAATCACGCGCAACACCTCTTCTATCGTTGTCACTCCCTGGACAGCTTTGAAGATGCCGTCCTCGCTCATGGTGAGCATGCCTTCGGAGCGCGCCTGATTGTGGATATCATCGGCCGTCGCGTTCTTCATGACCAGTTCTTTTATCGTCGAGGTGACCGGCAGCACTTCGTAGATGCCCATGCGTCCCGCGAACCCTTCCCCGCTCTCGCCTTCCTTCGGTTTCCAGAACGGCACATTCTTCCAGGTAGCCTCCTTCGGCACGATCTTCTCCTCTTTCAATGATTTCAGGACGACGCCCGCATCGATCACATGTTCGAGCTGCGCCTGTTCATCGCGCGAGAGCTCGTATTTATCGCGTGCGTTCGTGAGCTTGCGCACCAATCGCTGCCCGATGATGACGCGGATGGTCGAGACGAGGAGGAACGGCTCCACGCCCATATCCAAAAGGCGCGGAATGGCACCGGCGGCGGAATTGGTGTGCAAGGTGGAAAGCACCAAGTGACCGGTGAGCGCCGCATTGATGGCGAGGCTGGCCGTCTCCTTATCACGGATCTCCCCCACCATGATGATGTCCGGGTCCTGGCGCACGAGGCTGCGCAGGCCGTTCGCGAACGTGAATCCGATATCAGGCCGCACTTGCGTCTGGTTCACGCGCTTCATCTGATATTCGATCGGATCCTCCACGGTCGAGATGTTCACGTCGGGCGTGTTCACGATGTCGAGGAGCGTATAGAGTGTCGTCGACTTACCGGCACCGGTCGGGCCGGTCGTCAAGATGAGGCCAGTCGTCTTCTTCATCGCCTCGTGCATACGCTCGAGCGCATTCCCGTGGAAGCCCAAGGCTTCCAAAGAGAATCCGGAGACATTGTCTCGGAGGAGACGCATGACGATCTTTTCGCCGAAGTAGGTCGGCAATACGGAAACACGGAATGATATCTTCTCCCCGCTCGCCTCGACGCCGAAGCGTCCGTCTTGCGGGAGCCGCTTCTCGTCGAGACGCATGTTCGCCAAAACCTTGATGCGCGCCGTGATCGCCGCCGCTGCATGTTTCGGCAGCTCCATCGCGTCGTGTAAGAGGCCGTCGATACGATACCGGATGAGCAGCGCCTCTTCCAAAGGTTCGATATGGATGTCGGATGCGCCCTGCGCGTTCGCGTGCCGCAGGATGGTGTCGATGATGCGCACCGCCGGCACGCCTTCGGCCATCTTGCGTTCGTCTTCGACATTGCCGCCCGCCGCCAGGGCTTCCGTCTCGCGCTTGATGACATCCCCCAGATTATCCTTGAGACCGCGCTGATACTGTTTCAAGGCAACCTTGATGGAAGGCCCGTCCGTGAGGCGTGGCAAGACTTTCAGTCGTGTCTTCTTCTTAATGAAATCGATAGCCGCTAGGTCGTCGGTGTCCAGCATCGCCACCTCCAGCTCATCCTCCTTGTGGCTATACGCGACGATGTTGTTACGGCGCGCGACCGGCTCCGGGATGAGGGAGAGCGTGTTGAAGGGAATAGTGGTGCCGACGAGAGAGACGAATGGGATGCCGAGGATGTAGGCATAGGTGCGGCGTAGCTCGTCTTCCCCGATGAGGCTGCGGGCGATCAGTATGTCGCCGATCGGTTGGTTGCGGTCCTTCGCCTCCTTGTCGGCGGCATCAAAATCCTTCTGCGAGATGAGATTCGCATCAGAGAGGAACGTCTTCAGCTGGGTATCTGAGATGTACATACGGTTTCCCTTCCGCGAGTGCGCCTAGTATATCAAGAGAAAGCCCTCGGAAGATCCGAGGGCAGGTGTCCGCTATCGCGGACGAGTTATGGCGAGCGCTTGTTCGGCTCGTTGTTGTGTCCATTCAGTCGGTTCTTTGTTCTCGACGTTCGGCATCTGGAATGAACGCTCCCGTTCTTCGTGAGATTTCATGAGCCGCCGCCGAGTGTGCGGACATATGTTAATTTCGGGCCTCAACCCCTCGGATGATTTTGGCATGACGTGCCCTTTCTCTCGAAGTTTGACAAGGACTTCCTGACTGCTATACTACCTCTACAGCTGCATACAGCAATGTATTCAGTCCGGCACCCGCCGGACCGTTTTGTTAAAAGGGGCTGTCTTAGTAAATCTGGAAACTCGCTAATACATTTATATATGGCTTTATTTGACCTCAAGGTCCTGAATTCAGCTCTTGATGAGCTCCAGGCAGAAAAAGGTATCTCGCGCGAGAGCGTGATCGAAGCTATCGCGACCGCGCTCGCTGCCGCGTATCGCCGCGAATACGGCAAGCGCGGACAGATCATCCGCGCGACCTTCAACCCGGAAACGGGTGATCTGGAATTCCGCCAGGCGAAGATCGTCGTCGACGAGACGCTCGTGCGCCAGGAAGATGAGGAGCCGACGAGCAATGAGGATCATCGCTCGCGCTTCAATCCGGAGCAGCACATCATGATCGCGGACGCGCAGCGCATCAAGAAAGACGCGGCGCTCGACGAGGAGATCTCCTTCCCGCTCGAGACCCAGGAGGAATTCGGCCGCATCGCCGCGCAAGCTGCGAAGCAGGTCATCATGCAGAAGATCCGCGAAGCAGAGCGGGCCTCTATCATTTCTGAATACGGTGAGCGCGAGGGCGAGATCGTCACGGGACACGTGCAGCGCTTCGAGCGCGGGAACCTCTACATCGACCTCGGTCGCGCCACGGCAGTCCTCCCCTACGACGAGCAGATCCCCGGCGAGAGATACCGCCAGGGCGAGCGCGTCCGCGCGCTCTTGCTCCGTGTCGACGAAGGCGTCCGCGGCACGTTCATCCGCCTTTCTCGATCGCATCCGCGCTTCCTCACCAAGCTTTTCGAAGCCGAAGTGCCGGAAATGGCCAGCGGCGTCGTCGAAGTGAAGGGCGTCGTCCGCGAGCCGGGCTCGCGCGCGAAGATCGCCGTTTTCTCCAATGACGAGCACATCGACCCGGTCGGCTCGCTCGTCGGTCAGCGCGGCGTCCGCGTTGCCGTCGTCACCTCGGAACTCGGCGGCGAGAAGATCGATGTCGTCGAATGGTCCGAAGCAGCCAACGAATTCGTGAAAGAAGCCTTGAAGCCTGCGCAGGTCATGGATATCGAGCTTCTGGAGGACGATAACCGCGCCATCGTGACGGTCGCGGAAGACCAGCAGTCGCTCGCCATCGGTCGCGGTGGACAGAACGTCCGCCTCGCAGCCCGCCTCACCGGCTGGAAGATCGACATCCGCTCGACCGGTGGCCAAAGAGAAACACCGAAGGCGGAATCCCCGTCTGAAACCGTCGAAGAACTCGCGGTCGACGCAGCAGTTGAAGAGTCTACCGACGAAGAGAAGCAGAAAGAGGGCGAAGAGCTCGCGAATCCGGAAGGAAATGAGGACCGCGACATCGCCTCTCCTGAAGTAGAGAAGCAGGCGGAATAAGCCGTGTCGCACCGAAGGCGCGAGCCAGGCACGTCTTTTTGGAAGAGTGCGCGGCCACCGCGCGCTCTTTCTTTTAGTGCGACCTACAGTCGCATACCAATAACCTCAAGCATAATAAGTTTCAGCGGGGCCGCAGTAGCGGCCCCGCTGTTATTATTCCCTCCGCACGGATTCGAGGACGACGCGCGCCCCTATCATTCCGGCGAAGGTCATGATCTCCGCAATCGACCCGATCACGACGACCTGCAGTACGAACAGCATCTGATGCCCGCTGAAGAAATCTACAGCAAGCGCCTGGGTGACCGCGCTAGCGGCGCCGAGGAATATCGTCGCTATCGTGACGATCAACGACTTCGGTCCCCCGACTTCAGTGTAAAGATAGCAGATTGCGCCGATGAGTATCCCGGGTGCGAATATCTGGAACCACATTCATCTCTCCCTTATAGATATGTCTCTGGGTATGGAACACTGTGCGCGACGCGTTGTCAATTTTCCGATTCTCCGATACACTCCCCGCATTACCTTTCTATATTCAATAGATATATGAATCTTTGGCACGACATCCCGCTCGGCGAAAGCGCTCCCGAAGAAGTGAACGTCATCATCGAGATCCCGAAGGGCTCGAACAACAAGTACGAGATCGACAAGGAGACCGGTCTCATCAAACTCGACCGCGCCAACTACACCGCAGCTGCTTATCCCTTCGACTATGGTTTCGTCCCCCAAACGCTCTGGGAAGATAATGACCCGCTTGATATCGTCCTTCTCACTACCTACCCGCTATCCCCCGGCATCCTTGTCGCAGCACGCCCGGTCGCGGTTATCGACATGGTGGACAGTGGCGAGAGCGACTACAAAGTGATCGCCGTCCCCGTCGACGACAAGCGCTGGGACGACGTGAACGATCTCGCGGACCTCAATAAGCATATGTTGAAGGAATTCCAGCACTTCTTCGAAACGTATAAGAACCTGAAAGGAAAGCCCGTTGTTGTCGAAATCAAAGGCATCTACGGCAAGAAAGAAGCGCTTGATGCCGTGAAGAAATCCGTCGAGCTCTACAAAGCGAAGTTCGCCAAGTAGTCTTCATTAAGGTTCGCGCAGGTTATACACACTCGCGCCCGCATGGCGGAGCCATGCGGGCGCTATGCTGTACGAATATCCTCTAACCCCGTTACCATGCTGAAAACCGCGCAGAAACATCTTTCCCTTATCCTCGTCATCGTCGTTTCCCTCGGATTCGTCGGATTCGCGCTCGCCCAGGAAGGCACCGTATCCGCTACCGTCGACGCGAACGCGACCCAGCCCGCGAAGCTGCCGGTCAAGCCTCTCGACCTTGTCCGTCAGCGGGCCTTGGAGATGAAGCAAGGTGCTGATGCGAAAGCAGGTCTTCGCGCTGAGGCGAAGATCCAACTCCAGAATGCCTCGTCCGGCCCGGAGAGACGCGACATTGCCCGCGACCGCATGGCATCCACGACGAACCTGGCTCGCAAGATCAAAGACGCGGTCCGCCAGCATGCCGGACTCATTAAGGAACGCTTCGCTCTGGCGCTTCGCCAGTTCGAGCAGCTCTCGGGTCGCATCGAGACGCGCATCGAGAAGATGAAGGCCGAAGGCATAGCTACGGCATCCGTCGAAGCCGAGCTCGAAGCCGCAAAGACAGCGAATGCCGAAGCGAAGGCCGATGTGCAGGCCGTCGCTGATTTCGTCGCGAGCGTCGACGATTCAGCCGATCGTGCGGCCGTGCGCACCCAGCTCCAGGCGCTCATCAAAGAGGCCCAGACGAGCATCCGGAAGGCGCATCAGGCACTCCAGAAAGTCGTGCGCTCGCTGGTCGCCCTCGCCAAAGAGAACAAGCCGAGGGCTGATGCGTCGACGTCAGTCGAGACGGAAGCAGCCGTAACAACCGAATAATCATATGGAACCCTTCAACACGAATCAGAACCCGGTAGCCGCAGGAAGCCAGATGCCGGTCTCTCCTGGCGGCGAACCGAAGCCGGCCCGGAAGCCAGTCGGCCCCATTGCTGGTGCCATCATCGTCATCATCCTCTTGGTGGCCGGCGGCCTCTACTTCTACGGCGCGAAACTCAATTCGAAGCTCACCGAAACACCCTATATCCCGAGCGATGACTACGTGATGCCTGAAGGTTCGATGCCTGCGGGAGAGCTGCAGAGTGATACGTCGGCTGGTCTTCCGCCGCAGAGCAATTCAGATGATGTGAATTCCATCGAGAGCGACTTCAACGCGATGAACATGAATGAGATGGATTCGCAGAACAACGCAGAGCTGAATAACATCTAACTAAATAGAGCGAGGTACCCCTCGCACCGCTTCAAACGCCCCTCTAAAGAGGGGCGTTTCGCGTGTGGCTCACAATACCCGCAGGCTCCAGAGAACATCGCGCAGCAAATAGAGATACGGGCACAACATTGAGTAGTAGATGTGGCGTCAAAACGTCCGCTCGCGACAAGTTCGGGTGGAGCCTACGGGTTTTGTGTGCCGCGCTGAATATGTTAAAACTGTGCGATGTCTAAAAAACCTGCCATCTCCCGCGACGAAAAGCGCTGGGAACTCATCCTCACGGCCGAGATCGCCCCGGAGAACATCGCGCTCCACCGCGCACACGTCCTCGCCGAGCTCGTGAAGGACGCCCATCTTCCCGGCTTCCGCCCGGGCAAGGCCCCCGAGGACCAGGTCGTGAAAGCCATCGGCGAAGCGGAGGTGATGCGCCGCACCATCGAGCACGCCATCCATCATGAATTGCCGGAAATCCTCGCAAAAGAAGACGCCCGCATCGTCGCTTCCCCGCAGGTCACCGTGGATAAGGCGCCGTCCTCCTTCCCTGCTACCGAACCTATCGTTTTCACGGCACGCGCGCCGCTGGCTCCGGAGATAAAGCTTCCTGACTACAAGAAGATCGCCGCGAAGCACAATGCGAACAAAGCAGAAGTGTCCGTTACCGATGACGAACACAAAGAAACCCTCAACCACCTGAAGCGAGAGCGCGCTCGCATCACGAAAGTCGAGCTCGGCCTGACGCCGCAAGAAGCAATGGAACAAGCTCGCGTGATGGAAGAGAAGGATTTGCCGGACCTCGACGATGAATTCGTGAAATCCCTCGGCTACGAGAGCGCCGAGAAATTCACCGAAGCGGTCCGCAACAACATCAAGAGCGAGAAAGAATTGCACGAACTCGAGAAGCGCCGCGCGGGCATGCTCGATGAAATCGTGAAAGAAGCGAAGATCAGCTACCCTGCCCTGCTTCTCAATTACGAACTCGACGACATGGAAGCGCGCATGCAGGATGACATCCAGCGCATGGGCCTCACGATGGAGAAATATCTTGCAGAAACGAAAAAGACGAAAGAGGAGATCCGCGAGAGCTGGAAGGAAGCGGCGGATAATCGCGCCAAGATGCGCCTGGTCCTCTCACAGATCGCGCAAGAAGAAAAAATCGACGTCGACCCGGAGCGCTTCGAGAAGGAGCTCGCGCACGCGAAGCAACACTACCAGAACGCCGACGACGCGTCCCTACGCGCCCACATCTCCCACGCCATGCGCAACGAGGCGGTCATCACGTGGCTTGAGGGTCAATAAATATTGCCCTTGTTCCAACAAGTTAACATATGTTAACCTATAGAACATGAACGAGAAAAGTGGCTCAAAACAATACTTTTCCACATCTGACGTGGCAAAGATAATGGGCATTAGTCGTATTGCAGTTTTTAAGAAAATTAAGAATGGGCAAATAAAGGCGGAGAAAATCGGCCGCAATTATGTTGTCTCAAAAATTAATCTTGAGAATGCTCTTGGCACTTCTGTTTCTGTTGAACAAAAAACTGAGATTCAAAATATAGTTAAGAAAGCGGTTCGGGAATATAACGTGGCATTCAGGCGACTTGGAAAAGAAGAATAGTCGCTTTCTCCTCTATGGCACGATCTACTCTCGTAGAGATTACTGTCTCACAAGTGGAAACGGTTGCTCATTCGCTTGCGCAAGAATTGATGGAATGGGGCGAGCCCATTCCCGCTTTTAATACACGCTTTCCTGACAGACTGGAGAGCTGTTTGAAAACCCCATTTCAAAAATTTGAAGGGAAGAGTCTATACAGAGGTCATGTCGGAAAAGGGGCTGTCTTATTCTACTTAATGATAAAGAATCACCCGTTCCAAAATGGGAATAAGCGTGTCGCCGTTATGACACTCCTTTATTTCCTACTTAAAAATGGGTGGTGGATTACTGTCGATAACGACACGCTTTACGATTTCGCAAATGAAGTCGCGCGAAGTCCTTCTGGCGACAATAGAAAAGTCATTGCCCGTATTCGGGGCTTCATTCGAAAAAATATGGTTCGCGGCATGTTGTAGTAAAACAACTTTATTAGCATTTCAGAAATGAATTTGATACCATCCTTCCATATGAAAAACGAACCAATCACCGCACAAATGCTTGTCCCGATGGTGGTCGAGAAGACCAACATGGGCGAGCGCGCATATGACATCTATAGCCGCCTCCTCAAGGAACGCATCGTCTTCCTCGGCGGCCCAATAGATGACACCGTCGCCAACCTCGTCATCGCCCAACTCCTCTTTTTGGCTAGCGAAGACGCCAAGAAGGACATATCCTTCTATATCAACTCCCCCGGCGGCCATGTTTCCTCCGGATTGGCCATCATCGACACCATGAATCACGTCCAACCGGACATTTCGACCGTCTGCGTCGGCATGGCGGCTTCGATGGGGGCAGTCCTCCTCTCGGCGGGCAAGAAAGGCAAGCGATTCGCCCTCCCGAACGCGGAAGTCATGATCCACCAGCCCTCCGGCGGCGCCCAGGGACAGGCCACCGACATCGAGATCACCGCCAAGCACATCCTCGCCACTCGTGACCGCCTCAACAAGATCCTGGCCAAGAACACCGGCCAGACGATAAAGAAGATCGAGACCGACGTCGAGAGAGACTTCTTCATGAGCGCCGAGGATTCCCAGAAGTACGGAATCATTGACAAAGTACTTGAATAGTTTCCTATCGCGATTTTAGCCGCAAAAAGGACCCTTCGGGGCCCTTTTTGCGGCATTTTCATTTTTCATACAGGTGCTATAGTGCTGGCACACCTTACTATATTTATGTCACGTTCCCTCCCGCACACAGCAGACGCCCGAAATGCGGTTCAATCGCTAGATATTTCGCTTGTAAGCATGGTTTCGCGATAATCGAGTTTTCAGGACGGATGAAGTGCGCGGTCGGGACTGAAACCGACGTGTATGTCATTAAAAACTATTCTTATGTTGCTCGCGCTCTCCGGCGCGATCGGGATCGCTTTCGGGTATTTCCTGCGCTGGATCATCAGCCTCGGGAAACGCGGCTCAATGGAGCTTGAGATCAAGCAGATGCGCCTCGACGCGCAAGAGACTGGGAAGCGCATCATCGCTGAAGCCGAGCGCGAAGCAAAAGAGAAAAGCGAGACCCTTACCAACGAATTCAAGGAAAAAGAGCGTGAACTGAAGACGACGGAAGAGCGCCTCGTCCGCAAGGAGGAGATGGTCGACCAACGCCAGCAGAACGTGGATAGCGAGAATGATGCGCTGAAGGCGAAGGCGGAAGAGCTCTCCAAGCTGAAGGAAAAGGCCGAGGAAGCCATCAAATCGCAGGCGGAGAAACTCGAGAAGATCGCCGGATTGAGCGCCGAGGAAGCCAAAGTGGAACTCATCAACGCCATCGAGAAACGCTATGAGAACGACATCGAGGGCCGTATGCGCAAGCTGGAGATCTCCGGCAACGAGAAACTCGATGCGCGCGCTAAGGAGATCCTCACGACTGCGGTCCATCGCCTCGGCAATTCCGTCGTTTCCGACGTCATCGCGACGACTATATCGCTCCCGAACGACGAGATTAAAGGCAAGATCATCGGCAAAGAAGGCCGCAATATCCGCACCTTCGAGAAAGTGACCGGCGTCGACGTCATTATCGACGATACGCCGGGCACGATTACCCTCTCCTGCTACGATCCGGTCCGCCGCCAGATCGCGCGCATCGCCCTCGAGAATCTCATCCTCGACGGCCGCATCCAGCCGGCGAAGATCGAAGAGGCCGTCGTGAAGGCTGAAGGCGAGATCAACAACATCATCAAGAAGAAGGGTGCCGACGCCGCCTATGCCGCGAAGGTGACCAATCTTGATCCTAAGCTTCTGCAGATCCTCGGCCGCCTCTACTTCCGTACCAGCTACGGCCAGAACGTTCTCGACCACTCAGTCGAGATGGCGAACCTCGCCGCGATGCTGGCAGAGGAGCTCGGCGCCAACGTGCAGATCGCACGCGCGGGAGCACTATTGCATGACATCGGCAAAGCCCTCGACCACGCAGTCGTCGGCACCCACGTGGAGATCGGTCGCCGTATCCTCCAGAAATTCGGCGTCGACGAGCTCGTCGTGAAGGCGATGCAGGCGCACCACGAGGAATACCCGTACGAGACGCCGGAGAGCATGATCGTGCAGGTGGCAGATGCCATTTCAGGCGGACGCCCCGGCGCGCGTCGCGATTCCGTGGAGAATTACATCAAGCGATTGGAAGAACTCGAAGCCATCGCCAACAACCACGCTGGCGTCGAGAAGAGTTTCGCCATCTCCGCAGGACGCGAAGTGCGCGTCATCATCAAGCCGGAGGTCATCAGCGACCTCGATGCACGCAAGCTCGCGCGCGACATCGCGGACCAGATCGAGAAAGAGATGCAGTACCCGGGTGAAATCAAGGTTTCAGTAATCAGAGAAACCAGAGTGATCGAATACGCGCGGTAATCCCTTCTCTCACAACGACGCAAAACCCGCCTGAGGCGTGAGGCGGGGTTGGGTGAGCTTGGGGTGGGACCCAAGCGCAAGACCGGAGCCCGACGGGGCGAGGCGTGGCCAGGCAGACTTTCAGCAGAAAGTCATGCATGGCCCCGTCGCAAGGCCGGACTGAGTGTAGACGAAGAAGACGGGTGAGAAAGCGCTGTGCGTTTTCGCAAGGGCGCAGGTCTGGCCCGAGCCGGGACCGCGCAAAATCGCAGCAGCGATTTATGCGTGGTCGCACGCTTCGCCAGCAGGCGAAGACGTGCGACTTTTTGCTATGCCCTTTCGGCTGCGATGAAGCTCGTGTAGTTGAATTTGAGGTCCTGGATGGACTCTTCCAGAATCTTGAGGCTTGTAGAGCCGTGCAGCCAGCCGTGCAGCGATCACCGCTGCGCTCTTCGGAAGCTTCCCCTTCGCCAGATCCTCTGCCGCCTTGGCGGTGTCGGCATATTCCCGCAACTTCACCTTCGGCCAACGCCTCCGGAGATACATCCGGCACTGTTTTATGGCCTGGTCATGCGAGATGATGGTCTTAATCTGTCCCGCATTTGTGTCGTTTTTGACCATGAGACAGTGATGGACGTCAATTTCAAATATCTTCTTGATGTGAAAGTTGTGCTTCGCCATGGCATGCACGGCTTCGAGCACTACTCCACCATTTGAGTTCTCGATGGGGAAAATAGCGAGGTTTATAGCTCCCTTTTCGAGTTCTGAGAGTACATTTTCGGCAGAGACGAGGTAAAGGAGCTCGAATTTCTTGAGGTTCGCATGCTTCTTGGCGTAGGTCCGACCAGCTTCTTCGGAAAAACTTCCCTTCGCGCCCATCACACCGATTTTCATGAGGACGAATCATACCTTGATTTCATGAACACGGCAACCATTGACAGCGCCAAAATACGGCTCAAAATGGTGCTTGATTGGTCGGTTGTTTGATTTATTAAGTCGATAACCAACGCAACCATATGGCAAATAAAATGGACTTGGTGGATAAAGTGCACGCTACGATAGGCTCTACAAAGGCTGATGCTGAGCGCGCTGTCGAGGCGATCATCAGCACTATCACGGATTGCTTGAAGCGCGGCGAGGAGGTTTCCATCGCTGGCTTGGGCATTTTCGAGGCTAAGACGCGTGCTGGCCGCACCGGCCGCAATCCGCGCACTGGCGCTACCATCCAGATCAAGGCTATGAAGGTCCCGAAGTTCCGTGCTTCGAAGACCCTCAAAGACGCGATCAAGTAGGCTTTTTTTCGCGTGCGTAACGTAAAACCTCGCCATTTCGGCGAGGTTTTACGTTATTGTGCGGGATGGGAGAATCGGACTCCCGGCTCGAGTTTGGAAAACTCGCGTGTTACCATTACACCAATCCCGCGATTTCCTCGGTTCCTAAGACTCTGTCAGACCAGGCAAGTATCTTACGAGCCAAGAATACACCAAAACGCTTTTCTCCCAAACTTTTAACTGTAAGGTGGGCCGTACCATAAGGTAATTTCCCCGATTTGTTTGCTTTTTTATCCTTTCGAACGTCAACAACGGGTCTGAAAAATTGATCCTCGGATAAACCGGTTTGTGAGGACCAAAATTCTAAAGATTGCTCCTGATCAGTATCCGGGTATACATGGAGACGCATCCGCAAGTTCCTTTTCGGCAATCCAATAGATTCTGTGAACCAGCGAATGATCAAATTCATAATCGCAAGGTTGGAATTTACAAAACTAGTTGCAGAAGGAGATTTCGCACCCTCACCGATATAGAGACCTAGCCCCAACATAAACAAATCCCTCGTCGAGACTGACTGGACATCGTTTTGAGCCTCTTTTTTAGCGCGCTCGAACGTCTCCTGCTTTAACCTTCTCTTTACCTCTACTGATGCCGCCCGTGCTTTGCCAATTCGATTTATAGTCGCCAAATTTGGCGTATAAGGCACATCCGCAAGCCAGATGCTTAGAGTACTTTTCGATACCCCAACTTTCGGAGCAATGTAATTGTATGAATGCCCAGCCTTCCTCATTTCTATCGCAAGAAATCTCGCATGAGTTTTTACCATACCTATGTATTATATTGGTCAAAATCTGAAACAAGGGTTCGACTGATGAAAGGTGTTAATACCGTACGGAATACGTCTCTTGAAAAAGAGTCACCCCATGTATAAGGAGGTGCGCCCCCCATTCGGATCATCAAACGCTTAAATAGCGATTCACGTGAACCGCAGGTGCTGTATCTCACTTCAATACGCACCATTCGTTTTTCGGGGAGCCGAGAATCGAACTCGGACTACATGGTCCCAAACCATGCGTACTACCACTATACGACTCCCCGCACTGCCTTTCTTAATCCATGAAATCCTTAGGATTCTAGCACGTTTTTTAAAGGACACCACAAAAGAACCGATGTCCTTTATGCATGTCCTATATGCTAGAGCACCTGCTCAAAGAAGCGGCAGCGTGCTCGCCGAGTAACCGAGTCCATAAGGACGCCTATCGCATCTATCTGGAACTCCTGATCCCCCTTTCCGGCCATATACAGTTCAGCTGTCCTGACGATTTTCTTAAGCTTTTCAGGGTGTATTTGCTCCTCAGGGAGATATTTCGAGCTTTCACGTGAAATATCCCCTGTCGGAACCGTTACCGCCTTCACTTCAATGAATCTGATGATTCGGTCCTTTTCGGCGATGATATCCACCTCTCCCCATGGCTTTCGGTAGTTTCTCGCAATGATGCGGAATCCTTTCTTCTGAAGGAACGTGCAGGCTATATCTTCCCCTAGTGCACCTGTCCGACTTGTTTGGCTCTTATGCATGGTTCACGTGAAAGTTCTTAATATACGTCACTTACGTAACACTTGTATCCATTTTGCCCGTTGTCCCATATTTTTGGCTTAGAATATAGATTTTCTGCCATATGCTGGACATTATAAGACTGTCCGATATCCCCATATCCCCATAGTTGTCCACATATTAACCGCTTTCTCAAGATTTATGGACCCCAGTCTTATACTATTGGAGTAATGCGGAAAGATAAGGATTTGGCTATAGGAATGCGGAAAACTGGAAGTACATACGCAGAAATTCGCGATGCTCTGAAAATTCCAAAATCAACTCTATCGGACTGGTTCTCGGGTGAGAATTGGTCTAATGATATCAAGAAAAAACTTACGACAGCTGCTTACGAAGTGCACGCTGTGAGGATGCGCGAATTGGGCAGAGTACGCGGGATTCACTTAGTAAAGATTTATGAAGAGGCGCGCCTGGAAGCATTGCAGGAATTTATCGCTCTCAAATATAATCCTCTGTTTATTGCCGGAATGATGCTGTATTGGGGAGAAGGCGATAAGGTTACAAAACACCAAACAAGGCTCACAAACGTCGACCCTGGCTTGATTCGCTTGTTTATTACCTTTTTGGACAAAGCTTGCCAGATCCCCCTTGAGAAAATCCGACTAAACGTCCTTATTTATCCTGATCTAGATCCTGATAAATGTATTCAATATTGGTCAACGCAATCCGGCTTATCAAAAAATCATTTTACCAAATGTATCGTTATTCAGGGTCGTCATAAAACTAAAAGGCTTTCCTACGGCATTTGTATCGCAAATGTGTCAAGTGCTTATTTTAAGGCAAAGATAATAAAATGGCTTGATGTATTACCGCAGGAGTTGATGGGAAAGACGTATTATGAGAGTATATGACCCACTGCGGGTATGGTTCAATGGTAGAACAGCTGGTTGCCAATCAGCTGACTCGGGTTCGATTCCCGATACCCGCACAAAGTAAACTCATTGGTGCTCCCGCTAGGATTCGAACCTAGAACGTCAGTTCCGAAGACTGATGTGATATCCATTTCACCACGGGAGCAGTAGGGAACATCATACAGCCAAACAGCCTTCCGGTGCTAGAATGCGGCGATGAAGCGCCTTTCCGTACCGCAGGAGGTACTCGACGTGCATTCAAAGCTCCGCGCAGCTGGATTCGAGGCATATCTCGTCGGTGGATGCGTGCGCGACCTCTTGCTCGACCGGAAACCCAAGGATTGGGACATCACGACGAACGCGAAGCCGGAAGAGATCCAGCCACTCTACGAGGAGACGTTTTACGAGAACCAATACGGCACCGTGGGCGTCGTCACGCAATCGGAGGACCCCCGCCTGAAAGTGATCGAGATAACGCCGTACCGCACCGAAGGGAAGTACACGAATGCACGGCACCCCGATGAGGTGCGGTGGAGCGAAAAGCTTTCTGATGACCTGAAGCGCCGCGATTTCACGATCAACGCCATTGCCTACGACCCCGAAACCGATACCTTGGTGGATGAGCATGGGGGAGCAGAAGATCTGAAGCGTAAGCTGATCGTCACCGTCGGAGAGCCTGCCGATCGTTTTGCGGAGGACGCATTACGGATGCTGCGCGCCGTGCGTCTCGCCGCAGAGCTTGATTTTGCTCTCGATGGCGCTGCCGCATCGGGCATCGCTGCAAATGCCGACAAGCTCACACAGATATCCCGAGAGCGCGTGCGCGACGAACTTGTTCGGATACTCGAGAGTGATCGCCCTATGCAAGCCATTTTCGTGGCTCAAAAGCTTGGTATTTTGAAGTACATCATCCCCGAACTCGAGGAAGGGATCGGTTGCGCGCAGAATCAGGCGCATTCTTTCGATGTCTTCGAGCACCTCATGCGCGCTATGCAGCATGCCGCAGATCAGCGTTGGCCACTGGATGTACGCCTAGCGGCGCTCCTGCACGATGTAGGGAAGCCGGCCACCCGTCGATGGTCCGACGAGAAGGCGGATTGGACCTTCTACGGCCACGATGTGGTAAGCGCGCGCATGGCGAGGAAGATACTGGCAGATCTCCGGTTCCCGAAAGACCTGTCGCACAAAGTGGAATCGCTTGTCCGGTGGCACATGTTCTTCTCCGACCCTGACACCATCACGCTCTCGGCCGTCCGACGCGTGATAACGCGGGTAGGAAAGGAGAATATCCAGGATCTCCTGAACCTGCGCGTCTGCGACCGTATCGGCACCGGGAGGCCGAAAGCGCACCCCTTCCGGCTGCGCAAATACATGTCGATGGTGGACGAGGCGCTGCGAGACCCGATTTCGGTCAGTATGCTGAAAATTGATGGTAAGCGGATCATGGAGATCACTCGTCTGACTCCCGGGCCACGCATCGGCTGGGCACTCCATGCGCTCCTCGAAGAGGTGTTGGACGATCCTGCGAAAAATGAGGAGCACTATCTTGAAGAGCGGGCTCAGGGCCTTCTGGCGCTCTCTGATGCTGATCTGCGCGAACTCGGAGAAGGAGGGGAGGAGAGAAGGGAAGCTGAGGAGAGGGCGGCTATCTCCGAACTGCGCACCAAGCATCACGTGCACTAGCCTCAAAAAAGCAAAAGCCGCCTTGGTGTCACGTTCGGAGTCTTGCTCCTCACGCCACATCAAGGCGGCTTATCTTTCCCGCTCACGCCGATGGGTATATATGTTGGACCGTCTGATAAGTGCTGTATCCAATTTTTGGGACTGCTTTGCAGTCCCCACTGCAAAGATGGCACTTCATTAGTCAACTTACCCTAAAAAGAACACGGATACGGGTTACTTAGCTGGTACGGAGTACCTACCAAGTATCGGTCATAAAACGCAGGTTTCCCTCTTTACGTTTTATTTACCTTTTTAATGAGCCGAAGCTCACTGAGATGAAGGATAATCGCGGTATCGGACAGTGTAAAGGACATCGTGTGGATAACTTCATGCGATTCTCAAGCCGCAATGTCCTTTACAAAAAATGACTTATTTGATGAACAGATCGACCGAGACCGGACAGTGGTCGGAGCCGTAGAGGGCCGGGTGGATTTCCGCCCTGGTCACCTTCGAGGCCAATTTCTCGCTCACGAAGAAATAGTCGATGCGCCAGCCGACATTCCGTGCCCGAGCGTTGCCGAAATTACTCCACCAGCTGTAATGGCCGTTACCAGAGGTAAAGAGGCGGAAGGTGTCCACATACCCAGCCTGCAAGATTGCGTCTATCCCTTCTCGCTCTTCTTTGGTGAAGCCGTGCTCACCCTCGTTCGCTTTGGGATTAGCGAGGTCATCCGTCGTATGGGCGACATTGAGATCGCCGCAAAAAATCACGGGCTTCTCCTGCTCCAGGCTCTTTGCATAGGCGAGAAACGCGGGGTCCCACAGCTTGTGTCGTAAGGGCAGCCGACTTAGGTCGGGTTTCGCATTGGGCGTATAGACGTTTATCACGAAAAAACGGTCGTATTCGGCGGCGAGGACTCGTCCTTCGGCATTCGGGTCGCCGTAGCCGTCTTCCAGCTTGTATTTCCTAAGTATTTCGGGAGGGAAGCCGAGCCTGATGCTTAATGGCTTCGATTTGGTGAAGATGGCCGTCCCGCTATAGCCCTTCTTGCGCATCGACGAGTTCCAGTACTCTTCGTATTCAGGAAGATCGATCTCGGCCTGACCTTGTTCTGCCTTCGTCTCCTGAAGGCAGAGGATGTCAGGTGCCAGCTTACGTACGGCGGGCACGAAGAGCCCCTTCCGATGTATTGCCCTGATGCCGTTGACGTTCCAGGAGACCAGTCGCATATGCGGATGATACCAGAATCCTTCACTGCACCCTCATGCATACCTACTAAGCTTTGCCTCAGATCCGAAATCAGCAAGGTTCCGGATCTCCATTCACACCATATGACTAATTTCCTCCCCGACATGTTCAGCGAACCCCGCGAGAAGGGTCAGTCTGAGTGGCAGACCTTCAATGCGGTCCGCAGGGACAGCGGTGCCTATACGATATCCGCGTTCCGCACGCCCGCCCCATCGACACCGAAAATCGTACGCTTCGGCGACTCGCGATTGCTCATCCTTAAGCGCGCATAAATAATAAATAACCGGCCGCAAAAAAAATATGGAAAACGATGATCGTTTCCCTGACCACCTCCTCCGGAAGAGAGAAGCATTCAACGACGCCGTTTACCGTGGAACGTTCGATGAACCTCACGAAGATGCTTATCTGTGACGTGCGTATAGACCTGCGTCGTGGCGATATTCGCGTGGCCGAGGAGGGCCTGAACGCTGCGCAGATCGGCACCGTTCTCTAAGAGATCGGTCGCGAACGAATGACGGATGACATGTGGTGTCACTTTGCGCGTGATGCCGGCTTTCGCGGCGTACGTCTTGATATGCCGTTGCACATCGCGCGGGCTGATGCGATGCAGCTTCTTCGGTCGCCCGTCGAGAAAGAGCGCCTCTTCCATGTCTTTGCGCGCCTTGAGATAGGCCCGTATGGATTCTTTCGCATCATCCGAGAGGAAGACAACGCGCACCTTCTCGCCCTTGCCGCGTATGGCGAACTCGTCGCGCGAGAGGTCGAGATCGGCATTGAGCGAACACAGTTCCGAGACGCGGAGCCCCGTGGAGAACAATAGTTCGAGGATGGCACGATCGCGCAGGTAAACGAGCTGTTTGTGCGGATCGGATTCCTTGGCGAGTGCCTGCACCGGCGCTTTCATCAGGCGCCCCAGCTCGTCAGATGTGATGAGGTCGAGATCGCGTCCGCCGACCTTCGCGAGTTCTATCTTCTCGGGGGAGAGCGATTCGATACCGAGTTTCCGGAGGTATTTGAGGAACGCGCGCAGCGCGATGAGGTAGTAGTTCTGCGTCTTCTTCTTCATGTCGCCCGCCGTGCCTGCCTGGCGGTTAAGCCAGATGCGGAATTCGCGCACGACCGGTTCCGTTACCTTCGATGGGGACGTCAGCTTCGTATGATCGAGGAAGCGGCTAAGATACCGATCGTAGTTCTCGACGGTCTTCACCGAACGCCCTTTCTCTATCTCGCAATATTCGAGGAACTGGGTTTTCAGCGATTTGAGATCCTGCGCCATTCAGATAATTATACTCTGCATGTCGCACAATATAGGGCTTTCGACGCGCATGACATGCGTCGAAAAATCCCAACTCTTGCGCATAAACGCGCCTGCGGTACTGTTTTGGTATGGATCTTCTCATTGACAGTTACGGCACGAAGGTCGGTTGCTCCGGCGAACGGATAGTTCTCTCGTTCCCTGGCATCAAAGAGAAAAAAGAATATCCGATCCGCAGGATAGACAAGATCGTTATCTTGCGGCCAGCAGCGCTGACGACCCATGCGGTCAAACTCGCGCTCGAACACGACGTTGATATCGTCTACCTCGGCTCGTTCGGTAGGCCGGTCGGCAGAGTCTTCTCAAGCGAGCCGAAGGGACTTGCGAACCTGCGCCGAGCCCAACTCGAGACATCGATATCCAAAGAAAAATCACTCGCGCTGGCCAAGCAGTTAGTGAAAGGGAAGTGCGGCAATCAGATACAGTATCTCCGTTACCTTGGATACCAATGGCGTAAGGATTTCTCAAGCGAGCTTTTGCAGGCACAAACAATCTTCGATACCATCGACCTCATCCCAACGAGCGCCAAAAGCAAAGAGCAGTTGCTGGGCATTGAAGGATATGTTGCCGACCGATACTTCAGCGCCCTTAAGAAACTGTACCGCTTCCCGGGCCGCAAGCCCCAAGGACGCGACAAATTCAACAGCGCTCTTAATTATGGATATGGCATTTTATATAACGAGGTCGAACGCATATGTCTCTATGTCGGACTCGACCCCTATCTCGGCCTCTATCATGGCGAGAGGTACGGCAAGCCGGCGCTGGTTTTGGATCTTGTCGAGGAGTTCCGGGTGCCCGTGGTTGATTCGACCATCTTCCCCTTGTTTCTCGGAAAAAAACTTGGCAAGCAGAAGCAATTTGAGAGAGTCGGCGCGGGTGCATATCAGCTCTCGGCAGAAGGCAAGTATGTCGTCGTACAGGCGGTCTTGACGCGGCTCAATCAACTCACGCGCTGGCGGGGCAAACGGTACCCGCTGAAGGCCGTCATTGAGAACCAGGTTCGTTCTTTGGCCCGTTATTTCCTGAACAAAGAAAAAGCATATCGACCCTTCGATGCGACCGAGCTTCTCTCATCATGAATAACGTTCCTGCCACAACGCTCGTCGGATGGGAAACCCGCAACTGGCGACATCGTGAAAGAGCGCTTGTCTGGTGTAAAGACTACGGCCTCAAGCCGCTCCTGCGCGGTCTCCATATCGGCAAACTCTATGCGAAAGAAAGAAAAATCCTCTCAAACAAGCTAAACTTGTTGTTTGCCAACAAAACAGAAAAATTGATTTTTATCGCACTCTGCCAATCGTGCCTCAATGCATCTGATGTGGATGACTCGATCAAGGGGAGCATGGCCGAGGCGTTTGCGTTTGAAATAGTGCAAGCGCCGGTCATAGCCAAAAAGTCCAAAAAACCCAATAAACACTAGCTCCTGCACACCCATGTCGCAAAAAGGATATTGTGCACCAGCCCCTCCAGAACGTACGCTACTTTAGATACTTTTTCTTTTTCAATTTCTCGGGCAAATAACTTTCTTTGTCGTACGCTTTGTAGCCCTTGCACTACTTCACTTGAGCTCACTTTCCAAATAAATCTGAATGAGTGCCGGTTCGTGCGAGTAAAACCTCATCGCCGTTCACATCGTATATCAGTAACCAATTCGGTTCGATATGACATTCCCAAAAGCCGTTCCATTCTCCCGTGAGTTTGTGCGGCCGATGCAAAATATCGAGTATCCCGTACTCTGCCAATTCTAGAACAACGGCCTTAAGTTTCTTGATATCCTTTCCCCGCCGTTTTTGCAGTTTGTAGTCGCGCCGAAACCGGCTTTGCTGGACGATGCGGCGCATAGCATCTATGCCCCCATCGCCTTCTGCCAATCTTCAAAGGAATCGAATATTTCAACATCCTTGCGTGCGCGAAGATCGCTCATTGCACGTCGCGTTACGCTATTGGGTGTATGTGCAGATAACGTGATCGATCTATCCAAGACAAATTGGCGTACCATTGCATTCATAATGGTCGTAAGGGGAATACCAAGCTCCTTTGCGGTTTTCTTCGCCTCGTCCCGAAGCTTCTTCTCCATCTTTATAGTTATCGTAGTATTCATACCAATATACTACTTTTAGTATGATTCCCCGTCAAGTGGGCGGGGCAGCCGACCGCGCACTCCTCGCACATCGTCGTTCCGCAAGAAATAGTGTGCATCTGCTACCGTTCCCTCAAATACCTTTTTTTCTTCAGCTTCTCCGGCAAGTAGCCTTCTTTGTCGCCTGTCCCGAACTTGGTCGAGGGATACTTCTCATATCCTTCGCCGTACTTGAGATTTTTCATCAGTTTCGTCGGCGCGTTGCGGACTTTGAGGGGGATGGGGAGGTTGCCGAACTCTTTCACGTCCTCCAGGGCTTCCTGCAGGGCATCGTACGCGCGGCGGTCTTTCTTGGATTGTGCGAGATAGGCGACGCCATGCGCGAGGTTGATGGCCGCCTCCGGGTAGCCGATGGTTTCGACCGCGCGGAAGACGGCGTTGGCAACGACCAAGGCCGTCGGCTGGGCAAGGCCGATATCTTCCGAAGCGAAAATGACCATTCTGCGCGCGATGAATTTCGGGTCCTCCCCGGCATCCACCATGCGCGCAAGGTAATAAATAGCCGCATCAGGTTGTCCTGCGCGCATGGATTTAATGAACGCGCTGATGGTGTTGTAATGCTCCTCGCCTTTCTTGTCGTAGCGCAGATGCTTCGATTGCACCGCCTCCTTCAGAGTCTCGACGGATATTTTCCCGTACAGCTTCTCCGCCGTCTCGAGAACGGTAATGGCCTGACGCGCATCGCCCTGCGTCATCCGGATAAGCCAATCGCGCGCCGCCTTAGGCACCTTGAGCTTCGTACGCGCCAGTATCTTCGCCATCTCGTCCTCCGACAGCTCATTCAGGACGAAAACGCGACACCGTGACAAGAGGGGAGAAATAACCTCGAATGACGGATTTTCTGTCGTCGCCCCTACAAGCGTGATGGCGCCCCGCTCAACGAAGGGAAGAAGGAAGTCCTGCTGTGCTTTATTAAAGCGATGGATCTCGTCGACGAAGAGAACGCGTGGTTTCTTCGTGAGGAGGCCGCCTCCGCGCTCCACGACTTTCCTGATATCGTCCTTCCCCGCTTCCACGGCGGAGAGTTCGAAGAAATCGGCACCAACCGCGTTCGCATAGATGCGGGCCAGCGTCGTCTTTCCGCTCCCCGGCGGGCCCCAGAGTATGAACGAGAACAATTCCTGCTTCTCGATAGCGACGCGAAGCGGCTTTCCGGAGCCGACCAAGTGCTCTTGGCCGACGAATTCATGAAGGCTGGTGGGCCGTATCCTTGAAGCCAGCGGTTCCATCGATGCAGTATGCATTTTTACAGCGTTCAGAGCGAGCGAATCAATGCACAGTTGCAGGAAAAATCTAACAAGGTATCGTTACCCGATGACAGGAAAATCAATTTCAATCTGGGCAATGGTTATCATCATCATTATCGGCGGCGGCATCCTCTATTGGCAGTTCGGCATGAACGGCACCGAGCCCGCACCTGCAGAAACAGAGCAGCAGGCTACGACGACACAACAGGTCGCCGGCCAAGACGTCACCGTCGGAACTGGCAAGGAAGCGGTACCTGGCTCCATCGTCTCGGTCCTCTACGTCGGCCGTCTTGAGGATGGCACCGTGTTCGATAGCTCGGAAGCGAACGGCAACCAGCCGGTACAATTCCAGCTCGGTGCGGAGGGTCTTATCCCGGGCTTCCAGATCGGGGTCAATGGCATGAAAGAAGGAGGGGAACGCCGCATCGCCATCCCGCCTGAATTCGCGTACGGCAGCCAAGATGTGAAAGACGCGGCAGGAACAACGATAATCCCGGCTAATTCGACCATCATCTTCGACGTCCGCCTCGTCAAAGTCGAAGACGCTACCACCACGCCGCAGCAATAGAGTCCAGAGTTTCGTCTCTTGCAAAAATGAAGGGAATGTGCTATCGTTCCTTTCATGCTGACGAAGCGAAAGAAGCATAACGAAATCGCCAAAGGCGCACGCCACGACACCGATACCGGTTCTCCGGAGGTGCAAGTCGCCATTTTGACGCGTCGTATCGAAGAGCTTTCGGCTCATTTGGATAAAAACCGCAAGGACAAGAGCTCGCGTCGCGGACTCCTCGGCCTCGTTGCCGACCGCCGCAAGCATTTGAAGTATCTCGAAGAGAACAACAAGCGCGCATACAGCGCCTTGACCAAGAAGCTCGGTCTCAAGAAATAGGGGTTAGCCATTGGCCAATAGGGTGAGGCGCGAGCAAGCGTAGCGCCACAAGACCTTTGGCGATATTTTCGAGCCTTGCGACGAAAATATCCCAAAGGTGTACAGGTCCCGTAGGGACTAGGGCAGATTCATTTCCGCTTTCGATTCGTCAGTGATATTCTGCGTATAGTGCAGAATAGATTACTTTTTAATATTGAATTCACTAGTGGCTATACCCTAGTGGCTAACTATCTATGAGCATTATCAAGCATCAGGAACAGCGTGTGGGCGTCTTCATCGACACCCAGAACGTCTATCACAGCGCGAAGAACATCTACCACGCGCGCGCCAACTTCGGGAACATCCTCAAGGATTCCGTCGCGGGCCGCCGCCTCATCCGTGCCCGCGCCTACTCCGTCACGACGGAGAGCGGCGAAGAGAAAGGCTTCTTCGAAGCTCTGGGGAAGATCGGCATCGAGATGCGTACTAAGGATCTCCAGATCTTCTATGGCGGCGCCAAGAAGGCGGATTGGGATGTCGGCCTCGCGGTCGACGCCATCACGGCCGCCCCGAAGCTCGACACGGTCATCCTCGTCACGGGAGATGGCGACTTCGTGCCGCTCGTCGAATACTTGCAGACCCATGGCGGCTGCCAGGTCGAGGTCGTCTCGTTCGGGCGCTCCACGTCAGCCAAGCTGAAGGAGGCCGCCGACGACTTCCTCGACCTCGATGAGGACCCGCGGCGCTATCTCCTCAATTACCGCGCCATGCGCCGCGCTCCTCGCAACGGGCGCGCACCGCAGCCCGCGGACGAAATCCAGGAATCTCCCGGCGTCGAATAAGGACAGAGATCCTCCTCACGAGCCGCAATAAAAACAGCCCCTCACGGGGCTGTTTTTATTCCCGAGGCCTGCTATAGTGCATTCATTAGAAGCGGCCTTCGGATAGGTAGCTCTCAAATCGCGGTTTGAGACCTAAAATCCGGGGGTCAATCAGACCTTTATCTACATGCAGAAAAAAGAATACGCCATCGAGATCGATGGAGAGAA
>Ga0155144_139_pt1 | contig 59404 bp, 66 predicted proteins | sample RifCSPhighO2_01_FD_106112 | JGI IMG/M metagenome (GOLD analysis project Ga0155144, IMG submission 106112) | Parcubacteria group bacterium RIFCSPHIGHO2_01_FULL_56_18 | reverse complement strand
TTCTCGATCGCTTTAAAATCGGACAATGGCTCAAAGACGTCCGGACCGGATGGTATTCGTGGAGGGAGCAACGGAACGATCGCCAGGCACAGATCAAGGCGGCCGCCCTTACGCGAGAGGTCGGCAAGCGAGATCGTGCAGGCGCCCTCAAGAGCTTCACGAATAAGAAGATAACCGGCGCTTTGGATTCGGCAGAACGTCGTCTGAATGCCAGAGTACCGCAGATCGAGCTTCTCGAAGACGAAGCGAACGGGGCCGTGGAGCGACTCGGGAATCAGCTTTCCCAGGATGCGGAGAAAAGCTCAAAACTGCTCACCCGATTCGAACAAGTGAAACAGATACGACTCAACAATCCGAACGAATCGAAGGAAGAGCGCGTCGCCAACGACACGCTTATGGAAAAGCTCTACGGCGAGCGTATGCGTATGGAAAACCGCATCACCAATACTCAAGCCAAGCTTGATCGTTGTTACCATCATTTAAAACGGCTTGAGAAGGCACGAAATATCTCAGCGGCTGCAAGTGATCGCATCCAGGCGCGCTATACCCGTTATGCAGAGCGGGCGGCACGGACCGAATCCGCGGACGCGACCGGACCGACGGCTCTCGCGACGGAAATATCAGAACCGGATTTCGCCTCGCTCCTCGCCGAAGATGATTTCTTTAACACCGAGTGGATGGAAACTGAAGTGACACCTGTCGCATTCGTGCGCGCCTGGAACATTGTCATGCCCGGCATGAAGATTGAATCCCCGAAGGACCTCCTCGCATGGTGGGAAACGGCAGTTTCCGCTCAACAGACACCCCCTCCTTTAGTCGCAGATTCTATGAAAAAAGATATAGAGGCCGGACGCGCCGTCCAGCTGACGCGGTGGTCCGAATTCCTCCGCTACCTGCAAGGAACCGGATCTTTCAAAGCAGCATTCGATAAGGCCGCAGGATCCAAATCCCCCGATGAAATCGTCCGTCGCGTCGCGATATACTCATAAGGCAATATGACCGATTCATCATTCCATGACGTCGCCCAGGAGCTCTTGCGGGAAATGCAACAGCACAATGATGAAGCCGATCGGATAGCCCATCGTCTCGCGACGGAAGTCGATACCAAACTCGCCGCAGCGGACGATGCGCTCGAAGAATTCGCGCGAGAACTTGAAAAAGGGGAAACAGATACCGCAGGATGACTAAAGGCCCCCGAAGGGATCTTAGAACAAGTAGCGGATCGTGAGCAGGATCTGCGTAAGGAGTTGGAGGTTCATATTCTAGAAAGGATTGCGCGGGCCCCCGCGGATCTCGAAATGGAGGTGCGGACCGGTCGAGCGGCCAGTGGTGCCGACATAGCCGATCACTTCACCCTTATTCACCGTCTCTCCGATCCCTACACCGACTCTCGACATGTGCGCATACAGCGTCTGTGAGCCATTATCGTGCTTCACGACCACGTACGAACCGTAGCCCTGGCCATAGCCACCGGCATTCGCGATGATGACCTCGCCAGCGGCCGAGGCCACGATCGGCGTGCCGATCGGCGCCGCGATGTCGACACCATTCGTGCCATGGACACCTTGCGTCTTGACGCCGCCGGGCAGCGGGTGCGCGTAATAGCTCGAGTACGAAGCCGCGCTTGCGCTCGAAGCCGATTTTGCCGCGACCTTGATCGGGGCCGGCTCGAACGCCTCCTGACCGTTCGGAATGAGGATGACTTCACCGACGCTCAGCGCCGTGATGCCGTTGTACCGCGCGATCTCATCGGCATCGCCCTTATACGCCTTGGCGATGGATGTAAGCGTATCGCCCTTCTTGACCGTATGACGTACGCCTGAAACCGGCAGGATGATGAGTCGCTGTCCCGGACGGATAGGACCGGAGATGTCGTTAGCCCATTTAATGGTATTCACCGAAACGCCGAACATGTCGGCAATTTGCGAAAGCGTGTCTCCCTCACGCACGACATAGGTGCTGATGGCGTCTTTCGAGGGAACCACGGTCTCGCCTGCGAAACCGCCCGCCGCAACGACCGCCTCGCCGTCAACGATGGCTATGTCGGCCCCGCCGTTCGCCGGGTTCGGATTCATGCTTGCCTCGAGGACCGGCATAGCCTGGACGCTCTGGGATTTGCTCGAGGAAACAGAAGCCTCCGCCTTCGGACGGAAGAAAGAATGGAGATCGCCGAGCGTCAGCGCATGGGTACGGAGAGGGAAAAGGGCTGTCAGTACGGCGACGGACAGCACAGAAGCCGCCACGGCACTCTGCCAGGACGGTCGGTAAGCAACTGCCCCTGAAACCGCCGTGAAGCGGGTCTGGAAATGCTCTATCTTCCCCTGCGGACGTGCCAAATCCGCCTGGGAATCCTGATTTTTACTTACGATAAGCCAAATTTAGTGGCTTTCTCCCTTTGCCGCCCTCGAAATCAGTGGGGTTAGCCAGATCTCGAGCTTTCGACTAGGTTTCAAGCCATTTTCCGAGTGACATTGCAGGAAGTAACGGAAAATGTGGCTCTGAATCTCGCTATTTTGAGAACCAGGGCCGGGAAGAACGGACATGTCACTTCGTGTTCACTGTATCCTCATGGGGTCATACGAGTCAATGACATGGGAATTACGCGGGTGGATAGCGGTTTTGTCAATTCTTTTTGCCTCCCATGCTATAGTTTTCCGGTGGAATACCTGACGGGGCTGAACGAGCGGCAAAAAGAAGCCGTTTTGCACATCAAAGGCCCCCTCCTCATCGTGGCCGGGGCAGGTGCCGGCAAGACCAAGACCATAACCCACCGGGCTGCCTACATGATCAAGAGCGGCATTCCGGCTCACTCCATCCTTGCCGTCACCTTTACCAATAAGGCGGCCGCCGAGATGCGGAATCGTATCGCCGCCCTCCTGCCGCCGAGCGAAGGAGGGAGCGCCGTACCATTTACGACCACCTTCCACTCCCTTGGCGTCCGGATCCTCCGGGAATTCGCCGAGGCCGCAGGGATACCCCGTTCATTCGTCATCTGGGACCGGGACGACAGCATCCGGGCGCTCAAGCGCGTCCTCGCTGCTGCCGGACTCGAGAACCGGTTCCCGCCCCGGCAAGTCCTCGCCCGTATCTCACGAGAGAAGGGAAACGGCAACTCGGCCGAGACCTTCCTCGAGCAAGCCTCCTCCTTCTATATGCAATCAGTCGTGGAAACCTGGGTAGGCTACGAGGCGGCTCTCAAACAAGAGGGGGCACTGGATTTCGACGACCTCCTTGTGCGGACGCTTGCCCTGCTCCGAAACAGCCCGGGAACCCTGGCGAAGCTCCAACGTCGCTGGCAGCATGTCACCATCGATGAGTACCAGGACACTAATCAGGCACAATATGAGATAGCCCGGCTGATTACCGGCGATGAGCAGAACATCTGCGCTGTGGGGGATATCGACCAGAACATCTACAGCTGGCGTGGCGCCGACATCTCGCATCTCCTGGCCTTCGAGAAGACATTCCCGGGTACGAAGACGGTTCTACTGGAAGAGAACTATCGCTCGACGCAGACCATCCTCACCGCCGCGAACGCCGTCATCGCCAAGAACACCCGCCGTTTCGACAAGCGCCTGACGACCGTGAATCCGACCGGCGAAGCGATCACACTCTTCGCGGGAGAGAGCGATCGCGATGAGGCGTTCTTCGTCGCGCGCTCGGTACGGGAACTCCTCGGCTCCGGCGTCAAAGCCTCCGAGATCGCCGTCCTCTTCCGGGAGAATTTCCAATCGCGCGCGCTGGAAGAGGCATTCATATCCCTCGGACTCCCGTATCGCGTCCTCGGCGTCCGATTCTTCGACCGCGCCGAAGTGAAAGACGCGCTCGCGTATCTGCGCGGCGCACTGAACCCGGCGAGTTTCACCGATTTCTCTCGTGCCGCCGGCGTCCCGTCACGCGGAATCGGCAAAACGACACTGGAGAAGATCGCTGCCGGCAAGGAAGAATCCCTGTCGCCTGCTGCTCGAACGAAGATCGCGGATTTCCGCGCCGTCTTGGAGAGCATACGTGCCGACGTACAGACGATGCGCGCGTCCGATGCGGTCCGCTCCATGCTGAAGCGCAGCGGCATCGAGGCGATGCTCGCGGATGGCTCCGAGGAAGAGCGTGAGCGACTGAATAACGTCTTCGAACTCGTCGCACATTCGGTGCGCTACGACGCTTTGCCAGCGCCCGAGGGAATCGAGCGGCTTCTGGAAGACGCCGCGCTGATGGGAGAGCAGGATGCACTCGAGAAACGCCAAGAAGCGGTCTCTTTGATGACCGTGCATGCGTCGAAGGGGCTCGAGTTCGATGCGGTATTCATCACGGGGATGGAACACGGGCTCTTTCCTTCAGAGCGTGAGAGCGATGAAGAACGGGACAATGAAGAAGAGCGGCGGCTTTTCTACGTCGCCATCACCCGTGCGCGAAAATTCCTATATCTCACCCTTGCGGGTAGCCGGCTGCGCTACGGTTCGCGCGAGACGACGATACCGTCGTCATTCCTCGAAGATATCGATCCGCGACTCATAGCCTACGCCGATGAGGGGATGCTCGGAGGCGGCATGGCCGGGGGAGAGCGTATCATCAGATAGTATGCGCGGCGCGAAACTCGGACAACACTTCCTAAACGCGCAATGGGTCGCGCGCGATCTCGTGAAGAGCGTCGGGATCCATTCTGGCGAATCGATCATCGAAGTCGGTCCCGGCAAGGGAGCGCTGACGAAAGAGCTGCTCGCACAGGGCGCACGTGTGATTGCGATCGAGAAAGATATCGAGCTTATACCCGTACTGAACGAGACCTTCAAAGACGAGGTCATCACACAGCGACTCACGATAGTAGAAGGGGATATACGAGACGTCACGCCGGAAAGCCTCAACATCAAGACCTACGCCGTCGCCGCGAACATCCCGTATTACATCACCGGCGAGATCATCCGGCATTTCCTGACCGCGCCGCATCAACCGCGAGCCATGGCGCTCCTTATCCAGAAGGAAGTCGCGGAGCGTATCGTTGCCCGCGGCAAGAAGGAAAGCATCCTCTCGCTCTCCGTAAAAGCATATGGGAAACCGTCTATCGTCGCCAAAGTCCCCACAAGCTGTTTCAATCCGCCGCCACGTGTGGATTCGGCGATACTGCTGATCGAGAATATCTCTCGTGATTTTTTCGATGCGATTCCGGAAGATGCTTTTTTCAAAGTGGTAAAAACCGGGTTCGCGTCAAAACGGAAGATGCTTGCGGGGAATCTCAAGGGGATTTTTGAGGATGCCGCTGGGGTGCTTGCGGCGTGCGGGATTCCGGAGAAAGCCAGGGCGGAGGACTTGCAACTTGAACACTGGAAGTCACTTGCCAGCAAACTCCGATAGAAACTGGCTCGGTCACAAGTCGCATTGTCGCCGTCGCGACAATGCGCTCGCGACCCCGCCTCGCGGTTTTTGCGTACTCGCAAAAACATCGCTGCGGCCGAGTTCCTAAGAAAAAACAGTGCTCAAGCACTGTTTTTTATTGGGAACTCCCCATCATGTCGATGTTCGTTCCGGGCCAAACGATGAGCGGGAAGATTGAGACGACGCAGTAATACGGAGCACTGGCGAGTCCCAAGAGCCATTGGCCCGCATGGCGTGGCGGGCCGAACTGATACGTCTTCGTCGCCGGCGTCCAGATGAACGGCCCGCCGCGTGGCGGCGAGAGGAAGGTATAGATCGCATTGTTGTAGCATGGCCGGATCGTCGTGATCTGGCCACCGAACGGGAACGCGTACGTGACGAAGGGGATCCAGAGGATAAGCCCGATGATGAGAGGGACGCTCGCGGCGCGCATGTGTACATTCTAGCATTGCATGCGGACGCACAAGCTATACCCCGTTAGATAGCTGTGCGTATCTGCGTACATAATCCGCAGTATCGAACAGCCTCGAAATTACGAACTATCTAACGGGGTATACTGTGTGTACGAGTATGGTGCTCCACGAAGGCGGCGACTATCGCGAGATGCTCGGCATCGAGCAGCCTGAATCGCAGGAGGCGGCTGCAGTACCGGCACCTCTCGAGAAAGCGCCCGGGGGGAAAGGGTGGGTGCATCAGCATACCTATCTTGCGGCAACGATCGCAATTTGCGGGATGGTCGTCTTAGGAACCGCACTCGTTATACAACGTACCGATGTGAACGCGGCAAACTCGAGCGGAGCATGGGGTGGCGCGGGCGGCTTGTTCTTCGGCTCTATCAGGAACGCCGCTCCGGGCGGCCCTACCGCCGAAGACGTCGTCCGTTTGCAGTCGCCCCAGGATTCGTATGCGGCGATACCTATCTATACCTCAAATAATCAGGAAGACTCCGAGAAACCGAGCGGCATTGACGACATCACCAGCCTCCTTGCTCAGCTCGTCCAACACACCCCGGTCAGCACCTCTTCAAGCGCGTTTTCCGACCCTGATACCTTCTCCTTCATCCCCCAAGGCCTCGTCAGCACGGAACCTGTAAACAAGAAGCAGCGAACGCCTGAGCAGGAAAAACTCTTTTCCTACGGCAATGCAGTCGGAAGCCTCATCAAAGGTTTTGAGGATAACCATTTCGGGTCTGCCCAGATCCTGAAGGATCACGTGGAAGACCGCACCAACCCCGATAAGATACGCGGCCTCAAGATCCTCGGCGCCGATATGCAGCAGCTTGGGGTGGACCTCGGCGATCTCGCGAGCATTCCGGAGAGCGTCGCGAACGCGCACCGCATCTATGGGAACGCTTACTATGCGGCAGGAGGGAACCTGGTCCTCATCGCGGATACCACGACGGACGAGGAGTTCGTAAATGCCATCACGAAGTACAACGCCATCGTGGAGAAGCTCTCAAGTCAGTTCCAGCTCCTCGTCGCCATCTTTGGTATGAATGAAGTGACATTTTCTTCCTCCGATCCCGGTAATATCTTCATGTTCAATCCGAATCTCTCACTCACGCAGTGATATACTTTTCCCGTGAACTCGGGACGCTCTCGTGGGGTTTCGTCTATTGCGACTACTGCCGCGCTTTCAGTCGCCATCCTCATCGCGGCAAGTGGCTGGTATGTGGGGAACATGATGCGTGCGAATCGCGCACTAGCTGAAAATACTTCGCGCGAGCCTGTTCAACGGCAAGAATATCAGCCCGTCGAAGATGCCGACGGCAACGGCACGCCGGATTGGCAGGATGAACTCCTTGGGTCGGGAGTAGAAATCTCTACGACGACCTCTTCTACGACTTCTCCTCTGGCGTCGGACCCTGTGTCATCCATAGGCTCCGCTTTGATACGTTCCTTGGTAAGCGGTTATGCGTCCCTCAAGCAATACGATTCATATACACCCGACCGCGGCGAGAAGCTGGCCAATACGCTCGCCGCAAGCTTCATCGCACCCGATATCTCGACTGCACATACCGCCGAAGAATTCACGATCGATGCCGGATCTTCCCAGGAGCGACTGCTTAAGTACCGGTCCGACATGCGTATCGCGCTCTCTGGCATCGTGGATATCGAAGCAGAACCCGAATTTACGCTCTTTGCCCGCTTCATCCAGACCGAAGATCCCCAATGGCTCGATAAGCTCTCGCAAGCGGCACAGAACTACCGCGTGGCCGAAACACAGATGCTTCAAGTGAATGTTCCCGTCGGCGCAGTAGATATCCACCTGCGGGTGGTGAACGCGACGGCGACATTCGCCCAGACCCTCGAGCGGCTTGTCCGCTTCGCGAACGATTCCTTGGCCACGATGGCCCTTTTGAGAACGTATAATGAATCCGAGCGGGAATTCCTTCTCGCGTTTGACGCCTTGGCGAAATTTTATGTGCAAAACGTTGGTGAAAATTGAACTTCTTCTCACTGTTTCGCTCTGCGGCGGACTATTCGCGATGGCAACACTTGCCATTCCTTCCTCCAGCAACGCTCAAGCAATTGATTGCGTTAACGGTCAGGTCGTGAGTGACGACCCTGCCCAAAACGGGGGACCGTGCACCGGGACCGCAAATGACGGTGTGGATCCGGCCGTCACAGCCAGCTCCCCAACACTTTCAAATGACGGCATCTTTGGATGCCTCGGCCAGGGAGCGCGCGTACAGAACGTCGGCACCCGCGCTGCTATCGGCGGCGTGTATGTGCCCGTCAATGATGCCGCAGTCACGTTGAATACCGGCTTCCTCGTCTATAAGGAATGCATTCTCGACGGCGTCGCGCGCAAGATCGCGGAGAGCGGCACCGCTGAATTAGGACGCCAGAACCTGAACGCCATCGCGACAGGGCGGGGAGGAAGCCCACAGTTCGTCGTAGACGATATAGAAGAAATCGGACGTCAGTCTGACATCATCATCGTAGATACGCTTACCGCAAATTCAAGAGTCCTCTGTCCCGCCTTTCAAACCAATGTTCGTTCCTCAATCGCTCGCAGCTATATGCAGCGTCGTAATCAGCCGAACGTACGGTATGCATGTTCGATGCCGACATCCTCAAACGCACGCTTCTGGGATACATTGGCCGCGCTCCGCAATCCTCAAAATAATCCATACGGCGCACAAATTATCTTCGAGGACGAAATCGCGGCCACTATGGCATACAACGAATTCCGACAACGCCAACGCTGGCAAATCAACGACGGGTTTTACGATACCGTCGATGATCCCAATAACCCTCTCGGCGCGAAAATACTTACGCCTGGATTCATTATTGCTCGCTCGCTTGAACAGATGCTCGGTTCCGGCTATCGCCAGCTCGAAAACGCGAGCGAGATCGACCAGGTTGTCGCGAACCTTTTCGGCGGACTCACGACCCAGCTCGTCTCGGATACTCGTGGCCTCATCGGCCTCACACAACCGCTCAATGGCCAGGCGTCGTACGTTGATCGCATGGTCGCACAGACATCGGCGAGCGTGCGTACTCAAGCATCAAATGCCGCGCTCGCGGTCATCGGTGCAGCACGAGAAATCGAAGTGAGCTACCGCCAAGCGAAAGAGGGAATCGCGACTGCTCTTTCGAACGCGATCGAAAAACTCCGCGCCGCCGAGAAGCAGTGCTGGGCGCTCATCATCCCGAAAGTGGAAGAGCGCGCAGCAGGACAACCCCTGCAGATCGCGACGACGACGCAAGCCTCACAATTGGTCATCGACGCGAACATCGCGCCGCTCGCAACGACGACGGTGCGTGACATCCGCAATTCCGATACGGCGCTGGCCACGCTCAACCAACTCATCGCGAGCGTCTCGAACAGCGCCTCACAAGCGAATCAGCAACAAGCCCTCTTGCGACTCGACACCATGGTCGCCAATCGGCAGCTCCATACGACGACGGACGCGAACAACGCGATCCAGCAGCGCGATGCAGTGGCGACCGCACTTACGAAGCTCGTCGACGACACCATCAAGGCATGGGGAGACGACAACGATCCGAATATCGGTTGGTGCAACGTGAATAATCCAGCGGTCATCGAACGGTGGTTCAATGAATGGAGATAAAAAGTTATGGTAACGCGTCATCATGTGATTAGGCTTGGAACGATTGCAGGATTAACTGTAATAATCATTTCGCTGTTTGTTCCGGTCATCTCGGCGCACAACTTCTGGATGTACAAGGCTTATGCCCAGACGATCCCCTCCGCTTGCCCTGCCGGGACAACAGGCGTGGCTCTGCCGGGAGACAGAAATCTGAGAAGCCTGTACTGCATGGGCCCGTCCGGCGTATTGAAACAGCTCGGAGTTGAAGATTCGATAGCCGCTGCGGCGGAAAACGCTCAGTCTTGGGAGGTATACGCTGGTGCTTTACAAGAGAAAAGAGTTGTAGCTGGGCGAGATCCTTCTTGCAGCATCATCCTGGGAACAGCTACATTTCAATGCTGGATTTGGGACCCGCTTCAAAAAGCACTTGGCCAGTTTGCCTTGATGATCGGTACGGTCATACTCTACATCGGAGGGTTCGTATTCGATGGATTCCTCGATCATCTTGTAGTCAATTTCCAAGCCACCCTCGAAAAAACAGGCCTCTTCGATACGGTAATCGTGTTCGGATGGACGCTCTTCAGGGATCTCGCCAATATCGCGATCATCGGAGTCTTTGTCTTCGTGGCGATAATGACGATCCTGGGAAGTACGAATTACGGGGCGAAACGTCTTATCGCTCGAGTGCTCGTCGTCGCGATCCTCATCAACTTCAGCCTGCTTTTCACACAGATTATCGTGGAGGGGACGAACTTCATTTCAGGCCAGCTTGCGCAAACACTGCCGAAGCAGGAAGGCTGTGACGGAACGGCCGAATGCTTCCTCCTTGCGTTCGGCATCAAGAACGTAGTGGAGGGAACGGGGAAAGTTGTGGAACAAATCTCAAAAGGAAATGGCAGCACCGGAGCGATGATGTACGGATTCGTGGGAGGCATTGCCCTCATCGGCATCGCCCTCGTCCTTTTATACGGCGCGTTCGTAATGGCCGCGCGCGCCCTCCTATTGACGTTTGCGATGCTGACATCCTCGATTGCCTTTGCAACGTATCTGCTCCCGAATACGGCAGGCCAGTCATACATCGGATGGAGCGCGTGGTGGTCCAATCTCCTCAAAGCGGCTCTTTTCGGTCCGCTCTTGCTGCTTTTCCTTACGATTTCGATGCGCGTCATACAAGCGGCAGGTACGAAAGGTGGCGGAGACGCCTTGAAAGTGTTGGCCGATAACCCGAACGAGATTACCCCTGAATTATGGACGTCGATGATCACGCTGATATTCGCGACCGGCATGCTCTTCGTCGCTATCCGCGCGGCCGGTTCGTTCGCGTCCTCAATAGGGGGGTACGGCACGGCAGCAAGCTTGGCGTGGCTGCCAGCAGCGTTCGGGGCGCGAGCAGCTGCACGTTGGGGTCGGAATAACCTCGGAGGCCGTGCGCTGGCGAAACAGTTTGAACTTGAAGAGAAAATCAAGGAAGCGAAAAAAGACGGAAGGTGGGGCGATGCGGTGATGTTTGCAAAACAATATGACAAATTTGCAACTCGAGCCAAAAGCGACTTCAATGTCATGAACACTGCAGCAGCGAAGAATATTGCCAAGGGTCTTGGGGTCTCGGGCTTTGCCTTGGGCGAGAAGAAATTTGGAGGAGCAGCAGGCCTCGCGAAAGCAACCGCAAAAGAACTTGCGGAAAAATACGGCAAGGCACGGCCTTCGAATGAAGAGTTGGACGCTAAGGGCAAGCAGGCAGCAGATATAACGCGCGAGGCCGGCCAGTCGACCATCGATACGATGAAGGCTCAAAAGAATCTCCTGGAAGAACAGAGAAAAGGCCTGGAAGCAAACAAGAGTGGGCACATAGAAGAACAGAAAAAAATACAGGAGACTAGGAGAAGAGAAGTTGAGGAAGACAAGATGATGCGCGACTTAAGAAAGAGTCTTGTGGAAACTACTGACGCTGCGGCACGGGGTGGCATCAGGCAACAAATGGCTCAACGCCAACAACAAATCGAAGCAGAACATCAAGGTGCGCTCAATCAGGTCGGTCAGAAAATAACCGATGTTCATCAAGAAATCAATGCAAAGCTCGCTGAAATCGCGTCTCACGACACAAACCTCAAGGAGGTTCGGGATAACCTGGATACGGCCGCACAAAAGGCGGAGGCGGATGCAGTGGAAAAGGCAAAAGAGGGCTATGGGCAGGCCCTTAAAAAAGCAACGCCATTCTTGCAACGCTCAGATGCGGTGATTCGTATGGTTGACGATCAATTCAAAGACAAGAAATTGAGGGATCGCATGAAGATGTTGGCCGAAAATATCGATAAAGACGACAAAGGAAAAGAGAATAAATAAAATGTATGGATACCCCCCTTGATCTTGACGCTCAGCTGCAGGAACGACTCACCAAACTGCCTAAGGTTGTGCAAGAGGCTATAACTTCCTCTGAAATTGAGAAACACCTGCGGAAAATAGCCGACACGCATAAACTTCATCTTGACCAGTGGCAAGTGTTGGAAAACGAAGTCATGCTCGCGCTACTCGGCTTCCTACCGGTTGAAGAACTGGAAGACGACATCCGAAAAAAAATCGGCGTTACTCCGGAAATTGCCCGGGAGCTTGCAACTAAAATCAATCAAATCGTCTTCGAACCGATCCGACAAGAACTCGAGCGACAGCTTGAGCATCCGACGGCGAAGGAAGTCGTATTGACCGGCGTCGAAGCCGCACGTTCGCAGGCTCTGAGCGGTAGTGGCAATGCTCCTGCCGCATCACAACCGACATCGCCTGCCCCGACGCCTCCGGCCTCTGCGCCAGAAACGACTGCAGCACGCGCACCCGCATCGGGAGCATATAAGCCCGGAGAGGCATCCAGCGTGCGTAAAGAAGTCATCGATGACCCGTATCGTGAAGAGCCGAAGTGAAGAATGAAGATTCGCGCCTAAAATACTTGGTATACTGGCTCTGATGCAGTTCCAGGTTCCTCAATTCATCGAGGTGGAGGACAAGATCTTCGGCCCGCTGACCTTCAGGCAGTTCGTCTTCCTCGCCGGCGGCGCAGGCATCGCCTATATCCTCTGGCGTATCCTCCCGTTCTATCTTGCCGTTCCCGTCGCACTCTTCTTCGGCGGCATGGGCCTCATGCTCGCGTTCTTCCAATACAACGGCCAACCCTTCATCCAGGCCATGGAGCATGCCTTCTTCTACTTCGTGAAAGGGAAGCTCTACCTCTGGAGCAATGCGGAAGCCCTCAATAGCAAGAAGAAATCAGCAAGCATCACGACGGTGGCTGCCGCCCCATATGTGCCGCGACTTTCGGAGAGCAAGCTACATGACCTTTCGTGGAGCCTCGATATCCAAGAGCGCATCACTGCAGGTACCGCGAATGCCGAAGATCGAGAGAGTGTTTCTCCTCTGAAAGACCTCGTTGCCCCCGTGCGCACCGCGAAAGATGCGCTCATCCGCTAATATGGCCGACCCACAGACACAAACAGCCACTCGGCCGACGAGTCGCTCGACACAGGAGTTCGTCCCTATCAGCGAAGTGCGCGACGGCGTGATCGTTCTCAAGGACGGCAGCATGCGCGCCATCCTCCTCGCCTCGTCCATCAACTTCGCGCTCAAAAGCGAGGACGAGCAGACCGCATTCATCGTCCAGTTCCAGAATTTCCTCAACTCGCTCGATTTCTCGTGCCAGATTTTCATCGAATCGCGCATGCTGGACATCCGTCCGTACATCGCGACCTTGGAAGTGGCATACAAGAATCAGATGGACGACCTCATGCGCATCCAGATCCGCGAGTACATCGAATTCATCAAGAGCTTCACCGAAGCCGCGAACATCATGACGAAGAACTTCTTCGTGGTCGTGCCGTATGCGCCAGCGACGCTCCAGGCACTCACGGGAAGCGGGGGAATCCGGGATCGGCTGCCGTTCGGCTCGAAGTCGGGGCCCAGCGCGGCGGACGCGAACCGCACGTTCGAGGAGAAAGTCTCGCAACTCGAGCAGCGTATCGCCATAGTGCAGCAGGGATTGGTCCGCTGCGGAGTACGCACCGTACAATTGGGCACCGAAGAAGCGATCGAGCTTTTCTACAAGCTCTTCAATCCGGGCGAAGAAGGAAAACCGATGCCGGTGGACGGCATGCAGCAGCAATAGTATGGGACTTCTCGATTTTCTTACGAAGAGGAACCAGGAACCGGCGACGGTGCTGCCGGTCTTGCCGGAAGAGATCTATCGCACCGGTGTCTTAGGGCTCCAAGACGTCATCGCACCACATGCGCTGAAGATCAGTCCGCGCGAATTGGACCTCGGCGAGAAGATCGCACGCACGTTCTTCGTCATCTCGTATCCGCGCTTCCTCACGACGGGATGGTTCGCGCCTATCATCAACATGGACAAGGTGATCGATGTCTCCATCTACATCCATCCGATGGATACGAACGAGATGCTCCGCAAGTTCCAGAAAAAAGTCGCGGAGGTGCAATCCCAGATCGCGACCCGCGAAGAAAAGGGAATGGTGCGCGATCCGGTCCTCGATACCGCATATTCCGACTTGGAAAAGCTGCGCGACAGCCTCCAACAGGCGCAGGAGCGCATCTTCGAAGTAGGGCTCTATCTCACGATCTATGGCTCCAGCCGCGAGGAGATCGACAAGGTGGAGAGCGAGATACGCTCTGTCTTGGAGAGCCGTCTCGTCTATATCCGTCCGGCGCTCTTCCAGCAGGAACAGGGCTTCCGCTCGGTCCTCCCATTGGCGACGGATGAACTCGGCGTGCACACGAAGCTCAATTCGGCGCCGCTCTCCTCGATCTTCCCGTTCATCTCGTTCGACCTCACGTCGGACCGCGGCATCCTCTACGGCATCAACCGTCACAACTCGTCGCTCATCCTTTTCGATAGATTCAGTCTTGAGAATTACAACTCCGTGACCTTCGCGAAATCCGGCGCAGGCAAATCGTATACGACGAAACTCGAGATCCTGCGAAGCCTGATGTTCGACACCGAAGTCATCGTCATCGACCCGGAGCGCGAATACGAATACCTCGCGGAAACCGTGGGTGGTCGCTATTTCAATATCTCGCTCTCTAGCGAGCACCACATCAATCCGTTCGACCTGCCGATCCCGCGCCAAGACGAAGCGCCGGGAGACATCCTCCGCAACAACATCATCACACTCGTCGGCCTCTTCCGCATCATGCTCGGCGGGCTCACGCCGGAAGAAGACGCTGTCATCGACAAGGCCATCACGGAAACCTACGCCCTGAAAGACATCACGGCCGACGCGAACTTCGCGGCGATCGAGCCGCCGCTTCTTTCCGACTTCGAACTCGTTCTCTCCGGCATGGAAGGAAGCGAATCGCTCGTCGCGCGTCTCTCGAAATACACGAAGGGCACCTGGTCGGGATTCATGAACCGGCCGACGAACGTCGATATGAACAAGAAGCTCGTCGTCTTTTCCGTCCGAGACATGGAAGACGACCTGAAGCCCGTCGCGATGTACATCATCACGCATCACATCTGGAACACCGTCCGCAAGGAATTGCGCAAGCGATTACTCGTCATCGATGAAGCGTGGTGGATGATGAAATCACAGGATACCGCGTCGTTCCTCTTCGGCATCGCGAAGCGCGGACGTAAGTATTATCTGGGACTTTCGACGATCACGCAGGACGTGAACGACTTCCTCACCTCGCCGTACGGGACCGCTATGATCACGAACTCATCGATCCAGCTCCTCTTGCGCCAATCACCGACATCGGTCGACCTCGTGCAGTCGACTTTCAAGCTCTCGGATGAAGAGAAATATCTTCTGTTGGAATCAGATGTGGGGGAGGGAATCTTCTTCGCTGGGTTGAAACATGTCGCCATCAAGGTCATCGCCTCCTATACGGAGGACCAGATCATCACCTCGGACCCGTCGCAGATCCTCGCCATCAAGAAGGCGAAACAGGAACTCGCCGCATCGAACGAGATCCCCGGCGGACCCGTCGCACCCGAAGCACGTGCCAGCGCCGCAGAAGCTCTGAAAGCCGCGGCGCTCAAGGAGGCAAGCGGCACTTCGCAGCAAGCTTCGCAAGAACCGCTCCCACCTGCAGGAATCCAATAGTCCGTTGCGTTCGCGTTTCGAGGAGGGGTTATACTGTCCGGAATGGCTTCTCACACGGGGAAGGCGTGGGGCATCCTGTTGTGCGCACTGCTCGTGCCATTTTTATCCTACGCGCAAGTCTCGCTGACCGGCTTAGAGCGCCCGCTTGATCTCGCCATGACGCCCGAATATCCCGCCGGGGGAGATACGGTCACCTTTACGGTATCGAGTTATGGAGTCGATCTCGATCGCAGCGCGATCGTTTGGTATGCCAATGGTAAAGAGATCGCGCGGGGTAATGGCCTTACGACGACGACCGTTGCAGCAGGAAAACTGGGCACGGCGACAGAAATCACGGTTATCGCAGAGGAGCAGGATGGCCTCATCGGAAGCACGCAGGCGACGATACGTCCGACGGAGGTCGATCTTCTCTGGGAGGCTGATTCGTACAGTCCTCCGTATTTCCGGGGCCGGACCCTTGCGGGAACGAATGCGACCATCCGCGCGCAGGCGATCGTCCGCTTCGTGCGTCCCGACGGCAACGCCATCCCTGAAGGAGACATCATCTATTCCTGGTATAAGGGCACGAAACGGATCGCATCCGGGCGCGGAAAATCATCCATAACCGCGCCCGGACCGACGCTGTTCGGCACCGACACTTTTTCCGTTACCGCCGAGTCGGTAGATGGGCTCTATCACGGGCGCGCATCGGCGCGCATTGATAACGTCGACTCGACGATCGAACTGTATGAAAATCACCCTCTTTTCGGCGTCCTGTATCATCGAGCGCTCATCGGCAGCGCCACGACGCTGGAGACTGAATTGAAAGTGACCGCCGTTCCGTATTTCGCCCATATCATTGCGCCTCATGAGACAAGCCTCGCGTACGAGTGGGCACTGGATTCGACTGCGCTCGCTGCTGATCCCGATCATCCGGAAACATTTACTATCACCACGAACAACTATACCGGGCCTGTCACGGTGGAACTCTCGCTTACCAGCGTCGCAGATCTCTTCCTCAAGGCGACAGGAACGTGGGAGATAGTCTTCGGAGAATCGGGCTCATTTTTTGGTAACGATCTCTTTGGCCGCCCACAATGATATGCCCCGCCACGAAACGACATTCAGATATATCGGATTTGCGGCGATCTCGCTCCTCCTTATCGGCCTTGCCGGCTGGTATTTCTTCATCTCCCGCCAGACCGCGAACCTCGGTGAGGTGAGCGAGGCCCGTGGATTCGCGGTCGGCGTCCCTTCATTCACGGGGTCGCGCGGCTCAACTTCGGAGAACATCGCTTCGGGGTTCGCGGATGCACCCCCTGCCACTGCAGAAGCGGAGCCCCAGCGCCCACCGCGTCTGTGGCGCGTCAGCACGGCGCCGGTAGCTGGCGCAGGATTCGTCAGCGTCAGCTCGACGACAGTATTGCGCTATGTCGAACGATCGACGGGACATGTCTTCGATGTCGACCCGATGACCGGCGTCGTGACGCGCCGGACGAACCGCCTCATCCCGAAGGTCTATGAGGCGAGCGTGGGGAAGGGCGATACGATCGTCGCGCGCACGATCACGGATGCAGGAGCACGCGAGACGTTCGTCGGGAGCCTGGGAACTACCACGGTAGATGGCTTCACGCCGCTTACCGGCACCGATCTCGGTCCTTCCATCCGTGACATCGTCTTCGATTCGGACGGCGTCGTCTTCCTCGCCGATACCGCATCCGGAGGCTCTCAACTCGTGCGGGCGGAAATCGACGGTTCTGAACCGTCCGTCCTGCGCGTCTTCGGGGCAGGGGATTTTAATCTCTCGCTCCTTACCGACGGCCGCATCATCCTTGTGGAAAAACCTTCGAGCGGAATGCCCGGATACGCGTACGCAGTGGGAAACGGCTTGGTCCCCTTGGCGCGCGCCGTGCCCGGATTGACCTTGGCCGCCCGCGCAAGCAGCTCTACCGCAGTCCTCATCGGGGCCGACAACGGCTCAAGCCTTTCTCTTTCGGTGCGTCCGACGCCGGATGCGGCATCGCTCACGCTTGATATCGATACGGTAGCCGATAAATGCGTGTGGATGCCGGGACTCAGCTTCACCGCCTATTGTGCGGTACCCCAAGAAGATCCAGCGCCCGGATTCCTCACCAACTGGCATCGCGGCACCGTCCACACGACCGACTCATGGTATGTGGTCGATGGCGGCGCGGGAACTTCGGACTCGTTCTTCGAGATGAAATCCGATGACGCGATCGACGTCGAGAGGCCAACGATGGATGGTGGCGGCAACTTCATTGCCTTTATGAATGCGCGCGATAAATCGCTCTGGCTGCTGCGTATAATCGAATGAGCATATGGATAATCCTCAGATAACACAGCAACAACCGGGGGCCGGACAGGCAGGGTCGCAGACGCAGGAACCGGCCGCGCCTATCTCGCAGCTGTTCAATCCGAATTCCACCCTAATCGACCTCTTCAATGCGGTTTTCTTTTTTGCGATCGCGGTGGGCGCGATACTCGCCGTGCTGCGGCTCGGTTACGCCGGCATCATCTACATGACGACGGACCTCTGGCACTCGAAGCAGAACGCGAAAGAAATCATCTCGCAGGCCGTCCTCGGCATCTTACTTCTCTTGGCGGTCTATCTCATCCTCTTCCAGATCAATCCCGATATCCTGAATCTCGATATCCTCCGAAGCACACAACAGTAGCTCAGGCGCTCGCGCTGGGCGCGTAGCGGATGACGACGCGACGGTTCCGCCCTTCTCCTTGAGACTCTGTTTTGACGTTCGGTGCATCCTGGAGGGTCGTATGCACAATGAGGCGTTCGTACGCGGTCATCGGGGTGAGCTCGACGTCGTATTGGAACGATCGCGCGCGTTCCGCCATCATCAAGGCCTTCGCCTGGAGGTCGCGGATCTGCCGCGAGCGGTACTCATTGACGTCGATGAGAAACATCGGCTCGTCCGCTTGGCCTTCCTTGTCCTTTGAGACGCGCTGCTCGACTATCTTCTTCACCAGATGATCGATGGCATGTACGGTGTCGCCGTGCGCGCCGATGAGCGTCTTCGGATCTTCCACCGCGATGTTGTAGACAACCTGTCCTGCGACGTCGATGCGAGAGACCCCGTTATGCGCGATATCGATGCTTGTCAGCATATCGGTGAGGATTTTCTCGACATCTTCCATGGAGAGACTCTATCACTATCGGCTCTCCGGGGCCAGTTTCGAGGAAAATGGCCGTATCCCTTGTTTTTCAGGCGCTCTTTCCGGAGTTTGCCTTCACGTCCGCGCCTGCTGTCTTCGATGCCTCTTTGAAGCGACGGCCCATGTAGAGTTCCTGTCCGATCATGAAAAGATTGCTGGTCGTCCAATACAGGGGAAGCGCCGCTGCCAAGGTGTACGAGATGCCCGCGAAGAGAAGCGGGAGGACATAGCGGGCCTGCAGATCGAAACTGCGCGCCATGTCTGATGAGAACGAAGGGTTCACCTCCTTCACCGCTGGCTTGCGAGGCCCCATGGAGAGCCGGGTATAGAGATACTGTGTGAGACCGGTGAGGAACGCGAGAAACACGCTGCGCTCTGACATATCGACGAACCCCAGGAATTCCATACTCACGCTCCCCGGCATCGGAATGAATGAATACAGGATCGAGCGGTCCACCGAGGGAAGCCCACCTTTCCAGAAGACCCAGTAGAGGCCGAAGAGGATTGGGAGCTGCAGGAAGATGAGGAAGAACGTCGAGAAGGGGCGGATGCCGCGCTCGCGGTAGAGCGCGAAGATGGCGCGCGCCTGCTCTTCCTGCTTGTCCTTGTATTTCTTCTTGAGCTCCTCCACGTCCGGCGCGATCTCCCGCATCGCCGCCTGGGTGCGGATGGCTTGGCGCGAGAGAGGGAAAAGCACCAGCTTCACGAAAATCGTGAGGATGATGACCGCGATTCCCATGTCATGGGCCGGCACGATATCGACGAGGTAGACGAGGGCGTTGTAGAGCGGCTCGTAGATGAGATTGAAGAAGGCTGTTTTGAACATTGCGGTATTCTAACCTGCTAATCCATTACGAGATAATGCCGGCCTTGCGCGCGAGCAAGGAGATCTCCTCCCGCACATCCGCCGCCGAGGCGCCTGCTGCCGATTTTTTCGCGATCACGACGAGGACGAAAGGGGATTTCAGATCTCTCATGACCGGCAGAAGGGCTGCGCGGCAACGCCGCTTGATCCCGTTGCGCGTCGTGGCCCGCGCTGCCGTCTTTGCGGAAACCACGCATGCTGCACCGGGGACCGCGCGTTCGGGGATAGAACCGAAGGAAAGCGAAAAGAGAGTGCCGTGCACTCTCTTGAAACCCCGCATCCGCGTGAAATCCGTACGGGAAAGACGATATTTCGCCGGCATCTAGAGTCCGAGGCGCGCACGGCCTTTGCGCATACGGCGCTGAATGACACGCTTCCCGGTCTTGGTCTTGAGGCGGGCACGGAATCCGTGCGTACGGACGCGCTTCATCTTCTTCGGCTGGTAGTTTCGCTTCATGGCGCCAAAATAGCACGTATTTCCGCCTCTTTCAAGTGGGGTAGGGAGTTGTCCGAGTTATCCACAGGTTATAAACATGTGGATGGAGTATCGGTCAAGCTCCTGAGGCAGAAGCAGGGGCGTATAATGATTCTCTATGCGTGTGCGCGCACCTCTTCTGGTCTTTTTTTGCAGAGCCGACTCATATGATGAGTAACAGGGAACTGTGGCAGAACGCCCTGGTCCAGATCGAGCTGGGGACTTCCGAGGCATCGTTCCGCACCTGGTTCCGTAACACCGACATCGTCTCCCGTGACGGCAACACCGTCCAGATCGCCGTCCCGTCAAAAATAGTGAAGGAATGGTTGATGGATAAACACAACAAGCTCATTCTCGGGACGCTTCGCTCGTTGGATAACACCGTCCGGTCGGTTGAATATGTCGTGCATCGATCGGCGGGGGAACCCCGACGGCCAGAGAAGGCGCTGCCACAGCAGCAGAATGCGTCGCTCGACCTGGGACAACTCTATATCGACAAGCGGGATAATCTCAACCCCCGCTACACCTTCGATACCTTCGTCGTGGGCCCCTTCAATCAGCTGGCACACGCGGCTGCGAAGGCCGTCATCGAGCGTCCCGGCCTCGCGTATAACCCGTTCTTCGTCTACGGCTCGACCGGGCATGGGAAAACGCACCTCATCCAGGCGATCGGGAACCATTTCAAGAAGACACATACGAATAAGAAGGTGTTCTACGTGAGTTCCGAGCGGTTCGCCGTGGATTTCATCAATGCCGTCTCCCGCGGCCGCGCCAACGAATTCAAGGACCAGTACCGGCAATACGACGTCCTCATCATGGACGACATCCAATTCATGGCGGAGAAGGAGCGCACGCAGGAAGAACTCTTCCACCTCTTCAATGCGATGCACGATAACAACAAGCAGATCATCTTCTCGTCGGATAAGCATCCGGTCCTCTTGCCGGGCTTCGAGGATCGCGTCCGCGGCCGCCTCTCGGCCGGTGTCATCATGGAAATCCCCGAGCCGGACGTGGAGAGCCGGACCGCCATCATCAAAGCGAAGGTCGAGCAGCTCGGCTTCAGCCTGGCAGACGATATCGTCACGCATATCGCCGAGACCATCCGCGGCAACATCCGGGAGCTTGAAGGGATCCTGAACATGATCGTCTGCAAATCGCAGCTCAAAGGGAAGGCGATATCCCTCCCTGACGTCCGCGCCCTCATCAAGCACAATGTGCGCCCGAATAAGGGGGTCTCCGTCGAGGAAGTCGTCCGCCGTATCGCCCAATACTACGAAGTAGCGGAAAAGAGCATCTACGAGAAGACCCGGAAGAAGGAAGTGGTCAAACCGCGTCAGATCATCATGTACGTCTTGCGGGAAGAGTTCAGCGTGTCGTATCCTTCGATAGGGGAGAAGCTAGGCGGCCGCGATCACACCACGGTCATCCATTCATGCGAGAAGATCAAAGAGGAGATCAAGCGGAACAACTCGCTTGAACAGGAGCTCGAGCATATCCGCTCGCTCGTCCACGCATAGCCATATGAGCTTCCTGACTACCCGACGAGCTCGTGGATCCGGAGTCGTTGGTGTGGGAAGGTATATCGGTTTAGATGGGAATAACCTGTGGAAAAAAGATGGTCGTCGTATGGGGATAGTGCGGGGAGAAACCACGGACAACGATGTGCAGAATGGGGATATGATGTCGTATGGAATAATCCCCAGCGGTTATACCGGCATATATACACAGTATTCCACAAGAGAGAGTCTCAGGATCAGCGCAGAGAATATCAAGAAAACAGGTTTATCCACCTATCCACGCGACTAATAGTAATAAAGATTTTTGGACTTAAAAATATAAAATACACTTATGCAGTTCACGACATTAAAAGAAAAGATCCTGAACGCAGTACTGATCGCGGAGCGTATCGTCGGGAAGAAAGAATCACTCCCGGTACTTTCTTGCATACTTCTCGAGGTTGATAAGGATTGTATGGTTCGTTCCACGAACCTGGAAGCAGGTGTGGAAATAAAAGTCGCAGGCGAGGTAATAGAGAAAGGGGTTATCGCCGTGCCGGCGGCCATACTTTCACAGACACTCCGTGCGGTGTCGGGAGATAAAGTGACGCTGCGTACCGAAGGCCTGAATCTCCATATCGAAGCCCGCGGCTCGAAGACGTTGATAAAGGCAGTGCCTCATGATGAATTCCCCGGAATCTCCGCGACGAAAGAGACGAGCCGGAGCCTGTCACTCTCGCGATTATCACTCCTGGATGCGCTTCATTCGGTCGCCTATGCGGCCTCGACATCGATGATACGTCCCGAGCTGGGGAGTGTGTATCTGAAAGTGGAAGAAGGGAAACTCACTGCCGTCGCCACGGATTCATTCAGATTGGCTGAAAAAAGCGTCTCCGACACTTCAGGGAAAGGAAACGACGAAGTCCTCATACCACTCAAACACGTGCAAGAGATTATCCATATGCTCGAAAAGATGGGTAGCGAGGAAGTATCGATCTCGATCGATGATTCACAACTCCTCTTAGTCGCCGATTCGGTACGATTCGTCTCACGCGTCGTCGATGGGAACTTCCCGAACTATAAGGAGATCATCCCGAAGACATTCGCCACGGAGGCGACGGTCCTCAAGAGCGATTTCACCGAAGCCCTTCGTAAGGCGCGTGTCTTTTCAGGTTCCGACCAGCATGTCGGCTTCCATGTCTATCCGAAGAAGAAGGTGTTCGATGTGACGGCACAGAGCGCGGCTATCGGTGAGATGTCGGATTCCTTGGAAGCGGCAGTCACGGGAGACGATATCGACGTCAATTTCCATATCGGCTATGTCGCGGATTGCCTCCAATCCATCCAGTCGGACTCGATCGTGCTCGGATTCGCGGGACCGGGAAAGCCGGTCGTCATAAAGGGTGTCTCCGATGCGACATTCACCTATCTCGCGATGCCGCTGAATCGGTAACCGAGGCTACTGCACGCTGAAGGAAATCTGTGTCTCGATGTTCCTATTGTTCGTCTCCGCGACGGCGCGGAGTGTTTGTTGGCCGCTCTGGCGCGGTTGCACGGCAATGACATAGGGAGGCTGGGCCGAGACTCCGACGAACTGGGTATTGAGATAGTAGGTGACGTTGCGGATGCCGAGGGACGGCTGGAAATTGACGGACGCGTCGAACGGTTCGGAAAGCGAGAGTTGTGATCCTGCCTGTGGCGACGAGATCGAGAATCCCGCAACGCCCGGGGTCGTAGATCCCACGGCCTGCTGTGCCCAGAGAGAGACCGCGTAATCCCAGTGATTGATCTGTGAATCGCTGAAATCCGGACGTCCTCCCGATCGCGGATTATCCTTATTGACCCAATAGAGGATCTCATGGACGCCGAGCGAGGGGTTGGTGTTCCATTCGCCACGGAGGACCGAGGGGAGGGAGTCTCGTTCCGGATCAGGCGAAGGCGGAGTGAATTCGCCGGGCGGATATTTCTCGAGCGCGATATCCATGAATTGGCGCCACATCGGAGTCACGATGAGGCCGGAGATCTGATTCATCGATTCCGGGATGTTGTTTCCCGCCCACGCCCCGGCGACGATCGATGTCGAGTATCCCAGCACCCACGCATCCTTATTATCGTTCGTCGTACCGGTTTTCGCCGCGACATCCTTGCCGGGGAAATACAGAGGGGAATTCGGACCGTAGAGCGGCGTGCGTGCGGTGTTGTCCGAAAGGATGTCGGTGATCTGCCGGGAGATCTGCGGATCGAGTGCGCGACTCTCTTGTTTTTCGTACTGCTCGAGCACGTTATCGCGGTTGTCCTCGATGCTCAAGATACCGGTAGGAGCATTACGGAGGCCGTCATTGGCGAAAACGCCGTAGGCGTCCGTCATCTCGAGGAGTGTCACCTCGCCGCCGCCAAGGACGAGCGTGAGGCCGTACCGCGAGGCATCCGTCAGCGTCGTGATACCCATATCCCGTGCCGTCTCGATCGAATCAGGGATGCCGGCAAGGTAGAGCGTTTTCACCGCCGGGATGTTCAAGGATTGCGCCAGGGCGTTGCGGAGGCTCACGGGGCCGCGGAACTTATGGTCGTAGTTGCCGGGGCTGTAACAGGGCGGTTCCGAATTTGTCACGTCTGTCGCGGAACACGACGTCGAGAATTGCGTCTGGACGTCGAAAACAATGGTCTCAGGCGTGTATCCCTTCTCGAACGCCGTCGCGTAGACGAACGGCTTGAATGATGACCCCGGCTGCCTTCGCATGACGGTCACATTCACCTGCCCGTCGATGTCCTCATCCAAGAAGCCGCGAGACCCGACCATCGCGAGGATCTGGCCTGTCTTCGGATCCAGCGCGACGAGGCCGGCGTTCTCCGCGTTGAATTGTTTCTCGTTGGCCAAGGCACGCTCTCGTACGATTTTCTCCGCCTCTTGCTGGAGTTCCCAATCAAGCGTCGTGATCACCTTGAGACCTTCGTTCGCGACCGCATCCGCACCGTATTTCTCCTCGAGATATTCGCGTATATAGAAGACGAAGTGCGGCGCCTTGATGCCGGACTCCAGTTCTTCGCGGAATTGGACATGCTCGGCCGTCGCGCCGTCGTATTGCTCTTCAGTGATGGATCCGCCGCTTTTCATGCGTGCGAGGACGAGATTCTTACGAGCTTCGAGCTCGTCCGTGTGATTGCCGTACGGCGAATAGCGCGTCGGCGCTTGGGGAAGGGCAGAGAGGTAGGCGGCTTCCGCGAGGGTCACGTCTTTCGCGTGTTTGCCGAAGAAATATTGTGATGCCTCCTCGACGCCGTAGATAGTGCCACCATAGGTTGTTTCGTTCAGGTAGATGTTGAGGATCTCCTCCTTCGTGGCGATGCGTTCGAGCTTGATGGCGAGGACGATTTCTTTAAGCTTGCGGATGATCGTCTTGTCCTGGGTGAGAAGGGTGTTCTTCACGACCTGCTGTGTGATGGTGGAGCCTCCTTGGCCTCGGAACCCCTCCTTGAGGCCGAGGTTCACGAGGACGGCGCGCAGGAACGCCATAGGGCGGAAGCCGTTGTGCTCGTAGAACGAATCGTCCTCGATGGCCACCGTGGCGTCGCGAATGTAGGGGGAGATGTCATTAAACGGGATCTCGGTGCGGCGCATAGAGCCGTGGACGTCGTAGAGGAGGACTTCACCGGTGCGATCATAGATCTTCGTACTCTCGCCGACGATGCGGTTCTCGATGGTGTCGACCGCGGGGATGGAAGCGAATATGGCCCATGCCGTGAAGACGCCGCCGCACGCGATTCCGGCAAGGATGAAGAAGCGGAGTGTCGGGCGTGCCCATCGGGGAAGCGACCGTCCGCGGGCCTTCTGCCGCAGCTGCTTATGCAATGACTGTTCGCTTTCCATGGAAAAACCGACGTACGTCGGATGTCTTTTTAATTCTATCGTGATGAGACACAGCGAGCAATGGAAGCCGCTTCGATGCTGCAGACGTCTTCATGAAAGAAACTTACCGAACGTGTGCGAGGTGGGTTATCCCGACCGCGATCGCGTCGTACTCGTCATCGTGCTTCACTGTCTTGTCGATCTTAAGCAGCAAGTGCAGCATCGAGGTGATCTGCTTCTTGTCCGCTCGGCCGGAGCCGGCCGTCGCGCTCTTCACCTGTCCCGGCGTGTATTCGAACGAAGGGATGCCGGCGACCGCCGCCGCATTCAGGATGGCTCCGCGCACTTCCGCCACCTGCATGACGGTCTTCTGGTTCGAGTTGAAGAACAGGCGTTCCATCGCGAGGGCGTCCGGTTTGTGTATCCGCATGAGGTTCTCGCATTCCGCCACCACCTGCGCCAGGCGCTCGACGAACCCCTCTCTGGCCTTCGTCTCGATGCAATCGGAATAGATCCACCGCTCCTTCCCGTCAGTTTTCTCGACGATGGCGACGCCGCAACGTCCGTATCCGGGATCAATGGCGATGACTTTCATCCGTTCATCGTATCACTCGGCATTCGTATAGACTTCTTCGACGTCATCCAGGTCATCGATGAGTTCCATGATCTTCATGAGATTGGCGCTATCGTCCTCCGAGAGGGGGATCGCGGTCTTCGGCGCATAGCCTTCATCGGTCTTTTCGAACGCCCAGAGCGCGGAGCCCGGCGCAGCCAGCGCGATATCGTGTTTCGCGAAGATGCCTTTCAGCTCTTGGAGTGTGCGGTTCTTGTTGTCGGTGACGGCCTCGATGATGACTGCCGCACCGCCGGGGCCGTAGGCCTCATACGTGACTTGCTCGAGCGAGGCCGCGTCTGCCGAGATGCCCTTGGCGATCGCGCGCTCGATCGTATCCTTCGGCATATTCGTCTTTTTGGCCGTCTCGATGATAGCGCGCAGGTTGGCCGCATTCACATCGCCGTTTGCTTTCTTACTCTCCACCGCGATGCGTTTGCCGAGCTTTCCCCAGAGATTGCTCTTCGCGGCATCCGCCACCCCCTTCTGCCGCTTTATCTGCGCCCATTTATTGTGTCCTGCCATAGGCGGCTAGTATGCCGCGCGCAGGGATGAATTGCAAAATAGTGTGAATAAATACAGCACAATTTTCATCGTGATACCATACGATTATGCCGCTAGAAGCTCCTCGGGCCGAGCCCCCTTATAAGAACGAAATTATCAAAAAGCTTTTGGAAGGTGGAAAAATAGGCGATCTTTTACCGCCAGGAACGGAAATAAGAGAATCCGAGTTAGCCCACGATTTTGATAAAATTCCTCGACAAGAGGTTCGCGTTTCCCTTGTTTCTGATAGAAAAAAGTTTATTGAGCACAGCAGACATGGACAACGCGGACGCCTTACTAAAAAAGGAAACATGCGTCTTTATGAAGTATATGGAACAGAATATAGTGTCGCTCGTCTCGACGAAATTGTTATTAAAGTACTGAACAAGGATGCTTGCGTCATAAAGAGGCTTGGTCCAAATTTTATTGACCATCAAATCATTTCGACTTCCGAGGCGCAGGAAGTGATGAAAATTGAAATGAACGCTGCGAAGGAGCGAATAAATGCCCTACAAGCAACACTTAATGAACTTGAACAGGCTGACAGGGTACTGGAACAGTTGATTGTTAGTAAGTCTTCTCGAGAGCAATAAGTTAAATCAATTTCGACTGTTCCGCTTTCGGCGGTTCTTCGCCGAGGTGCTGGTAGCCTTTTTCCGAGACGACACGGCCGCGCGGCGTCCTCTCCAGGAGTCCAAGCTGCATCAAGTACGGCTCATGCACTTCCTCGATGGTCGCTTCTTCTTCGGAGAGAGCGGCGGAAATAGTTTTAAGCCCAACGGGACCGCCTTTGAACTTATCAATAAGCAACGAAAGAATGTCGCGGTCGATCTGATTGAGGCCGAGCTCGTCTATTTCTAGGAGCGCGAGTGCTTTTTTCACCGTTTTGAGATCGAGCTTTTCATTGCTGACCTGCGCGAAGTCGCGGCAGCGCTTCAAAAGATAGTTCGCCGTGCGTGGCGTGGCGCGGGAGCGTCGCGCGATCTCATGAATCGAATCATCGTCGACGTGGATCTCCAGGATCTTCGCTGATCTCTTTAGGACCGTCGCGATCTCGCTTTCAGAGTAGTACGTGAGGCGAAAGGTACCGCCGGAGAAACGGCTCCGGAGTGGGGAGGAGAGCATCGAGATGCGTGTCGTCGCCGCTATGAGCGTGAAAGCAGGGAGTTCCAACTGCACCGTGCGCGCCGAGGGGCCTTTGCCGATGACGATATCCAATACCCCCGATTCCATCGCAGGGTAGAGAATCTCCTCGATCGTGCGGTTCAGTCGATGAATCTCGTCGATGAAGAGGACGTCACCCGGTGAGAGGTTCGTGAGAATGGAAGCGAGGTCTCCCACGCGCTCGATAGCGGGACCGGAGGTCGAACGGAGCGAGGAGCCGATCTCTTTCGTGATGAGGTGTGCGAGCGTCGTTTTTCCTAGACCGGGCGGACCATACAATAATATGTGTTCCGGCTGCTGCGTGCGACCCTTCGCCGCGGTAAGGAGGATGCGGAGGTTCTCTTTGATAGTCGGCTGCCCGACATACTCCGCCCAGGTGGCCGGCCGGAGGGCTTGATCGAGCGAACGGACTGATTTACCAAGTATTTCCTGGGTTTTTTCGGTCATATTGACAACGGCACTCTGGCGTGCTACATTGCCCGGCAGAAGTGGCGTCCTGACGCCATTTTTCTTTTTGTCAGGGACGCACATCTCCGAGCGATACCAGAACTCTTCCGAGGACGGTGGTGGTGACCACCTTCGGGTAGTATTACTGTCCCTATCCTTAGGTCTCGTTCGACTTTCGATGATCCATTGAAAGCATCGCTCGGGGATGTGCTGCTCCGACTTCGTCCGACCGCCAACGCGGTACAGGACAAAATCTTCTTCTCTCACGATAGCATTCGAGAGATAATCCACAACTATTTTTCTGTGGTCTACTCCACACGATGAAGGAAATGCCGACGCAAGTCGGCATTTCCTTATAGCGCGAGCGTCTCAAGCATCACTTCATCATGAAGATCGACGACGCGACCGAGTTCTTCGAGCGACGTGACGCCTTGCAGCACCTTCACGATGCCGTCTTGCGCCATACGGCGTATCTGTTGCGGCTTCGCGGCACGCCAGATCTCGCGCTCGCTCGAGGTCTTGCGTATCGTCTCTTCGACGGCCTTGTCCATGAGGATGACTTCGACGACGCCGATGCGTCCTTTGTAGCCGATGCCGCCGCACTTCTCGCAACCCTTCGGCAGCCACATGCGTTCACGATTCTCGGGAACGCCTTCGGGATGTGGGATATGTTCGAGTATCAGCTGCACGGTCTTCAGGTCTTCGCCGGTGATCGTCGCTTCGACACGGCAATTCTCGCACAGCCTGCGCACGAGGCGTTGCGCCATCGCGACGGTAAGCGCGGCGCCGAGAATATCGGCATTCACGCCCATATCGATGAGTCGGGGGAACGTGCCCGCGGCGTCGTTCGTGTGGAGCGTGGAGAACACCAAGTGGCCGGTCAGTGACGCATTCACCGCCGTCGAGGCGACTTCCGCATCGCGGATCTCGCCGACCATGATGACGTCCGGGTCTTGGCGCAATGTGCTCCTTAATCCTTCCGCGAACGTGTAGTCCTTCGATACTTGCGTCTGCACGATGCCGTCGAGATGATATTCGATCGGGTCTTCGATGGTGACGACCTTGATTTCGGAATTCGAAACTTTGCCCAAGAAGGCATAGAGCGTCGTCGTTTTCCCCGAACCGGTCGGTCCGGTGTTCAGGATCATGCCGTTCGGCTTCTGGATCTCCTTGTCGAAGATCTCCATGAGGTATTTGTCGAAGCCGAGCTTCTCCATCGGGAGCGCGATCGTCGTCGGGTCCAGGATACGCATGACGATGGTTTCGGCATAGGCGCCCGGGAGGACCGACGAGCGTATCTCGATCTCTTTCTCATTGACGACGATGGAGAAGCGCCCGTCCTGCGCCGCGTTCTTGATGTTGAGCTTCAGGCCCGAGAGGAGTTTGAGACGCGACGAGAGGAGGGCGTACGTCGGCGCGTCGAAGCGGACGACCTCGATGAGGACGCCGTCCAAGCGATAGCGCATGCGCACTCCTTCTTCTTCAGGCTCGAGGTGCACATCGGACGCACCCAAGGAAAGCGCGCCGGCCATCGTGACCTCGAGGGCGCGCGAGATGCGATGCGTATCTTTCGAGGCCATGTAATCCTCGATGTGCTTGCGCACATCTTCGAGTTTCTTCAGTTCTCCCAGCATGCGCTGGATGGTCTCGTTGGAGAGTGTGAGGACGCCGGCTTCGGTCTCCGTCGCGAACGAGAGGTCGTGATAGCGGTCCCACGCGTGATCGAGCGACGCGCGCGAGACGATGAAGCGCCGCACTTCATAACCGAGCCGGGTGAGATTCTCGACGGCACGCACGGAATTGTCCCTCTCGGGCGCACGCATCGCGACGAAAAGCTTCTTATTCACTTTACGGAACGCAGCGACTTCGGCTTCACGTGCTTCTTTCTCCGGGACGAGGCGCAAGGCATCGGTGTCGATGGATTTCGACGTGAGATCGACGTATTCAACGCCGTATCTGCCGGCGAGCATCTCGGCGAGCTGCTCCTCTTCGCGGCGACGGAGCTCGTCGAGGCGCTCTTCCTGCTTCTTGTCGTTGAACTGTGCAGGCATGCCTATCTATTGTAACGCACTGCAGTACAATGCGGGCCATGAAAACGGTCCGAGAGCATGAGATGGAAGAGGAGGCGACCGCATTCCTCGCGTCGCTGTCGCCCGCAAAAAGCGGCGCCACCATCGTCACGTTTTCCGGTGATTTAGGAGCAGGAAAGACGACCTTCGTGAAGGGGATTGCTCATGCGCTCGGCATCGAAGAACACATCACCAGTCCCACCTTCGTCATCCTCAAGATCTATGATCTGCATGGGCAGAAGTTCGAAAGACTCATCCACATGGATGCGTATCGACTCAAGGGCAGACAGCATCTGAAAGTCCTCGGCTGGGACGAGCTTGTCAAAGACCCGGGCAATCTCATCCTGGTGGAATGGCCCGAGAAGATAGGGGAGGCGATACCCGAGGGCGCCAAACGCATCTCGCTCCGGTATAGTGACGAGGGGAGACATATCATCTATGGTTAAGAAGAAATCCGATCAGAAGAAAAGACTCGTCCTCCTTGATTCGCATGCCATCTTGCATCGTGCGTTCCATGCGATTCCTGATTTTACGACCTCCAAAGGCGAGCCGACGGGAGCGCTGTACGGTCTCACGACGATGCTGTTGAAGACCATCGACGAACTTTCTCCTGATTATCTCATCGCGACCCGGGATCTCCCGGGGAACACGCATCGGCACGATCTTTTCGAAGAGTACAAGGGTACGCGCGCGCCGACGCACGAGGCGCTCGTCGAGCAGCTGAAGAAAGCACCGGAGATCTTCGAAGCCTTCGGCATCCCGGTGTACAGCGCGCCCGGCTTCGAGGCAGACGACATGATCGGCACCATCGTGAAGAAGCTCGCGAAGAACGATGATATCGAGATCATCATCGCGACGGGGGATCTCGATACGCTACAGCTCGTCTCCGGGAAGAAAGTGCAGGTATTCACGCTGCGCCAGGGCATCACCGACACCATCCTCTATGACGAAGACCGGGTGCGTGAGCGCTATGGCTTCGGTCCGGAACATGTCGCCGACTACAAGGGGTTGCGCGGCGATCCGTCGGACAACATCAAAGGCATCAAGGGGATTGGCGAGAAGACGGCAGAGGCCTTGATCACGGAATTCGGCTCCATCGAGGATATCTACAAAGCATTGAAATCTGATCCGGAAGAATTCGAGAAGGCCGGTATCAAGAAACGCATCCTTGAGCTCTTGAAAGCAGGAGAGAAAGAAGCGCGGTTCTCCAAGGGGCTGGCGACGATCCATTGCGACGCGCCGATCACCTTCGCGTTGCCGGAAAAGAAATGGCATATCACCGATCATGTCGCCGCGATCGAGAAGATGTGTGACAACTACGAATTCCGCTCGGTGAAGGAACGCGTGCGGGCCCGCGTGAATGCGGCGACCGGGGTGGAGGGGTCGGAAGAGATCATCGAACCTGCACCGGAAGCAGAGGACGTCGATCCGCAATCGCTCGCCGAGACCTCGATCGCGCTCTGGCTCATCAATTCCGATATCTCGAGCCCGTCCCTCGAAGAGATATTGGGATACGCGCAGACGAACGATTTCGAGAAGGCGCGAGAGACGATCTTCGCAAAACTCAATGAGACCGGGCGCCTGCGCGAGGTCTACGACGTGATCGAGCGACCGCTTCTGCCGATCGTGCAGCGCATGAACGCGACGGGTGTGTGTATCGATAAAGAGGTGCTCGGGAAGCTGGCGAAGGAATACCGGAAGGAGCTCGGTGAGATCGCCGGACGGATCTTCCAGCACGCCGGGCGCGAATTCAATATCAATTCTCCCCGACAGCTCGCCACGGTCCTCTTCGACGAACTGAAGATCCCGGTCGCGAAGCAGAAGAAGACGGCCACCGGCGCCCGGACGACGAAGGAAGAAGAATTGGCGAAGCTGAAAGATTCTCATCCCATCATCGAGGATATCCTTTCGTTCCGGGAGCTTTCCAAGCTGCTTTCCACGTACGTCGAGAAGATGATCGAGCTCGTCGAGCCTGATGGGCGATTGCGCGCTGAATTCCTGCAGGCGAGCACGACGACCGGGCGCATGGGCTGCAAGGACCCGAATCTGCAGAATATCCCCATCCGCACCGAATACGGACGTCGCATCCGCGGCGCATTCAAGGCACCGAAAGGGAAGGTGCTCCTCGCGCTCGACTATTCGCAGATAGAACTGCGCCTCGCCGCCGGCCTCTCGGGAGACGAGAAATTGCTGCAGGTGTTCAAGACGGGCGGCGACGTGCACACGGCGGTCGCGTCGCAGGTTTTTAATGTGCCGCCGGAACATGTCGATCGCGAGATGCGTCGCCGGGCGAAGATCATCAACTTCGGCATCCTCTACGGCATGGGGGTTAACGCGCTCCGCTCTTCGTTGGGCGAAGGCGTCTCGCGTGAGGAGGCGACGCGCTTCATGGACGAGTATTTCGCGAACTTTTCCGGCGTCGCGAAGTGGATCGAGTTCACGAAACGGGACGCCGCGCTGAAAGGATACGTCGAGACCGTTTTCGGGCGTCGCCGGTATCTGCCCGGGTTCAAATCCGTCATGCCGCAGCTGCGTTCGCAAGCAGAGCGCTTCGCGGTGAACGCCCCGATACAAGGGACGCAGGCGGATATCATCAAGCTCGCGATGGTACGCGCCGACGAATTGATCGAGAAGAAGGGTTGGCGCGACGACGTTCTGTTGATATTGCAGGTGCACGACGAGCTCGTCTACGAAGTCCCGGAGAAGATGGCACAAGAAGTCGCTCAGACGATACGCGAAGTGATGGAATCGGTTGCGCCGATCACCGAACTCTCCGGGGTCCCGATCCTCGCGGAGGCGGCGATAGGGAGGGACTGGGATACGATGGAGAAGATCAAACGCGCATGATGTACCTCTATATCGGCACCGACAGGGAGAAGGCGCGCGCGAAGATGGCGACGGACATCGCGAGGGTCGCGAAAGGCGCGGACATCATCCGCATCACCGATGCACATACGCTTGATGATATGGCGGCAGCATTGCGAGGTGGGGGGATGTTCGCCAACAAGCGCGTCCTCGTATTCGAGAATACGAATGCTAATCCGGAGATGCGCGGCATGCTGCTCGATGCGCTCGAGGAAGGAATCGCGGACCCCGTGTTCATTTTCGAAGAGAAGCCTCTCGCGGCGGGGAAGAAGCGGTTCGAGAAATACGCGGAACGGGTGGAGAAATTCGATTCTCCCAAGAAAGAGCGCGACGGCTCTATCTTCGCCATCGCCAACGCGCTGCGGGCAGGGGATAAGAAAGCGCTCTGGGTTTCTTATATGCGCGAGATAGCAAAAGGAGGTGCGCCTGAAGCGATACATGGCGTTCTTTTCTGGGGAGCGAAGGATGCGTTCTTGAAATCCGGCGGCAAGGACGCGCGGACGCGGCGACTCGTAGCCGAACTCGCCGTTCTTCCTCATGAAGCTCGCCGGCGGGGGGAGGATTTGGAATATGCACTTGAGCGGTTTGTCCTCTGTGTATAACGCATTGTGATTGCGACTTGACGACGTACTATGTACGTGTGTCTCGTACGTACTCATTGATTCGCGATGCGCGATGGTCATTGCTCGCTTTCCTGGTGGCGCTTGCATGTATTGCATCTGTATCTGTCCCGAATCAAACAAATGGACAAATTGCACCAACGTGTCCAATGACTTATCCGCCAGGAAGCAAGCACGGCCCGTATGACTACACGATTCCCTGTGTTGCGGACGTGGGTGGAGCAGGCACAGCAAGTGGCGTTTGTGTTACCGGAAAATGTCTTGGACAAAGTCATTCAGGAACAGCGGGCGCTGGTGAACTTCTTAATTCACTGATGCAAGCGATGCAGCAACTCATGAAGGGCGGAGGTGGAGGAGGAGGCGGAGGTGAACCGCCGCCGACTGACGCGAACGCAACCGGCTGCACGACATACTATCCGACCACAGTCCCGTCATCAGATCCGTGCGCGATCTATAGTCCGAGCGGAGTCTTGGATGCTGCTGCCAGTGGGAACGCCGGAGTTTCGAGCAGTCTTCTCGATGCGCTGAATGGCGGCAGTAATACCGGCTCGACGAACACCGGCACCAAGACCGCTCCTGCTCCAATGAAGACGGGGACTGCTGCAGAGACGAAAGCCGGAACGAATGTCACTGCGGCCGCGCCAGGGCTTTCAGGAGATGTACGCATCGGCAGCGCCGGAGCCACGATCATCGCGAATCTGCGACAAGGGTTGAGCGAAGTCGCTGGATTCTTCGGCGGCTCGACGGGAGGCGCATCGCAGGCGCTCTCCGCCGCAGGAAAGCTCTGCTCGTCGCGTCCGTGGGCAGGCACCTTCGTCGGCAACGTCATCCCATCATCCTTCTTCGACGGTCTCTGCGAATGGCGCGGGTATCAGGCGGGCGGCGCAGTGCCGACGAATGCCGCAAAGACGAATGCCATCGCGACCGCGCAGAAGAACGCGGCGCAACGACCAGGCATCTCGCTCCAGCCGGCCGCATCGGATGTCCCGCCTGAAGTCGATATCTGGGCGGAGCCGTCATCCGTGCGCCTCGGAACCCGAACGTATATCTTCTGGAACGCGCGTGGTGTCATCTCCTGTAAAGGATCGGGACCGAGCTTCTCGCAGAATTCCCTCTCGGGAGGAGCGTCCACGGTTCCTATCACTGGGCCGACTACGTTCAATATCGAATGTCTCACGACGGCGAGCTCGACAGTACAGGATAGCGTTACGGTGCAGATTGCGATTTAGGCTTGCGAAATGCGATGCACGCCATTGCTCCCGACAGGCCTATACGACGCAATGGCTCGCCGAAGGATTTTGCGCTTCTCAAGAGACTTCTTCCAGATGCTGTTTGAGCGCTTGCCGTTGATGCGGACTCCGGGGGAAAAGCCGATTTCCTTTTCGAATCTGAGAAAATTATCTCTCCCTACAATGACGATTTCGTTGGGGAGCTGGATGCGAGACGTGATGGCAAAATCGGTCAATAACGCGTGAATAATTTTAAGTACCTCGATGTTTTTTTGATATCCTCGAACTCTGCGGTTGCCTCGATCTGGCCTGAAATCAATACAACCTTCGTCGTCAAAGAATGATCGTAGGAATTCCCGTTTAAATTCCTTCGGCATGATGCCAATACTCTGCAGAAGTTCTATGGACTTTCGTTTGATATATTCGGCCAATGAGACATTGTAGTAGCTTATGCGCGAGACTCCGGTGGCTGCATCAATATATCGTTTCGGCTCGAGAGGATATATTCCTTTCATACAGTCTTCCACGCGCGTAAGTAAAGGCAGATTGCGATTGTTATATACACAACCCCTGTTTTTTATTTCACCATCGAAAATGAGATGGGACACAAGACATACGAGATCTTTATCCCAATGATCGAATTTCTTAAACAGTCGCGCGCTCACTCCACGGCGTTTTAAAGCCATTGCTTTCGCGCGCTCGACGTTTGCTTCTCGTATTTCTTGTTGTTTAGCCGAACTCAGCGGGACATCTTTGATATGGAAGTGCACCGTAGACTTTGGCCGACCAGTGATTCGGACGATTTCCGTGAGGGTCAAGTCTTGTTTTCTTAAATTGACGCACTGCTGCTTAAAAGTGATCACAGTCCGCCCACCTGGGCACGATCCAGGAACCTTTCCCTTAAAAGGGGACTGCTCTACCAATTGAGCTATGGGCGGTAGCCTTAATTCTACAACGGACAGCAGTCCAATATAGAACTTCTGGCGAGTATATGTGGATTATAAAGGCAGGTCAAATGCGAACGGCCCGGCACCAGTCACGAGGAGCGAGAGCGCCATCACTAAGAGCAGCGCGAGCGTGCTGCGCGGCAACGTGCGGTATGCCGGGAGGATGAGCGCGAGTACGATGACGATCGCGGCGACAAGCGCGGCGGCTTGCGTATAAGCGCCAGCGATGAGAAGGATCGCGACGATACCTTCGATGATGCCCAGGATGCGCATGGCGGTCGCTGGCATGAACACGTGGCGATACGCGATGCGCGCGATGACGAGTCCGGAGGCTATTCGTATGACGAAGGCGGCGAGTGGCGCGAGGAAAAGGAGTTCGGGGAAGAGCGAAAGCATGGCGCAGAGTATAGCAAGGTGGTAGCCTCTCTGCCATGAAAGCAGTGCTTCTGCATAACGTCCGCAGTGCGCATAACGTCGGATCGATATTCCGTACGGCCGATGCTGCGGGGGTCACGAAGATATTCCTCTCTGGATACACGCCAGCGCCCCTCGATCGTTTCAAGCGAGCGAATAAAGAGATCGCGAAGACGGCGCTTGGTGCGGAGAGATTCCTCACATGGGAATACGCACCGAATCCTGCATCATTGCTCAAGCGGTTGCGGAAAGAAGGATGGAAGATCGTCGGTATCGAACAGGATGCGCGTTCGCGAGATTATCGCGAGTTCAGATCGGAAGCACCGACGGTGTTCGTCTTCGGCAATGAAGTGCGTGGGCTCTCGAAGGCGCTGCGTGATGCCTGTGATGAACTACTCGAGATTCCCATGAAAGGGAAGAAGGAATCACTGAATGTCGCCGTGACAGCCGGGATTGTGCTGTTCGCGTGCGGCTAATAGACAAACACATCGACTGTCTTGCCTTGCGCGTCCAGAAGCCGAATCGCATCGTGCGAATTGCGCCAGATCTCATTCTGGCCGCCGAGGTAGAGGCGCCAACGATTCGTCTCGAATGAACGCGACGAATGATTGCGACTCACGCAGCCGTTGTAGGAGAGCGCGTCCATGAGGAATGCGCGGCACGCGGGGGTCACCGTATCAGAGATACCCTGCGGGAAGCGGCAGGACGAGAGCGCGTTGATGGCATCGAAGCATGCGTCGCCATAGTTTCGGAGGTTCTCTTCGGTCAGTGGAAGCACTGATGCCGGCGAAGGGCATTCGTTGCCGAGTTGCGGCCGGAACTCTTGAAACTGGTCGAGATAGCCGCTACAGATATTCTCGCGGAACGATGCGCCGACAGGGGAACTTGCCGTCGTCACGATCGCCAGGCCGCCAGGCTGAAGCGTGGCGGAACCCATCGCGTTCGTCGTTCCCATGACGAACGATGAGGCGATACCGGGAAGGTAGGCTTTTGTCCCGGAGAGAGCGCTCTCGAGCGACCAGCCGGTGATATCGACGGCGTCCTGTGCCTTGTAGTCGATCGCGAGCTGCACGTATTCCTCGTTTGGCTCTGTCGCGCGGACGCCAGAAACGTCTTGGACGATGGTGACTGAACCGCTATACGGCGAAGGCGAACCGAAGGTCCGCATCCCTGCCGCCTCGCGGTTCAAGCGTTCGTATTCCGCCTCAAGTTCGACGAGTTGGTATTGCGCTTCGGCGAGGCTATCTTCTTCTGCCGGCTGGAATGCTTTCGTGATATCGATCGTGGGGAAGAGTTCCGCCGGCTGCCACGGGAGGCGGAAACCCGCCGCTGCCGGTGAGAATGGGAGGATCTCGAACGAGGTGACTTGCTGATATGCGCGACGCGGGCCGCCGCCGATCACCCACATGATGATGAGTATGATCACGATGAACGCGAGGAGCCAGAAGAGGACCTGTCTGAACATGTACGGATTATAGTATCGATTCCGCTATATACGGCTCATTGTGTGCGGAGATTCCGGATTTCCTCCCGTGTCACTTCGGCGTCGTTCCAAGGGATACTGGTGCCGCGCGGACCCTGTACCGTGGGATCCGTGCCTTTCCCCGTGATGATGACCGCGTCGCCGGCGCGGGCGAGCGAGAGCGCGTGCCGGATCGCTTCGCGGCGATCCATGATGATCTTCGGTTGTTTCGTTTTCATGCCGCTCGCGATCATCGACGTGATGGAGCCGGGATCTTCGTCGTATGGATCTTCATTGGTGAGGATCACCGTTTCGCACATCTCTTCCGCGATCCCGCCCATGACGGGGCGTTTCCACATATCCCTCCCGCCGCCGGTCGATCCTAAGACGCATATTTTCCGTCGTGTGGGATAGGCAGCATAGATGGCGCGCAGGGAATCCGGGGTATGGGCATAGTCCACGACGACTATGAAGGATTGGCCTTCTTTGATCTCTTCCGCGCGTCCGGCGACGCGCTCTAGGCTGCCGATGCCGTTGGCGATTCTCGCGGTGGGGATTCCCATCGCGCGTGCGAGCGTCGCAGCCACGAGCGCATTTTTCAAAGAAAACTCCCCGGGTAGCTGCACCGTGATCTCTTGGCCGTCGAACGTGAAGCTTCCTCCTGATTCGCCGGCCTTCCACGGCTTCGCCCCTTCGAGCGAACACGGGACCGTGTGCTCGACCGAGAGGGTGAGATAGCGGCCGCTCTCGCGGTCATCAGCGTTCGCGATCATGTAGCGCGGACGTTTCTTCGAGCGGGCAAGCTGCGTGCCGAGCTCGAATTTCGCATCCGAATACGCGGCGAGCGAACCGTGCGATTCGATGTGTTCTGGCGCGAGGTTGATGAAGAGGAGTGCATCGAGCTCGATGAAGCGATGGCGATATTGCCGGGCACCTTCGGAGGTCATCTCGATGAATGCGATCTGGCATTTCTTCTCTACCGCTTCGCGGAGGAAATTCTGCACGGAAAACCGTCCCGGCATCGTCATGCGCGTCAGATTGAGGCGCGATTCATCACCGACTTTCGTGCGGATGGTGCCGAGGAGCGCGGTGCGCCAGCCCACCGCTTCGAAGATGGCATTCAGGTATTCGAGCGTCGATGATTTGCCTTTCGTGCCGGTGACGCCGACGACCACGATATGTCGCGAAGGGAAGCCCTCGAGGAGCGCGGCGAGGAATGACATGCAGAAATGGTATCCGGTGCGGATGGGCGGCGGGACCAGATCCTTGAGATCGGAAAGCATATCAGGCGCCGCCAAGCATCTTCAAAGCTTCGCGCAGGCGCGCCGTGCCGCCGGTGATCTCGTGCGAGACTTTGCGCAATGCATCGCGCGCTTCGTTCTGCGAATAGCCGAGCGCACGCATCGCTTCGAGCGCTTCTTCGTCGCCCTTGAGAGCGAGCGAGCTTTCGTCGCTGCCGACGCCAACCTTCTCGCGTAATTCGATGACGATCTTCTCGGCCGTCTTGCGGCCGATGCCAGAGACTTTGGTGAGATATTCCGAATTCCCTCGGGCGATGGCGGTGCGGAGCGCCTCGGTCGAGGCGATGTCGAGGATGGCGAGCGCGGATTTGGGACCCACGCCCGAAACCGTGAGCAGCATCTCGAAAAAGCGCAGCTCATCGCTCGTCTCGAAGCCGTAGAGGTCGAGCGCCTCCTCGCGGACGACGGTATGGACGAAGAGGGCGGCGTCCCGTCCGGGGGAGTATTTGAGGAGCGCCTCCTTGGTCACGGCCACCTTATAGCCCACTCCATTAATAAGGAGGAGGAGGGCGCCACCGTGGTGGGCCCGGACCACCCCTTCCAGAAAGCCGATCATGGCTCTAATCATACCGTATCTTGTGTATTCGGCCCGTGTGGTGTAGTATCCCGCGATGGCAAACACATCGTCAGCCAAGAAAGCATACCGTGTCGAGCTCCGCCGCCGCGTCTTCAACGCGCGCCGCGCGAAGACACTGAAGGACTCGGTGAAAGAGCTGATGAAGTCCAAGGACGTGAAGGTCCTCTCCAAGGCGCAGCAGGCGATCGATAAGGCAGCGAAGCGCGGCCTCATCAAGAAGAACACCGCCTCGCGCATGAAGGCTCGCCTCGCCCGCCAGGTGGCGACGAAGTAATTTCACTTTACTGAGGAGGCTGCCTCGTGTATCGTGTGCGAAACCTCCCGTAGGTCAATGGATAGACCGCGAGCTTGCGGTGTTCGTAATGTAGGTTCGATTCCTGCCGGGAGGACCAGTAGCAGTTATTAAGCCCCCCAACGTGCGCCCGAGCGCGAGTATCTCGTGCAGCAATCCGGTGTTATTGTAAATGACAAAGCAGATACCTTTGAAGTTCCTCCTGAACTTCTTGGTGACGCTCCGTTTCTTTATATAGAGCTTGCCGAATTGATTGCGAGGCACGCGTAAAAGCCTCGACCAGTATCGGATAGCAGCGTCTCTATCATGATAGTAGTGAAGATGTACGCGGATGCGAAGTCTCTTTTCATCAATCGGGAAACAACGTCGCAGCATGGTCAGATACATGTGAATCAGGAGCGGGTCCGTGTTGGCGAATGTGACGGAACCGCCCTCTTTTTTGCCCTCTGCCCAGTATAGCATGGCAAGGAGGGATTTCTGGAGCGCGACATCCTGCATCGACAGTGTCCGCGCGGTTGCTGCGCCACGAGCAGCATGGATAGCATTTCGTTCAGTCTTGTGTTTGTGCAGTGTTGTTGCGGATATTTTCCTGATGCGTTGCAGATGTTTGAGCTGCGCTTTCCTGTCAAAAATGCCTGTGTATTTCTTACCCAACCACTCTGAAAGAGTGCTTTTCGGTATAGGGTAGACCTTTCGGATTTCAGTATACGTCTTTCCTTCCCGGCGTAACTGCTCGACTCGGTCTTTGGTTTCTTGAGTATACAAGGTTCCGCGCATGCAGTTAATTGTACAGGTCTATGATCGCGTTAGGCATAGTTCTATGTACGAATATGTGGATATCTGATTCTTTCCCCACAACACGATTGCGCCGACTGTATTTGGGGCGCATCATGTGCGTATGCAAAGATGCGTCTCCTCTCGCATGCGCGGCGGTTCTGTCGTTGGAGCCGTCCTTCTCGTGGCGCTTATCAGCGCGGTTGCCATTGGACTTGAATCACAAAATTTCACGCTAAACCAAACTTCACAAGTCGCCGCACCATCTTGCGCTTCAAATCAAGAGTTCATCAATGGGGAATGTCGGATAAAAGGAACCGTGCTCGAAGAATCCAGGAGTCCTGGCCAGCCTGTTGTCGAAGGGTATAAAATAAATACGCCCGCATTTCAGAATCAGACATGTAAGGTTGGTGATGATTTCATATTGCGGATGAATCCTGACGGTTCAGATACGGTTCTCTACCATATGGACAAGGAAGGGAAGGTGGCGAATACATCGTCTCGGTCCCAATGTCCATCAATCGGAGTCTCTTCCGTGCAAGTAATGTCTCAAGGAGAAAGAAACGCGAGGAGTTGCGTTTCTGCGAGTTCCGATCCCAAGATAACACCGTGGAAATGTTATATACAAATCTGCAAGAGAAAAAATGCACAGGGTGCGCAAGGAGATGATTGTTTCTATCCAGATCTTGATAAGAAAAATCCCGAAAGAAATCCGATCCCTGTTGGGGCCTCGGTAGGTGAAGTTGCAGGTTCTCTTACAAATAGCATTGACAGCGGTTCGGGCTCCAGCGGTGCTGATATCGCAAAAATCTTAAACGACCCGGATGCAAGTTCTGAAGAAAAGCAGAAAGCGCTCGAGAAAATCCCGACACTTCCGACTGAAGAGCAACAGCAATTAAGCACCCTTCTCGACGGTAAAATTAAGCAGAATAACGAACTCATCGGGGAGACCAATGTGCAACTGAAAAACACAACGAACACTCTGCAGGACTATTTGAAACAAGGGGAAGACGGCAAGTGCCGCCTCGAACAACAATTAGAATGCGAATTGTTGCAACAAAGACAGAGCGCACAAAATAAGAAAATCCAGGAATTGACGGCCCAAAATAAGGATTTGCTCAATGTGAAGATGTTAACGTCTTCCGCGGGGAATGAGGATGATTCAAATAATGGCGGGAATCGAAACGACGGAGGTGGAAACAATCAGGGTTGTGCGCCGTATTGCAATACAGGAACTCTCGGTCCCACGCAAGGAGTATTTGTGTATCCAGGTTACGGTCCTGCGTCCGGTTCTAGCGCCTACCGAGAACAGCTCTACGCGGCGTGCCAGGCCGGTAATTCACGAGCTTGCCAGGAATATCTCGGACAATCTCCTTCGGGTGGGTACGGAGGAGCCTACGGCGGAGTTCCATCTCAAGGGCAATGCGGCTCCACGGGCAGCAGTTCTGGCGGCGGTCTGTTCGGAACCATAGTCTCGCTCTTCACCAAGAAAAATAATTCAGGAAGTCAGAACTGCGTGAACGGCGTACCGGTGCCGTCGTGTACGATCACTGCTTCGCCGACGAATGTCGCGGCGGGTCAGCCGGCCACGCTTACCTGGCAATCACAGCAAGCGTTCTCTGCGAACCTCTCCAGTACCGGCCATGTCGCTCCGCAAGGAACCATGACGGTGAATCCGCAGACGACTACGACGTATACGCTTTCCTTAGAGGGTTACGTGAATAATCGCAGCGGCCAGCAGGTGCGAGGACAGTGCGCCGTACAGGTCACGGTCGGCGGCCAGGGCGGCGGCGATGGCGCGCCGAAGGCAGAAATATCATGCCGTCCGGAAGTGGCCGACGTGGGCATGTCAGTCGCGCTCTCCTTTGCGTGTCGCAATTCCAACGCGAGCGGCGGCACCGGATTCTCCACGGAGAATCAGATGAGCGGTTCGGCGACACCCGTCGTTGAATCACCGACCTTAGGGAGTTCGGTCGCGAAATACGCACTCACGTGCTCGAAAGAAGGGAAGACGGATACGGCGGAATGTACCGTTCAGATCAACAAGACATCCATCGTCCTCATCGCGAATCCGAAATCTGTGAGATCCGGCGGTGAGGCGAATATCGGATGGATCACGAGCGGCATGGAGTCATGCACGATCTCGAGCCCGACGCTTTCCGGATTCACGGCGGAGAACGCGGGCAATGACAGCACATCGGGCGTCGCGAAGACGCCAAACCTGACGGACGATGCGAAGTTCGTCCTCTCGTGTACGACGAAGGCCGGCGGCACGAAGACAGCCGAGACGACGGTCACCGTCGATTAGAACCCGAAGAACTCAAGTATCTTGTGTGCGAGAGGTTCTTTCATAGGGACCTCCGTCGCGTATTGGCCGAGGAACTCACGCACGCTCTCCGGCGAAGTCTCGCCAAGCGGGATGACGAGGTTCGGCGCCATGAACGCGATGGTATCGACGAGCAAGACCGGATCTCCTGACTCCTCGTCCACCCAGAAGGAGATGATGTTCTCATAAGGATGCAGCGTGACACCGGTGCGTATCCCTTTTTCCGTCAATTCGAATTCGTGAAGCTGTGGCGGATGATTGGCGATGAGGCCGATCGTCGCGGCCGCGACCACGATGAGGATAGCGAAGAGCACGTTTCCCAAGAGGATGCTGGTGAGCGCGGCCGAGACCGCGATGATGCCGAGCGCCCAGAACCAATCCGAGCCGCGCTCGATATGTTCATGTTCATAGGCACTCCAACGCAAAGGAGCCGAATGTGCTTCGGGCATGGCGCTCATTTTACTATGTTTTGCATGCGTTCATGAACGTACTGTGGTACAACAAGGCGCAAGGAGGGGTGGCAGAGTGGTCTAATGCGCTTGTCTTGAAAACAAGAGTGTCGCAAGGCACCGTGAGTTCGAATCTCACCCCCTCCGCAATGACAAAGATAATGATTTTCGGCACGTTCGACATGATCCATAAGGGCCATGAGGATCTTTTCAAACAGGCCCGCGCGCTCGATGCGGAGCCGTTCCTCATCGTCTCTGTCGCGCGGGACAGCGTGGTGGCGCGGCACAAGGGGAAGGTGTCGCGGCGCAATGAGCGCGAACGGCTCGAAGCGATCGAGAACCATAAGGATGTCGATAAGGCCGTGTTCGGCGACGAAGATAACTACATGACTCACATCAAGTACGAGCGGCCGGATATTATCGCGCTCGGCTACGACCAGAGCGGCGAATATGTCGAACATCTTGAGGCGGACTTGAAGGCGGCGGGGCTTGCCACGAAAGTCGTGCGTCTCAAGCCGTACGAGCCGGAAACTTTCAAAACATCCAAACTTCAGTCATAGTTACCGGATGCGATATCTCGGACTCGATTACGGCGCGAAGCGCATCGGCGTCGCGGTTTCCGACACAGACGGTGGATTCGCCTTCCCGCGCGAGACGATACCGAACGATAATACGGCCATCGACCGCCTGCAGAAGCTGATAAAGGAAGAGGGCATCAAGGCGATCGTGATTGGGGATGCGCGCGCCGTGAGCGGCGCCGAAAACACCATCACCGCCGAAGCGGAAGCGTTCGCGAAAAAGCTTGAATCCTTTCTCAAATTGCCGGTCACGCCGATCTGGGAGGCGTGGAGTTCCGTGGAAGCGGCGCGATTCGCGCCGAAGGGGCGAGAACATGACGATTCCGCCGCTGCCGCTATCATCCTGCAGCGCTATCTCGATACGCATCGTCCGAACGACGAAGAGACGCTCTAGCTATGCGCCGGTTCGCGGTATACGGATTCATCGCTCTGCTCGCCTTTCTCATCACCTACATATTTCTTTCGAGCGAAAGCGGCAAGGCGTTCCTTGCACAAGTGCAGGGGGACGAACGGGAAGTCGCGTATCTGCTTCGATCGGATCCGTGCGCCGCGGATGAAAGCTCGTATGACTGCTGGGAAGAATATTATGCTCGCATCATCGGGAAGCACGGCTCCCATGTCGCACTTCTCGACTTGAAAGGCCGCTACGAACAAGGCGGCTACCCGCGACTCTATTGCCATACGCTCCTGCATCCCATCGGGGAAGCAGCCGGGCATGAATATTCGAGTGTCGCTGCCGCGTATGCGAAGGGGGATACGTTCTGCCGCTCCGGGTATTATCACGGCGTCCTCGAAGGCGTTTTCGGTCACGAAGGTTCAGAGCAGCTTCTCCATAACCTCGATTCACTCTGCGCCGAGGTGAAGGGGAAAGAGCGCTACTCATACGATTACTTCTCATGCGTGCACGGCATCGGGCACGGCCTCATGGCGTATTCCGATCACGAACTTTTCGAGTCGCTTGAAGGGTGCGACAAGCTGAGTGGTGAATGGGAGAAATCATCGTGTCATGGCGGGGTATTTATGGAGAATGTCATCAGCGACATGCCGGACGAGCCGTCGAAATACCTGAAGCGCGACGATCCTTTGTATCCGTGCAATGCCGTCGCCGACACATATCGCTATCAATGCTATCTGATGCAGACCTCGCACATGCTCACCATCTACGACGGCGATTTCGCAAAAGTCTTCGCTGCCTGCAGCGGCGTGGAAGCAAAATATCGCGCGCCGTGCTATCAGAGCCTCGGCCGTGATGCTTCGGGGTGGTCGTATGGTTCCATCGATGAAGTGGCAGCGTACTGCACGCAGGGAAGGACCGCAGAACAGCGAGCAGAATGCCTTGCTGGCGCAGGCGTTGATTTCATACAATCACAAGGCGCTGAAGCGGCGCGGGAACTCTGCAAATGGGAAGAGGGAGGCAATATCTGCTCTCAAGCAGTCGAACAATCGCTGGGTGCGCTCTGAAGCAATCCACCGTAACGCATTTGACGCCTCTATTTCCTGCTACCATGTACCGTAATGGCGGTGAAGGATATGCACAGCAAAGGAACACATTCTCTTATCGGCGCAGGCGCAATCGTCTTAGGCGTCGCCCTTGGTATCGGTGTCGTGTATTGGGATGGTACGAGCAATCGTCAATTGACCGTAGAAGCTCAAGAGGCATTTTGTCCCGGAGGAGATTACAAGTGCGACTATAACAATCCTCCTCCCGGAAAAAACAACTGCAAGATGAATTATCCGTGCAAAAAAGTCACCAATGGCTTTACTTGTAACGGTCTTTGTAAAGACAATAAATGCGATACTTTGGGATGTGAGGGGAAAGGTCTTGAAGGCAAGCCGAAGGAGATGCCGAAGGAGATGGGCGGCATGCCGCCTATGCTCCCGATGCTTCCCATGCCGATGCCGAAGCCTGACATGCCGAAAGAGCCTGAAGATCCGTGCAAGGAGGACGCATCAAGCACTGAATGCAGGGCGAAACAGGGTTCAAGCGGCATCGGCAATTATCTGAGCAATCTTTTCGGGAGTTCAGACTCGTCGGGAACGGGCGGAACGCTTCAGACGGCTGTTCAGTCAGTGGCGTCGAAGCTCAGTGCGTTCCTTTCAGGCGATTCGGGGGATGAATCGTCCGCGAACACGAATACGAATACGACACAGAATCCGACAAGCGCATTCGTGACACCGATCAGCGGCTCAAATGTGCGACAGATTGCGGCGCAGACGGGCGCACAAGGGAACGCGAATACTGACGGTACGGGCGGACCAACGAACGTTGCAGTTACCGGATTCGGCTCCGGCGGAGCGGACGTCAATACCTCGACCGGACCCATCTTGAGCGCGATCAAGAGCGTCACGGCACGGATCCAGGAAATCTTGTCATCTCTATTCTAAAAGGTATCTTTGGGACATGGATACCATTACATACGATGATTTCGCCAAGCTCGATATCCGCATCGGGAAGGTAGTGGCTGCGGAAATGGTTCCGGAGACCGATAAGCTCATCAAGTGCACCGTCGACTTCGGCGAGATGGGGACGCGCACCATCATTTCAGGCATCGCCGAATGGAAAAGTCCGGAAGACTTAGTAGGGAAGCAGCTTCCCTACATCGTGAATCTTGCCCCGCGCATGCTGCGCGGTGTCGAGAGCCAAGGAATGCTCCTCGCGACGCATGCGCCGGAAGGCATCGCGCTCCTCACGCCGGATGTCGAAGTCGTTCCTGGAACCAAAGTAGGTTGATGCAAGCGTGCCTGCCCATGAGGATGCCTCTGGTGTTTCTCATGGGGTATAATTCGCGCATGAGCTTCTCGCGCACGCTCGCGCGCTGGTTTCCGGTGCCCAAGCTTCTCACGCCGCCAGCGGCGGGTATCGACATCACCGACGCGTCGGTGAAATGGCTCTCGTTCAAGGAAGGGAGCAAAGGGCTTCGCATATTCTCGTGCGGTACCCTGCCGTTGCCGCAAGGTCTCGTGGAACGCGGTGCGGTCAAGGACCCTCGGGCTCTTGCGGAAGTGTTGAAGGAGGTGAAGAAGAAGAGCGGGATTCGATTCGCGCACGCGGCGCTCCCGGAAGAGGATGCGTACGTCTTCAGTATGCATGTGCCGCCGAAGAGCTCACGTTCGCAGATCATGAACATGATCGAGTTCGAGCTCGAGGCGCGGGTGCCGATCCCGCCGTCGCAGGCCGTCTATGATTTCGATACGATCCAGGTGCGTGATGACAACGGCGAGGAGATCGCCGTCACCGTCTTCCCGCGCGATCTCGCCGAAGGGTATACGAAGGCATTCTCGCTCGCGGAGATCGAGCTCCTCTCGTTGGAGATCGAGCCGCGATCGATCGGCCGCGCGATCGCGCAGAAAGGGAAGGATTCCACCACGCTCGTCGTCGATTGCGGATACGCGCGCACCGGCGTCGCGATCCTCAAGAGCGGCATCCCGATCTTCACCTCGACCATCGATATCGGAGGTGCGCACTTAAGCAAGGCCGTCATGGATTCCCTCAAGGTCTCAGAAGAAGAGGCACGTGTATTCAAGAATGAACACGGGCTCGTCCCCGATGATCCTACGAAGAAGCCGGTCTTGGATGCGCTCGATCATGTCGCTGCCTCGCTCGCGGAAGAGATCGGCAGGCATTATCGCTTCTGGGACACGCGCCGTAACGAACGAGGCGAGCACGCGATGCCGGTGGAACGCGTCTTCCTCCTCGGCGGTAGCGCGAACCTGAAAGGCCTCCCGGAATACATCGCAGGGAAGGTCCGTGCGCAGACCGAACGGCCGAATGTATGGCAGAATGCGTTCTCGTTCGACGAGTACATCCCGCCCATCGATTACCGCACCTCACTGCAGTACGCGACTGCCATCGGTCTCGCGCTGCGCAGTACCTGATATGGCGAACGTGATCCCCAGGGAAGGGCTATCGAAGATGCAGAAGCGCCACGGCGCCCGCTTCCTGCTCCTCGGTTCGTATATGTTCGCGGCCGCGGCCGTCATCGCTATTCTCGCCATCCTTCCGGCATACGTTTCCGTGCGCATCGCACGTGCATCCGTCGATAGTGAGACGCAGGAGTCGAGCGGCGGCGTGGGCACAGAACAAGCCACAGCGATCCGCACGCAATCCCTCATCACCAATCTCACGCCTATCGCGAATGCCACCAGCTCTCCGACGGGCGCGCTTTCCATCGCGCTCGCACAGAAGCCCGCAGGGATCTCGATAACCACGATTTCCTTTCTCGGCGGTGCGAAACCGAGCATCCTCCTCACGGGCACGTCGCAGCGCAGAGAAGCGGTGACCGCGTTCCGCGACGAGCTAAAGGCAAGCGGGCGATTCTCGAATGTCGCGGTGCCGGTCGCTGCGCTCGTCGGCACACAGGATGGCCGATTCACCATCACCCTCAGCCTCTGATATGCATACCCTCCGTCTCACTGCCTGGCTCTCGTTCCTCCTCTCGCTCGCGTTGTGGGCGGCGTTCGGCTATCTCGTCTGGTCGCTCTACGGCGAACGTGCCGAGTATGTCGAAGCGGCCGCCAATGCGCAGCAGGCTGAATTGCGCGGCCAGTCGGCCTCAAGGCTGCGTGCAAGCGTGCAAGATTCCGAGGTCGAACGCGCCTCGCTCGAGGGGCTTCTCGATCTCACCATCCTGCGTGCGGTCGAGATCCTCGAGACGACCGGCCGGCAGGCGGGGGCGAAGGAGGTGGCGATCGGCGAAGCGTCGCCGATGCCGCTCGGGGGAAACGTAGCGCTCACTTCCGTCTCCATCGTCGTCAATATGCAGGGGTCGTTCGCATCGCTCGCGCGCGCGATAAGCCTCTATGAGACGCTCACCGTGCCGTCGACGTTGGAACAATTCGAGATGGAGAAGGTGGACGACTCGTGGCGTGCCACGGCGCGGGTGCGTGTCTATCTCTCGTCAGCACAATAGCTATGCGATTCGATACCGACATACAGGTGAAATTGAAAGATGCGTACGCAGCTCGACATGAGCCTGAGGCGATACGGCTGCTCGCACGGGCGTACTGGGCATTCCTTATCCTTGGGCTTACGTTCACGGTGATTACCGTGATCTCCTACGGCGTATGGGAATTCTTCCGGATGCCGACGGTCGACGCAGGCACGTCTGGAATGCGTCCGCAGACCGCCTTCACGCGCGCGCAGCTGCAGGAGCTTCTGGATAAATTTGATGCGCGCGCCGAGAAATTCCAGGAACGCATGACCGCGCCGGTTTCCGCGAAGGACCCTTCGTAGCGAGGGTTAGAATGAATTGATATAATCCTTAGGTGCCCTATAAAGACCAGAAGAAACTGTACGAAGCGCAAAAGAGGCATCGCATTAGAATCCGTGAAAGACTTCTTGATTTCCTATGTACAAAAAAGTGCATCGATTGTGGAGAAAAAGATCCGATTGTGCTCGATTTCGATCATATCGATGCAGAAACAAAGACACGGAATGTTGCTAGGATGCTTTCTGGGCACTGGTCCTGGGACTCAGTTTTTGCGGAGATAGAGAAATGCGAAGTCCGATGTGCCAATTGTCACCGCCGTAAGACATATCTTCAATTCGGTTTTTTTGGTAGAACTAAAAGGCCCTTGTAGTTTAATGGATAAAACTCCGGACTTCTAAGCCGGCTATGGAGGTTCGATTCCTCCCGAGGGCACCCGCGAGAGCGGTAGGGGCGATTAGCTCAGTTGGTAGAGCAATCCGTTTACACCGGAAAGGTCACAGGTTCGAGTCCTGTATCGCCCACAGAAGACACAAACACCTGCCCTGCGGCAGGTGTTTGTGCGCTGTGGGAGGCGGAGCCATGTTTTTGCAGTAGCAAAAACGGCGAGCCGGGGTCGCGGAAATTCGTTTGCGACGGCAAACGAATTATCCGTGACCACAAACAATGAGCATCATCCGTGACCGAGAGCCTACTGCCCAACGAACGGATCGCATCCTGAATGAGATCCTGGCCGAATCTCCGCGAGAATCTCCCTTCGATGATCCCTCGTATCCGATAGGCTTCGAGAAGATCATTACCATGGAAGGAGCGCAACAATTCTTGCTTCGTCAACTCCGACGTTTCCTCTATTTTCTTCGCGGTTTGCAGACAGATAGTACTGAAATCGAAAGCCTCATCTCCGCGCTTGTCGATGTTTGGTTCCATCGCATTCTCCTCCGCACCAGAACACCAACGTCCCGCGGACGCTGGTCGCTGACGCGAATCTGTCCATCGTGGCTCTTTATCCATTAAAAAGACATGAATTATGAAGGTTGGTATAGTTCCATCATGGAAGAATTCCGCGCAATCGTCTCCGGAAGAGTGCAGATGGTGATGTATCGGGATTTTGCGCAGCGGCATGCCCGTCGTTTCGGCATTGTCGGAACGGTCCGCAATCTTCCTGACGGGGCGGTAGAGATCGTTGCGCAAGGGGAGAAAGCATCTCTCGAAAAATTACTGCAGGATCTGCACAAAGGACCGCTTCTCGCGAAAGTCACCGACGTACAGACGGAATGGAGGATTCCTCACACACGATTCGACTCGTTCGAGATTGTGCAGTAAGGTATCCAGATGTCGCAACCGAAGCCGGTTCAATGTATCGGCATCATTCTCGATGGCAATCGCCGCTGGGCGAAAGAGAAGGGCGTCCCCACGCTCGAAGGACATCGTCGCGGATTCGAAACGCTCAAATCGATCGCGCGAGCGGTACGCGAGCGCGACGTACCGCATCTCGCGGTATTCGTTTTCTCATCGGAGAACTGGAATCGTCCTCGCGAAGAAGTCGCGGGACTCATGGATCTCCTGAAGGAGGCCGTGCGCGGCGGTACGAAGGATCTCGTCGCGGAGGGTATGCGCCTGCGGTCCGTGGGGGATCCGGCACGTCTCGATGAGGACGTGCGCGCGGCGATCGAGAGCGTCGAGACCGAAAGCGCGTCGAATAGGGAACTTACGCTCTGGATCTGTCTTTCATACGGAAGTCGGGCGGAAATAGTCGCGGCCGCCGAGGCGGCGGGGGCGCATGAAGGACTGCTCACTGAAGAACTCATCCGTCAGCATATGTGGACCGCGGAGATGCCTGACCCGGATATCATCATCCGCACCGGAGGACAGAAGCGGCTTTCGAATTTCCTCTTATGGCAAGCGGCGTATAGCGAGCTCTTCTTCCGCGATGTGCTGTGGCCGGATTTCAAGGAATCCGACCTCGATGCCGTCATCGAAGAATACGGCAATCGTCAGCGGAATTTCGGCGTATGAGCATGAATCCTGAAGCATGCGCACTCGCACTGAAGAAGATGAGTGCTGTAGCGGATGCGGAGCTGGCACGCATCTTGGAAGCTTACGCGACGGGTCCTGCGGGACGTATGTACCAGATGCTGCGGTATTTCATGGGATACATCGACGCCGAATTCAAGCCGTCGTCGATCGAGAGCGGAAAACGATTCCGCCCTGCGCTCCTGCTTCTCATCGCTGATGGATATGGCGTACGCGACAAGACGTTGGCAGCAGCCGTCGCGATAGAGCTCTTCCATAACTTCACGCTCATCCACGATGATGTCGAGGACCATGATGAGTTCCGACGCAATCGGCCGACCGTCTGGAAGCTCTGGGGCATCAATCACGCGATCAATGCCGGTGACGCGCAGTCGTTGCTCGCATCCGAATGGGCGCTTCACGCGGGAGAAAAAGCACAGAAACCGGAACTGACCCATGCGCTCATCGCCGCTTTCATTGAGGTAATCGAAGGGCAGTATCTGGATTTCGAATTGGCTAGCGCGCCTCTTGATACGCCCAACGTGAACGAGGAAGGTTATCTGCAGATGATCGAGAAGAAATCGGGTGTCCTTGTCCGTGTTTCAGCTGAAGCAGCAGGTATCGCGGCAGGGAAGGACACAAAGGAGATCAAGCTCCTACGGGAATACGGCACGTACCTCGGCATGGCGTATCAGATGGCGGACGATTACCGTTCGGTCTGGACGACGCAGCAGATAACGGGGAAGGATACGTGCAGTGACATCCGCGAACATAAGCGGACGTTGCCGTTTCTCTATGCATACGAGGAGGCGAAAGGAGATGCTCAAGAACGTCTGCGTCAGCTCTACTCGCTCGATCGGCAGCTTGCCGAGGAGGAGATACAGGAAGTCATCGCGATCTTGGATGTGACGAGCGCACGATCGAGAGTGGAGGAAAAGGTGCGAGAGTATGCGGCCCGGGCCAAGCAGGCGGCCGAACATCTCACTCTTCCTGAGGAAACAAAGGCTCTTTTAGGGGGAATCGTAGATATGTTGGTACCCGAAGGCAAGGCAAGCGGGAGCGTGCGCATCGAGCATCCCTCTATTGCCCTCGCCTAGAGTGCGTGTTAAAGTGCCGCAACTATGACCGCCGCAAAGACAAAGACCGGAACCAAGATCTCGGAGCTCAAGCCGGGCGATACCGTCCGTGTGTGGCAGAAGATCGAGGAGAAGGGGAAGACGCGCCTCCAGGCATTCGAAGGGCTCATCCTTGCTCGCAAGCACGGTTCCGAAGCAGGCGGCACGTTCACGGTGCGCAAGGTCGCGTCCGGCGTCGGCGTCGAGAAGATCTTCCCGGTCCATTCCCCGATGATCGATCGCGTCGAACTGGTGAAGCGTGCACGTGTGCGCCGCGCCAAGCTCTACTACATCCGTGAGAAGGTCGCGCGCGAGGCGCGCCGCCAGCTGCGCCGTTCCCGCCTCGTCTCTGATGCAGAGAATGCGGAGATCAATGAAGGTGCTGCTGATGCCGAGGTGGCAAGCGTGAGCGCTGGTACTCCTGAGGAAAATAAGTAAAGCTGGGCACTTTTTATTTATCCACAATTGGTAGACTCTTTTTCCTTGAGATTTGGTATGCTAGTTAGATGGGGAAACGAGGCCCAAAGCCAAAAAGGCTCGTGTCGGAAAAGTGGCGACCTGAACTTGCGTACGCCATCGGCTTATTGGCGTCCGACGGATGCTTGGCAAAGAATGTGACATTAGTCGACCTAACTTCAAAAGACAGAGAGCAATTAGGAAATTTTTGTAGATGTATTGGTGTTGATTTGCGGATAGGGGAAAAATCGTCTGGGTTCGGACAGAAAGATAATTTTCGAGTTCAGTTAAAGAACGTATTTTTCTATAATTTCCTTCTCTCTGTCGGTTTAACACCCGCCAAGTCCAAAACACTCGGTGCTCTGAGGGTTCCAAGAAAGTATTTCTTTGATTTTTTGCGAGGAGTGTTCGATGGAGATGGTTCCACGTATTCATATTGGGATAAACGGTGGAGATCGAGCTTTATGTTCTATGTATGTTTTGCTTCAGCGAGCCCTGATTTTATTCAGTGGCTTCAAGAGACGATACATTCTCACTTACAGATTCGAGGTCACGTGACGGGCGCAAAAGGGCATAGTACCGGCCAGTTGAAGTATGGGAAAAGCGATGGGTTAAAAATCCTTAAACGAATGTATGCTGCTCCTGACAAATCAGTGCTTCTTTCCAGAAAATATTTGAAAATTCAGCGAATGTTGAGTATAGTTGGCGAACGTCTCTAGCTGTGTTATTGTGCAGCTCTTGACAAGATTACGCGCAGGTGTTGTAATGGTAGCCAAGCATCCTTGAGGTGGATGTGCCGAAAGGCGTGGAGGTTCGAGTCCTCTCCTGCGCACAGATATGGATAAAATGTCGATTCTTTCTGATTTTTCACGGACGATTCTGCATCCCAAAGATACAAGTTATACCGGCGGGTTGAATTCGCTGCACAAGAAGCTCGACGCGGAACTCGGCGACGCATATCGAGTGCTGGATCATTTCAAGTTCAACACTGAACTCATGGATTTCTACCGTTCGTTAACAGATACATCTGTTAACGTGTTTACCACAGACGTTATTCAGGACCATCCTCATATCAGGCCAGAACTGGAATTAGTATTTGAGAATATCTTTGCGGCCAACGATCTTGGTCTTAGTAAGAAAGACCCAAATGCATATATTTTCGTTGCGCAAAAATTAAATACACGTCCGTCGAGCATTGTATATGTCGACGATCAGCATGCGAATAACGAAGCTGCGCGGGTGGCGGGGATGAACATTGTGCATTTCGATGGGAACACTTCTGCGGTTATTGAGAAGATAAAACACCTTCTTTCGAAATAAGCTCCCGAACGCTTGCTATCATGAGCGTATGCGAAGGTACCTTCCCAAGTCGACGGAGGAGCTCCTGCATTGGTACGAGCGATACATCTCTCCTTTGACGCTTCTTATCGCGTTCACGCTCGACACGCTCGCATTCAAACGGGTCGATGTCCTGTTGAGCAACCTCCTCCTTTTCAGCTATCTTGCGCTCGCGGCGGCTTCTATCGTCCTGTATCACCTTATTCAGTCCGGAAGGTTGCGCGGGAAGTTCTTCCTCAACATCCTTCCTCTCATGCCGCTCGGCATGCAGTTCGGCTTCGGCGGCCTCTTCTCCGGCTTCGTCATCCTCTATAGTCAGAGCGCGGCATACGCGACAAGCTGGATATTCGTCGTCCTTCTCGCTGTCCTTCTCATCGGGAACGAACGGTTCCGCAAGCTCTACACGGGATTCGTCTTCCAAGCGAGTATCCTTTTTGCGACCCTCCTCTCGTTCCTCATCTTCTTCCTTCCGGTCGTGACGGGGAAGATCGGCACGACTGTTTTTCTCGTCAGCGAAGCCATCGCCGTCGGCGTAATGATTCTCTTCGTGCGCGGATTCGGATTCCTCGCGCCGGAAGTCTATCGCCCGACACGCTGGACTCTTCTTAAGAGTACGGCGTCTATCTTCCTCATCTTCAACGTGCTCTATTTCACCAATGCGATTCCTCCGTTGCCGCTCGCGCTGAAGCAGGCCGGCGTGTATCACAAGGTGGTGCGCATCAACGGGGAATACCATCTCCAGGCGGAGCCGCTCAAGTGGTATCAGCGCTATCTGCAATACAACACCGTCTTCCATAAGGCGCCGGGAGAGACGGTGTATGTCTTCACGTCGGTCTTCGCGCCGACCCGCCTGTCGACGACCGTAACGCATGAGTGGCAGCGCTATCATCCCATTCTCGACGAATGGCTCGAAGTAAGTGACGTGAGTTTCCCCATCCAGGGAGGCCGCGACGGGGGCTATCGCGGCTACACGCTCCAGGATGTGACGGTGCCCGGCGATTGGCGGGTGAACGTCCGAACAGAGGACGGCCGCCTTATCGGCCGCGTTTCGTTTCGTATCGAAGATGTGGTGACGCGCGCAACTACGACTGAAGAAATTCGCTGATTCCTCGCGCAAATCGTGGTCATTTGCTATAACTGGACTGTTTGATGGCGACTATGGTGTAACGGTTAACACTGGAGCTTGTGGAGCTCTCGATTCGAGTTCGATTCTCGATAGTCGCCCATGAAAGAGAAGCCCGCGTCCTCAAAGAGTACATCTCGAGCGTTCTCGATGATATCGAAGATGCGCTCAAAGGTCGGAAGGGATATGCGCTGAAAAGCCCGATAAAATTCAAGATCGCGGTCGTGAACACCCGCAGCCATGGTGGCGGCCTCAAGGTGTACGTGGTTGGGGCGGAGGGGAAGTATAAATCCGAGGAAATAAGCCATTTGGAGTTCTCCATCCATCCGCCGCGGTAAGTTATGCACCACCCCTCCTCTTGCCAGGTGGGTGGGGGCTATACTTATGGAAAGGTCGAATAGTGCGCATTCACTATCTTTCTATGCACGGAAAAACATTGCACATGGTGACGTGGATCCTCATCATCGTCGGTGCGGTCAACTGGGGCCTGGTCGGTCTCGGCGGATTCCTCGGCGGTAACTGGAACCTCGTCAATCTCATCCTCGGTTCGTGGCCGGCCGTCGAATGGCTCGTCTACGTACTCGTCGGCGTCTCCGGCGTCTACGAACTCTTCATGCACAAGAAGAACTGCAAATTGTGCGGCGGAAGCGCTCCCGCGATGTAGTTTTCAGTATCCTGCGTCGCTACAGCTCCCGAAAGGGAGCTGTATGCATTTTGAGGGGTAAGAAACGACGGGGTCCATCGTCTCACAGGTATTGACGGGGCGTGATATCATTTAATAATTACTTTTCACGTTCTCTCGTCTTTTTATGGATGAACAAATGAATAGTCCGCGCGCGCTCCGCATCATGCCGCCGGACATCGTCGTGAAAGCGGCAGCTGCCGCGCTCGGCGTCTTGGCCCTCTTCCTTTTAGTGCAGACCGTGAAAGCGCTCAAGGAATATCGATACGTCGGCAGCGGCGTCACGGCAAGCAATACCATCACTGTCTCTGGAAGCGGGGAAGTCTTCGCGGTCCCGGATCGCGCGACATTCACCGTCACGGTCCGCGAGGAAGGCAAAGAAGTCTCTGACGCGCAGGATAAGGCGACGGCGAAGATCAATTCGATCGTCGAGTATCTCAAGGAGGCCGGCGTCGAGGAGAAGGACATCAAGACCCAGAGCTATAACGTGAATCCGAAATACGAATACACGCAGGCAGCGTGCACGAATTTCTCGTGTCCACCATCGAATCAGGTACTGGTCGGATTCGAGGTCTGGCAGACGCTTGAAGTGAAGGTGGAGGATCCGAAGAAGGCGGGGGAACTCCTCACGGGTGTCGGCGGCAAAGGCGCATCCGAAGTGAGTTCGCTCTCATTCACGATCGAAGATGAGGACGCGCTGCGCTCAGAGGCGCGCGAGCAGGCCATCAGCGAAGCAAAGGAGAAGGCCGATGCCTTAGCGAAGCAGCTCGGCGTCTCCGTGGTGCGCGTCGTCGGCTTCTACGAAGACTCGTATGGTTATCCGATGCCGTATGCCGCTCGTGGCGGCCTTGCTATGGACGCGATGGAATCGACCAAGGCAATCCCACCATCGCTTCCGACGGGCGAGAACAAGATCACTTCGAACGTGAACGTCACGTACGAGATCCGGTAAGTGAAATCAAGAGAGAACGCAAGCGCCCCGGCTATCGCCGGGGCGCTTGACTTCAAGCCTGAATGGCGCTATGATTATGTCGTTAGTTATAGCCCCCGCAGGGGGTTTTAATTTAGGAGACGATAGATTTTTTGACCATGGGACTCGGACAATACATCAAAGACACCCGCAGCGAACTGAACCATGTCGCATGGCCGACGCGCGTGCAGACCATCATCTACACTATCCTCGTCATCGCGATCTCTCTCTTGGTCTCGCTCTACCTCGGATTCTTCGACTTCCTCTTCACGAACGGCCTCGGCCGCATCGTCGAATCGTTGCCGCAGCAGCCGACGCAGGAGATTCCGTTCGACCAGAGCATTGATGAGATCTCGACGACTACCGTCGGCACAAGCACCGTACAATAATCATATGAAGCAGACCTATGGCACAGATAGACAGTGGTACGCGGTCCATACCTACTCTGGGTATGAGGATGCCGTCGCGCGCAACTTAAAGCAGCGCATCGAGAGCTTCGGCATGGCTGACAAGATCTTCGATGTCGTCGTCCCGACCGAGAAGAAGATCAAGATCAAGAACGGCAAGAAGACCGAAGTGAAGGAGAAAACTTTCCCGGGCTATGTGCTCGTGGACATGATCGCCACTGACGACGCGTGGAGCGTCGTCCGCAATACGCCGCAAGTGACCGGTTTCGTCGGCACGGCTAATCAGGCAGTTCCGCTCTCTCCGGATGAAGTCGAGAAGATCCTCAAGCGTACGGCAGGGGAGCAGGTCCGCCACTCCATCGACCTCGCCGAAGGAGATGCGGTCTCCATCATCGACGGCCCCTTTAAGGACCTCGAAGGGAAGGTGGGCGAGATTGACGAAGAGCGCGGAAAGGTTAAAGTACTGGTTCCTATGTTCGGCCGCGAGACTCCCGTGGAGCTCGAAGCCGACCAGGTACAACGCATCTAACCCATATGGCAAAAGAAATCACCAAAATCATCAAATTGCAGATCCAAGCCGGTGCCGCGACGCCGGCGCCCCCGGTCGGCACCGCGCTCGGTCCTGCGGGCGTGAATATCGGCGAATTCGTCAACCAGTTCAACACGCAGACGCGTCCGATGATGGGCTCCATCGTCCCGGTGGTCATGACCGTCTACAAGGATCGCACCTTCACCTTCATCGTGAAGAAGCCGCCGGCATCCCGCCTCATCCTCAAGAAACTCGGCATCGAGAAGGGGTCAGAGAAGGCGCAGAACAAGGTCGCCAAGCTCACCAAGCAGCAGGTGAAGGAGGTCGCGGAGGAGAAAATGGAAGACCTCAACGCGTATGACGTCGAACAGGCCAAGAAGATCATCGCCGGGACCGCTCGCTCGATGGGGATCGACACGGAGTAGGGAGTGTCAATCGACCTTTTGGGATATTTTGGAGCTTTTGCGAACAAAATATCCAAAAGGCGTACTGCTCCTGTAAGGAGTCGACACGGAATAATCTTGGCTCAACAGAGCCATGTGGTGGAGGGCTCATTTCTCAATTCCTATACACAGCGCGTCAATAGCGCGCTTCATGAAGCTGTGATAATGCTAGTTGAGAAGCGTTCCGGAGGTCGGAACGCAGATAAACCTCTAGGAGGAAATCATGAGGTTATTCACGATAGCTGCGGCGTGTGCCGCAGTATTTGCTTGCGCATCGGTCGTTGCCGCTGAGGAAGCGGCCGCTCCCGCAGCTGCCCCGGCGGAAGCCGCGGCTCCTGCACCAGCACCGCAAGCTGAAGTGCCTGCCCCTGCGCCGGCTGCAGAGCCTGCCAAGGAAGAAGCGGCCCCTGCTGCACCAGCGGCCGAGGCTCCGGCACCTGCCGAGCCGGCAGCGGCTGCTCCGGCGGAAGAGAAGAAGGAGTAACGCGTCAAGCGAGGGCCCCGATCGAAAGATTGGGGCCTGCTTCTTTTCAATAGCGCATATGAAGGATGCTCTGTACAATCTGCAGATGCGGCAGATACGGGATGCACTTGCGACCGCCCTCCAAAAGGAGGGTATTTCTGCGGAATCTATTCCGCTCGAGCACACCGCTGATTTCGCGCACGGCGATTACGCTTCGGGCGTGGCGATGGTGTATGCGAAGCAGGCGGGCACGAGTCACGCATATTCGCCTGATGGCGAATTGCGCGACCCCGCCTCGCCACAGGCTCCGGCCTTGCGACGGGGCCCCGCCCCCGTCTCACCGCGTGCCCTTGCTGAGAAACTCGTGGTCTCAATAGGTGAAATCGAGGGAGTCTCAAAGATCGAGATCGCGGGGCCAGGGTTCATCAATTTCACGCTCTCGTCCGCGTTTCTGTTCGAGATGCTCGATATCGGCCGCAAACATGGTGAGAAATGGGGAAGCGGTGTTGAGCTTAAAGGGAAGAAGGTGATGGTGGAATACACCGACCCGAATCCTTTCAAGGCATTCCATGTCGGGCACTTGATGAACAACACCATCGGGGAATC
>Ga0155144_118_pt2 | contig 69015 bp, 85 predicted proteins | sample RifCSPhighO2_01_FD_106112 | JGI IMG/M metagenome (GOLD analysis project Ga0155144, IMG submission 106112) | Parcubacteria group bacterium RIFCSPHIGHO2_01_FULL_56_18 | reverse complement strand
GGTCCGAGCAACACGAAGGTCTTCGCCCGCACGATCCCGGCGAAGATGCGCGCCAAGGCGCTCTTCATGGCGCTCTCGAAGAAGATGAAAGACGGCCAGATCATCTTCGTCGATTCCTTCGGCATGGAGAAGCCCTCGACCGCATCCGCCAAGAAGATGTTCGTCGCCTTGTCCAAGTCGGGCTTCGAGAAGCTCGGTGCAACCAAGAAGAATGTCGCCCTCGTCGCGTTTTCCGATGCGAAGGAAGCGACGACGAAGAGCTTCCGCAACATCGGCAACGTCTCTTCGAGCGCGGTCCGTGACTTGAATCCAGTCACCATCCTTAAGCATTCCTACGTCGTCATTGAGAATCCGGAAGCAGCGCTCGCGATACTCGCCACCCGCGCTCCGCAGAAAACGAAATAATATGGCACTTTTCTCACGCAAAACCAAAGAGGTAACGAAGAAGGCAGACGCGCCGAAGGCAGCGAAAGCCGCTTCCGCGACGCCTTCGATGAAGACCGACCACGCGTTCGTGCTGCTCAATCCGCGCATCACCGAGAAGGCGACGTTCGCCGCTTCGAACGGCGTCTACGTCTTCGATGTCGCTCCTGGCGCGAACAAGAAGCAGATCCTCTTCGCCGTGAACGCGCTCTACAACGTGAAGCCGCGCGCGGTCCGCATCGTGAACATCCGTTCGAAGATTGTCCGCAATGCGCGCACCGGAAAGGCTGGCATGAAATCCGGCGGCAAGAAAGCCTACGTCTATCTCGCGAAGGGAGAAACCATAACCATTTCCTAGTATGTCTATCAAATCCTATCGTCCGGTCACCAAGAGCTCGCGCGCGATGACACGCGTCAATTACCGCGAAGTCCTCTCGGGTCATAAGCCGCACAAAGCGCTCAAAGGCGGCGGCAAGCGCGGCTTCGGCCGCAACAACGCGGGCCGCATCACCATGCGCCATCGCGGTGGCGGTCACAAGCAGCTCTGGCGCGATGTCGATTTCGATTTCGCCAAGAAGAACATCCCGGCGAAGATCACGTCCATCGAGTACGACCCGAACCGCTCGGCGTTCATCGGCCTCGCGGTCTATGCCGACGGCGCGAAGCGCTACGTTATCGTCCCGAAGAACTCGAAAGTAGGGGACACGTTCCTCGTCTCCGAGACGGCTCCCGTCACCCGCGGCAACCGCCTTCCCCTCAAGAATCTCCCGGTCGGTACCTTCGTCTACAACGTCGAAGTGAAGCCGGGCGGTGGTGGGAAGATCGCCCGTTCGGCCGGCAACTACGCGGAAGTCATCGCGCAGGACGGTGGCTACACGCATCTCAAGATGCCGTCCACCGAAGTGCGCCGCATCCTCGGCACGGCGTGGGCGAGCGTCGGCGAAGCTTCCAACGACGAACACCACCTCGTGAACATCGGAAAGGCCGGCCGCAGCCGCTGGATGGGCATCCGACCACGCGTGCGTGGTACTGCCATGAACCCGGTGGATCACCCGCACGGTGGAGGCGAGGGTAAGCAAGGCCGAGGGCTGCGCCGCGCGAAGACCCTGTGGGGCCGTCCGTCGGGCAAGGGCCAGAAGACAAGGCGACCAAAGAAATACTCAAACGTGTTTATCGTTTCTCGTCGTCGAGTTGGAAAACGAAAGTAATCTGACCACGAACGAGCCGAAGTCCGTGCTACAAATTTGGCTTTCTCTTGTTGAGACGCGCCAAGGTTAAAATAAGTTGCGAAAGCAATTCTATTTGCAATGCTTATGGAATTGAAGTTTCTCTCAACAAAGCCAAATTTCGTAGCTGGACGCGCCTAAAGGTAACCGCCTCTTTTGGGGCTGTTATGTACGATGTCTTTAATACCATCAAGTATTTTCCCCACATCTCTAAAAATTTCGTTTTCCTCGTTCGATTTTTTCGCTTCTATGCCGTCAATCATTTCAATCAATGATTGTGCATAAGACGGTCCCTTATATTCCCGATTACCCATTGCGGTATATTTCTCCGACCACGCACGAACCTTGGCTACGAGATTGGTCAGGACTTTTTCGGGTTCTTGCCCTGGAGAATCCAGTTGTTTTCCGATATCTTTGAGCTCCTTCACGTCGGGGGTATAGTCAGGTATTCGTTCCATGCGACTGCTGCGGGGCATATTCTCAAAATCGGGCATATAGGTGCATATTTCAGCTTTAATGCTAATGAGGACATGCTAACACGCTCTTTAGCGTTTTCTTTGACAATCCAAGCCATTTTGTATATATTGCTCGCACCCGCTGAGGCGGGATTTTAATTGGATTACCCTAGAACCTAGTCCCTACCACCTAGAACCTATTCCTATGACACGCTCACTCAAGAAAGGTCCCTATGTGGACGCAAAGCTCGCCAAGAAAGTCGCGGCTCGTAAACCGGGCGCTGGCAGCATAAAGACGTGGGCGCGTTCCTCGCAGATTTCTCCTGAATTCGTGGGCTTCACCTTCGCCGTCCACACCGGCAAGAACTTCGACGAGGTCTTCGTGACCGAGGACATGGTCGGGCACCGCTTGGGAGAGTTCGCTCCGACGACTCGTTTCGGCCGTCATGGAGGCAAGATGCAGAAGGAGATCGAGATGAAGGCGAAGGAAGGCGAGATCGCCGCCGCACAGGCCGCGAAAGGCGCCGCCGACGCCAAGAAGCCGAAATAAATAAATGCATATGAAAGCTTCTCTCTACAATTTCAAACAGTCACCGCGCAAGGTTCGCCTTGTGGCTGACATGATCCGCGGGAAGCGCGTCATGGTTGCACGCGACATGCTCGCGTTCATGCCGAAGAAGTCGTCTCCGGAGATTGAGAAGCTCCTCGCATCCGCCATCGCGAATGCCCGCCAGGCTGGTATGAATCCGGAAGATCTCGTCGTGAAGACGATCAGCGTCGACAAGGGCGCAGTCCTCAAGCGCTTCAAGCCGATGGCCCGTGGCCGTGCTGCATCAGTGCGCCGCACGATGTCTATCGTGAAGATCGAACTCGGTACCGTAGCTGCATTCGTGAAGAAGGCCCCGAAGACCGAAGCGAACGCGGAAGCCGAGAAAAAGCCGGCCGCCAAGAAGCCTCGCGCCAAGAAGGCAGCCAAATAATTTTATGACACACACCGTACATCCATACGCACATCGCCTCGGCGTCATCCGCGACTGGAAGTCGCGCTGGTTCGCCGGCACGCCGAAGCAGTATCGCGAGAATGTGATGATCGATACGACCATCCGCAGTTTCTTGAAGAAGCGCCTGCGCGGCATGTATGTCACGTCGGTGGAGATCGAGCGCACGAGGCAGGCCATCCGCATCCTCATCAAGACCTCGCGTCCGGGTATGGTCATCGGCCGCGGCGGCGATGGTTCTGCCAAGCTCACGAAAGAGATCACGAAGGTCGCGCAAAGCGTGAAGGGCGCGCCGAAGCTTCCGGTCAAACTTGATATCGAGGAAGTCCGCTCTCCTGAATCGCAAGCTCCCGTCGTCGCGTACATGATCGCGGAAGGCTTGGAGAAGCGTCAGACGTTCCGCCGCGTTCTCAAGCAGACCGTGGAGAAGGTGATGGCGAACCGCGACGTGCAGGGAGTCCGCATCGCGCTTTCCGGCCGCCTCGGCGGTGCGGAAATGTCCCGCCAGGAGGAGATCAAGCGCGGTCGCGTGCCGCTCCAGACCATCCGCGCCGACATCGACTTCTGCCGCGAAGTGGCCTATCTCCCGTACGGCGTCATCGGCATCAAGGTGTGGATCTACCGTGGAGACATCTTCAACGATAAGAAGGTGGCCGCTCGCGCATAAAAATCTGTATGTTGTCTCCTAAGAAATCAAAGCATCGCAAGTGGCAGACCGGCCGCCGTCGTGGCGACCGACTCAACAAGCCCGAGACCCGCGGCGTCACCGTTGCCTTCGGCTCCTTCGGCATCAAGGCCACCACACAGGCGCGCATCACCTCGAATCAGCTCGAAGCGGCACGCCGCGCGCTTCATCGCGCTGCCGGCAAGACCGCCAAGGTCTGGACCCGCGTGTTCCCCGACCGACCATTCACGCAGAAGGCCGCAGAAGTCGGCATGGGTTCGGGGAAGGGTGATGTCCAGGGATACGTCTTCGACGTCCGTCCGGGCCGCGTCATCTTCGAAGTCGACGGCGCTCCTGAGGCTATGGCCCGCGAAGCACTTCGCAAGGCAGGCACCAAGCTCCCAGTGAAGACCCGCGTCATCGCACGCCAATAATATGACTGACTTCAAGAAATACTCCGTCGAAGATTTGCATAAGGCAATCAACGAGAAGCGCGAGGCGCTTCGCAGTTTCCGCTTCGGCGGCGCCGGCTCGCGCACCCGCAACGTCCGCGAGGGCCGCACCCTGAAACGCGACATCGCCCGCATGCTGACTGAGCTCACCGCGCGTACCGTTGCGGAATCCAAGAAAAACGGCTAAGATACGCGCTCTTAAAAGATATGGAAACCAAGACCACTTCAGCAAAAATCCTTCACGGCGTCGTCGTGAAGTCGGCCATGAAAGACACCGCGACGGTGGCAGTCGAGCGCTACGAGAAGCACCCGAAGTACCAGAAGTTCATGCGCAAGACCAAGAAGTTCCTCGTCCACGATGAAGGCAACACGGTCGCCGTCGGCACCAAAGTCGCGATCCGTGAGATTCGCCCCATGTCGAAGCGCAAGCATTTCGAGATCGTCCCTGGCCAGGCAGGCAAATAACATATGATCCAGGACCGCACACTCGTGAAGATCGCAGACAACTCCGGTGGAACCATCGGACGCATCTTCAAGGTGCTCGGCGGCTCGAAGAAGCGCTACGCGCAGGTGGGCGACCAGGTCATCATCTCCATCCAGACAGCCCAGCCGCGCAAGGCCGTGAAGAAGAAGGAAGTCCACAAGGCCGTCGTCGTCCGCCAGGTGAAGCCCTTGCGCCGCAAGGACGGCAGCTACATCCGCTTCGATGACAACGCGGTCGTCCTCATCACCGGCTCCGGCAAGGAACCGAAGGAACCGAAGGCAACCCGCGTATTCGGCCCTATCCCGCGCGAAGTCATGGAAGCCGGCTATCAGCGCATCGGCACGCTCGCTCCTGAGATCGTCTAAAACTCCGCTCGCGGCACCGCGCCGCATGCTTCTCCGGGGTCGTGTAATTTTCTGCTGAAAATTCACTCCTTCTCGGCCCGCCAGCCTGCGAAAGACCCCGTCAAAGCATGCGGCGCGGTGCCGTCTCGCTTCCAGTGGGCGAATAAAATATAAAGATAAGCCGCCGCGATGGTATCGCGGCGGCTTTGTGTGTACACGCTTCCACTCCTTTACGAGCTCAACCGAACGTTGAGTGCCGCGCGGATGTTCTCGATAGTTCGCGCGTCACGCTCCTGTTCCTTTTGAAACTCGTCAAAAGGAAAAACGAACACTTGCAGGGAGAAGAGCGGGCGAAATAGCAGAAGCCATACGCCATATTGCTGCTTGTCGTATTGGATCTGCTCAAGCAGTTCATGGGTAGTGCGCACTTCTGCATAAGCCCGTTCGACTCCTTGTAGAGCTGACTGCACCTGAGCTCGCCCCTCCTTGGTCTTAAAGACCTCATTCGGGAAGGTGAGCATATAGAGCGCGTCGGACGCCATTTTGCCAATGATTTCGCGGCTCTTCTTTCTGGACTCCCTAAGTCTGGAAATCAGCATGTTCCTACCTCATGGCCCGTGTTTAAGAACGATGGGCTCACGTGAGCATACCCCGATGTGACCCTTGTTTTTTAGCTAAAAGGAAGGTATAGTGCCGCGGTCATTCAGTGTTTCCAAACGCTCGTGCCTGCCTCGCAAGTACGATTCTGAGTGCCGACATTCATTCAATTTCAAACCTATGAAGATTAAAAAGGGAGACAAAGTGGTGGTCATCGCCGGCAAGAGCAAGGGCCAGACAGGCACCGTCGTGCGCATCATCTCGAAGAAGGATTCGGTCGTCATCGACGGCGTCAACATGGTGAAGAAGCACCGCAAGGCGAACCGCCAGAGCGCGAAGGGTCAGATCATCGACAAGGTGATGCCTATCCATGTCTCCAACGTCGCTCTTGCTGATCCGAAAGACGGCAAGCCGACCCGCATCAAGATCGTGCGCGGTAAGGATGGTGCGCGCCAGCGCGTCGCCGTGAAGAGCGGTTCCAACATTTAAATCTATGGCAACTCAGACTACTGCAGAGAAATTGAAGGGCACGTTCGCCGCGATGAAGGGGGATTTCTCCTACACCAGCGCGATGCAGGCTCCGCGCATCCAGAAGATCGTCGTTTCGACGGGCGTCGGCTCCGTGCACGATAAGAAGCGCCGCGAGATGATTTTGGATCGCCTCACGAAGATCACCGGTCAGGCACCGGCTCCGCGCTCGACGACGAAGTCCATCGCGACCTTCAAGACCCGCCGGGGAGATCTTGCCGGCTACATGGTGACGCTGCGCGGTGCGCGTATGAATAGCTTCCTCGATAAGCTCATCAACATCGTCTTCCCGCGCGTACGCGACTTCCGCGGCCTCAACGCGACGGCCATCGATGAGATGGGGAACATCACCATCGGCCTCAAGGAGCACACCGTCTTCCCGGAGACCGCCGACGAAGAAGCGAAGGACCTCTTCGGCCTCGCCGTCACCATCACGACCAGCGCAAAAAATAAAAAGGAAGCAGAAGCATTCCTACGCCACATCGGCCTCCCGCTTAAGGCGTAACGAAAAGACAAAGACAACCGGCCAGCACCGTGGGTGCTGGCCGGTTCGTTTTCATGCCGTATTTCCGACATAGGCGAAACTCATCTCGCCGCTGATGACCGTGCGCTTGTTCTTGAAGGTGAACAGGACGAAGTCGGTCAATCGTCGGATTTCCCTGAAGTCGGTGAGTTCGAGCGTCATTTCGAACGACTCGCCCTTCTCGACCCGCTGGTGGAAGGTCATCGCGATGTTGCGGTAGTAGAGTTCGAATTCGACCGTAGCTCGCATGAAATCCTCGGGAGCGATCTCAAGCGGAATGATCTTATTCTCTATCACGTAGTGAGCGAGTAGGTATGAGGACTGCGAAAGGATCCTCACGTAGTTTTCCGCCGTCACGTACGGAATGGGGCGCATCGTATAGTTCTGGTCTTTCGGCACGCCGCATGTCACCGTTATCTCCGGCTTGGTCGAGTGGAAACGGGGGTTATGCACGAAGGTTCCTTCGGGCGGATAGATCTGCGCTAGCAGGTTCATGCTTATCACTCCAGCTGTTCAATCTTCCGGGACAATGTCATGGAAGGGTATTCGAGTCAATTCTTTTGCCACCTTTCCCTCTTCCACTTCGCATACCAAAAAGATGAGGCCGCCCATTGGGCGACCTCATGACATGATGGCGCGGACGTTACTTTTGCGGTTCTCGCCCACGTTGTTCGTAATCCCGCCAACGTTGCTCGTACGTTTTCCAGTATTCTGCCATGAGCTTCTCTCGCTGTACGGGATCAGCGAGGGTTTCTATCATTCGCCGGTAGTCTTCTTCCGTCAATTTTTCCACCGCCTCTTTCAAGCGGTCTTTCTGCTGTGTCATGGTGAACCTCGCTTTCTGGCCGCAGTTCTAACTGGAAGTATATCAGGGAGAAGTAATTTTATTTCCATCCCTCCGCCTTCCTATTCGCTCAGTTATTCGCCTACATCATCCGTCGCGGGGCGCTTAATTTGACTTCGCCCCTCGCCGCCGCTTCGAGAGAGAAGCAAAAAAAGAGGCTACCTCTTAAGCAGCCTCTGATGGTCGCAGTACTGATCTACATATATTTACTCGTCGATTCTCCAGACGCACCTCGTTATGTTCGGACCTTTTTTGAACATTTCTACCAGACGTACGCGAGAAGCGACCCATTCGACACCGGGCGGGAAACAGATATTCTTTCCGTCGGAGATGTGAGGCTTATAGTTCTCGCGAGAATATCGCCCAAGTATGCGAGCGAGTCCGTTTTTCTCCAGTGCATTACAAAGATTTTCATGCAATGCGCGGAGTTCGCCGGTGTCTTCGAGTTCGTAAACAAGCCTTTCTCCATTCTTACCGAATAACGCTCTTTGTACTGCGGTGAGCGACATCGGCTCCTTGATCTCGACCAGCACGTTCTCGATATGAGGAATAAGCCAGTCGGCCGTGAAGCGCGATTCGAAGGTCGGTACCAAGGTGCAGTGCAGTCCGCGATATCTGCCTTCAAGAGACAGATCCATATGGAACTTGGGCATGTTCGTACCTTTCTCTGCTCGTTTCAACTTCGATAATCATAATAGGGCCGGAGGCCGCTAACAAGTTATTTTATTGACTTCCGCCCCCTCTTCGCGTATATTTCCTGGGCCTCGTAGGGGGCCTGAGTTTGAGCAAGTCCGAGGGGGCGACCCCCGGAAACTGCCAGAATCTAGGCCACGAATCGGGATTCTCTAACCCTCGCCGTAAGGCCGGGTGCAGGACCTGAACCACTCCTTCGGCGCGACCCATTTATCTATGGCAAAGAAATCGATGATCGCGAAAGCCAACCGCACGCCGAAGTTCTCTTCGCGTACGGTTCGTCGTTGCTTCAAGTGCGGCCGCCCGCGCGGCTTCATGCGTGATTTCAATCTCTGCCGCATCTGCTTCCGCGAGGAAGCGCTCGAGGGCAACATCCCGGGCATCAAGAAGTCGTCCTGGTAATTTCCTATGATAACTGACCCTGTCGGAGATCTCATCAACCGCCTCCAGAACGCCGGAGCCGTGAAGAAGGCCACCGTCTCGGTGCCGTTTTCCATGTTCAAGCTCGCCATCGCCGAGAAGCTGAAGCAGGTCGGCCTTGTCTCGCACATCGAGAAGAAAGGGAAGAAGGTGAAGAAGACCCTCGACATCACCCTCAAGTACACCGAGACCGGATCCCCGGTCATCCAAGGCGCGAAGCGCGTCTCTAAGCCAGGCCGCCGCCTCTACCGCTCCGTGAGCGAGATCATCCCGGTCCGCTACGGCCACGGCCACCTCATCCTCTCGACTCCGAAGGGCATCAAGACCGGCCTCGAATGCAAGAAAGAGAAAGTCGGCGGCGAAGCCCTCTTCGAGATCTGGTAACCATATGTCACGCATCGGCAAACTCGCTATCAACATCCCCGCAGGCACCGAAGTCTCGGTCACGACGGACGCAATCGTCGTCAAGGGGAAGCTGGGTACGCTCTCTCGCGCGACGCATCCGGCAGTCAAAGTGGCTGTCGCTGACGGCAACGCATCAGTGGAACCCGCGAACAACACGCGTCTCGCGAAAGCACTCTGGGGCACCTACGCCGCGCACGTGCGCAACATGATCAACGGCGTCAACACGCCGTTCGTGAAGAAGCTCCAGGTGGAGGGCATCGGCTACAAGGCTGAATTGCAGGGCAAGAACCTCAAGCTCACCGTCGGTTTCTCGCACCCGGTCCTCATCGCCATCCCGGAAGGCATCACGGCGCTCGTCGAGAAGAACATCATCACCGTTTCCGGCGCGGACAAGGACGCCGTCGGCCAGTTCACTGCATCGGTGCGCGAGGTCAAGAAGCCGGAGCCGTACAAAGGAAAAGGAATCCGGTACGAAGGCGAAGTCGTCCGCCAGAAGCAGGGTAAGAAAGCAGCTGCGGCCGCATAACGTATATGAAAACCACTCTTTCAAAATCACAGCAGCGCGAACGACGCCATCGACGCGTCCGTTCTACCGTCATCGGATCGGCGGAGCGCCCGCGCCTTTCCATCTACAAGTCGAACACGCGCGTCATCGCGCAGATCATCGACGACAATGCCGGCAAGACGCTCGCCGCAGTCTCCTCGTCCGACGCGAAGGGGAAGACCCCGCGCGAGAAGGCGGAAGCTGCAGCAGCAGCGCTCGCGAAGCTCGCCGGCGAGAAGGGTGTGAAGAAAGTCGTCTTCGATCGCGGCGGATTCCAATACCTCGGCACTATCAAGGCGTTTGCAGATGCAGCGCGTAAAGCGGGACTCGATTTCTAATCTTATGGCTGACGAAACCACACCAGTAGCAGAATCACAGGCGACCGCAGCCACGGAGGCGAGCGTCATCCAGGAGCGCCCGCAGCCCGACCGGCCAGGGCGCGGACGCGCAGGGGATCGCCGCGGAGGCGGTGGCCGTGGCCCTCGTGGCCCGCGCCGCGATTCCAACGCGCCTCGCTCGGAGTTCGCCCAGAAGATGCTCGGCATCCGCCGCGTCGCCCGTGTCATGGCCGGCGGCCGCCGCTTCAATTTCTCGGTCTGTATGGTCATCGGCGACAAGAAGGGGCGTGTCGGCGTCGGCCTCGGCAAGGCGATGGACACACAGCTCGCGATCGACAAGGCTACCCGCCACGCGAAGAAGAACATGATCACGCTCGACCTCACCAAGACGAATTCCATCAAGCATGACATCAGTGCGAAGTACGCTGCCTCGGTCGTCGAGATCCGCCCCAGCCCAGGCCGCGGTCTTGTCGCGGGTTCTGCAGTTCGCGCTGTCCTCGAGCTCGCCGGCGTCACCGACGTCACCGCGAAGATCCTTTCGCGCTCGCACAATTCCATCAACAACGCCCGCGCTGCGATCAGCGCGCTGAAAGCGGTAGAGAAGAAACACTAATATGCAAAAAGAATCTGGACTTCACACACTCAAGCGAATGACAGAGCGCGCATACCGCCGCGTCGGCCGCGGGCAGTCTTCGACGCGCGGCAAGACCTCGGGCCGCGGCGGCAAGGGCCAGACCGCGCGCGCGGGTAACAAGCGCCGCCCGGAGCTCCGCGACATCATCAAGAAGATCCCGAAGCGCCGCGGCTACGGCAAGAACCGCGGGCGCACCGTCTGGAACGCGAAGCCGCGACCGGAAACCGTCTCGCTCTCCGTCCTCTCGAAGTTCGAAGGTGCGGAAGTCACTCCCCAGAAGCTCGTCGAGCAGGGCATCCTCACCTCCCGCAAGGGCCGCTCTCCGATGGTGAAGTTCGTCGGCTCGGAAGTCTCGAAGAAGTTCAAGTTCTCCGGCGTAACGTTCTCATCCGGCGCGAAGGCGGCCATCGAGAGAGCGGGAGGCAGTATTTCGCAATAGTCACATTTGCTATGTTCGAAGCATTCATGCGCAAGATCAGGATCGTCGTGGAAGACACGACGCTCCGCAACCGCGTCCTCTTCGCATTGGGCGCGCTCATCGTATTCCGCCTTCTCGCGGCCATCCCGATCCCGTCGGTGGATCCCGTCGCCTTGCAGAACTTCCTCTCGAACAACCAATTCTTCGGCCTCCTCAATATCTTCAGCGGCGGCGGCTTCTCCAATCTTTCTATCGTCATGCTCGGCGTGGGTCCGTACATCACGGCTTCCATCGTCATGCAGCTCCTCACGGTCCTCGTGCCGAAGCTGAAGGAGATCTATCAGGAAGAAGGGGATGCCGGCCGCGCGCGCTTCATGCAGTACTCGCGCTACCTCACGGTGCCGCTCGCGTTCATACAGGGTTTCGCGTTCCTCCTCATCCTCCAGCAGCAGGGCATCGTGGCTCCCATGACCGTCGAGATGGCCATCGTGAACACGCTCATCATCGCGGCCGGTTCCATCTTCCTCATGTGGATCGGCGAGCTCATCACCGAATTCGGCGTCGGCAACGGCGTTTCCCTCATCATCTTCGCGGGTATCGTCTCGCGCATCCCGACGGACCTCTCGCAGTTCATCTTCAACTTCGATGTCACGCAGCTGCCGGCCGTCATCGGCTTCGCCGCCGCCGGCGTCGCCATCGTCGCCGCGGTCGTGTTCATCTCGGAAGCGGAACGCCCGATCCCGGTGACCTACGCGCGCCGCGTCCGCGGCTCGAAGGTCTTGGGCGGCGTCTCGACGTACTTGCCGCTTCGCGTGAATCAGGCGGGCGTCATGCCGATCATCTTCGCGCTTTCGTTCCTCTTGTTCCCGCAGATGATCGCGACGTTCCTTTCCGCCTCGTCGGTCTCCTGGCTCTCCTCGGGCGCCTCGACCGTCCTCGCCGGCCTCAATAATCAGGCGATCTACGGCACGATGTACTTCTTCCTGGTATTCATCTTCACGTACTTCTACACGGCCATCACCTTCGAGCCGCATCAGATCGCGAAGAACCTCCAGAAGAACGGCGCGTTCATCCCGGGCGTGCGCCCTGGCCTCACCACGGCCGAATACCTCGGCAACATCATCACGCGCATCACGCTCGTGGGAGCCCTCTTCCTCGGTCTCATCGCGGTCCTTCCGATCATCCTCCAGGGTGCGACGGGCATCACCGCCATCACCATCGGCGGCACCGCACTCCTCATCGCCGTTTCAGTCATCCTCGATGTCGTGAAGAAGATAGATGCGCAGACTTCGATTCGGGAGTATTGACATATTTCATAGAATAGTTTATAATTACATTAGTTAACTTGGGCGAAAAGAAAGGTAGGTGCCAAATGACGACCATTATCTGTTTCGTCAACTCGCAGTTGGGGCAATACTTCTTCTCAACATCGCACATTCAGCGATACGAGTCCAACGTCCCTCTCAACAAGGACTGGATCCCCATCAGCACGAGGGTCCCGCACGAAGTTGTGCCAAGGCCATCGGTGCCCTCAGGCATCGTTGAGTCGAAAGCTGACTACATCGCCGTATACCACAACGATGCGAAGGAAGTTCCCAACCCCGATCCCAAGTTTCAGCCTGCATAATGTGCAGGAACGGCCTCGACGCGTTTGCGCCGAGGCCGTCGACTTATGCTAGGATACCGCGCATGAGGCAGGTCGTCGTCATTGCCGGTCCCGCAGGAAGTGGGAAAAATTCCATCATAGAAGCTCTTCTGGAGAAATATCCGAAAGCGGCGTTTGGCATGACTGCGACCACGCGGGCCCCACGTCCCGGCGAAGAGAACGGAGTGCACTACCATTTCTTCACGAACGAGCAATTTCTTGGTGAAGCGCAGAAGGGAAACATTCCTGAGTATTATCACCGTACTCAAACGGATACGTATTACGGTCTTTATAAACCAGGCCTTGATCAGCAGATTGTTGAAGGAAAGATTGTCTTTTTTCAGATACAGATTGTGGGGGCGAAATACTTAAAAAAACACTATGACGCAACGACGTTTTTCATCATGCCGCCCTCTCTTGATGCGTTTGAGAAACGCATCCGCGCTCGAGCGCCGATGAGCGACGCTGAGTGGGAAGAGCGCAAGAAATTCACTGAGCATGAGGTGCGCGACGAAGCGCCGTGGTACGACTACCGCATTACCAACGAAGACGGTAAGCTCGACGCGGCGATCGACGAAGTGATAGAAATCCTGCGCAAAGAAGGGTATACTCTCGAATCATGAGTGACGCATCCAGCGCCGCAGTATCCAGGCCGTTATCGGTCCTTTTTTTCGGTGCCCAAGGCGCCGGAAAGGGGACGCAGGTGAAACTCCTCATGGAGAATCTCAAGCGGCGCGAGCCAGATCGCGGCATCATCTGGATAGATATGGGCGCCGAGCTGCGTGCGCTGCGCGATGCGGGCTCGTATGCCGGGAAGCTCACGGGTACGACCATCGACGTGGGGCATCGCATGCCTGATTTCATGCCGACGTATCTCCAGACCAAAAAGCTCGTCGAGAACCTCACCGGCGAGGAACACATCATCGCGGACGGTCTTGCGCGCGGTGCCGACCAGACGCGCGCATTTGATGATGCGATGATTTATTTTGGCCGGCACGATTTCCAGATCGTTTCCATCGAACTCTCTGAAGCGTCCTCGATCAAGCGCCTTCTTGCGCGCGGCCGTAACGATGATACCGAGGAGGCGATCCGCAACCGGCTTTCCTGGTACAAGAGCGACGTCTTGCCGCAGTTGGAGCTCTTGCGCGAGCGTGGCCGGAAAATCCACGTCATCGACGGCGAGCCTGATGTCGATACCATCCATAAGGATATCCTTACCAAACTCGGCCTCGCATGATCGCAACGACAAAAAAGGAGATAGAGATACTGCGCGAGGGCGGGCGACGCCTCGCCTCGCATCTGCAGGAGCTCTCCAAACTGGTGAAGCCGGGGGTGACGGCGCACGAGCTCGAAGTGAAGGCTCGCGAGATGGTGGAGCGGGACGGCGACACGCCGGCATTCCTCCACTATCGCGATACGCACGCCGGAGACCCGTATCCATCGGCGCTCTGCGTCTCCATCAACGACGTCATCGTGCATTCCCCGGCGAGTGAGAACGGCGGCGTCATCCAGGAAGGGGATGTCGTGTCATTGGATTTCGGCATCAAGCACAAGGGCTATTTTACTGATCACGCGGTGACGCTTATCGCAGGGAAGAAACACGATCCGAAGGACACCGAACTGGTGAAGGCGACGTACGAAGCGACGGAAGCCGGCATCGCAGCGGCAGTCCTCGGAAATACGACGGGGGACATCGGCGAGGCGGTCGAGAAAGTCGCAAAGAAGTACAAACTCGGCTTCCCGCGCAATCTCTCTGGTCACGGCGTCGGCAAAAAGGTTCACGAAGAGCCGCATGTGCCGAATTTCCGCGATCCGCGCTTTGACGAGCCGCTCGAAGAAGGCCTTGTCATCGCCATCGAACCCATGTTCACCCGCGGCTCGGGGCAGCTGTATATCGACGAAGACGGCCATTCCTACCGCACCAAAGATGGTTCACGTACGGCGCACGTCGAGCACACAATCATCGTCACCAAGAACGGTCCGGAGATCATGACGAAAGTCTAAATTTGCAACGCGTTCCCAAAAAGGTACTCTTTTGCAGGAGGTACACAAATGGCCGATACAAACGTGCGTACTTGCGGTCCATGCACCGCATGTTGCAAGACATTACCTGTCCAAGAGCTGAAGAAACCGGCAGGCGTATGGTGTCCTTCGTGCAATATCGGACAGGGCTGTCGCATTTACGCGGAACGTCCCAAAGGGTGCCGGGAATTCGCATGCCAGTGGCTCAAGGGTTCGTGGGAGAACGGCGATCGACCTGACAAAGTGAAGGTCGTCACCGATTTCGTAACGCATCCCGCTTTTGGAGATACGATCGTGCTTTACGAGGTGTCCTCGGGAGGTCTTGATCGCAGATTCGCAACACAGGCACGCGATGCGGCGCTCGCAAGACCGTTCGCAGTCCTGATGGTTCCGGTGCATGGAGATGCGACACTTTTCGTAGGCCATACACATAAGATTCCGGACGAGGTCGTACTCGAAGACGGAAGGAACGTTCGCGTCGAACGCAGATGATGAAAGGGCGGAGCAATCCGCCCTTTTACGATGATATAATTTCGTGATGCCGCCGCGCACTGGGGAGCGCCTGAAAGCGCCGTCGTTCACGTTCAAGGACCCTGAAGAGGAGCTCGCGTTCCTGCGTGCCCGCGTGGCCGAAAAGGAACAGGAACTCGAGACGAGCAATAGCTTCGAGCGGGACCGTATCGCGAAGCGCGAAGTGCAGGAATACGCCGCGACGCCGGCCGCCGCGGTACTTCATGAGGCCAACGTGTTATCCGAACATGAGACGGTGCGCCACGTCCTCAATCTCGAGCCGGAAGAGCACGATACGCAGATGGACGGCTTGTTGAAACTCGTCGCGGAGCGGGGCATCCGCAACGCGCTCTCCGTGGCCGCACGCCTCAAGAATCCGCATCTCGAAGACGACCTCCACCGCATGCTCGTGCGCTACATCGCCGAAGGCCTGCCGCAGAAGGGCATCGCCCCGCCCGAGAGAGTGGTCCGCGCCTTGCATCTCGTCCTCTTCGAAGTCCATCCGCAATCCCATGGCGAGACCGACGACAAAGGGCAGCAGAAGCTCGAGCAGATACTCGCCTCATCCGAGCAGCTCTATTCCGGCTTCCTCTCCCTTATAACGCCTGAAGAGGGCTTTTCCGTCGAGATCGCGGTACCCGAAGGTTCCGAAGAAGCCTCGATCTACGTGGCCGTGCCCCGCGAGAAGCAAGCGCTCGCCGAGCGCCTCATCTCCTCGGTCTTCCCGAACGCACGCATTTCCGAGCTGCGCGGGGACTACAACCTTTTCAATTACGACGGCACGCACGCCGGTGCGTACGCGATGCTTGCCGACCATCCGGCATATCCCTTGAAGACCTACGACATGTTCGAGCACGACCCTATGAACGTGCTCCTTGCGGCATTCGCGAAGCTCGCGAAACACGGCGAAGGCGCGGCGCTGCAGATCGTCGTCTCCACGGAGGGCGAACGCTACAACCATCACTACAAGAAGATATTGCGCGCACTCGAGAAAGGGAAGCCGCTCGGGAAAGCGCTGAAGACCGCGGAGACGATTTTCGGCGATTTCGTGCACGACGTCGTCGACGAGATCATGACCTCGAAAGAGACGAAGATGGAGGAAAAGAACCGCATGCCCAAGCAGGGGGACCAGGTCGCGACGGAGGAGATCGGCCGCAAGATCAAGAGCCGCATCGTGCCGACGGTGATCCGGCTCGTCACGTCGGCGCCGGAGGCCGGCCGCGCGGAGCAATTGCTCGATAATCTCATCGCTCCCTTCAATCAATTCGACGATCCGAAGGGGAATCGCCTCGTCTTCAAGAAGATCGGCAGCTGGGGCATCACGAACTTCCTGCGCGAATTCACGTACCGCACCTTCGATCATGCCTATGCGATCCCCTTGGGTCTCTCGGAGATCGCGACGATGGTGCATCTCACCGCCGAGCGCGTGACGACTTCGCGCGAACTGAAACGCGCGCACGCGAAGCAGGCGCCTGCGCCCGTCGAGATGCCGGCGGACGGCATCACGCTCGGCATCAATCGCTATGGCGCGGACGAACGCGAGGTGCGCTTCGGCGCGCAGGATAGATTGCGCCACTGCTACGTCATCGGTCAGACGGGCACCGGAAAGACCGGCCTCATCAAGAACATGATCATCCAGGATATGCAGAACGGGGAAGGTGTGGCCTTCATCGATCCGCATGGCAACGATATCCAGGACGTGCTCGCCGCCGTGCCGCATGACCGCATCAAAGACGTCATTTACTTCGATCCGGCGTATTCGGCGCGCCCGATGGGGCTCAACATGCTCGAATACGATCGCGAACGGCCCGAAATGAAGACATTCGTCATCGATGAGGTCTACCAGATATTCCGCAAGCTCTACGCCGATGTTCCCGAGGCCTTCGGTCCGATGTTCGAACAGTACTACCGCAACGCCGTGCAGCTCGTCGTCGAGGATCCGGACACCGGTTCCACGTTTTTGGAGATACCCCGCGTCTTCGCCGATTCCGCGTTCCGCAATCTCAAGATCTCCCGCTGCAACAATCCCGTCATCGTGCAGTTCTGGAAGAAGATCGCCGAAGCGGCGGGTGGAGAGGCTTCCTTGGAGAACATCGTCCCGTACATCACCTCGAAATTCGATGTCTTCCTCGCCAACGACATCATGCGCCCGATCGTCGCGCAGCAGGAGAGCGCCTTCGATTTCCGGAAGATCATGGACGAGAAGAAGATATTCCTTGCCAACCTCTCGAAGGGCCGCTTGGGCGAGCGCAATGCCTCTCTCTTAGGCCTCGTCCTCGTCTCGAAATTCCTCCAAGCGGCGTTCTCGCGCGTCGATGGGAAAGGCGAGCTTCCGGTCTTCTACCTCTATATCGACGAGTTCCAGAACTTCGCGACGCCCAGCATCTCCACCATCCTCTCCGAAGCCCGCAAGTACAAGCTCTCGCTCACCATCGCACACCAGTTCATCGCGCAGTTGCCGGAGGACATCCGCGACGCCGTCATCGGTAACGTGGGCACGAAAGTCGCGTTCCGTATCGGCACCACCGACGCCGAATTCCTCGAGAAGCAGTTCCATCCGGTCTTCACGCGCTCCGACCTGGAGAATCTTGAGAATCGGCACGCCTCGGTCGCCCTTCTGGTGAATGGCACGCCCGCGCGCCCCTTCACGCTTCGCACCAGCGACCTTCCGCGCTTCGACCACTCGCGAGTTGACGCATTGAAGGAACTTTCGTATCGTACGTTCGGTCGCGACAGGGAAGGGATCGAAGCCGAGATCCGACGCCGCTATGGCGCCTCTTCTGAACCGGGAGTACCGACCTACTAGCCGGTTTTTTATTTTTCTAACCACCTCACTATGGATCATCCAAAGAAAGAACGGACATTCGTCATTATCAAGCCCGACGGCGTCCAGCGCTCCCTCATCGGCGAGATCATACAGAGATATGAGCGCACGGGCCTCAAGCTCATAGCGACCCGTTTCGGCCTCGCCGACGAGAAGAAGCTCTGGGAGCACTACAACAAGGACGACGCGTGGTTCTTGAAGAAGGGGACGAAGATCCTGGAAGACAAGAAAGCATCGGGTCAGCCGATAACGAAGGAGGCCATTCAATACGGCAAGGACATCATCGGCCAGCTCGTGAAGTTCATGACCTCCGGTCCCGTCCTCATGATGGTCTGGGAAGGCAATCAGGCGGCAGCGGTCGTGAAGAAGCTCACCGGCGAGACGGAGCCTTCGACATCGGACGTCGGCACCATCCGCGGCGATCTCACGCTCGATTCATACGGCATCGCGGCCATCGATGACCGCGCGGTCCGCAATCTCATCCATTGCTCGGAGAATGCGGAGGAAGGGAAGCGCGAGGTCGCGCTCTGGTTCAACGAGAACGAACTCCTCAACTATCGATTGGTCAACGAACAGATCCTCTATGACGTCAATCTAGACGGGATTCTCGAATAATCGAAGTTTTGGGTATTGTTTCTTGAGTATTGATTATTACTCGCATTTGCTACAATGCGAGTAGCGGCCGGTACTTAAACCTGCTTGGTTCAAGAAAGGGAAGTCTTATATCGCCTATGGCCGTGGTCATAGCGCTGCGGGCACCCACCTGGTCTCCAATGCCCAGGCTTGCCGTACCAGCCGCCGCAAAGGATCCCGCGCACGCGGGTTTCTTTGTACCCGCTTCATGCGCACTCTTTTCATACTTCAGGCCGTCCTCATCGCGATCGTGGGTGCGGTGCATATCATCGCCCTGCGCCTCTATCTCTATTGGCTTTTCCCGTGGCTCGATACCTTCGTCCATTTTGCGGGCGCTCTCTGGGTCGCGCTCGCGGCAGTCTGGCTGCTCGCCGCCCTCCATCAGCAGACGTCATTCATACGCATCTTGGTCATCCTCGTCCTCGTCAGCATCGGTTGGGAACTCTTCGAATTCTGGGGTGGCATACCGCGCGAAGCGAATTTCGCATTCGATACGTCGCTCGACCTGCTTATGGATTCTCTTGGCGGGATTTCAGGATATCTTCTCGCAAGGCGAATCGTCGCTCGTGATACAATCGGGAATCATGGCACGTCTCAAGGTGATCCATCCCAATCACGTCTCTCCGCCTAAGAATTTCTGCAGGCTTCCGAACGGCTATGGCGTCGTGAAGATCGGCGTTTCCGGCACTGCCGACGCAGGCCCGTTCGGCTTGAAGGCGCTTGATGCCGCGCGCGAGATAGGGAGGGAAATCGCGCGGCAAGGCGGCATCATCACGACCGGTGCTACGACCGGGTTTCCGCTCTACGCGACGATGGGCGCGAAGGACGAATGCGGTTTCTCGATCGGACTCTCGCCGGCATCGACCGAGAAAGAGCACATCGAGGTCTACCAGCTGCCGACGGATTTCATGGATGTCATCATATACACGGGTTTCGGTTATGCGGGCCGGGACCTGCTGTTCGTGCGTTCTTCCGACGCCATGATCATCGGCCCGGGCCGCGTCGGGACACTCAACGAATTTTCCGTCTCCTTCGAGGATCGCCGCCCTATCGGGGTCCTGGAAGGCGAATGGCGGACCGACGATTTCATCAAAGAGGTCATCGCGGCGGCGCATCGTCCGAACGATTTCATCATATTCGATTCCGATCCGAAGGCGCTCGTCGAGCGCCTCATCGAGCTTGTCGCGAAGGCGAAGGCGAAGAACCAGGTATTCAATAACCACGATGGTTGGGGTGCCACCGGTAAAGGTGCGGAGATGATCCTGTAAAGCTATCCCCACGCCTACCTGGCACTTCTCAGGGCGGGGTATAATAGCTGCATAGTGGTTAGCTTTTTGCCACGTATGACACTCGGCGGACACTAGGAAGAGCCCCCTTACGGGGGCTTTTTCTCTGGCTATACTGCTCATGTGCATGAATACAAAGAACGTCCCGGAGCGTGCAAGAGTTGCGGCAATAGCCCCGTCAATCATCCCATCGCATACTATGTCGCCACGTTCGCGATAGCGCAGGCGCATGTGAGCAGAGTTGCGCGTCATGTGCCGCTGCTTCCCGCATTCGAGTCGATGGTACGCCGCATCATGCTGCGCGTGGATACGCTCGTGTACCGGCTCTTTACGCTCCTCGGTTTCGTGACGTTCAATACGGTGCCAGAGAAAGCCGTCTCATATCGGTCGCAGGTCGTCTGGGAAGAAGCTAAGCGCCGGGGTATCGAGATGGAACAAGTATGTTTCCTCGGCCGTCATACCGAGATGTACCGCGCGAAGCTTCGTGATCGATGGATTTATTTCGAGAGCCTGCCGATCCCCGGGGAAGCGGCGCAGCATGCGTATGGCTGGCTCGACGACAAAGTGATGCTGAACGCCTTCTTACGCGAGAGCGGAATCCCGATTCCGTCGGCGCGCAGCGTGAGAAGCGAAGAAGAAGCGATGCAGGCGTTCGATGAGTGGGGAGGACTCGTGGTCGTGAAGCCGCGGGTGGGCTCTCGTGGCCGGCACACGACGACTCAGATACGCGATGCGGAGCAGGTTCGTTCGGCATTCGCGTCTGCACGGATGCTCTGCCGCTATGCCTACATCAGCCGTCACCTCGAGGGCAGCGTGTGCCGCGGCATCGTCGTCGACGGGAAGCTTGCCGGTTTTTTCCAAGCAGATCCGCCGCGCATCACTGGCGACGGCACCTCACGCATCAACGAACTCATCGCGGCGAAGAATGCCGCGAAGCCGGAACGCGTCGAGGATATCGTCCTTACCGATGAGCATCATGCGTTCATCGACCGTATGGGGTATACCCCCGATTCGATCCTCGAAGAAGGGAAGGAAATCGATCTCACGCATCGCACCGGGCGCCTTTTCGGCGGCGAGACGCGGGAATTGCTCTCGAGCGTGCATCCACGCCTGAAATCGTATCTCGAACAGGCCGCGAAGGCGCTCGCGGTGCCGATCGTCGGATTCGATCTCATCATCAAGGACCCGGAAGTCGACCCTGATACTCAGGAGTGGGGCATCATCGAGGCGAACAGCCTGCCGTTTATCGACCTGCACTATCTGCCGCTCCATGGCAAACCGTCGAACGTCGCGGCAAAGGTCTGGGATCTTTGGAAGTAAAAAACCCGGCTTGTGCCGGGTTTTTTACGCGAGCTCTTTGACGAGCTTCTCGAAGACGTGCGGGTGATCCTTGGCCAGCGTGGAGAGCGACTTGCGGTCGAGGGTTACATTCTTCTTCTTGAGGGCATCGATGAACTTCGAGTAGGAAAGGCCGAGCGGGCGCACTGCCGCGTTGATGCGCAGGGTGAAGAGCTGGCGGAAATCGCGCTTCTTGGCGCGGCGATGGCGGAAGGCGTGAGAACCGGCGTGCTTGATGGCCTCCTTCGCGACGCGCTCTTTCGACTTTCGGTCGAAACGGTAGCCCTTCGTCTGCGCAAGGATGTTCTTGCGGCGCTTATTCTTCATCGTTCCTCGTTTTACTCTTGCCATACTCTGCTTTTGTTACTGTTTATTAGTTAGTTTGTTTACGCGCTTGCCCCGTTGGAAGCTTCGCTTTCCAGCTGGGGTGCCATATAGGTTAGGACTTAGGGAAGAAGCGGCTCATCGCCGTCGCGTCCATCGTCGCATGGAAGTTCGTGGAGCGGTTCTTGCGCTGCTTCTCGCCACCACTGCGCTTAGCGTTGAAATGGTTATGTCCCGGGACACGGGCGACGATCTTGCCCTTCTTTGTGACGCGAAGGCGCTTCGAGTATGACTTGTTGGATTTCATAGGATTTACGCTTCCTGGGGAGGCGCCTCCACCGGCTTCGGAGCCACAGATGGCTTAGAAGCTGGCTTTTTCGAGGCATCCCTCTCGAGGGTGACCGAGAGGCCTTTGGGGCTCTTCTTGATCTCATCGGCGATTTTATACGATTCGGCGATAATAGCAAGGAAACGCTCAAGCCTTTCCTTGAGGAAGTTGAACTCCATGTACTTATAGCGGCCCCAGAGGAAGAGGTCGACTTTGACCCGGTGCCCCTCCTTGAGCCAGGCAGCCGCCTTGGTTGCCTTGATGCGCATATCGTTGTCTGAAGTGCCGATTTTGACCTGGACTTCCTTGGTCTCGGAGACGCGAGTCTTCGACTTTATCTCCTTATCCTTCTTGTTTTGCTCATAGGTGAACTTGCCGTAGTCGGTGATCTTGCAGACCGGCGGCTGGGCGTTGGGGCTGACCTCGATGAGGTCGAGGCCCGCTTCCTTCGCCTTCTGGAGGGCTTCCTCGATGGGGATGATGCCGTAGTTCTCGCCCTCGGGGCCGAGGCAGCGTACTTCAGGCACGCGGATGCCTTCGTTCATCCGGATGCGCGTCTTTTCCGCTTGTGTCGTGTATTTAGTGAATCCCATCTTTGAAAATGCCGCACAAGGTGCGGAGAAAGCGCATCATACCATGAATCCCGGAGACGCGGAATGTCAGTTCGCTTCCGGCCGCTCTCTCAAACTGAACGGCTCGAGATAGGAAAGGAGGCGCAGCAGCGTCGCTTTGATGCTGATGAGGATCGCTTGGATCCCGCTCACCGGTCCTTGCGAGAAGGAGGCGGTGTTCTGCCAACCCAGATCTCCCGAGACGAATGTCTGCTGCGATGCCTGCGAGATGCCGGATGACGGTACCGGTGCGGCCGGAGCCGTATGAGTCTCGGCGACGAGTCCTGCGGCGTTCGCCCCCGTCACCACGAGAGGGACGGATGATGTCGGATTCTGCTGCGCCTTGTTTTCGCCGAACGCGAGCGCGGCCAGACGATCAGCAGCGCTTGTCGCGGTGCCGGTGTTCGTGCCGCCGGTTATCTGCGATGATACCGGAGTCGCCGTCGTTTCGGATACATCTGCCGGAGCATATGACGCGCCTGGTGCGAACGTCGAGATGACGGATTGCGTTGAGGGGAGGGCTGGTTGCACGAATGATGGTGCCTGATTCTGACCTCCGAGTAAGCTGCGGAATGCGTTGCCGAGGCCGAGCGGTGCGGCGGATGCACTGCTTCCTCCGCCGAAGGTATCGGAGCCTTGGCAGCCGCCGACCCCTTTCAGTTCGATATGCCACGGTTCGAAGTATCCGGCCGCACAACCGCTCTCCGGCATGAGGCGGAACATGAGTCCGTGCGCGGATGCGTTCTGGTGCGCCCATGTGCAGAGCTGATTCTGACGGCACCATGCTGATGCGCCCGGGCCACCGGGACCTTTCGTGCCGCCGTAGAGGAGATCAGCTGCAAGGCCGCGCGGATGCGAATTCGTGCCTTCCTTGCACTGATAGTGCTGACAATAGGAGACGCCGTGCGTCGCGACGCTTGCCGCTACTTCGTACCAGCCGACGTTGACGCCGATCGCCGGCGGTGCCGCTTTTAAGAACTCCGCGAGTCCGCACGCGAATTCCGGCGTCAATCTATCAATGCTCAAATCGTTTTCAGAGCGTGTCTTGATGTAATCTATTGCCGCTTGGTGTCCTTCGCGTCCGCTCCCGCAGAAGAGCTTTTTGTCGACAGGACGTTCCATAGCGGCGTCTGCGACATTCCCGAAGAAAAGAACCGCAAGTACGAGCCCTGCACTACCGAGTACGAGGGAATTATTCCGCATATTCGCCCTGTTGATCGATTATCGCATCGTGCACGCCGAGCGGGCGCATGATCGCGAGGATACGATTCAGTGCCGCTTTGACGGTGATGAGGACGGCGGTCCATCCGGTGACAGGATTGCTTTGAAAAGATGATTCGCTCTGCCAGCTCAAATCGCCTGAAATGAATGTTTGCGTCTGTTGCGTAGGGGAGATCTGCATGATCGACATCGGCTGAGTCGTCGCGTGATTCTGAGAACCGGAAATATTCACTGCTTGTGCGCCGGTGACGATGAGAGGTACGGATGTCGCGTGCGAAGACGAGGTGCTTTTCGGTCCGAATGCCAGTTCTTCCAATCGATCCGCTGCGGTCGTCGCATGCGTCATCTGGCCGCTCGTCCATCCCAGCTGTGACGAGACGCCGATTTGAGTGCCTGCATTCGCGTCGACGCCCGCGGGTATGCCGGTCGTCACGCTGATGCCTTGTTGCGGAAGGAACGCTTGAATGGGGGATTGCGATGAGAAGAACGGTTGCGCAGAGTTCATGGATCGCGTTTCAGGCTGGGTATTGTATCCCAGAGCTTGTCGAATCGCTTGGGTAAAATCGGAAGTGGGAGACGCGGTCTTTGCTGAAGAAGCTCCGGGTCCAGGTCCTCCGGTTACTCTTCCGGTATTTTCGACGTGATTGCATTCACCGGAGACAAACGAATGAACTTGATTGTATTGCGCTATCCCATGTCGTCCTGCGTTCGCGACTATCCATTCGTATCCTGCCGAAGAGCAATCGTGTTTCGTGCCGCCGCCCGGATATACCAAGTCCACAGCCAGTCCTTGCGCATGAGGAGAGGCGTTGGTGTTTCCTCCATATCCTCTCGGATTTGCGCATGCCTGTCCTCCATTCGGTCCTCCGGTACGGAAAGCAGAATTGATACCGAATCTGCCCACCGCTGCTTCGCCCTCGACCAGAAGTGTCGCCAAACGGACCGCAAAGTCGGGGTTAAGGCTGGTGATACCCTGCCCTTTCGGGTCTGAGAAACCTCTTGCACTACAAGTACCGGGTTCGTATCGATCGATCAGGAACTTATATGCTCCGCAGGTGACATCGTTCATCACCAGTGAATCAGCAGCACGTTGCATCGATGATTCGCGCACCGCTTTGAACAGCTCACTACAGCTTGCTGAGGGAACATACGTTGCCGCTTGGATCGGGGTTGCGCTCGAAACAATAGCGAAGCACATGAGCATCACTGTGCCTTTTTGGATCCACATCTGCATCTTCAAAAGTATACCTGATTGCCAGTCGTCCGGCCGGATGAAGGCGTCCTTCGGACGCTGTTTTCTTGCGATATCCTCCGGTTCCGTTAGGATGGGTTTTCACCCCCATGGCAAATACGATTACTCCCACTCCACATCAGCTCTCGTTACCGCTCCCGCTCTATACGGCTGAGAAGATAGCGACATTTACCGATTCTCGTGGAGAGTCATTCGATATAATGCTTGGTGCCGATGAATCCATCGTCCAGCAATTGCGTAAGAAATCACTCGATACGACAGACACCGACCTTCAGGACAATACGTCTGATTTCAAGCGCTTCGGGGGAGGCTCGTATGAAGAATGGTATTCGAAGGGCCGTACACCGTTCGCGTTAGTTCATCAAGCCTCCGTCGCTCTTGCGGCGTTCGCGTGGTTCGGTCCGAAACCACTGGGAAGGAAATCATTGAAATATCTCTCGGAGGCAGAGTTGAAAGAAGAGTTGAATCAGAAAGAGAAGACGTGGCACACGCTGGTATATCGTTCGTATCTGCCATATCGCGGGAAGGGCTTGATGGGAGATTTCATCCGTTTTGCCATCGCGGAATACCGCAAGCATTATCCGGAAGCGAAACTGTGGGTCGGCGGCAATGCCGATAATGCGGCAAGCATGGGACTCGCGGAGCGACTGGGCTTCAAGCGCCGTGACGATTTGTTTGATGCTGAGAAGAACTGGATGGCTATGGTACAAGAATAGTATGTCGCGCGTGAAGATCAGCGAATATCGGGCGAAGAAGATCATCATGGGTGATGCGTATCAAGGTGTGTCTCTACGTGCTGATGCGAAGACGAAGCTCCCCGCGAAAGGAACGTGGGTCGCGAAAGTCGACCAGGGTGTGAAGAAGCGCATGAAGCAAGGGCTTGTGGCGGTGGGTGCGACATCTGCGGAGGCGAAAGCAGCGATGACGAAATGGGAGAAGAAAGGATTCTCGCAATTCATTCTCGAACCGCTCTTTCCGCACGAAGCGAGCGAAGAGCAGTACTTCTCGCTTGAAAGGGTTCGCGACGGCATCCGCATGCTCCATGCGCAGGGCGGCGGCATCGACATCGAAGCGCATCCGGACGCCGTGAAGACATATCTCATCCGCTCACATGACGACCTCCCGAACATCGCACGCGAGTCCGGCCTGCCCGATCAGTTCTTGAAGCATCTCATTGAGATATTCGACACACACTTTTTCGCCTTCCTCGAGATCAATCCGCTCATCATCCGCGGCGAAGAGGCGACGCTGCTCGATGCCGCCGCGCTCGTCGACAGCGCTGGCGCATTCTTTACAAATGCATGGAATCACGACGATATTGTGCAGGTTAAACTTGCACAACATCCTGCGGAAAGGAACATAGAGGAACTTGCCGCAACAACGCCTGCATCGCTGAAACTGAACGTTCTCAACGAAAACGGCTCGCTGTTCTTCCTCCTCTCCGGCGGCGGCGGTTCGATCGTCGTTGCCGATGAGGCGCAACTTGAGGGCGTCGGCGAGGAAATCGGAAACTACGGCGAATACAGCGGCGGCCCGACCCGCGAAGAGACGTATCTCTATTCGCGCGTAGTCTTGGAGCTGCTTCTCGCGTCGAAGGCCAAGAAGAAGGCGCTGGTCATCGCCGGCGGTGTCGCAAATTTCACCGACGTGAAGAAGACCTTCGCCGGCATCATCGACGCGCTCACCGAATCCGCCGATGCGCTGCGGAACAGCCACGTGAAAGTATTCGTCCGTCGCGGCGGCCCGAACGAATCCGTGGGCCTCAAACTCATGGAGGAATTCCTCAAGAAGGAAGGTCTTTTCGGTTCTCTCTACGGTTCCAATACCGTCATCACGAAGGCGGTTGATGACGCCATTTCCTTCACGCGCGTATGATCTCTATCCAGGATATACGCACTAAGCCGCAGGGCATCCTCGTCCTCGGTAATCATCCTGTCATCATGCAATCGATCCTCGATTTCGATTTCGCGTGCGGCAAGAAGGAGCCCTCGATCCTCGGCTGCATAGCTTCGAATCGGAAATCCATCAAGCTGTTTTTCGGCAAAGGCGAGGTCCTCATCCCATGCTTCCCGAACGTGAAAAAAGTCCCGGCGCACCTCGCATCAAAGGTGCAGTGGATGATCAACGTGCAATCCGGCCGTCGTGCGTACGAATCAACGCTTGCGTTCTTCGATGCGTTCCCGAAGGCCCTCGGCGGGCATATCTTCGCGGAGAACGTGCCGGAAAAGCACGCGACGGAACTCCTCAGGAAATATGGCCGCGAGAAAGCGATCGCCGGCCCGTCGGGCGTCGGCCTTCTCGTACCGGGCCATCTCAAATTAGGAGCGATCGGCGGCACGGACATCCACCAGATCGAGGCAAGCAAGCTTGCGACGGAAGGTTCTATCGCCGTCGTCGCCACGTCCGGCGGCATGACGAACGAACTCATCCGCGCCGTCGCCTTGGCGGGGAAGCGCTTGTCATTCTCGCTCTGCATCGGCGGTGATCGTTTCCCGATAACATCTCTCACGGATGTGTTGATGCTGGCCGAAAATGATCCGAAGACGACGGCGATCTTGTACTTTGGAGAACTCGGCGGCGTCGATGAATATGAGATCGCGGAGCTTTTGAGATCAAAACGGCTCACGAAGCCGGTCCTTGCATACGTTGCTGGCGTCATCGACGAGGCATTCGACGAGCATATGCAGTTTGGCCATGCGAAAGCGTTGGTCGCGCACAAGGACGAGAGCGCTCGCGCGAAGCGGGAAGCGTCGCGCGAAGCGGGAGCCACGGCGACGGACACCTTCCCGCAATTCCTTGCAGCAATCGCGGCGTTGCCATCTCCGGCATTTAAGGACACAATCATCCCTGTGAACGACATCGATAACCGCCGCAGGAGCATCCTTTCGACTCGCGAGATCATCGATCTCGACGACGTCCCGCAGTTCGTGAAGAACGGCAAGCTCATCCGGCAGGAGAGCGTGTTCGTGCGTAAGGCGATGGAAGCACTCCTCGGTCGCGAAGTGAAATCCGAAACGACGCTCGCGTTCGCGGAAGCGATCTTCGGCCTCCTCATCGACCATGGTGGCAACGTCTCCGGCGCGGTTAACACGATGATTACGGCGCGCGCAGGAAAGGATCTCGTCTCGTCGCTCGCGGCCGGGCTTCTCACGATCGGCCCGCGATTCGGCGGGGCGGTGAATGAGGCCGCGCGCACGTGGCACGAAGGAGTGATCGCAGGAAAAGAACCCCGACAGTTCGTTGAAGAGAAGACCCGCGGCGGCAAACTCCTCGCAGGTATCGGACACTTGAAGTACCGCGTTGGCATCCCTGATCCGCGCGTGGCGGCGATCTCGCAATTCGCCGATCTTCTCAAGAAGCGTCCGCACTATGATTTCGCGCGTGCGGTGGAAGACGTGACGACCAGCAAGAACGGCTCTCTCATATTGAATGTCGACGGCGCGCTGGCCGCGCTCTTCTTGGATATCCTCGCGAGCGAAGAGAACTATTCTGACGACGAATTGCAAGAACTGATCGACGCGGAATTCTTCAACGCGCTTTTCGTCATCCCGCGCTCCATCGGGTTCATCGCGCACTTCCTCGAACAGAAGAAAAACGACGAAGGCCTCTTCCGTCTGCCCGACGAGCTCCTCTACGTACGAAAATCCAAAAAGTCCTGACGGCAATGCCGTCCGACGGCTTCATAAGCGGTTCACGGCGGCTCACTATGCTGATGGCTTACCAGGAGACGCCTAATTTTATCGTTATGGTAGATGCCGTCATCACACCGAGCGCATATGAGCGGGATTCGAGCGCAGCAGGATGGGCTGTCGCGGTCATTGTGCTTCTCGGCGTCGTCCTCTTCGGCGTCTTCGTCTGGCCGGGCATCGCGCGCACGCCATCCGGGAACGCATCCACGCCAGGCACTATCGACGTGAATGTCCGCTTGCCCGAAGGTCAGCAGGGGAATGCGCCTTCCGGCGTCGGAAGCGACAGCACCCAGCAGAATACGAGTGGCAGCATCCAGACACCGGTCACGCAATAAACAGCATTCACTCCTGAGAAAAAGACGGCCGTCCAGTCGCCTTTTTCTGTTATTGCAGCTAGTGAGGAATCAAAATGAGAACTTGTTTTCAGTTTGTCCGAACGACGTTGCAAAAAGGGTCGAAGACACTTATCCACAGCAGGAATTTGACTAGTGAACCGTGGTTCACTAATATTACATCTATCATCATTACCATCTAATAACATATGTCGTATGAGCACTATAAGCAGAAGCTGGTCGCGTTTTATGAGAAGCATGGGCGTTTCCCGGGCTACAAGGAGATCATGGCCTTCACGGGTTTTAGATCCAAGAACGCTGTGTTCAAGCTCATCGAGAGACTTGTCGACGACGGGGTGGTCCTCAAGGACCGACAGGGCCGTCTTTCTCCCGGAAATTTCGGAGGCGGTATACGGCTCCTAGGATTGGTCGAAGCAGGATTCCCATCGGCCGCCGAAGAGGAACTCCTCGACACGATGGATTTCGACGAGTTCCTGACGCCCAACAAAGAAGCGAGCTACATCTTGCGGGTGAAAGGAGAATCCATGATCGAGGCGGGGATACAACCGGGGGATATGGTCATCGTCGAGCGCCGCAATAGTTATAAGGTCGGACAGATCGTCATCGCGATGGTCGACGGGGAATACACGATGAAATATCTCCGACAGGACAAGAAGGGCAATCATTATCTCGAACCCGCGAATCCGAAGTTCGAAAACATTTATCCCACCGAATCGTTCAAGGTCGAAGCAGTCGTTACCGGTGTGGTCCGGAAGTATTGATATGTTCAAGGATTTCTTCAAATGGTACACGCTGAAATCTACGATCGAAAAAGGGCCGCATCGGGTCTTTTTTCGTCCCAAAGAAATATGGTGGTGTTCGATCGGCGCTAATGTGGGCGTTGAGGAGAATGGCAAGCATGCGCTGTTTGAACGACCGGTGTTAGTTTTCAGAAAGTTCGGTGAACACATGTTTTGGGGGCTACCCCTTACGTCCCAGATAAAGCAAAATAAAAATTTCTATTTTACATTCTCACTCCATCAAAAAAGCCAAACGGCTCTCCTTGGGCAGATGCGTGTCTTTAGTTCAAAACGTCTCGTCCGTCGTCTAGGTAAGGTGAGTGACGCGCAATTCGTAGCTCTCAACAAAGCCATCGTCCGCCTTATACATGAAACGGACCCCTTGCGGGGTCCTCGGGTGCCTAACGGCAAATAGTATCTATATGCTAACAAGAAGAGGTGAATTGTCAATGAGTTATCAACATATATGACGTGGGGTGAGAAGCGAATACGTGGAGCTTCGCAAGGCCGGAGCGTGTCGACGCGAGGCGGGCGAGAAAGCGCTGTGCGCTTTCGCAGGGGCACAGGCGCTTGGCGCCGAGCCGGGGCCGCGCAAAATCGTAGCAACGATTTATGTGTGGCCGCGGACGATTTCAGCAGAAATCGATCCGTGACAGGCTATTCATTTCCGCGCATATGACTTGGGGACGCTCCTATTCATTTCCTCGAGCGATAGTGCACATCGATGGCGACTCTTTCTTCGCGGCGGTCGAGGTCGCAAAAAATCCCTCTCTGCGTGGAAAGCCGGTCATCACCGGCAAAGAACGCGGCATCGTTTCGGCCTGCACCTATGAAGCGAAAGCCCGCGGCGTGAAGCGCGGGGTGAAATTAAGCGAGGCGCTCAAAGCCTGCCCAGACGCCATCGTGCTTCCGTCGGATTACGAGACATACAGCCTCTATTCGGAACGCATGTACGAGATCGTACGCCGATACACGCCGATGGTAGAAGAATATTCCATCGACGAATGCTTCGCTGACTTGACCGGCATGCGACGGGTGAACCGCATGAACTATCGCGACATGGCGCACTCCATCAAGCGGGAATTGGAAGTGGAACTCGGCATCACGTTCAGCCTCGGGCTTTCCGCGACGAAAGTCCTGGCGAAGGTCGGTTCCAAATGGAAGAAGCCGGACGGCTTCACGGTGCTTCCACTGAACGAAGCCGAGAAATTCCTCGCGAAGACGCCGGTGGGATACATATGGGGCATCGGCCCGAATACCGCCGCGTACCTCAATAAGTTCGGCGTGCATACTGCCCTCGATTTCGCAAAGAAAGACGAACCGTGGGTGCGCGCGAAAGTAGCAAAGCCTATCGTAGAGATATGGCACGAACTCAACGGTAACGCCGTCTACGAATTAACGACCGAGAAGAAGACCTCGTATCAGTCGATTTCCAAGACGAAGACCTTCACGCCGCCCTCGCGCGACGAGCGGTTCATCTTCAGTCAGCTCTCGAAGAATGTAGAGAACGCATACATCAAGGCGCGTCGCTGGGATCTCGCATCGCCGCGTATCTTCTTCTTCCTCAAGACGCAGGATTTCAAATATCACGGTATGGAGATAAAGTTGCCGTACCCGACGAACGTGCCGCAGGATGTCCTGCGCGAAGTGAGACGTTTCTTCCCGCAGGTATTCGAGAAAGGGAAGCTCTATCGCGCGAGCGGCATCACGCTCACGCAATTACAACCGGCGGATTCAGTGCAGCTCGACCTTTTTGGGAAGGTACAGGAATCGGAAGGGATGAAGATGATATTCGAAAGCGTGGATGCGATTTCCGAGCGCTATGGCAAGCACGCCGTCTTCCTCGGCTCCAGCTTCCAAGCGATGAAATTCGGCGCGCATCTGGGAGATCGCGGCGATACGCCCGAAAGAACCAAGCAGCTCTTCAAAGGGGAGACGTCTCGGCGTCGTTTGGCGATTCCGCTTCTGGGAGAGGTGAACTAGGTGCGCTTGCCGTTCCATAAGGCCAGAACGACTGCCGGATGACGGTGCGCGTGAAATTGAAAAGGGAATCAGGATCATTGCGCTGCAAGCTTGCCTCAAGCCAATCGAATTCGCCGCGCACGTAGACGCGGCTGTCGATGACGCCCTCCTGCACTGGCAGATTCGGCATGCTGATCTCGTCGCCGTAATACATGATAGGGGCTCCTGGCAGGGAATAGAGAATAGAAATCGCTTCACGCACTTTCGCATCATCGAACATACTTGCTAATCTCTTGGCGGTCGCGGCGCCACCATTGAAGGCATATGCGTGATCCGGATCAAGATAGTCAATGAGTTCACGGCGCACATCAGGTTCGAGCGTGGCAAGCGAGAGCTCATCGTGATTGCGCAGGAAGATTGCCCACGCGCAGTTCTCCGGGATGTCGCGAGATTCTTCGAGCATCGCGTCGAGGGCAGTGCGATCGCTGCGCATCAAGGCGAGAAATAGTTGTTCAGTGAGCGAGAAGTGATACACGAGATGGCATTCGTCTCCGTCGCCGAAATAGATTTTCATCTCCACGACGTTCTGATGCGCTTCCGCGAGGAGGATGATCTCGCCGCCGAATTTGTCATCAAGATGCTTGCGAATGCGTTTGATGAGCTGGTGCGTCTCCGGCAGTCCTTTCGAGAGTGTGCCGTCGCGCTTGATGAGCGTAACCGCTGCATCGAGACGGAAACCGTCGACGCCGCGACCGGCCCAGAAATCCATATTCTGCATCATGCCCGAAAAGACTTCCGGGTTATCCCAATTCAAGTCTGGCTGCTGCGGATAGAACGTCGCATAGAAATAATCCTGCGTCTCTTCGTTCAGTATCCAATTGCCCGGCTTGATGTCGGGGAACGCATTCCAGCCGAGCGAGAGTTCCTGCCCGGTCCCGCTCCAGAGGAAATAATCCCGTTTGTTATTGTCTTCCGACGAACGCGCTTCGAGGAACCACGGATGATGTTCGGAGACGTGGTTGAGGACAAAATCGATGATGACGCGGATGCCGCGCCGGTGCGCTTCTTTCACGAACGCATCGAAATCTTCCATCGTGCCGAGTTCCGGGCGTACGTTGAGGTACTCCATCACATCGTAGCCGCCATCCGCCATGGGCGACGGGTAGTGGGGAAGGATATGGAGCGCATTCACGCCGAGGCGCTCCAGATAATCAAGCTGCTGTGCCAGGTTCTGGAAATTGCCTGCGAAACGGTCGACGTAGAGTTCGTATATCTTCGCGTCTTTCCACCAGTATCGCTTCGGCATACTCGTTACTGGCGTATCTAAACACGATTACTCACATGAAGAAACCCAATGTTGTATTCTAATGTTAAATATCCCCATCTCCAGAATCGACTCACGAACCATAGTGCGCGATAATTACGTTCGAGATCAATATGGCAGAATATAGAAAAGTAAGAAAACTTTCAAAGCCTCAGGCGGCGTATCTTGCGGGAATTGTCGATGGAGAGGGGACAGTCACGCTGACTCGGAACAATGTATACAGACATCGATATCTCACGCTAACCATCAGTAACTGCGAGTTACCGCTCCTCACATACGTTGCCAGTCTCATTGGTGTTGGGCAGATTACGACGAAGCGAGTCTATAATCCAAAGCACTCACCCGGGTATACATTTCAGATCCAGAGCCGCCAAGCCATTGATGTGATCAAAGTCATACTTCCTTTTCTAAAAACCTATAAGAAAAAGCGGGCAGTATTTGCGCTGAAACACTATTTGAAGCTGACCCCTCGGAATGGCAAATATACTCCCGCGATACTGAAACGGCGTGAGCATTTTATAGAAACTTTTTTTGCAATACTTCCCGAAAATGCAAAGACCCGCCGAGGCGGGTCTTTGCGTGGATGAATATGGAGATGGGGAGCATCGAAACTCCCGTCCAGAAAGAAACACATACACACATCTACGTGGCGTAGAGCATTCGATTGTTTTGAATACTGTACGTTAAGAACGCACAAGATCGTACAGTATCGGACTCTCTTTCTTTAGGTCCTTAGCCGGAGTGGACTAAGGATCGGACCCGATGGTTATGACGCTCGCGTTGGTGTATCGGATACCAGCCAAACGAACGGTCGTCCAGGCTTACGCGAAGACGAGGCCGAGGTCTTTCGCCTGAATCGGAGAAAGAACCCCCCGTGCAGTTTTGTTTGCACTTAGAGTTTGGGATTTTTTAGGAAGGTTCCCACTTCCGCCATGCATGTATATGCATCGATCTCCCTGTCGAAGCCAATCATCCCCCTAAAACATGCCTTCGGCATGTTCGGGCCGTCCCATACGATACTTCGTATCATGGGATTAGGCCGTGAGAATGCTATCTAGATATTTTTTCAATATCTTTTTCTTTGTTCGAGCTCCCCAAAGGCTTTTTAGAAACAACTCTCGCTTCATCGCCTCACTTCGAGTCTCGAAGGACTCATTATGAATGCAAACAAGTGGTTGTCTCGACTTTGTAGCTTGAACATAACCAGAATTATGTCTCACAATTCTTTCTTCAAGATCGCGAGTTTGGCCTACATATAGTTTTCCATCTTTCTTGCTCAGCAAGATGTAAACAAAATACATAAGACATATTCTAGACGAATGACTGGGCTTATTCGAGTTTTCAATCTTCCCCCGTGAGATATCGAATTCTGTCTTGCTATCGAGTCTGTCGTTTCAAGAATCTTTCTTTTCTGTCGTACTCTGCAAAATGCCCAATATCTCATGGGGAAGGACTGTTTACCCGTCTCGCTCGTGCGCGAGGAGGGAAGGGATTACGAGTGCTTGAGGGTGGGGAGGAACCGATAGGCTGGCTCGCTCCCTGTGGTGTTTACTTGGATTCCGATTTCTTAGACGGTTGCGGCTGCTCTGCCTTTCTGAGCTTTTCCGCCTCTTCAGCGGTCGTCTTTAGACGAAGCCAAAACCGCATGTCCTCGATATCGGGGATGTAGACACATTGCTCCATCTCATTTCTCCACGTTGTCACCCTCAAACACTCGTTATTTAGTTTTCAAAGTTCTTACCCTAGACCCAAAGGGTCGGGTGGCGAACAAAACCTTAGTTTTGTTTTAGCCTCGCCATCTGTCGCTTCACGTCGCGCTTCTTCAGGTCCTGACGTTTGTCAGCCTTTTTCTTTCCGCGGGCGATAGCGACACCGAGTTTCAACTTCCGACCCTTATTATACACCGAGAGCGGCACTACTGTCAAGCCATCCTGGCCTTCAGCGCTTGCAATATGGGCTATCTGCTTCTTCGAGAGGAGAAGTTTGCGGGTCCGGGTGGCTTCGTAGGACTTAGGGGCATTCACGACCTGCCAGGCGGGAATCGTCGCTCCCACCAGGTACGCCTCGCCGCCGCGGGCGACGACCCGGGCGCCCTTGAGGGACCCCTGGCCGGCACGGAGGGATTTCACTTCAAGCCCGAGCAATTCGAGACCCGCCTCGATTTCCTCGAGGATGATGTAATCGAACCCGACCTTGTCGTTCCGGATGAGGGACATACGCACCACTATACCTTGCTGCTTTCCCGGAGGGGAGTATCGTTACGGCACGTTCGTTGACATCTTTCAATAGGGAGAAGTCACATGGAAATCGGTACGGACATCGTGGGAGACGATCGTGTTATTCCTGATCTCTTCCATAAAGAAGTTCTCGGTAAAAATGGTCGGCCACGTGTTCGCATCCTTATTTTGTTAGGAGGCGCACAAGCTGGTCTGGTAAGTGCCGAACGCGTTCATGCCTGTGCAGTACATGGTATCCCAGCGGATCACTTCGATGTCAAGTTCGCGATCTCTGTCGGAACTTATATAGCACTTGCGTATGATGCGTTACAAACAGCGCTACTCCGACCCATGTTCCTGAATTTCGTCACGGGTGGCTGGTGGGGAATGGATCCAATCCAGAACCTCGTCGATGATATCAAACAAAGACTTGATCAGGACACATTTTACCGATGTGCCTCTGAAATGTTCTTTGGCGTTTCGGACTCGTCCGGAAAATTCAGCTGGCTTGGCGCGAAAGACTCACCAAACTTGTTTGACTTGCTATACGCGGCGTCGGCCTTCCCGCCGTTCTCAACTGGCCGAACGGTAGATGGCATCGTGGCGTGGGATGGGGCGCTTTCTCATCCGTGCCCTGTACGAGTAGCTCTACAAAAAGTAATTCGAAAATGGGAACCTGGGACAGAGTTTGATCTGCTGCTTGTAGCAAATCGACCGCGTCCGCATAGACTCCCGCCGTACGACCCCATCATGTATCTCTCAATGATCCAGGGGATATTGCGGTGGTTTGTGCCCCCGCCGTTGCGTATTGGCGCGATGGAGATCGATCGCAAAATCGCTGACACGATTCCTTTGTTCTGGAAAGAGCGGAAGTTTTTCCGACTAACCGCCTGGTTTGCGTCGGAAGACGAGTACATTTCTCCGCTTGATTGGAATCCATGGGTACTAGAGAGGAAAGCAGACATTGTGCAACGATCCACACACACTGTGCTGAAGCGTTATCGCCCCGAACCATGGGTTTGAATACTAAAGACCGCTCACCGAAAGGTGGGCGGTCTTCATCTTCCCTCCAGGGTCCAAATATGTATAATGCGCCAACATGACCGAAGAGACCCTCCCTCCCGAGAAGAAGCCCAAGAAGGGCAAGAAGCCCATCGTGCCGCTCCCGCAGGGTCCGAGCATCTGGACCCAGCTTGCTATCGCGTTCGCGGTCTTCCTCGTCCTCTCCGCCGGCTACACAATGGTGCGGGAATACTTCCTCACCGATACCCAGGAAGTGCCCCTCTCGCAGATCGCGGCGGACATCCGCGCCGGCAATGTGCTAGAGCTCACCGTAGCAGGGGATACCATCACCGCGAAATATCACGACGAGAGTGAAAAGGAATCGCGCAAGGAAAGCGAGGCATCGTTCACCGAGACCCTCGCCAATTACGGCCTCACGCCGGACGAGATCGCGAGCGTGAAAGTGAGCGTGCAGGACCAGGGCGGCATCCGTTTCTGGGCGCTTACCCTCGCTCCGCTTCTCATTCCGGTCCTCCTCCTCCTTGGCATCATGTGGTACCTCTCGCGTCAGGTGCGCGGCGCGGGCATGCAGGCATTCACGTTCGGTCGTTCGATGGCGCGACTCGTTTCTCCCGAAGATGACGTGCAGAAGGTGACCTTCAAGGATGTCGCCGGCGCGCGCGAAGCGAAAGCGGAACTCACCGAGATCGTCGACTTTCTCAAGAACCCGAAGAAGTTCATCCAAATCGGCGCACGCATCCCGAAGGGGGTTCTGCTCATGGGTGCGCCGGGAACCGGAAAAACTTTGCTTGCTCGCGCCGTGGCAGGGGAAGCTGGCGTTCCTTTCTTTTCGATTTCTGGTTCCGAATTCGTCGAGATGTTCGTCGGCGTCGGTGCATCGCGCGTGCGCGATCTCTTCCAGCAAGCGAAGCGTGCCGCGCCGGCAATCGTCTTCATGGATGAGATCGATGCGGTCGGCCGCATCCGCGGTACCGGCGTGGGTGGCGGCAACGACGAGCGCGAGCAGACCCTCAATCAGATCCTCGTCGAGATGGACGGCTTCGAACCGAACGAGAAAGTAATCGTCATGGCGGCATCGAACCGTCCGGACGTGCTCGACCCGGCGCTTCTACGCCCGGGCCGCTTCGATCGCCGTGTCACCATCGACCTGCCGGATCGTCGCGACCGCGAAGAGATCATGCAGGTGCATGCGCGTCAGAAGCCGATGGGACCGGACGTGAATATCGGTGTCATCGCCGAGCGCACGCCTGGATTCTCCGGCGCGGATCTTGCGAATCTCATGAATGAAGCCGCCATCCTCGCGGCGCGGGAGGACCGCAAAGAGATAACGCAGTACGACCTCATCCGTTCCATAGAGAAGGTGATGCTCGGTCCGGAGCGTCGTTCGCATGTCCTCAATAAGAAAGAGAAGGAGATAACCGCTTATCACGAAGCCGGACACGCGCTCATCGCCTCCGTTCTCAAATATGCCGACCCGGTGCACAAGATCTCCGTCATCTCACGCGGCCGCGCAGCGGGCTACACCCTGAAGCTCCCGCTCGAAGATCGCCGCATGCAGTCGAAGCTCGAATTCCTTGATGATATCGCAGTTTCCCTCGGCGGCTACATCGCGGAGAAGGAAGTGTATAGTGATGTGACGACGGGTGCATCGAACGACCTGCAGGTCTTGACCGCGCTCGCGCGCGACATGGTGACGAAATACGGCATGTCAGAGAGAATGGGCCCGATGGCGCTCGAGATGGCGCCGGGCCGCACGCTCTTCGGCGCCGGCATCGAACCGGGGGAGCTCTCGCAAGATGTGGCAGCAAAGATCGACGAAGAAGTGAAAGAGATCGTCATGAATGCCTACAAGCGCGGGGAAGAGGTGATCAAGAAGCATCGCAAGGCGCTGGACGCCATCGCGCAACAGCTCGTCGAAGTCGAGACCATCGAGAGAGACGATTTCGAGAAGATCCTTATCGCTCATGGAATTGTTCCAAAGAAAAAAGAGGATATAGAACACCAACCATTGGCATAGCCGAAGAAGAAAGCCTGCCCCGTCACCAAAATCGCTTTCTTTTGTTGAGACGCGCCAAGGTGATGAATGCAGAAAATGCACGTCTACGTGTAATACAAAAAGTGATCGAAGTTGATTCAACCAAAGCAATTTTTGGTGTGGGGGAAGACATCGAGCATCAGCCGCTCGCTTAGGTTGCACATTCTCACATAAAAGAATAGTGTCTTCGCTAGACACATAGGGTGTCGAGCAGGGTCCGCATAGCGCGGATTTCTGCGCTATCAACAGGAGGGCTGCCAGATGGGCGATCACGATTGCTCAGGCGGCTGGAGATTCAATGAGAGCTCATTACGACTACGACGCAATGCTTATGCGTAAAATCGTAGCGTTGCGTGAAGGCATCAAGAAAGGAAGCCTCAATCCGCTTTGGGTCGAACGCATGTTGCAATCGACGATTGCAGATAACCATGCCGGCGATTTCGCGCTTCGGCCGGTTTGGATAACTCTCGTTCGCCCGAAGTTGTCGGAAATTTCCGAGTTGTTGGAGCGAGAGGAAACGCGATATGGGCATGGTATCGATCCGCAGGCTCGAGGTCTTTTGGGCCAGATGAATTGGACTGAAGGTCCAGATACCGCAGACCTTACAATTGCGACGATAAAAAATCTCTTTGTTCTTCCTGGAGGTGATCACACGGAAGGACAGATAATCGAGAATGCGCTCGAACAGGGACTTCAGACATGCCCTGATTGGATCGTGCCGGCGCTCGCGCTTCATGCTGAAAGAACTCGCAAAGAGGACGAGCGCCACACGCATCTCAATCTTTGTCTAACGCACGATGAGAAAAGGGGAGAAGGGGTCGGAATGTTCTTTCGTCGCGACTGGCGCCTCTATCGCAGAAGTGTCGATCGTAGCACGTCTTGGTGCGACGTATATCCGATCAACTGGCTCTTCGTAAAGCCTAAGGTCAGCTGATTACTGAGTGACTAAACCGAGCCGCCCCGGTATTATAGGGCGGCATTTTTTATACAGTGCTATACTCCCGCTTGATGGCGAAAGATTTCTCGAAAAAAGCCCTTGCGCTCCACAAGAAATTAGGCGGTAAGCTCCGTATCGTCCCGGCTGCGCCTATCAAGAACCGCAACGATCTCTCCTTGGTCTACACGCCCGGCGTCGGGGCAGTTTCCACCTTCCTGGCGAAGCATAAAGAGAAGACGCGCGAGTACACGATGAAAGGGCGTACCGTCGCGGTCATCTCCGACGGCTCGGCGGTGCTTGGTCTCGGCAATATCGGCCCTGAAGGGGCGCTCCCGGTCATGGAAGGGAAGGCGGCGCTATTCAAGACGTTCGCTGATATCGATGCGGTGCCTATCGTGCTTGCCACGCAGGATCCGGAGAGGATCGTGGAAGCGATCTGCAACATCGCGCCAGGATTTGGCGGCATCAATCTCGAGGATTTCGCGGCACCGAAGTGCTTCGAGATCGAGCGGATGGTCATCGAACGCCTTGATATCCCCGTCATGCATGACGATCAGCACGGAACCGCCATCGTCGTCCTCGCCGGACTCATCAATGCGCTCAAGGTCGTGAAGAAGAAAATCGAAACGGTCCGCATCGTGATCTCCGGCGCGGGTGCTGCGGGAACGGCCGTCGCGTATCTCTTGCGTGCCGCTGGTGCGAAACACATCCTCGTTCTCGATAGCAAGGGTATGATCGGTATCCATCGAGAAAACCTCACGCGGCATAAGACGGAGCTTGCTGGGTTTACGAACCCCGAGAATTTCGCGGGCGGTTTGCGCGAAGCGCTCGAGGGAGCCGACGTGCTCATCGGCGTTTCCGGCCCGGGCCTCGCGAAGGCGGCGGATATCAAGTTGATGAACAAAGACGCGATCGTCTTCGCACTCGCGAATCCGATTCCCGAGATCATGCCTGATGAAGCGCGCAAGGGTGGTGCGGCAGTCATCGCGACGGGGCGTTCCGATTTCCCGAACCAGCTCAATAATTCGCTCGCGTTCCCGGGAATTTTCCGCGGAGCGATCGATCATAAGGTGACACGCATCACCGAGACGATGAAATTGAAGGCGGCGAAGGCGCTCGCGGCACTTATCCCAAAACCGACGGCAGGGAAAATACTTACCGACATGTTTGACCGCCGAGTTGCCCCTGCGGTCGCGAAAGTGATACGCTGACCTTTATAACCGCTTAGCTCAGGCTATATCGCGGTTATGCAGAGAATATAGCGTGGCAAAGATCTAGTCCCGCCCTTAGCTCAATGGTTAGAGCACGGAGCTTATACCTCCGTGGTTCCTGGTTCGAGTCCAGGAGGGCGGACATGGAACATAAAGAATCATCTGAAGGGCAGAACATGCGCATAGATCGAATCTCCGATAAGGGTGTCGGCAAGGTTAACGAGGATGCGATGGTGGTAGGCACAACTCGATTCGGAGTCTTTGATGGTGTTTCCAGTCGCTCCGGATATGTTGATGAGCATGGTCAGACTGGTGGCTACCTCGCGGCAAACATTGCGAAGAAAATCTTCGAAACATCGACCGACTCTCTTATCGAGACAGCGCTTGCTGCCAATACCAAGATTGAGGATACGATGAAAGACATGAGTATTGATATAACAAAAAAAGAAAATCGATGGGGCACCACCATGGCGGTGGTCGATATCAATCAGTCGGAAGGAGAATTTGAATGGGCACAAGTTGCCGACTCGCTTATTATAGTTATCCACAAGGATGGAAGCTTGAAACAATTAATTCAAGATGATTATGATCATGATCGAAAAATCATGGTCCTCTGGAAGGGACTTGCGGATACCCAGGCAGAAAACATCCGCAACAAGCTCGATTATGATATTCGGCAATTACGGCAGGACGTGAATGTCACTTTTGGTGTTCTTAACGGAGAGGGAAGCGTCTCAAAATTCATTCGTAGCGGAAAAGAGTCGCTCGATACTGTCGCGCACATACTCTTATTTACCGACGGACTCATCATTCCGAAAGAAGACCCCAACGCGATCGATGATTTTTCAATGGCAGTGCGTTTGTTTCAAGAAGGCGGATTGATCCATATACGTGACTACATTCGCGAGATTGAAAATACTGATCCGAATTGTTGGAAATATCCACGATATAAAAAATCCGATGATATTGCCGCAATCGCGATTAGCTTTTGAACACCTCTTCTTAAAAATATGGCCCACATCCACGAAAGAATCGATTTCACCGCAAGCGTCTATATCGTTCACGAGGGAAAGGTGCTGCTGCATCTACACAAGAAACTCCATAAGTGGCTTCAGCCCGGCGGGCATATCGAACTCGACGAGGATCCGAATCAGGCGGCCATCCGCGAAGCGAAAGAAGAGACGGGATTCGATGTCGAACTCGTCGGCCACCCGCGTCTTCCGGAATTGCAAGATCATCCGACCGACCTTGTTCCGCCTCGATTCCTGAATCGCCATCCTTTCAACGAAACCCACGAACACATCGACTGCTCGTATTTCGGCAGGGTCATCGGCGGTACGCTTCAGCCTGAAGATGGCGTTGAGATGCGCTGGTTCACGAAAGAAGAAATAGAACGAAATGAGATCGGCCTCCACGAGATAACGCGCGCCTATGCGCTCGCGGCGCTCCAGGAACTCGCATGATTTTCAAAGGCATCATCCACCACGGTCACGGGACCGGGAAAAAGCTCGGTTTTCCGACACTCAACATCCCGCTCGAGGACGAAGCGCTTTCTGGCATCTACGCCGCCATCGTGACCATCAAGGGCTCCGGCTATCACGCAGCAGCGTATGCCGATACGAAACGCAAACTGCTGGAAGCACATCTGCTGCATTTCGAGGATGACCTCTACGGACTCGAAGCAAGGATCGAACTGCAGAAGAAGATCCGTGAGGACCGACATTTCGAGAGCGATGAGGAGCTCAAAGCGGCGATTGCGGCGGATGTTGAAGCCGTCAAGGCCTATTTCACATAGATATGTTCACCGGCATCATCGAGGCGACGGCGCCGATCATCGAGGCGCGGACGGACGGCAGTATGCGCGTCCGCGTTAAGAGGCCGCGTGGCTGGAAACTCGTCGAGGGACAGAGTATTGCAGTCGATGGCATCTGCACGACCGTCGAGGCGATCGAGCGTGACGCGTTCTTTGCGACGTATATGCCGGAAACACTTCGTATATCGACGGCGGGGGATTTCAGGAAAGGACGCATCGTGAATCTGGAGCGTTCGCTCAAGGTTGGGGACCGGCTCGACGGCCACTTCGTGCAGGGCCATGTCGATTGCCTCGGTATCGTGAACGAGATCCGGATTCTCGGCTCATCGAAAGAGATACGCTTCGGCATTCCGCGTGTGCATATGAAGTACATCGCCACGAAGGGTTCTATCACCGTGAATGGAGTGAGCCTCACGGTGGCGGCTCGAACGAATGATTCGTTCACTGTCGCGCTCATCCCGCACACGCTTGACTCTACGACGCTCGGCACGCTCTCGAAAGGCGACTCCGTGAACATCGAGACCGACTTAATCGCGCGGCACCTAGCGACGCTGAAGGGAAAGTGATACGGTGTCTCGATGCAACGTGGCCACTACACCAAGAAGACTACTGCCGGAGACGCGTCACGCCTCAAAGTCGGCATCGCAGTCTCGGAATTCAACGGTGATATCACCGAAGCGATGCTAACCGCAGCACTCGAGACCTTGCGGCAATGGAAGGTGCCGGCACGATCGGTGACCGTCATGCATGTGCCGGGAAGCTTCGAGCTTCCGCTCGCGAGCGCGAATCTCATCAAGAAGAAGAACGTCGACGTGGTCATCGCGCTCGGGTGCGTCATCAAGGGGGAGACGAAGCACGACGAATATATCTCGAACGCCGTCGCGCAGGGATTGACGCAGCTCATGCTGACGACCGGCGTACCCATCGGTTTCGGCGTCATCACGCCGAACACTCTCGCGCAGGCGAAGGCGCGCTCACGCGGCCGGGCCAACAAAGGCATCGAAGCGACGATCGCGGCGTTGCGCATGGCGCTTGTGAATTGACGGTTGCGGGTGGGGTAGGGTGTGGGACAATTGCCCCATGTCACGAATCATCCAGACTCTCATTATCAGCGCCGTCCTCGTACCGGCGTTCGCCAGCGCCCTTACGGCCGACGAGCTCCGTATCCAGATCAACGATCTCCTCGCGAAGATACAGGCATTGCAGACGCAAATCTCCGCGGGTACGAATACTACCGTCCCGCCGACATCTCCGGCAGCCGCGGGAACGTGTCCGCGCGTCAGCCGCGTATTACATATGGGAGATTCCGGCGCCGACGTGACGCGCCTCCAGCAATTCCTTGCGCTCGATGCAGCCATCTATCCGGAACGGAACGTCTCCGGTTACTACGGCCCTTTGACCGAAGCGGCGGTGAAGCGATTCCAATGCAAGAACAAGATCGTCTGCGACGGCGATGCGGCATCGACGGGTTATGGAGTAACCGGTCCGCGTACGGCCGCAATCCTCGCGCTCCAGTGTCCTGATGGTGGCGGGGTCGCAACCGGCGGCACCGGACAGGTGAGCGGATTCATCAAGGTGACACCGACATCCGGCCCATCCCCCTTGAACGTCCTTGTCGACGTCACGGTAAACACTGCCCATGCCTGCGGCGCGGCGACGTACCAGATCGATTACGGCGATGCCACCGCCCCTGGTACGGTCATCGTACCGGCGAACGGCTGCAACGAGGTACATCAGGCGTTCTCGCATGTCTACGCGAATGCAGGGACCTATGCCGTCCTCTTGCGATCCGGCACGCATCAGGTATCAGCCACAGTCACCGTCTCGCAGGGGAGCGGGCTTTCCGGCGCATCAGACACGATCTCCGGCTCGCCGACATCAGGATCTGCGCCGCTCACCGTCAGCTTCTCCGGTCTCGTCAACACCAGCGCGCAGTGCAATGCCGGGCCGTATAGCATCAACTTCGGCGATGGCCAGACCGCCTCCATCTCCGTCGCAGGCTGCAGCGCGACGAATTTCCAGGTGCCGCATACGTATTCGACGAGCGGAACCTACGCCGCCCGGCTCTATCGCGGCAATCCGGCGGTCAATATCGGATCGGTCTCCATCAACGTCGGCGGTTCGGTCTCGACGTCCGGCGGTTCGTTCTCCGTTTCCGGTGGCATCAACGGGAACCCGCTGCAAGCACGCGCGATCTTCGATCTCTCCTCATCGTGTGTCCGCTATGACCTCGATTGGGGAGACAGCTCGTCTCATACGATGCAATCCGAAGGTTCGTGTTCAGGAGGAAGCGTCGGCAAGGAAGTGACCCACACCTATTCGAGCGCTGGTGCGTACACCATCACGTTGAGGCGCGGCTCGTCGCTCAATTCCACGGATACTGCGGCGATCACCATCGTCCAATAAGAGCCGTTGCTCTTTCACTCGCGGTGCAAAGAAGCACCCGCGTGGGTCACGCGTCTGAGGAGCGCGGGATGTTGCGCGAGCGAAGCGTCGTTTGTGATGAGCGAGAGCGCTTCCTCGCGCGCCGCCTGGATGAGGCGTACGTTCTGCAGTGCTTCCATGCCGAGATCCGACATGCCCCATTGTCGTGTGCCATAGAGATCTCCCGCGCCGCGGGTCTCGAGATCGGCTTCGGCGAGCTTGAAACCATCGCTCGATTTCTCAAGCGCCTTCAAGCGCTTCATTGCCATCTCCCCCTTGTTCTCCGGCAGGAGGAAGCAGAACGGCGGATACGAAGATCGCTGCACGCGGCCGCGCAGCTGATGCAGCTGCGCGAGGCCGAAGCGTTCCGCGCCTTCGATTAAGATGGCAGTCGCGTTCGGGACGTTGATACCGACTTCGACGACGGAAGTCGCGACGAGGATATGGATCTCTCCCTGATCGAATCGCCGCATCACCGCATCCTTCTCGCTCGGCTTCATGCCGCCGTGCAGGAGCCCGACTTCGTATTCGGGGAAAACGTCTTTCTGCAGACGCTGCGCTTCGGTCTTCGCGCTTTTCGCCTGGAGCGCGTTCATCTTCGCCGGATCCGGCTCGTTGATACGCGGACAGATGACGTATGCCTGACGACCCTTCAGTAGCTCTTCCCGCACCTTCGCATATGCTTTCTCGCGCTGTTTCGGCAGGATTATTTCTGTCGTTATCTTCGCGCGTCCGGGGGGCAGCTCGTCGAGGACTGAAAGGTCGAGGTCGCCGTAAAGGGTGAGCGCGAGCGTACGAGGGATGGGGGTGGCGGTCATCGAGAGGAAATGCGGCGCGGCATCGCCTTTGCGGGCGAGCTCTCGGCGTTGTCGCGTACCGAAGCGGTGTTGTTCATCCACGATGGCGTAGGCGAGGTGCTGGAATCCGACTTTCTTCTGTATGAGCGCGTGCGTGCCGACCAGCATCGCGATTTCTCCATTGGCGATCCATTTCAGGAGCTGCGGCCGCGAGATGTCCGTCACAGCATTCTTCTTCGCCTTTGACGGGAATTTCTTCGCTCCCGAGCCGGTGATGAGCGCGATGTTGATGGGGAGATCCTTGAAGTACTCGATGAACGATTGGAAATGCTGCGTCGCGAGGATCTCCGTCGGCGCCATATAGGCGACCTGCAAGGTGCCGGAGACGCGGCCAGGCGGACGCGAATGCACGACCGCATACGCCGTTGCTGCGGCGACGAGTGTCTTGCCGGAGCCCACATCTCCCTCGAGGAGGCGTGCCATCGGGTGCGGTTTCTCGAAATCCTTGATGATTTCCGCGATTGCGCGCTTCTGCGCATTCGTCGGTTTGAAATCGATTCCGGCGAGGAAACGTTCCGCATGATCAGCCGCATCGATGATGCGGAAGGACGGCAGCATCGCGTTTTCCGCCTTATCCTTCGCCCGCGTGACCTGTATCGTGAATATCTCTTCGAATGCGAATCGCTTGCGTGCGGCCAGCGCGTGACGCTCTTCTTCGGGCAGGTGGATCCACAAGAGCGAGGTTGCAAGGTCCGGCAGATGATAACGCTCGCGGATAGCGACGGGGATCGGGTCATCCATGCGCTCATGAGCTTTTGCTTCGAAGACGCGCTTCAGCGCGTGATAGAACCATTTCGACGTGATGCCCCGGGTCTCCGGGTAGATGGGGAATATCTCCAGCTTCGCTTCCGCTTCGGTATCGGGGCGGAATAAGCCCGAAGCTAAGTCGCTCGCGCTCACGGCGACGACTTCCGGATTGGTGATGTATGGTTTCTCGGCCGAGCCGCCGACGGTACCGGTAAGGCGTACCGGCACGTCCTGCGGCGCCATCTTTGCCATGTATGGCTGGTTGAACCACATCACTTTCACGCGCCCGCTGGAGTCGGTGAACACACCCTCTGTCGCGGGCCTCCGGCTCTTCCACAAGCGCTTCGCTTCCAGCTTGCTCAACTGTCCGACGAGCGTGACTTTCGTGCCGGGGATGAGCTGTGCTGTCGAAGCGCTCGCTCCTGCGCGCTCGTGGCGCGATGGGAAATGGTAGAGGAGGTCGCGGATGCTTACGAGACCCATGCGTCGCAGCGCTGCCAGCTGTGGCGCGATGAGGCGAAAGTGTTTGGCGAGCGCGTCGTCAGGATGCATAGCCCCCACACCAATCGTGGCGTTGCTTCGTTTTGCCGACATATCGTTGTTCATACGGAATTATGTCCCAGCAAATGTAGACGGCGCTGGGTTGGTAGTTGTTTCGCAAAACTACGCCACGATTGGTGTGGGGGCATAGCCGCATTGTAGCGAGGATGCGCGCACGCGCGAGTGCCGGATGAGTTATACACATGCACCCCCCGGAAAGCCGCTTGCAGGAAAAAGCCCGCCGGGTACGATAGCGGTGTTCAGAAAGGTATTTAGAAGGGTAATAGCGTTGTAAGTATGATGAGTGACGACGAGCGTGATGATACGCTTGATCCGAAGGGAATAGACGAACTTGCCGACGAGGTCGAAAGCGAAGATGAAGAGATCACCGACGTCGACGAGGAGTCAAGCGAGTAAAAGGATCAGGAAAAGGCCCCGAGTTGCGCGGGGTTTTTTTCTTTTGCGTGCACGCGCTCGAGACGGTACTATTGCCGTATGCATTTCATTCTCAAGTTCCTTGCGATTGCCGTCGCGGTCTACCTGACCGTAGAAATCGTTCCCGGGATCTCGCTCGCCGGCGGCTGGGCGACGCTCCTACTGGTGAGTCTCGCGTGGTCGGTGATCGTCACCTTGGTGCGTCCGGTGCTGCAGCTCTTGGCATTTCCGATCACGATCGTCACCCTAGGGCTCTTCTCACTCATCATCAATGCGCTCCTGTTCTGGGCGATGGAACTCATCGTTCCCGGATTCGATGTTACCGGATTCGTACCGGCGCTCCTCGGATCGATCGTGCTCTCGTTAGTCTCTTGGCTGCTGCAGAAAGTGCTGCCGTAGCGCCCGCCTCGGCTATGGGTGCAGGAAGAACGCGACTGCGATGATGAAATAGGCGATGAGAAGCTGCAGACCTTCGAGCCAATTGCTCTCACCGTCCTGTACGGCGAGATTCGCCATAAGGACCGAGAAGACGATAGCGATGACCTCGAACATGTTGAAGACGAGGTGCATGTGCTGGTCGAAGAGGAGGCTGATGAGGACGAGGGAAGGGGCGACGAACATCGCGATCTGCGCGGCGGAGCCCATGCTGATCTGCAGGGCGAGATCCATGCGGTTTTTGAGGGCGACCGTGACGGCGGAGAAGTGTTCAGCAGCGTTGCCGATGATGGCCACGACGACGACGCCGATGAAGAGCTCCGTCCATCCCCATGCTTCGATAAGGGGCTCGATCGAGCCGACCAAGACCTCGCTCATGAAGGCGACGGCGACGGTCGCGACGAAGAGGATGAGAAGGCTCTTACGCGCGCTCCAGTGTGCATGGTACTGCTGCGCGATCTCCTCCACATAGAGATGCTTGTGCGTGTGGAGCGTGAAATAGATGCTTGCGATATACGAGAAGATCATGCCGATCGCAACCACGATGCTTAAGTGCTCGACGACCAGAGGGTCAACGCCGGGGGCCGTCTCAAGGAAGATCGCCGGTATGACCAAAGCGACGACGGAGAGGACCAACGTGATGCCGGTCGCGAGGACGCCGGTCTGACTGAACGATTGCTTCTCGCGCTTCCAGCCGCCGACGAATATCGCCAAGCCTCCGACCAGAAGCAGGTTTGCGACGATGGAACCGGTGAGCGATGCCTGCACCACGCCGATGAGGCCGGCATTCAAGGCAAAAAGGGCGATGATGAGCTCGGTCGCATTACCGAACGTGGCGTTCAAGAAGCCACCTAAGGCCGGCGTCGTGTGCGACGCGAGATGTTCCGTCGCCTCGCCGAGATATTTTGCGAGCGGGATTATCGCAAGCGCGGCGAATCCGAATATAAGCAGCGGTGCTGCATGCGTGTATTCGACGATAAGCGCGAGCGGTGCAAAGACGAGAAGCGCAGGGAAGATATAGCGCGAAAACGACATGTCGAAGAGTATACCGCGTGTCCGCACGCTCTTGCGTTGACAGTGATGCAATACGTGATGGATTGCAGCCTATACGGACGGGAAATGGCTTAATCTGCTTTGAAGATGAGCACATCACGACTTCGACTTGCCGCGCAAGGCCGATCTTCTAATCTTAGGTGATTACCAGCTAGTCAAAAACCTATGCGTTTTGACCCACCGAAAGAATAATCATCGGGCTTGTGACGTCTCAAGAGAATTGAAAGGGCGGCTCCGGAGCCACCTTTTCTTTGTCTCTTTGTCTGTTGGATTTGAAGGAGTCCTCGACAGCAAAGGTGTTTCAGAAAAACTTGCCGTCTTTATATGTCTGAACGAGCGAAGTCGCAGTACTTTTTTCCGGCTCTTCACCAATATTGGCTACCCACTTTTCGGCGTATTCGAGTTTATCGTTTACCAAAAAATCTAGCAGCTGAGTTATTTTGTTCGGGTGATCAGCAGGTTGATTCTCAAGTGCCTTCGCGGCATACATTTGAGCAGCTGCTTTATCCTTGTACCGCCAAACCGCACAACTGATTGCATGGTGATACCAAAACCACAATATCTCTTGACGCCATTCTCTTTCCTCGGTCGTCAATGTCGATGGGTCTATGGATTCCAAAATACCCTTCACCTTATTTACTGCGGACTCTTTGTCGGCGTAGTCCCATGAGCCGGAGTGCATGAGTTTTTGGTCTTCAACGGAATACAAATTAGAGAGTTCCAGGGGAGTTTTAGCACCCAATAAAATATATGCCTCTTTCGCTGGGCTCTTTTCCATCTCAAACGTTTGTGTCCTTTCCAGACTCGGCTGTTCTTTCACATCCCCATTGTATCTCCTTGAAGACGTTTGCTAAGCGAAGCCACGGCTACGCCTCAAGGTGTTCTGCTCCTCGGCATACCTCCGATAAAAAATACTTAGCGCGGAGAGAGAGAGGGATTCGGTCACAGATAATTTCTGTTCCGTCGAACAGAAATTTCCGCGGCCCCGGCTCGCACCCGCGTCTGTGACGCGGGACCCGCTCCGCCTTTCGAATCCCTCACGAAACACGCACTGGCGTGTTTCTCCTCTCCGCAGTGTTTTCACTACGTTCAAACCTGCGGGGACGATGTCCCGAAGTTAGAACCACAAGGGCTTAATTTCAGGAGCGTTGATAAAATTGTACGTGATTTACGGCGGATCTACCAAGAAAGTCCAGCCTTGTTTGACGTTCCTTTTTTTGCGCAAAAACAATATTAGCCAGTCGCTCGACTTCCTTGTCAGAGAGCTTTGAGCCTTCAAGACGTGTAGATGAGCCAGCAGAAGCTATAAAAGTGGCGCGACGAAGCTCCGCCAGGCGTTCTGGTGAGATACTAAGGTTCTTTTTTATTTGCTTAGACTTTGCCATATATGAACTTGATTATTTTACGACTCAGAACAGACGGCGCTTCGCGCCGACCATATTTTTGGTTCTGAAACCCTTTTCGAAAAATTGCGGAAAGGGAGGGATTCGAACCCTCGAGGGGATTTGACTCCCCTGGATCGTTAGCACCGACCTGGTTTCAACCGCTCACCCACCTTTCCGTGTACGCCGCATCGTACTTTATTTGGCGTATCTTTCCAAGTGTTTCGAGTTGCTCGATCCGACTACGGAAAAATACTTTTTCACATCGGTAATGCTGTCGAGCCGCACATCGAATCTGTTCAAGTGCGGTGACATGCCTGAATCTGAAAGAATACGGGCGACTGAATGACGGAGAAGTTCCGAGTGCGTACAGAAACTAATTTTCTTGTATCTATACCGCTTGCCCTTTACGACATAGGAATGGGTGACTACCGATCCATCAGTATCAATGAGGCCGCGGACACATGCGAGTGCGAATTTTTCGTTTTTCTTTATCCATTCGGGTATATCGAGGCCTTGTCGAATCTTATTTCCGATCGGCAGACCAAGGGAATGAAGGTATGCGACGATACCTTTGCGAGAAACAACGACATTACAGACTGAAATTTCCTGCCGATGATATATGGCCGGTTTTATGCGGAACAATTTTTCGATCTTCTTGGCTACAAAAGCGATGTAATCCCGATCATCGGTATGATGAAGAGTGATAGTAGCTTGATAGTTGCTGAGACCGCCGTCTCCCATCATTATTCCTACAAGTTCAGCAAGCTCAACGGATTTCGGTGGTTTGTATATTGCGTGAGGAAGAAATGCGGAAGGTTGAGTCTTGAATCGGCCTTCGGTAAGCCACCATTTCTGCCATCGTGCTTTTCGATGGCTCTCATTAACGGGAATCCGGCCGTATTTTGCTAGAACTATCTCTGCACCTTTTCTGCCTGCCTTCCGCAGGTGTGCGTACCTGCTGCGGATCTTGATGTCTTTTGGCAAGGAGATACTGGCACGGCGCGAAAGGGAACGAGCGCACAAGAGTTGCATAGGGAATTTCTCCCTCCGCCAATCGCGTATGGTCCTGGTAGAGCACGAACATATCTCCGCAATTGTCTCAAGCGAGTATTTCTTCTCAACGGATTCGATGAAGGCGCGTTGCCCTCCTGACCTAAAGACCACCATCTTATCTTTAAACGATTCTGCCACTCCTCCATTTTATCGATTGCACCCTTCAATCACTACTTCAGCAGGTGGATAACTTACGCTCTTGCCAAAGCCAGCGCGCTCGTCGGTACGCCGAGATTGATGAGCGGTCGGACCGCTTCCGCCAGCGTCGCACCCGTCGTCGTGACATCATCGATGACGAATGCGTGCGCATCCAAGACAGAGGCCATGTCACTCACGGCGAACGCGCCTTTCACATTGACGAGGCGCTCCGTGCGCGTTAAATGCGTCTGCGGCTTCGTCTCGCGTACCCGGATGAGGACGTTACGCCCGATTCGCGCGGCGGAACCATCGTGGAATTCCGGCGGGAGCTTCTCCATGATGAATTCGATCTGATTGAATCCGCGTTCGAGACGCCGTTCCGGATGGAGCGGGAGGGGAATGAGGAGTATCGAGCGCGTCGAGAAGGAGCGGATCGATGCGATCTCTTCGCGCAGGTATTCAGCGAGCACGTCGGCGAGGAGTTCTGCCGCATGATGCGACCCGTCATACTTCACGGCGCGGATGAGGTCTTCGACCGCTTTCTCGCGATACGGCATGAGCGTCGTGATCGGCACGCCGCATGCTTCATGTTCGGCAGGGGAGATCGGAAGATCCTCAAGCTCGTATCGTTCGGCACGTACGATACGTTCCTTCCTCGGAAGGATGACATCGAGGAGTGCCTGAATGGCGACCGCTGCCGCTCGCACAAGGCGGAGCATGCTAGCATTGTGGCATGAACCCCGTTAGACGCTAACGGACTGGTTTGATAACCAGATCTCTTGAAAATATGAATAACGGAGAGAATTCAAACAAAAATAGCGCGTCTAACGGGGTGAATCTGGCCGAGAAGAAGTGCGTGCCGTGCGAGGGGGATGCTCAGCCGCTCACGCGCGACGAAGCCGGAAGGATGCTGAAGGATGTACTCGGCTGGATGCTCTGGCCAGACGGTACGACCATCTCGAAATCGTTCAAGTTCAAGAACTTCTCCGGCGCATTCGCGTTCGCGACGAAGGTCGCGGCTATTGCGGAAGAGGAGGGGCATCATCCGGACCTCCTTGTCTCATGGGGCCGGGTCGAGATAGAGCTCTCGACACATTCCATCGGCGGGCTTTCTGAAAACGATTTCATTGTTGCGGCGAAAATCGACGGCATTCAGTGATATAATCGTCGGATGGCGTTTTCGTTAGGGACGTTGGCGCAGAAATTGACCGGTGCGCTCTCCGGAAATGCGGAAGGAAGCGTCATCGGCGTCGATATCGGATTATCTTCCGCGAAGATCGTACAGCTGCGCGGCGCGCATGGAGCGGCGGTTCTGGAGACGTACGGCGAGATCGCGCTTGGTCCCTATGCGAACGAAGCCGTCGGCAAGGCAGTGAAGCTCACGCCCGAAAAGACGACCGAAGTACTGCTTGACCTCATGAGGGAAGCCAACGTGACCGCGAAAGCGGCAGGGATGTCGATCCCCTTCTCCTCGAGCCTCGTCTCCATCATCGATCTGCCGAAAAGCGATCCGGAACAACTCAAGCAGATGATACCGATCGAGGCGCGCAAATATATCCCGATGCAGGTCTCGGAGGTCATGCTCGACTGGTTCATCATCCCCCCCGACGAGGGATCGCAAGAGGCATTCGATCGCATCCAAGGGAAAGCGCCGCTTCAGGCGAAAGGGCAGGAGATCCTCCTTGTCGCGATACACAACGACACCGTCCGCAACTATCAGGTGATCGCGAGCGGCGCGGGGCTCTCCGTGCATTTCTATGAGATCGAGATATTCAGCGCGATCCGCAGCTCGCTCGGCCATGGCGTGGCCCCCGTCCTCGTCATCGATCTCGGTGCTTCGACGACGAAGATGTATATCGTCGAGCGCGGCGTGGTCCGCATGACGCACCTCGCGAATATGGGCGGACAGCAGATGACCGAGCAGCTCGGCCGTTCGCTCTCATGGGAATTCGAGAAGGCGGAGCGCGTGAAGCGGGAGCGCGGACTCACCGCGTCGGCCGCGTATTCGACGGATGAGAACGATCGCATCCGCGCTTCGCTCATATCCACACTGGAGCGCGTGTTCGCGGAAGCCGATAAGGTACTATTGAGCTACGGGAAACGATACAATAAAGACGTATCGCACGTCCTCCTTACGGGAGGCGGGGCATCGCTTCCCGGCCTTCTCGGTTTCGCCAACCAAGCCCTGCATGCGCAGGTGGAAGTGGCGAATCCGTTCAGTCGCACGGAATCTCCCGCATTCCTCGACCAGGTCCTTCAAACGATCGGTCCTGGTTTCGCGGTCTGCATCGGTCTGGCCTTAAGGGAACTTCGTAAAGGCTAAGTTTATGGAATCCAACATACGCTCATCATTCATACCGCAGTCGCCTGTTAGCGCTCCGACTCCCGGCGTCAAGAAGCAGGGTGGGGGATTCGACATGTTCATGCTGCTGGGCCTCATCCTTTTCATCGCTTCAGCGACGCTTGCCGTCGGCGTCTTCCTCTACGTGCAGTACATCAATGCTTCTTCGGCGAGCAAGCTCGATCAATTGGAGCGCGCGAAAGCGGCGTTCGAGCCGGCGCTCATCGCGGAACTGACACGTCTCGACGACCGTATGCGCGCCGCCGACGAGGTCCTCTCCATCCACGTCGCGCCTTCGGCGCTCTTCCGCGTCTTGGAGCAGCTCACGCTCCAGACGGTCGCGTTCTCGGCACTCGATTTCGCCGCGCAGAATTCGACGGACATGACTCTCGCGATGCAGGGCGTCGCACAGAGCGTGAACTCGATCGCGCTCGAGGCAGACCTTCTCTCGAAAAGCGGCGTCATCTCGAATCCTATCTTTTCCAATATCAATCGCACGCTGGGAGGCGTGAAGTTCGATTTCACGTCCGGTATCAACGTCGAAGGTCTGCGGTATCGGTCGGTGCAATCATCGCTCGCGGCGCCACAGGCCGCGCAGCCGGACCAATCGACGCCGTTCGGCCTGCCGCAGGAGATGACCGGCTCGGATTTGCCCGAGACCCCGACCCAATGATATGACCCGCACGCTCTTCTCCCTCCTCTTCCTCGCAGCCGCCGGCGGCCTGTTCTTCTTCTATACGAAGCCCGCATATGATGGCGTCAGGGACGTGCAGACCAAGATCGATCAATACGATCAGGCGCTCAATAAGGCGGCGGAACTGCAGAAGCTGAAACAATCGCTCCTTTCGCGCTTCAATGCATTCAATCCCACCGATGTCGACCGGCTGCACAAGCTCCTGCCGGATCATGTCGATAACGTCCGTCTCGTCCTCGATCTCGATACGCTCGCAAGCCAGCACGGATTCGCGCTGCAGAACGTCGTCATCAATGCGCCGAATACTTCGGCCGCACAGACGGGAGCGGAGCAGGTCTCGATCGGTCCCAGCCGTCAGACCTATGATTCCCTGACCCTGCGATTCGCGACGAGTGGGACGTATCCGAAATTCGTCGAGTTCGTGAATGCGCTCGAGAATAGCCTCCGTCTCGTCGATGTCGTAGCGCTCACGATGGATGCCGATGCAGGCGGTGGCGGAGGCACTGAACCGACGTACCGATTCGATATCACGCTCCGGACCTATTGGCTCAAATAAGATTATGGCTATCCTTCAGAATAAAGTCGTGATGCTCGTCCTCGGAAGTCTGCTCGCCGCCGTCGCGGCCTGGTATCTCTTCTTACGTGATACGACGCCGGCACCGCTCCTCACGACGGAGGATCTGACGACTTCGAACGTAGCGGACAAGGATGTCGTCGAGACGCTGTTGCAGTTGCGCGCCATCACGCTCTCCGGCACCATCTTCACGGATCCGGCGTTCGTCTCGCTCAGGGACAACGGCACCCAGATCGTCCCGGAACCGGTGGGCCGGCCGAACCCGTTCTTGCCGCTCGGAGGCAGTTCTGCGACTTCCACTTCTGCCGCCAGTTCTTCTCCTGCATCCGGTCAACAGAAACCGGCGGGACGCTAAGGTATGCCCGGTAGTAGATTGTGGCGAAGAATTTCATTCCTTATGTACCATGATTGATGCTATGAAAACCCTCCGTGGTCGAGATGGATGGCAGCGAGCGTGCGCGAAGCGCATCGCCACAATTCACTAACCGGGTATGCCGCCGCACGTGCAGCAGGGAGTCGCACAAGGCGGTGCTTCTACGTCTCCGCCCGGCATTCCCGAGCGCAGCTTGGGAGACGTGAAGATCCCGTATGAAGTCTTGCGGTATATCCCGGAGGAATCCGCCGAACACTACCGCTTTGCGCCGTTAGGGGTGGTGGACGACGTGTTGGAGGTTGGCATGCTTGATCCTGATAACATCGCTGCCATCGATGCTTTGAACTTCATCGCGCGCAAGACCGGGACGCCGTTCAAGATCTTCCGTATCAGTGACGCGGACCTTCAGAAAGTCTTAGGGATGTACAAAGGTCTCGGGGGAGACGTCGACAAGGCGCTCTCCGATCTCGAATCGGAAGAGAAGCAGAGCGGTCGACAGAAGGAGCTTTCATCCGACGAGGAAGGACTCCTCCAGCTCGGCAATCTCGCGGGGCTTTCGGATACCGGCGGCTCCATCACGGAGGATGCGCCGGCGATCAAGATCGTCTCGACGATCCTGCGCTACGCGATCGACGGGAAGGCGTCCGACATCCACGTGGAACCGACATCCGCGGGGCTGCGTATCCGCTACCGTGTCGACGGCGATCTGCACACGAGCGTCGTCCTGCCGCTCGAGACGCATCGCGCGGTCGTCGCGCGCATCAAGGTCTTGGCGAGCATCCGCCTCGACGAACGACGCAAACCGCAGGACGGCCGCTTCTCCGCGTCATTCGACGATCGGCAGATCGACTTCCGTGTCTCGACCTTCCCGTCATATGCAGGGGAGAAGGTGGTGATGCGTATCCTCGATCGTGACCAGGGATTCATCCCGCTCGATCAGATCGGGCTCTCGGAACGCAATCTCAAGCTCTTGCGCGAAGCGATCCAACGTCCCCACGGCCTCATCCTCATCTCGGGTCCGACCGGGTCCGGTAAATCGACGACGCTCTATTCGATGCTTGCCGAACTCGATCGCGAGCATAAGAACGTACTCTCGCTTGAGGATCCGATCGAATATCATGTCGACGGCATCATCCAATCGCAGGTGCGGCCCGAGATCGGCTACACGTTCGCGAACGGCTTGCGCACCACGTTGCGTCAGGATCCGGACGTCATCATGGTCGGCGAGATCCGCGACGGCGAGACCGCGAAGCTGGCCATGCAGGCCGCGCTTACGGGCCACCTCGTACTCTCGACCATCCACACCAATGACGCCGTCGGCACCATCCCGCGTCTCATCGACATGGGCGTGGAGCCCTACCTCATCCCGCCGGTCCTCGTGCTTTCCATGGCGCAACGTCTCGTGCGTACGCTCTGTCCTGATACCGGGAAGGCGATACTGCTTTCCGCAAGCGATAAGAAGGCGATAGAGCTCGATATGGCGAGCCTGCCGAAACAGTATCGCTACGACATCAAGGACACGGTCTACGAGCCGGAGCGCACGGCGGCATGCCCGACGGGCCTGCGTGGTCGCGCCGCCGTGTTCGAAGTCATGGAGATGTCGACGACGATCGAGAAGATCATCCTCACCAACCCGGTCGATTCGAAGATATGGGCAGCAGCGCGTGAGGAGGGGATGCTTACCATGCGTGAGGATGCTACTATGAAAGCGTTCGCGAGGCAGGTCCCGTTCTCGGAAGTGAATACGCTCTCTCCGCTCCTTCTGGATACGGAAGAAGAGGAAGCGCCGAAGGAACCTGTGGCGGCGGAAGCGGCAAGCGAACCCGAAAAGGACGAATCATAATTTTTCATACCGTATGGCAGCAGAAAACGGAAAGACAGTGCTCCTGGTGGATGACGACAAGTTCTTGCTGGACATGTACAGCCTGAAGTTCACGCAGGAAGGATTCACGGTCGCGTCGTGCTTCTCGGTACGCGAGGCGCTCGAGGCGCTGCGCGGCGGCGTGAAGCCGGATGTCATACTCTTCGATATCACGATGCCGGGACAGGACGGGTTCGAATTCCTGAAAACGATCCGCGACGAGAAGCTCGTCGGAACGTCGAAGCTCATCGCGCTCACCAATCAGAGCAACGACGCGGATCGCAAGCACGCGGAAGAGCTCGGCGCGAAGAAATATGTCGTGAAGGCCAGCATGATCCCTTCGGAAGTCGTCGCGATGGTTAAAGCGGAGATGGGGATGAGTGCCGCAAAGTAGTTTCGCGTGTGGATAGGATCAGAGGCCGCTGAAAGTGCGTTACAATACATCTATGGCAGTCGATTATGATGCACAGCTCAAGAAATACATCACGGTCTTGATCCACGAAGGCGGATCGGATCTTCACTTCTCGACGGGAGGTCATCCGACCATCCGCGTCGCCGGCAATCTCACGCCGATGCTCAAGGAAGCGGTGCTGACACCGGAGGATACGATGGGGTTCGCGAAAGCGCTTCTCACGAAAGAACAGCAAGGTCGCTTTCTCTCGGCGCTTGAAGTCGATTTCGCCTATCAGACTCCGGACGGTACCCGTTTCCGCGGCAACGCGTTCTTCCAGCGGGGCGCGGTCGGCATCGCCCTGCGGCTCATCCCGAAGCAGATCAAGACGCTTCAGGAACTCAATCTTCCCGACATCCTGACGACGTTCGCGCGCAAGTCGCAAGGTTTCTTCCTCGTCGTCGGCCCAGTCGGGCAAGGAAAGACCACAACGCTCGCCGCACTGGTCGAGATGATCAATACGGAGAGGATGGAGCACATCGTGACCATCGAAGACCCCATCGAGTATATCTATGAGCCGAAACGGAGCCTTATCGATCAGCGTGAGGTGCTTTTGGATACGCGCGATTTCGCGACGGCGCTGATGAGCGCATTCCGCCAGGACGTCGACGTCATCTTGGTAGGGGAGATGCGTGGTCCGGAGACGATGGCCGCGGCCGTGACCGCCGCAGAGACGGGACACCTCGTCTTCTCGACACTGCATACGAATAACGCGGCGCAGACCATCGACCGCATCATCGACACCTTCCCGGCGTCGCAGCAGGACCAGATCCGCCTCCAGCTCGGAGCATCGCTCGCCGGCATCTTCAGCCAACGCCTCGTGCCGCGCATCAGCGGCGGCCTCATCCCGGCGTACGAGCTCCTCATCAACAACAAGGCGGTCGCCAACCTCATCCGTGAGAAGCGCACCCACGAGATCAACACCGTGATCGAGACATCCTCCGGCGAAGGCATGATAGAAATGAACCGTTCCTTGGCCGAACTCGTCTCGCGCGGGGAGATCACCGTCGAGACGGCGTACCAATCCTCTCTCAATCCGAACGTGCTCCAGAAACTGCTTTAGAACGTAGTTGGTAGTACGTAGAACGTAGTCATGAATATCACAACTGCACAACTTGCACCCACTACGTACTACGAACTACGTACTACGAACTAATATGCTTTTCAAATATAAGGCTGTCGATGATAAGGGAGCGGACCGCAGCGGGACGGTCGATGCCGTGAACGTCGACGTCGCGATCTCAGCGCTGCAGCGTCGCGGCCTCATCATCGCATCGATCGATCCGGTGGCAGAGAAGCTGTCTCTTTCCAGCAGCATCCAGATATTCAGCGGCATCAAAGGCAGCGATATCGTGATGCTCAGCCGCCAGATGACGACGCTCTTCGAAGCGCAGGTCTCCGCCTTGCGCGCATTCCAGCTCCTCGCCTCCGAAGCGCGTACGCCGCAGCTTGCCGCGAAGCTCTCGGAGATCGCGGCGGATATCCAGGCCGGCAGCGCGATCTCGGCGGCGCTCTCGCGGCATCCGAACGTATTCACGAACTTCTACGTCAACATGGTGCGTGCGGGAGAGGAATCAGGGAAACTTGATGAGACGTTCGCCTATCTCGCGGATTATATGGATCGTAACTATGAGATCACCGCGAAAGCGAAGAATGCGCTCATCTACCCGGCGTTCATCGTCGGGACATTCATCATCGTCATCGTCCTCATGATGACCCTGGTCATCCCGAAACTCGCGGCCATGCTCGAAGAGGTAGGGCAGTCTATCCCGATCTATACCCGTGTCGTCATCGGCATCAGCAACATGTTCGCGAACTATGCCTTGCTGTGGGGCATCCTCTTCGTCTTGGCTGCGTTCTTCCTCTATCGCTATATCAAGACCCAGTCGGGGCAGGTGGTCTTCTCGCGAGCGCGCCTGCAGGTCCCGGTCATCGGCGGCATCTATAAGAAGCTCTATCTCTCTCGCCTCGCCGACAATCTCTCGACGATGCTCAAGAGCGGTATCCAGATGCTGCGCGGCCTGGAGATCACCGGTACGGTCGTCGAGGATCCTACGTACGAGCGCGTCTTGAAGGAGGCGGCGATCGACGTGAAAGCAGGGCTTCCGGTCTCGGAAGCGTTCCGCAAGCACCCGGAGATCCCAGGCATCATGGTGGCGATGATAAAGATCGGCGAGGAGACGGGGAATATGGGTAGCATCCTCGATTCCATCGCGAAATTCTATCGTCGTGAGGTGAATAACGCCGTCGATACGCTCGTCTCCCTCATCGAGCCGTTCATGATCGTGGCGCTCGCGGTGGGCATCGCCATCCTCCTCGCGTCGGTCCTCGTCCCTATCTACAACATCGCCGGCAGTATTTAGAGGATTAGCCATTCGCCACTAGGGTATAGGGAGATACAGAAATAATTTCGATTTTTCCTAGTGGCTATACCCTAAACCCCAGTGGCTAGTTCGGTTATACACACCCCTCCTGCCGGATGATGAAGCCGTGACGTATGATTATCGCATCGCGCGAGGCGTGCACAGCGACATTATCCGACGTTTATTTGCGTTCAATCGACTACGTATGTTTACAACAAGAGACCGCGGCTTCACCCTCATCGAGCTCCTGGTGGTGATCGCCATCATCGGCATTCTCTCATCGGTCGTGCTCGCCAGCCTCAACAGCGCCCGCAAGAAGGGCCGCGATGCGCGCCGCATCTCTGACGTGAAGCAGCTGCAGCTCGCGCTCGAGCTGTACTACGACAACAACAGCAGTGAATATCCAGATGCGCTTTCGTCGCTCGCCCCGACCTATATCTCCGTCGTCCCCGCTGACCCGCAATCGGGCGAATATTCCTACGATAACCTTACGAGCGCGAACGCGGCGTGTTCGGTGGCCGGCCAGGTGTGTTCAAGTTATGTCATCGGCGCGACGCTCGAAGATACGGCGAATGCCGCGCTCAACCAGGACATCGACGGTACGGTTGGCAGCGTTAATTGTGGAACAGGCACTCCTCCATCTGAATCACCGTCAACGTATTGTCAGCAGCCATAAGTACCAAGCCTTTCTATTGCTTATTTCTTACCCATGCGTTTGCAGCGCCAGCACGGCTTCACCCTCATCGAGCTCCTGGTGGTGATCGCCATCATCGGCATTCTCTCATCGGTCGTGCTCGCCAGCCTTAACAGCGCCCGCAAGAAGGGCCGTGATGCGCGCCGCATCTCCGACGTGAAGCAAATTCAATTAGCCCTCGAATTATACTATGATGGATCAGGGAGCAACGAGTATCCCGAAGAAGAAAGCAGCAGAGTGCCGAGCGCACTTGCGCCGACGTACATATCAACAATACCGGTCGATCCACAAACCGGAGTGGGGTATGATTACAATAACCTCACGGCAGGCGATGCGGGGTGCAATGCTGCAAGTGCGGTGTGTCCGAGCTATGTACTCGGGGCGCATATTGAAGGAGTCATGCCGGAAGGAGATATTGATGGTCAAATCTCTGGGGCAGTGTTCAGTTGCGCAGATAGCGAGGCAGGGGCTGTACAACATGAATATTGCGTTAGGCCATGACCTAGTGTCAATATAAATTATTAATATTAATAATAGATGTCATAAAACAACAATATGAACTCACGTTTCTCCCGCGGCTTCACCCTCATCGAGCTCCTGGTGGTGATCGCCATCATCGGCATTCTCTCATCGGTCGTGCTCGCCAGCCTTAACAGCGCCCGCAAGAAGGGCCGTGATGCGCGCCGCATCTCTGACGTGAAGCAGCTGCAGCTCGCGCTGGAGCTTTATTACGATGCGCATCAGAGCTTCCCGACGGCCGCGACGGCGTTCCCTGCGGTCGCTTCGTCCTCGGTTCTTGTCTCGGAGCGCTATATCTCCGCGCTTCCGCAGGATCCGACGACGCTCGCGAACTACTCGTACGCAGCACTCGACGCTGACGGCGCGACAGCGTGCGGGACCGTGCCATGCCCCGGCTATGTGATCGGCGCTGATATCGAGGGTGGCGAATCGGCAGTCCCGCAAGGGGATGTCGACACGAATCCTATCGGAGCCATCGACTGTTCCGACAGCGGCGCGACGGCACGCTTCTGCGTGACGCCGTAACCACCACGGATAGTTTTTCGAAAATACGCGCCGATAGGCGCGTATTTTCGTATCTGCGGCGGGGCCAAGCATAACTTTATGCTGAAAGTTTGCCTGGCCACACCTCGCTGTCCGGGGTCGGCAGACGATGCGCTCCGGTCTTGCGCTTGGGTCTCACCCTAAGCTCACCCGCCCCCGTCACACGCTTTTCTGTTACAATCCCGTCATGATTCTCGAGGCCGTTCTCTGGGGAGGATTCGGCCTCATCTTCGGGAGCTTCGCAAACGTGCTTATCGTGCGGCACGGCACCGGACGCGGACTGGACGGACGCAGCGCATGCATGTGCTGTGGGAAGACGCTTGAATGGTATGAACTTATCCCGCTCCTCTCGTTCCTCGCGCTGCGCGGACGATGCAGCCACTGCCATGCACGTATCTCGCTCCAGTACCCGATCGTCGAAGCGCTTTGCGGGGTCGGGTTCGTCCTCGTCGGCCTCTCCACGGCACCGCTCATCGTCCGTCTCATCGGCTCTGCGATCGTCATCCTCTGCATCGCGATCGCCGCGTACGATCTGCGGCACATGATCATGCCGGACCGATGGGTATGGAGCTTCGATATCCTCGCGTTTATCACCTCGGCATATCTGCTCTCGATGGTCTCGGGCGATATTCTATCGTATGCGGTACTGGCGATAGCAGGGCCGCTTGTCGCGCTACCGCTCTTCTTCATGTGGTATGTCTCGAAGGGGAGATGGATGGGATTCGGCGACGTGAAATTCGCGCTCGGGATAGGATGGCTTCTCGGCATCGGCTACGGATACCTCGCGCTCATGTATGCGTTCGTCATCGGCGCCATCATCGGCGTCTGCATCCTCCTGCCGCTTCCGCGCATCGTGAAGCTGCTGCATCGCATAGGGATAACTCGCTTGGGAGAGGGGAGTGCGGGCTTTACCCCCACACCAATGGTGTCTTTGCCTTCGTTTCTGAAGCGGTTCGGCTTCATTAAGAAGCATGTGTCGTCTGAAGGCGCAACTCACTTTATGCCCAATGAAGGCCAAGAAACGAAGACACCATTGGTGTTGGGGTTTACAATGAAGAGCGAAGTGCCGTTCGGACCGTTCCTCATCCTCGGCACCTGTATCGTATGGCTCGCCCTCATCTATTCCTTCGTGCCGATACTCGGCTTTCCCGAGGTTTTATCCAGTCACTGAAATGTGCCGCCGCTTTTTTGTTGCGTCGCCGGATGAGTTCTTTAACTATCATATGTTGAAATTTCTACGCGGTGGCGACAAACGGTCGAAAAAGCATAACGCAACAGCGGCACATTCTAGTGCTGGATTTACTCTGGTGGAACTGATGGTAGTGACGGGCATCTTTATGATCCTCTCGAGCGTCGTCCTCACGACGAACGCCCGATTCGGGAATCTCGTCGTCCTGCAGAACCTCGCTCATGATATGGCGCTCTCGGTGCGCCAGGCGCAGGTCTATGGCATCGCGGTACGGCGCTACGAGGGAGCGATTTTCGATGTGAGCTACGGCATCCATTTCTCGGTTCCTAGCGCGAATGCGCCATTTATCTATGAGCTCTTTGCTGATGTGAATCGCAACGGTGCTTATGACGACGGCGATGCGATTGTCACCTCGACGACTGTTAATCCAGGCTACACCTTGAATGATTTGTGCATCCGCAGTACTAGTGGTTCCGACGACTGTGCGGTCAGTACCGCCGACATCGTCTTCCGACGACCTGAACCGGATGCATGCATCGGCAAGGGAGGCGCTTTCACGTTCAATGCGCAGTTCAAATGCGTCTCACAGAACGATCGTGCGCGCATCATATTGGAATCGCGTGGCGGCGAGCTTGCAGGCATCACCATTGAATCATCGGGCCAGATTTCGGTGAATTGAATATGCAAACGACCCATCGTCAAGGAGAGCGTGGCTTCTCGCTCGTCGAGATGATCGTCGCGGTCGCGCTCTTCGCCATCATCATGCTCGTCGCCGTGGGTGCCTTGCTCTCCCTGGTGGATGCCAACCGCAAGGCACGCACGCTCGAGAGCGTTATGAACAACCTCAATATCTCCTTGGACAGCATGGTGCGCGCGATGCGCATGGGCTCGACATATAATTGCGGCGGGACGCTCATACCTTCTTCAGTAGGGGCGGATTGCCCGACGGGAGACGACCTGTTCTCGTTCGCGCCCTACGGCTCGGATAGCTCCCAGCAGAATGAGCGGTACGTGTATTTCTTCCAGGACGGCCGCCTCTATCGCTCAAAGAACGGCGGCACTGATTCGATCCCGATCACGGCGCCGGAGATCGAGATCGAAGACGTGAAATTCTACACCATCGGCACAGAGCCGGGGGACATCGTCCAGCCGAAAGTGGTAGTGGTCATAAAAGGGACGGCCGGTACGGAAAAGCTGAAGACGCGCACGACCTTCTACATCCAGGCGACGGCCGTCCAGCGTTCACTCGACATCTAAAACAGTATGCAGAAAGCAGAAAGCAGAAAGCAAGGAAGTACAACGTCGCACACACGGCTGCCTTCTGCCTTCTACACACTGCCTGCTTCTTCCCGTGGCATGACGCTCATCGAGACGCTGGTCGCCATCACCATCCTCACGGTCGCGATCATCGCTCCCATGTCCCTCACCATGCAGTCGCTCTCCGCGTCGTATTATGCGCGCGACCAGATCGCGGCGTTCAACCTCGGCCAGGAGGCGATCGAATCGGTGCGCGCCATCCGTGACGGGAATATCCTGCGGATCGCGTACGACCAGCCGGATCCGGAGTGTTCGCCGATGACCCTCTTGTGCAGCATCCCGATCGGGACGCCGTTCGTCATTGATACGCGCGATAATGCGATCACCGTCTGCACGGGCGCATGCCCACCACTGCAGACCGATGGCGATCTCTATGGATACCAGAGCGGCTGGGCGGACACGCGCTATACGCGCATCGTGAACGCGGATTTCGTCGAAGGCACCACCGATGAGATACGCGTCTCCGTCGAGGTGACCTGGATCGCCGGCCCCCGCCAGACGCGCACCTTCACGATTTATGAGAATCTCTACCGTTGGGTGAACGACGGCAGCAGCGTATGATTAAACAGCTTGTAGCCAGGAGCCAGCAGCTTGTAGCCCGAATCAGAAAGCATTCGGAGCCTTCTCTGCTCCCAGCTCCCCAGCGGGGCTTTACGATACTCCTCGCGGCGTTGGTGGCCTCGCTCGTCCTCACGCTCGGCATCGCGATCTTCAGCGTCGCGCAGAAGCAGGTCATCCTCTCGTCCTTGGGACGCAGCTCGCAGTACGCCTTCTATGCCGCCGACACGGGTGCCGAATGCGCGCTCTATTGGGATGTCCGGTTCGATTACTTCAGCAGTACGACGCCGGCGGGTACGACGCCAGCGTGCGACGGCACCGCGCTCGTATTCACCGGGACTCCGGGAGCGCTCCCGTATACGATGTCGTTCGAGTTCGAGCCGAACGAGTATTGTTCGCAGGTCTCCGTGGTGAAGAGTGCCACGCATCCGCGGACCGTCATCCATGCGGATGGCTTCAGTACGCCCTGCTCCGACATCTCCATCTCCGGCCGCGCGCTGCAGCGCTCGGTCGAATTGAGCTACTAGGTAGAAAACCCGCACGAAAGGCGGTAAGCTTCCGCTATGATTCCCGTCGCGATACGAGAACGCCATGCGAAGCTCAAAGAGAGCATCGATCACCACCGGACGCTCTATCATGTCTACGACAAGGAGGAGATTTCTCCCGAGGCGCTCGATTCGTTGAAACACGAACTCGTCACGCTGGAAAAGGAGTATCCGGCGCTCATTACGCCGGATAGCCCGTCGCAGCGCGTCGCCGGCGCTCCCTTGCCGGGTTTCAGGAAAGTGCGGCACACGGTGCCGCAGTGGTCGCTCAACGATGCCTTCACAGAAGGGGATATCCGCGAATTCGATACGCGCGTGAAGCGTTTCCTCGCATCTTCGTTCGAGGATCCTCGGCCGACATACATGAGCGAGCTCAAGATCGACGGCCTGAAGGTGGTGCTGAGGTATGAGAAGGGGATGCTGGCGACCGCCGCGACGCGCGGCGACGGCGAAGTCGGCGAGGACGTGACCCATAATGTCCGCACGATCGAGAGCGTGCCGTTATCGCTGCCGCGGCCGATCGACGTGGTCGTCGAGGGCGAAGTGTGGCTCGGTGCGAAGGAGCTTGCGCGCATCAACCAGGAGCGTACGAAGAAGGACGAACCGCCTTTCGCGAATCCGCGCAATGCCGCGGCCGGTTCCATCCGTCAGCTCGATCCTTCGATCGCCGCATCACGCAAGCTCGATACGTTCATCTACGAATTAGCCGCGACGTCCGAGCCGTATCCGCAGGATCAGGTAGGGGAGCTCGCCTATTTGCGTGAGCTCGGTTTCAAGGTGAATCCGCACTGCACCGTGTCTGACATCGACGGCGTCATCGCGTTCTGGAAGATGTGGAAAGAAAAAGGCCGCAAGCAGGATTATTGGGTGGACGGCGTCGTCGTCAAGGTGAACGAGAAGAAGTACGAAGAAGCATTGGGATACACAGGGAAAGGGCCTCGATTCGCCATCGCTTTCAAATTCCCGGCGGAGCAGGTGACCACCGTCGTGGAGGATATCGTCTTACAGGTCGGACGCACCGGCGTCTTAACGCCCGTCGCGCACCTGAAGCCGGTCTCGGTCGCGGGAACCACCGTCTCGCGCGCGACGCTGCACAACGAGGATGAGATCACGCGGCTCGATGTGCGCATCGGAGACACCGTCATCCTGCAGAAAGCGGGGGACGTGATTCCGGATATCGTGAAGGTCCTTCCCGAGATGCGCGCCGGCAAGGAGAAGATCTTCAAGTGGCCGACGCACGTCGAAGCCTGCGGCGGCGATGGGCGCATCGAGCGCGTACCGGGAACGTCCGCATGGCGCTGCGTCGATCGCGATTCTGCGATCTTCGCGAAGCGTCGGTTGCGTCACTTCGCGTCGCGCCCCGCGCTGGATATCGAAGGATTGGGGAAGGAGACGGCGGAGCTTCTGGTCGATGAGGGACTGGTAAACACCTATGACGAGATATTCACGCTCGCTGAAGGTGACCTTCTCGCGCTTGAAGGCTTCGCCGAGGTCTCGGCACGCAAGCTCATCGAGAACATCGATACGGCGCGTCGTGTCCCGCTTTCGCGCCTTCTCTACGGACTTTCCATCGATCATGTGGGTGAAGAGACTGCCCGACTGCTTTCGCAGCACTTCGGTACCCTCGAGAAGCTGCGGAAGGCGTCAGTCGACGAGCTGGTCGCGATCGATGGCATCGGAGAGATCGTGGCGACGTCCGTCCATGACTGGTTCCGCCGGAAGGAGAAAGCGGCCATCCTTGATCGATTGCTCACGCATCTGAAAGTACAGAAAGACGCGGCTCCCACGAAGAACGGGCGTCTCGCCGGGAAGACGTTCGTGCTGACCGGCACGCTGGAAAGCATGAGTCGTGAGGAAGCGGAAGAAAGGATCCGCATGCTCGGCGGTTCGGCATCCGGGTCCGTATCGAAGAAGACATCGTATGTCGTCGCCGGGGAGAGTGCCGGCTCGAAGTTAGAAAAAGCCCGCTCTCTCGGCGTGCAGGTGCTAAGCGAGAGCGAATTTGCTAGGATGCTCGGATGACAACGCCGATAGATGTCGCTGGATTGGCCAAACTCGCCAAGCTCGAAGTGTCCCCGGAAGAGCTCGCGAAGCTCGAGAAAGAGTTGCCGGCAATCCTCGGATTCGTGGAGACTATCCAGGCGGTCGCAGCCGAGGTGACGCATGAGAGTCCGGCGCACCGCACTATCATGCGCGAGGATGCGAACCCTCATGAGAGCGGCCTGCACACCCGAACGCTCCTGGACGCCGCGCCGGTGCAGAAGGATGACCAGGTCGTCGTGAAGCAAGTGATCTCGAAATAGTATGGATCTCTCGAAGCTCACAATCGCGGAGGCACGTCGCGCGCTCGACGCCAAGGAATTCTCGGCGCTCGCCCTTACGGATGCCTATCTCGCCGAGATCGAGAAGCGCGATCCGGAAATACACGCCTATCTCGAAGTCTGGAAGGAAAGCGCGCGCGAAGAAGCACGGCAGGCCGACGCGTTGATCGCGGCGGGGAAGTCGAAACCGCTCACCGGGATCCCGCTCGCCATCAAGGACAATATCCTCATCAAGGGACGCATCGCCTCATCAGCCTCGAAGATCCTGGAGAAGTATCGCGCTTCATATGATGCGAGCGTGATAACGAGACTGAAAGAAGATGGCGCGGTATTCCTCGGCCGCACGAACATGGACGAATTCGCCATGGGGTCCTCGACGGAGAATTCCGCATTCGGCGTGACGCGCAATCCGGTCGATACCTCACGTGTTCCCGGCGGTTCGTCAGGCGGCTCCGCAGCAGCGGTCGCCGGAGGCATGGCGCTCGCATCCCTGGGGTCCGATACCGGCGGCTCGATCCGCCAGCCGGCATCGCACTGCGGCATCGTGGGATTGAAGACGACCTACGGTTCTGTCTCGCGATCCGGCCTCATGCCGATGGGGAGTTCTCTCGATCAGATCGGCCCTCTCACGAAGACCGTGGAAGACGCACGGATCCTTTTCGAGGCTATCCGCGGACACGATGCGAATGACAGCACGTCGCTGCCGGATTATGCGCTGACGGGCGCCGGGAAGAAGATCGGCGTCCCGCGTGCGTTCCTCACCAAGGGCGTCGAGCCCGACGTGCTGGCGGCGTTCGAGGCAGCGCTCGAGCGCCTGAAGGCGGCAGGATATTCGATCGAGGATGTCGAGATGCCGAATCTGCCGTATTCGCTTCCGGTCTATTACATCGTCTGTCCGGCGGAAGTCTCGACCAACCTCGCCCGCTATGACGGCATCCGCTACGGCCTCTCCGTTCCCGCCGACACCATCGATGAGGTATACACGAAGACGCGCGGCATGGGCTTCGGACGCGAGACGCGCCGCCGCATCCTCATCGGCACGTTCGTGCTTTCTTCCGGATATGCAGACGCGTACTATCGCAAGGCGCGCGCCGTGCGCGAACTCATCCGCCGGGATTTCGTGAAAGCATTCGAGAACGTGGATGCGATCGCGCTTCCGACCTCGCCCGGCCCCGCGTTCAAGATAGGAGAGAAGACGAATGATCCGTTGGCGATGTATCTCGAAGACATCTTCAGCGTGACGGCGAACCTCGCCGGCGTCCCGGCGATCTCTGTCCCT
>Ga0155144_114_pt2 | contig 76911 bp, 74 predicted proteins | sample RifCSPhighO2_01_FD_106112 | JGI IMG/M metagenome (GOLD analysis project Ga0155144, IMG submission 106112) | Parcubacteria group bacterium RIFCSPHIGHO2_01_FULL_56_18 | reverse complement strand
AAGTATCGGCCTGGCTGGTTACGGCTAGTGGGCATTCGAACATTTTCTTTTCTGATTAAGTTGGTTACGGGTAAGCGGGTACTCGATTCAACCTCGGGGTTTCGGGCCTATAACCAGGCAGCGCTGGCCTTTTTGGCCTGGCGGTATCCGGCTGATTTCCCGGAGCCGGAATCAATTGTCATGCTGCTGAATGCTGGTTTCAAGATCCAGGAGATTTCGACCGTGATGCAGACACGCCAGGCTGGGGAATCGGTTATTGGCCGAAGTGATTTTTCCTGGCGGGCGGCGTATTTTGTGCTGTCGAACGCGATTGCTATTCTGGTCAGTGGCCTCAAAGAAAAACGATCCCTTAAGCACCGCGCTGCATGATTCAGCAAATTTTATCTGGTACGATCCCGGCGCGGATTCAATTTCTGGCGCTGGTGGGCAGCGTGATTCTGTTAGGAATCATTGTGAACCTGATTCGCCGCGAGAAGTTGAAAGAGGGGTACTCGATCATTTGGTTTCTGGTAGGGCTCGCCATGGTGACTTTTTCGGCGCTGGCAGGCCTACTGGATGTATTTGCCCGCAGTGTGGGCATATCGTATTCCCCGGCGGCATTGTTTTTGATTCTGATTAGCGGCCTATTGCTGCTGTCGATTCACTTTTCCGTTATGGTCTCAAAGCATGATCAGCGGTACCGAGAGTTAGCTCAGGAGCACGCACTGCTGCGGGCGCGCCTAGAGGCAGCGGAGAGAGGGCGCCATGGCTAGGGTGCTTGTGACGGGGGGAGCAGGTTTTATTGGCTCCCATTTGTGCGAATATCTTCTTGGTCGGGGGTATGATGTTTTCGCGCTGGATGATCTATCAACGGGCTCGCTGACAAATATTGCTCATTTGCGGAGTCACCCGCACTTTGTGTTTACGCAAGGCTCGGTGCTCAGCCGCCGACAGATGAATGAGACGATGCGTGGGGTTGACATCGTGTATCACCTGGCCGCTTCAGTTGGAGTTAAACTGGTGGTTGAGCAGCTGGTGGCGTCGATTGAAAATAATGTTCATGGGACTGAAGCTGTACTTGCCGCCGCGGCTGATGCCCGGGTGCCAGTTTTACTTACTTCTACCTCAGAAGTGTATGGCCGCGGCGACCGAGAGATATTCTCGGAAGACGGTGACTTAGCCATGGGACCGACTCAGCGCGGGCGCTGGTCGTATGCCTGTTCGAAAGCGCTGGATGAGTATTTAGCTTTTGCGTATCATCTGGAGCAGGACTTACCGGTGACGGTCGTGCGCCTATTTAACACCGTGGGTGAGCGGCAGAGCTCCCACTATGGCATGGTATTGCCGACGTTCGTTCGCCAGGCGCTCAGTGGACAGCCGCTGACTATTTATGGCGATGGGCAGCAAAGCCGCTGTTTTTGCCACGTGAGCGATGTCGTGACCGCGTTGGTGGGGCTCATGGAGCATGCGGGTGCAAATGGCGAGGTGTATAATATTGGCAGCACTGAAAGTGTGACAATGGAGCAGTTAGCCGACCGGGTGCTGGCGCTCACCGGGAGCAGATCACAAAAAGTTCTGGTGCCGTATGACCAAGCTTATTTGGCCGGTTTCGATGATATCCGCCGCCGGGTGCCTGATATTAGTAAAATTAAAGCGCTGCTGGGTTGGCAGCCGACGCTGGGGTTAGACGAAATAATCACTCGCGTGCGGGATGATATTGCGGCCTCCGTGGTCCAAACGCCGGTATGAGAAAGGCTAAAGATACGCTTGACCGCATTATTGAGAAACTGGAGAAAATCCTCGAAGTTGTCACGTCAATTGATAGGTGACTTAAGGCACAGGAAGTCTTACGACGCGCACGTGCGTCAGCAAGAAAAAAGACCGTCTGAAATCAGGCGGCCCTACTAGCAGGCAGTGTGATCGGCTTAAGATTGCGGTGCGTTCCAATCCCAGTCGCCTTTAAATTGCTTTTCCTCGTATTCAGTGAAACGGCCGCCGGCGTGAATATCCTCTTCATATTCTTTCTGCATCTTGGAGGGATATTTTCTTACGCCGGAGACTGAGGTGAAATAGCCTTTCTTTTTCAACTCCTTGAGCACAATCGGCCTACATTCTGGACAGTAGCGACTCGACGGGAGCATGCGGACGGTTTCATTACATCTTTCGCACCGTTTCTCAATCGCTTTAGCCATTGTTTTTTCTCCAACTTTACGCTGCTGGGTATGCCTAGACCAGAGATGGTTAAGGAACCAGATGCTCATAATATTGTTTAATTATCGCTCTTCTGTCAAGCGGTGGTTTGGAACCAGAAGATGTTGCCGTGGGTGTCGACGCCCTGAAATTGGGAGGTTGTGAACAGCGGTTTTATTTGGCCGCGCAGTTCGGGATCTGAGCTCACGAACCAATTGGGTAGAACGATCTGTATTTTCTGGCCGCCGCCGAGCAGCCAGGTAGCTAATAGATACTGCTCGTTGTAGTAGTTGAATTTATATGATGGCGGGTAATCGTCGGGTAGGAAAATATCGTGAATGCCGACGAGAATGCCGGGCGGCAGGTTGGGCAGAACATCGAGAAAGAAGACGGTGACGTCGGAATTTTGGAACGCTTGGTGCGAGTTGTCGATGAAGAGCATATCGCCGGTGGACAGCTGGCGGAATACAGTCAGATCGACTTCTTCCAGCGGCTGGCGGATAACGACATCGCACAGCTGATCTATTTCCGCGCGTGGGAAAGGGTCGATTGATGTGATAGTAGTTGCGAGGGCGTGATCACGTATAGCGCGGCGGACGAATGTCGTCGAAACACCAGAGCCAACTTCAACATACCGAGCTGGGTTACGTTCGGCGCTGAGCGCGTAGAGGGTCGCTGCATCGAGCGTTGGTAGATAGCCGTTGATCCACCAGCTGGCTGGCAGCTGGTGCAGGTGCTTCGTGTAGCTCTGTACCGTGGTGAGGTTGTGGGCGTACACGCTACGGCTGGTTTCGATTAGTAATGCCAACTGGGGGTGCCGTGGCAACCCAAAGCCGTAGCGAGGGTGCGCATCGATTGGATAATCGAGGGCAATGGCTTGCTTACCGCGCATGAGGTTCATGGCAGCAAAGAGCGGTGGTTTTTGCTTGAGGTACGAATACAGGCGCGCGGCGAACATTGTTCTTTTTTCTGTGATAGTTTACATACTACAGCTATGCTGCAGGCGCACAAACGGCACTATCTTGTTTTAGCTATGTACCTTGGTCTCACGCTGCTCATGACGATGCCGCTGGCCTGGCGCCTAACTTCCCATGTGGCGGGCGCGGGCGGGGATCCGTGGCAGACGATGTGGCGTTTTGAGGAAAAGGCTGCGGGCGGCTGGCAGGAGTTCATGACTGATCTAACCGGCCGCGGGGAGCCGCGTTTAGTCAATTTGTCGGTGTTGCCCTGGATCTGGGCGCAGTTTTTATTCGGACAGCCGGCAGCATATAACATAGCCTGGCTGCTGTCGTTTGTGCTGGCTGGGTATGGAATGTATCTGCTCGCAGCTCAACTGCTCGCCAAAATTCCCAATGAAAAAATACCAGCCTACGCCAAGGCTTCGGCCGGCAGGCAAATTCCAAATGACATACCGGCGTTTCTTGCTGGCGTCGTCTATATGTTCTTGCCCTACCGAGTGGCGCACGCGCAGGGGCATTTCGGGGCCATGCAAACGGCGTGGCTGCCGCTGATTATGTGGTTGGTGGTGCGCTGGGTTAGCCAGCCAACGTGGCTGCGCACGGCAGGCCTCGCGGCACTGATTGCTATCCAAGCTTGGACAGAGCACCACTATATGTTGTGGTTGCTGGTTGTGGCACTGATCGCGAGTTGGTTTTTCAGAGATCGTCTCACGCGCTTTTGGCGTGAACAGCAGGGGATCTGGTATGCACTCGCTCTGGTGGGGATGTTGCTGGTGCTGGTGGTTATGCCATATATGCCGACGATTCGGCTGGCGCTGGCGGATAACAGCCCCCTTGAGCTGGGAGCAGCGCAGACCATTCGATTTTCGGCGGATACGTTTGCGTACCTGACACCGGCTTCGTTTCATCCGCTCTGGGGCCGCCTCTCCTACTTTCTATTTGGCCAGCACTTTACGGGTAACCTGGCTGAGCAAACGCACTTTTTGGGATTGCTCCCGTTGCTGCTGGTCATTTTCTTCTGGCGCAGTATTCCGGCTGTGCAGCGAACATTCTGGGGCAGCGTTGCGGGCGTGTTTTTACTCTTGAGTTTTGGTCCTCGGCTACATATTCTCGGACTGCTTACGCCGCTGCCACTGCCATTTGCCGCTGTGGGTTCTTGGCCGCTGCTTAGCTCAGTGCGGGCGGTGGCGCGAGCTAGCGTGATGGTCGGGCTCGCCTGGGTCGTCTTGCTGGCGTTTGTTTGGCGCACTGAATTGAAGCGGCGCGGTGCAGCGGTGGTCGTGCTGGGGATTATTCTGTTGGAATTTTTGTTTGTGCCCGCCCCCACCCAATCCGTCGTGTTGCCCGCAGCATATGCCGTGGTTCGCCAGAGTGAGGGCGCGGCGATCGTGGAAATACCAGCCGCCACTAACTATACCGTTGCCTCACAGGCGCTGTATGGTTCGCGCGTGCATGGCAAGAGTGTCGTGGGTAATATTGCGCTGGAGCGCGCGCTCACTGACGCAGACTTGCTCGAGTCACGTTCATTGCCCGTGCTGCGGCAGCTGCTTTTTCTACGAACAACGCACCTGCTGGAAAATCGACACGAGTTTTTTGATCAGGCGCCAACTGAAACACTCGTTGATGTGCTGCGCTGGCTGGATGCGCGCGTGATTTTGGTCCACCGCGACTCGCTGACTACTCGACAGCTGGCGGCGGTACAGCATCTCCTGGAGCCGGTGGCGCCGGGCGAAGATGCCGGAGAGGAGATTCTCTACCGGATACCAGTTTCGGCTCAGGGAGATGGCGTCTTTCTTTCGCGTGATGAGCGCTGGCAGGTTGGGTATGACCAGGTCCGTGGGGCGACGTTTGCGCACGTATCGAGCGAGGCTGGAATCACGTTGTATAATGTAACTTCCTCGCCAAAAGAAGTGCGCCTGGTTATAGAGCGTGCCGAAGAATCCGAGGGTTCGCTGCGCATCAGCAAGGGAAATACAGTGCTGTATGAAGAGGCAGGGGGGCTACAGCCAATTACTGTTACTCTTCCTGTGAGCCCAGGTACAACGCAGCTGGAATTCACTAACCGGTTGCCGGGCCCCGTGATTCTTAAAAATCCACGCCTGCTGGTGCCATGAAGATCCTGATTTTTAATTTTGAATATCCACCATTGGGAGGCGGGGGCGCGGTGGCAACAGCCCAGATTGCTGAGGAACTAGCCAAGCGGCACACTGTTTTTGTCTTGACGACTCACTATCGATCACTAGCGTATCAAGAAGTCGTCAACGGCGTGCACGTGCACCGGGTTTCGGTGTGGGGGCGTCGGAGCTTGCCGACCGCCAGTTTGCGCTCACTGCTCACGTTTGTTCCGGCAGCCCTTTGGCGTGGTTGGCGCCTGTGTCGGAGAGAAGCATTTGATGTGATCAACGCGCAATTTGTGTTGCCCTCGGGCCTGGTTGGTGTGCTGCTGGGTACGCTTTTTTCTGTTCCGGTTGTTGTCAGTTTCGTTGGGGGAGACCTGTTTGACCCAACGAAAGGAACTTCACCCCACCGCCATGCTGTGCTGCGCTGGCTGGTGCGTGCTCTTAGCCGGCGCGCGCAGGCGCGAACTGCTATCTCGCGAGACACGCAGCAGAACGCGCGTACGCTGCATGGGGTACAGGAGCCGATTGTGGTCACGCCGCTCGGAATATTTCCTCGTGAGGTGGTGCCCGCGCAGCGCGCACAGCTTGCTTTGCCTGAGCGCGGAGCAATTTTTGTCAGTATCGGACGACTCATCCCGCGCAAAAACTACGACTTACTTCTGCGTGCCTGGGCGCGCGTGCCTGAGTCTCAGCTGGTTATCATTGGCAGTGGACCGTTGCAGGCAAAACTTGAGCGGCGCATTGCCGAGCTTGGCCTTGGCAACCGTGTGCAACTGACAGGATTTGTTGCGGAAGAGACAAAGCAGCAGATCCTGCAGGCGAGCCAGGGATACGTTTCGGCGGCTGATCATGAGGGATTTGGCCTGGTTTTTCTGGAAGCGATGCAGGCGGGGCTGCCCATTGTGGCAACACGGCGAGGGGGGCACACTGACTTTCTTCGCGCCGGCGAGAATGCACTGTTGGTAGAGCCAGGAGATGCGGCTGCGCTCGCCCAGGCAGTGCGGCGCTTGCTGGCAGAGGCGGCGCTCGGGCGACGCATGGGAGAAGCGAACCGAGCGGCCGTGCGTGAGTTTTACCTCGACAAAACCGTGGCGCGATTTGAAGACGTTTTAGAGCAAGCAGTGCACACCTATGCGAATCGCCATTGAAGCCAGGGCACTGACTGGGCGCGGAGGCGGTACGCGACGCTATGTGAGTGAACTAACTGACCAGCTGCGCCGCTTGGTGCCCGAGAATGAGTTAGTCATCCTTGATCGCGGTCCAGCGCATGAGCTGCTCCTGCCCTGGTGGTTTAATGTGACGATGCCCCGCCGCTTGCGGAAGACGCGGCCCGACATTATCCATTGGACGAAAGGCGCTGTATCGAAGCGAAAGATCGCGCCGACTGTCGTCACCATCTATGACGTTATTCCGCTGTTATTTTCCGAATCACAGAAATTGACTGGTCGCTGGTATTGGCCACGGGCGCTGCGCGGTGCCGTGAGAGCTGCGGATCATATTCTGACTATTTCTGACGCGAGCAAGCGGGACATTGTGCGCGAGTTAGGTGCGGCAGAGCATAAGATTACCGTCACGCCGCTCGCAATTGACCCAAATGATTTTCACCCGACCCGGGCGACTGATTTCGTCGGGCAGATTCGCGCAACGGGACCATACATTCTCTTTGTTGGTACAATTGAGCCGCGAAAAAACGTGCCGCTACTGATCCGGGCTTTTGCGCGCATCGCCAGCGATATTCCGCACCAGCTTATTATTGCCGGCCGGGCTTACAAGGGCGAGGAGGCTTTACGGAAAGAAATAGCGCGAATGAATCTGACTGATCGCGTGCGGAGAATTGGCAGCGTACCGGCGGCTGATTTGCCCGCGCTGTATGCCAGCGCTGATCTCTTCATGTGGCCATCGATCTACGAGGGTTGGGGTTTTCCGCCGCAGGAGGCAATGGCGTGCGGCGTGCCGGTGATCGTGAGCGATGGCGGTTCGCTGCCCGAAGTGGTTGGGGAGGCTGGAAAAGTGGTTTCGTTTAGCGCGCCGCTCAGGGAGCGAATCCATGATACTGATTTCGAGCGACGGCTGGCCGAGACTATGCTTGCCGTGTTGGGTAGCGAAACAAGGCGGGTGAGTATGCGGGAAGCCGGCTTAGCACGCGTGAAGCAATTTTCCTGGCAGCGGGTGGCCGAGCAAACACTGGGTGTGTATCAGAAAGTTTTAAGCGAGGGGAGTGAAAAATCTTCCTCGATATTACGTAATATCGAGGGAACAACGCTATGAAATTACTTTTCTTGTCGGCGCATTATCCTCCTCTCGCGCGCGGGGGCGGGGAAATTTCGACGCATCTGCTGGCGCAGGAGCTCGCGCACCGGGGACACGATGTGCAGGTTATCACCGAGGGCGCGCAACGTGAGGAGAGTATGTTGGATGGTGTGAAGATTGTACGTGCGCCGCTGGGGCTAACGAAGAAGCCGTTGTTTGAAGAGCGGGCGAATAGGAGGATGGCACGAGAGCTTGCAAAGATTCTTTACGAGTTTAATACCTCACCCCCGCCAATACGGCGGGCAGGCCCAACTCTTGTTCACGCCCACGATTTTCGGTCGGCGCTAGTGCTGAGTGAGTTGATTCGCATGCAGAAAATCCCAGCCGAGATGGCGTATGTTACGCTCAGGGACTACGCATCTGTTTGCGGTACGACGAATAATATTTTGCGCGATGGCTCGGTGTGCCATTGCACGATTGCTGATTTGCGGCAGACGCAGCGCTACCGCGAGGCGTGGATTCCGCGGCGGTACGCGCGGCTCTGGCAGTATTGGTACAACGTCGGGTATCGCCAGCGCGCCTTTGGCAATATTCCAAATCAGGCGTATATCTCGGCCGCGCAGCGGGATGTGATCTATGGGCAGACTTCTTTTGGCTCGCTCCGCCACACCGTGATCCACAACCCTGTTCCCGAGACGTATCTGTCGGCTCCTCTGCAGGATGGCAAAGCACATACTGTCCTCTATGCCGGTACGGTGGAGAACTACAAAGGCGTGGATGTGCTTATCGCGGCTTGGCAGGAAGTGGCCAGGCGGAACCATGAAGCTCACCTTATTATTGTCGGTGAGGGTGCTCAGCTCTTTACGTATAAGCGCATGGTTGAACGGGCGGGGCTGACGGAGCGAGTTGAGTTTGTTGGCAAGGTGCCGTGGGAGCGTATGCAGCAGATCTATGAATCTGCCCAGCTGATTGTGGCGCCGCACTGCTGGGTGGAGCCGTTTGGACGCACCGTGGCGGAGGCGATGGCTCTGGGTAAGGTAGTGCTCAGCGCCAACACTGGCGGGCCGGCGGAGATGATTGAGCATAATAAAAGTGGTTTTTTGTTTGCTCATGGTTCGGCAGAGGCTCTGGCGCAGCACTTAGTCGAAGCGTTGGCCTTGCCCGTTTTGCGCCGGCGAGAGATGGGCGCTGCCGCTCGGGCGTGGGCAAAAGAACATCTGGCGCCGGATGTGATTGCAAAGCAGTATGAGGAGTTTTATACCGCGGCATAGCTCTTATTAAAAGAAAAAACCCGTCTTTCTTTGTACCGAGAACTGCTGAATTCTCAGGAAAATGCTGTGGCATTCTCAGAAAGACGGGCCGGGCTGCTGCACTCTTCCGCCGGCTTATCAACCCGGCGCGCTGACGTGACAGCACTAAAGAAAGAGTACAGACAGGCCCTTATGACCAGAGATCGTTGCTTGGACTGGGCTATGCAAACAGGTCGGCGAAAGAGCTGAGTGAACTGAGGAAGAGGCGGGCGGCCCTGGTTGCTTTCTCGGGGTCGGGTAGATCGCTCCAGCCGATGCGCCAATCGGGAAAGAGACTGACACGCTGCTTGTTCGCTAACTCTGGGTACTGATGGCGTATGGAGAACCAGAAGAGATATTTAAGTAGCTCGTATTCTCTCCTTTCATCGGCAATTTTTTGTCCGAGTTGCATGAATGCAGGCACAAGCTTTTCATTCCCGCTTTCCTCGACGTCGGCTTGGCGCCGCCGATGCTCATAGACAAGGGTGTTGTGGCTGGTTGTCACCTGGTGGCAATGCATCCAGAGGCGTCGGTGATCAGTGTCGAGGGTGCCAAGAAATTGAAAATTTTCGGTATCCGGTTGATCACCTACGCCTGGTGCTTTATCCGGAACCACGATTTGCTCCAGGTTTTCAAAGAGCTGTTGGATATACATACCATTTCCTCCAAACAAGTGTGTGGACAGACAGAACGACGCTCCGCAGCATAACTGCCGTTTTCTTATCTGTCAATTTTGGAAAATACTGGGCCTTGACAGGTATCCTTGTTAGCAGTATAATGAACAAGATAGTTGTTCATTTTATTAGAACGTTCTTTGAAGGGAGGTGGGCCGTGTGCGATGTATTTATTGTGCATGAGCCAGGCGCCAAGATGGACGCTTTGCGAGAAATGTTTGCCAGGGATGGTGATACAGTCACAGAAATAGCCGTTGGTTCTTGGTCGGAGTACCGGCTTGGTTTGGAATCGGCTGGACTAGTGGTGATTGATTTGTGTGGTGGTCCCGTAACCGACGCCGCATGGGATGCAGTCGAGTGGCTGGTGTCTTCTGATCAACTTAGGTGCGTACCTGTGCTCGTCTTGCTGGCCGATGGAAGCCGCGCCGTTCAAGAAGGGGGGCATGTGTATGTGCACCACTTCTCAGACTCTTTGAGTGGCGAAAAACTTGCGCTGGTGAAGCGTCACCCGTTAACTCTGGAGAGCATATGCGCATAAAAGTTTGTGGTCGAGCCAGCAAAAAAACATGCCCGCCCACTTTTTTTGTAGGAAATCAGCTTGCAGACACCAGCAGTTTTTTTATTTCATTCAGGACCACATCTGGCTTTAGCTGCTGCAGCGTCGCGTGTGGAGCATTGCCGAGATCGAAGTTTGTGTTCACATCATAAACCGCTTTCGTGCCAGCAGCACGAATGGTGTAGCTGAGCGACCCGCGCGGGCCGATTTTATTTTCATCGGTGGGGCCAAATAGGCCGAGAGTTTTTACTCCGGCTGCGGCGGCAAGGTGCATAAGGCCCGAGTCGTTACTGACCATAAGCTCGCAGCGGCGCATGATGGCGGCGGTGGTGAGGAGGTCGGACGTGATGGGGGTGACACTTGAGGGGGAGGAAATTAAACGTGAGAGTTTTTGCTTAAGTGACTCCTCATCCGGGCCGCCGAAAATTAGGATATGCGCGCTGTGTTGCTCGATCAGTGTGCGGGCGAGCGCGGCAAAATTTTCCAGCGGCCAGCGCTTCCAGGCAAAGCCGGGTGCAGAGCCAGCGTGCAGGCCAATGAGCGGCTTATCATGTGGCACGCGGAGTGTGGCGAGCAGCTTGTCGGCTTCGTGATAGTGTGTTTGCGAGAGCGGTAGACTATAGCGTGATTCACCGAGTTCTGTGTTGATGCCAAGCGGCTGCAATAGATTAAGATTTTGCTCGATGTCATGCACGTTTTCTTTCTCACCTACGGCGTGGGTGAGTAGAAACGTACTGCGAGGATTTTTCCCCAACAGATACTCATGCCCGACACGCTGCCGAATGCCGGCGGCGTAGAGATACACTGCGCTTTTAATACGTTGACCAGGATACAGCACAAGGCCAATCGTAAATTTCTGCCGGAAGAGGTGATCGGCGTGACGCAAGTGTTCAAGAAGCGGCCGCTGGTGGGGCGCGATAATCACACGATCAATGTGCGGATTGCTCTCGGCGAGCGCTTGTGGGAGGCGCGGGGCAACCCAAGCGGTGAGGTGGCTCTGTGGCCAAGACTTTTTAAGGGCGGCGAAAACCGGCGTGTGCATCAGAAAATTACCAATGCCGGAGAGGGAGAGCAGTAAAATGCGTGGCGCTTTATCGTTGGGCATACAGTTCGTGATAGAGCGACGTGAGCGTTGCGATCGATTTTTCCCAGCTGAAATTTTTCTTGACATGCTGGTGGCCTTGCTCGCCAAGTGTGCGCCGCAGCGTGGCATTACTCAGGAGCGTTGTCATCGTTTCCGGCAACTCTGAATCATCGTTAAAAAGCAGGCTCGTCGTGTGGGGTGGTGCGACAAAGGGAATAGCTGAGGTGTTACGCGCGATAACCGGTGTACGAGCGGCGAAGGCTTCGGCGACGGTGATACCGAACGCTTCATAGTAGCTGGGGTGAATGAAGATATCGGCGTGCTGATAGGCGGCCAGTAATTGCTCACGCTCGAGGTGTCCCCAGAAATGAATATAGTTGGTAATGCCGAGTGCAACGGCCTGCTGCTGCAATTTTTTCTTGGCGCCAAAATCGTCGCCAATAATGACCAGCTGGAGATTGGGGTGTTTTTTGAGAACGCTCGGCAGTGCGCGCAGGAGACTGCTGAGCCCTTTACTCTCCGCTAAGCGGCTGACCGCTAGGGCAATTTCGCCCGCCAGCCCGCGCGCTTGGAACGGATTGGGGCGTGGCTGGTTAAATACCGCTGTATCAATACCTGGCGGGATGAGGACGAAACGATTAACGGGCAGACCGGCGCTTTCGATTAATTTTTGCTCAAATGGCGAGATAACAATTACCGCATCGGCAGCAGCAAACGTCGCGCGGCCGATGGTTGAGCGATACAGCTGCCAGATGAGCTTTTGGCGCGGGCCGTGGGCGTAGAAATAGGGGTTAAAAACAAAAGGTCGACGATGCCGCCGGGCGTAGCGGGCGCTCACATCGGCTGGTTGGTACCAGAAACCATGTCCATGAATAATATCGGGCTGGTGGTGGCCAAGGTAGTATTTCAGTGCCTGGAGGCGTGGGTACGAAACGAGGGGAGTAGCGGCGTGGTGCAAGCGCTGGACGTGCATCGGGTCATCGAGGAGCTGTTCGGGCGCCAGTTCGCTCATTGGCCCATGGGTGCGCAGCCTGCTTGTGAGCACGCGGACGTCGAAGCGGTTTGGGTTACTCGTCTGCAGGACGCCGGCGGCCCCGGTCTCATACCGCGTGCGGGTGACCAGCTCCTGCACGTAGGTTTCGACGCCGCCTGAGGCGGGAGGATACCGCAGCGTGGTGTGAACTATGCGCATAGCTGACGATACTTTTGCGCCATTTCCCATTCATAATAGCTAGACATTATACACCAGACGATGCCCTGCCAGCCATCGAGGATACCGCGCCGATAGATCAACAGCTTGAGTAGTTGGCGAGCAGCCAGACGACAGGGCAGATGCCACGCAGGCATCACGGCGCGGCCGGTACGGTGTGTATGCGTGGCCGCCATTTGCTGCGCATCGAGAGTAGTGTAGCGGTGCATTTTCGCGAGATAGCTGGCGATCGTTGGATGAGAATGGTGCAGGAGCGGCTCAGTGATGAGCCCGGTGTCTGAGTCATCGAGTTTAATAGGTCGTCGTGAGTAGTGAGTAGTGAGTAGAGGTGTATTACGGACTACTTGCTCGTGGACGGCGGCAGCGGTCCACTGAGCAGCTGCTTTTTTGAACAGGCGCGGGTTGTGGCCATAGAGATGCGTGAGCGGGCGGCCGAGAAAGACGGTGACAATTCGGAGCCAATACAACGAGTGAGTAGTCCGCCAGCTGGCGGAGTAGGAGTAGTGAGTGACTTTTTGAATTTCTTGGGCGAGCGCAGGGGTGACTTCTTCGTCGTCATCAATAAACAGCAGCCACTCGCCGTGGGCCACATCGCGGCCGAAATTTTTCTGTGCGCCGTAGCCGGGCCAAGGCCGAACGTATACTTTTGCGCCAAGCTGCTCGGCTCGAGCCGCCGTCGCATCACGCGTGGCAGCGTCAACAATGACAATGGTCTCATTGGCCCACTTGACGCTTCGCACTGCGCGCTCGATCGTGTCGGCGGCATTTTTTGCAATGATAATGGCCGACAGTGTCATGGGTAGAGGTATTTCTTGGCGAGCGCAAGGCTGCGGGCGTGGTCATCGTTCACAATATGGACAATCACATCTCCTGCCTTGGCATTCGCCACAGCAGTCGCAATGGCCTTTTCTTCCTCAATAATTTTGTGCGCCGCGTGCGTGGCAGTTTGGTGCTGCGTAATGCTTTGATGAAAAATGTCGGCAGTCTCCCCCGCCTGTCGCTTTAAGTTCCACCGGTCAATAACCAGGGAATGGCGGTGGACTGCGTCTATTTTGTCATAGACAATAATCGTATCAAATGCATTGGCGATCGAGCGGCCAGTTTCCGTGATGAGTTCGTCGGTGCGATCAGGATTAAGCCGGACAATGCCCGTGGTTTTTCCTAGCGACAGGCGCTTGGCGAGGCTGGCTACCTGCTGCAGTGATTCTTTTTCGTGCGCGAAATCGAGCAGCATGGTTATGCCTGTCTTGTCGTTGACGAGCTTGATCAGGCGGCCCCCGTTTTCGTCTAGCCGGTAGCTTTTGATTGAGGCAAGATACTGCAGCATCTCGTGACTTCTTTTTGCTTGTGCATGCAGTGCCGCTAGTGCGAATAACAAGGTGTAGATTGACGGCTTGTAGAAGCCATCAAATGTCCAGCTGATTTCTTTTACATTCAGTAGCGGCTGAAATCCCTGGCGGCTGAGCAGACCAACGTCGTCGTTCTGGCGGGTCAGGGCAAGGCCGCCGTTGCTGAGGTGCTGGGCGATATTAAAATGTGAAAAATGTAGACCAGCCGGCAGGTGCTTGATACCCAGTTTTTGGGGGATATGATTCAGCGCAGACACCACCAGGGCATCATCGGCGTTAAAGACCGCCGTTCCCCCCGGCCTGATGCGACCAAAGATAAGGCGAGCTTTTCGTTCTGCCAGCTCGGGCCGGGTTTTAATGCCGCGGCCGATGTGGTCGCTGTAGACGTTGGTGAAAATGCCAATGGCATGCGACAGGTATCCTAGCCCGGCGGTTCCGCTGGAGGAAAACGATACTTCCAGAATGGCTACGGCCTCGCGCTGGCTTTTGAGCGCATAGAGATACCGGCCAGGGCTCGTGGTTGGCAGGAGGCCGTACAGATTGCGACTGTCGGCCGCGGTGGAGCGCTGCTGCTCATTTAGGTAGTGTCCTGCGGTGTCGACTCGGAGCGTTGGTTTGCCGGCGGCGGTAAAGACGTGGCTTACGAGTCGGCTCAGAGTTGTTTTTCCTTTCGTGCCCGTGATGGCGATCAGGAGCGGGCGGCGCTGCCTGGCGGAAGAGTTCATAGCTGCTGGAGGGCTTGAGCAATCGTGCTGCATTGCAAGGGTAGCTGGGAGACAAAGCGAAGATGTCGGCGAAAGCCGGTCAGCGGTACGGCGTGTTCTTTTTCTGTCTCTTGATCGTCGACGAGGTGATACGTTTCAATGATCCACTGGTTGGTTAGAAAGGCCCAGAGTGCCAGTCGATTGGCGCGAAAGGGTGAAAAATTATTGCGCGTAAAATTGAACGTTTTCAGTTGCAGGGGGCTGTCCGGTACGCGAGACTCGAAGCCGCGGCGGGTGGTGCGGGCGGCGCGGTAGTACGTCGCGGCCGCGGCGGCAACACGCTGGTCGCAAGCCCCGCCCGGGTAGACGAGCGTATGCGCCTGCAGCCGCTGGGCCGGCTCTCGTAATTCCTGGTCGAGTGCTTTGTTACTTACCTGAGTCAGATTCACGTGACTGATGGAGTGGGCTGCTATTTCATGACCACGACTACGCAGCTGCAGCCAGGTGCGCCAGGGATGCGTGGGGCGGTGTTCCGTGCGTTCAATGGCGCCAGCGTCAAGTGGTATGGCGAAGACGCCGGGGAAGCGATACTCCTCGAGCAGTGGCACCACCTGGTCGTAGATGTGCTGGTACCCATCATCAAAGACAAACGTAATTCTGCCGCGGGTTTTGGTTGTCATGGCTACGACGAGGCAGAAATAAGGCGACGCGATTTTTCCACCAGGAAATCGATCATGAATCCAGAGGTATCCACCCCGGTGAGGTTTTGGGCACGGGCAACGTTGAAAGGAAAATTTACCTCGGCCAGATAGGCTTTGCCGGACTGATCAACCAGGATATCGACTCCGCCTGCTTCGAGATTGAGTGCGTGCGTCGCAGCGATCGCGAGCTGTTCGATCTCGCGACTGAACTTTTTGGCCTGTACGCGCGGAGTTGTCCCGACATTGGATCGAAAATCGTCGGGCGGATGCACATACTCGATGCTATCTACTACCCGGTCACCCACAACGATCAGGCGCGCTGATGCGTTCGTGTGAATGTTTTGCTGCAGCAAAACATTCTGCCCAGCCTCTCGGGTGAAGTCGAGTACTGAATACAGCGAGGGCAAGGAGTCTATTCGCATGGTGCCGATGCCATGGCTGCCGTGAGTGGTTTTGAGTACCACCGGAAATCCGCCAACGTACTCTACGTAGGCGGCGAGTAGTTCGTGATTTGTATTCACGTGCAGAATTGTGCGTGGCAGGGATAGCCCGTTCTTCTGAAAGAGTAGGTATTGATGGACGATGGTTGATGCATCGTAGGCGAAGCCCGCGCTGCTGACGTGTGTATAAAAGGTGGCCACAGCCTCGTGTACGAGATACTTTTCGATGGCTCGAGCGCCATTGGTGCCGCTGCGTGGCGCGCTGGCTCGGTAGAGCATGTCGCCCGCAGGTAGGGGTTTGAGGTGGCTAAAATCAAAGGTCGCGGGGTCGTGCGCGCGGTACATTATGTGGCGGGTACTACACGCCTCTCGCAGCAACTGGTCGACGGCGCGGTTTGTGGAGGAGACGATCGCATGGAATGTCATAGTGAATGGCTACCATGAGCGATTTTCTTGATCAAGTCAAGCAAACGCTGCCCGGCGGTGCCATCGGTGAACGTGACCATGGTGCGCGCTAAATTGGCCCGAGCCGGTCGATGATGCTCCGGGTGTGCCAAGTAGCGCGCTGTGGCAGCCACAAGCGATCGCCGACTCTTGGCAATAGTTGTCGCGTCGGAGTCGATAATAATTTTCGCGTGTTGTTTGAAATCCCGGTAGACCATCGACCGGTGCCAGTTCAACCAATCAAAGGGGCGGCCATACTTCACATTAATCACCGGGCGGTCGGCCAGGATCGATTCGATCGTAACCGTTGAGGAATGGTTCATGAGCAGATTGCTGTGATAGAACAAGCCGGCGTGAAGGCGCATGTTTTCCAGCGTTGGGCGGTAGCGGAAATCGGGAATTAGGGAAGACTCATAGCGCCCAAACGAATAGCGGACATAGATGCTTGATCCCTGGGCGTAGGCTTGATGAGTCGCGAGGTTACCGCCGGGGTGGACGCTGACAAGGAGGTGAAAGTTTTTTGGCAGCTGCCGGCCTCGGGCGGCCGCAAGCGCACGCACAAGGTAATCGCTGGAGTAGAGCTCCGTGGTGGCTAGATGAATCAGTTGTCCGTCGTCATTGGGGATGCGCAGGGACTCGCAGACGGCGGCTCGGCTGGGAAGATTTTCCGGGTTGGCTACATAATCAAGGCGAGGAGCACCCGTAATCGTAACGCGCTCGGGGGTGAGTTGCGGGGCAATGCGCAGCAGGTGATCGCGATTAACGGCATTCCAAACGGCGAAGTAATCGGCGAGCGCGTACTGCCCTTGATATTTCTTGAGCCTCATGCGGCGCTCCATTTTATAGACGTTGTCCCAGCTGGCAATGAACGTGAGTGTGGGTATACCGAGGGATTTGGCCGCTTGGATGAGGGGTATGTCGCGTGGTTCGAGCCCAGCAGTGGGGGTGACGACGAGCGCAGGTCGATGCGTCGCCAATATTTTTTCGTAGGCTGGGGCGTCGTGGACCTCTGGCAGAAAGTGATACTTGTTCTTTAGATCAGGCAGGAGTTCCTGTGCGTTGTCCGCGGCCGGAGTCACGACGAAAACATCGCTGATGCTCTGGTCGCGGTCGAGCAGCGGGCTGAGCGGTAGCAATAGTTCGCGCAGGTTATATCCCGTGAACGCTGAAAAAAGAAGCTTCATAGGCGGCGCATACGTATGAATATGATACTGCTAAGTACAGCAATCGCCGAAATGACCAGGCCGAGATAGATACTCAGCGGCCGGTAACGAAGATCAACGATGTGGCGTCCCTCTGGAACAACGAGCGAGCGAAAAATCTCTCCGCGCTGCTCTGTGGTAGCCGGCTGCCCGTCGATTGTTGCTTCCCAGCCGGGGTAGTAGCTGTCACGAACGATAAGCTCTCCGCCGGTATTTGACTGCATGGCGATCTGCGTGCGGCCAGGGGCGAGTGCCTGGTACTGGGCAACGCCGTTTTCGAGGGCAGCACGCGGCGCGGGCGTGAGCGACAGTACTTCAGTAGTACCGGAATCGCCGGGGCGCACGACGGCACCGATGTTGGCTTGCTGGGCTAAGGCAAACGAGGGTTCATCGCGGAGCGTTGCGAGCGCGGAATCGTGCTTGGCGAGCGTGAGCGAAGCTGGCCACTCTACGCCGGGTAGATCAAAGAGAGTATGGCGCAGCGGGAGGAGGAGCGCTGTGTCTACTCCGCGTGTTGTGGCATTTTCCCGGCTATCGGGATTCGTAAAATACTGCCCGGTGTCACCCGCCGGACGCCGCAGTGAGAGCAGCCGCGCCTGCTTACTTACTACCGCATCAGGTAGTTCAGCCACTGAGTGGGGCGGTGTGAATACGTTCTGCCAGGAGAATGTGGGATTAAGATTGGCGGCAACGAGTATGAGTTCAGCAGTGATTAAAGCCAGCACGATTTTTTTCCCGTGCACCCGATCCATGATGTGCCACCAGACGATTAGGCAGATTAGCGGCAGGGCAGCATAGGGTGAGGCCAGCGAGAGGCTGCTGGCGCGAGCACTAGAAAGCAGCCTGCCCAGCTTTTCAACATAGTAGGCATATGGCTGCGCGGCATCGGCTGGAGTTATGTATGGCAGCAGAGAGGCGAGGTGCTCGGATCGAACGACAAAGAGCGCGATTGTGGCAAGGGTGACTGTGCCGGCTAAGCCGAGAGCACTGATTTTTGCGGTGCGCTGCATAGCGTCTGGCTGTATGAGCAGCTGATCAAAGCCGCGCGCCGCGAAGTAGCTGAGGGCAAACGTGGTAAAGAGCAGCCAGCGGGCTGGCGCTGAGAAAACCCAGAGTGATGGCTCGAGGCCGATGAGGCGAAAAGGCGAGAGGGAGCCGAGGGAGAGGAGGAATGAGATGATCAGAAGCCAGAGAAAGAAATTTGTATTCTGGTTTGCTTCGCGAGGCAACTCGTCTCGACTCATTCTCGGCCGGCCGGCGCCGGCCTCCGAGGCTGAGCTGCCCGCCACCCCGCCTTTTAGGCGGGGACCATGCTGGCGGGCGCTCAGAATCCGCGAGACGAGCCGCTCACGAAGCAGCTGCCAAAGCTGCCAGAACGCTAAAATTAGTGGGATAGTTCCGATGAAAACGCCGTATTCAATTTGCAAACTTTTGCCCCAGTACGTGTCGTCGTTGCCAAAAAAGCGAGGGAACAAAAACGTGGGGAGGTGGTAGAGGGGAAAACTGTGGGTGTTGGCCTGTTCAATATTAAATTCTCCGCCAGGGCCGCGCGAGGAGTGGAACAGCAGTTCGGCAGTGGGTAGCAACTGGGCCGCGGCAACAGCAACGGCAAGCACGGCAGCGATAATCACCTGTCGCCAGCGCCCAAAATGAATGAGGTGTAGTGCGGTCACGAGCGACATCAGTACCGGAATATGCAGCTGGCCAGCTAAGAATGGCAGGCCAAGGGTGAGTGCGAGTATACTAGTGTTTCGGATGTTTTTCGCCTGTGTAACAACAGCGTTTGCAGCCAGTAGCTGCCAGGGCAGCCAGGCAAGTGTGAGTATAATGTTGAAGTGCGTGAGGTGTTGAAAAACGAAGCTGCCCAGCGTGAAGCTGAGGCTGCCAATGTAGGCCGCAGCTAAACTAAGCTGCCAGCGACGAAAGAGAAAAAACGTACCCAGGCCGAGCGCGAGTACGTGACCAAAAAGCACCAGCGGGAAGTATACTGCCAACGGCAGCGTCCGTAGAAGTACCAAGGGCGGGTAGAAGAAGCCAATTTGCCCGGCAGCAATGACGGGGTAGCCCCAGGCGATGTCTGGGTGCCAGGCTGGCAGGCGGCCGGCGAGTGTCTCGGCCCGGAAAAAATATTCTAGCGGCACGAAGACATCGCGCGTGTCGCCCGTAAGATAAAATTTCCCGAGCCAGATTGGGTACAGTGCGGCGGCGATTGCCGCGACGAGGAGAATTACCCAAACAGTCTTAGCTTCCATACCAGCCAGAACGCTTCCCACATAATGGCCTTGCTCATTTTGGATTGCCCCTCGCGGCGCTCGGTGAAGATAATCGGTACTTCTTTAAACCGCAGCTTCTGGCGCCAGGCACGGTAGGCCATCACGACCTGAAAGCCGTAGCCGTCGGCTTTGATCGTATGTAGGTGTATGGCAGAGAGCGCAGAAGCGCGCCAGGCGCGAAAGCCGCCGGTGATGTCTTTATACGGCAGGCCAGTGACAATGCGCGCGTACAGATTTGCGCCAGTGCTTAAGAGCAATCGGCGCAGCGGCCAATTAATGACACTGATGCCACTGACGTAGCGGGAGCCAATAACGACGTCGTGATTGTGTAATTCCTCCAGCAAGCGTGGGACATCCTGCGGACTATGTGAAAAATCGGCGTCCATCTGCACAATGGCCGTGGCACCGCGCTCAAGAATATAGCCAAAGCCGTGCACGTAGGCCCTACCTAGTCCGGCCTTTTTGGGCTGTACAGAAAGATGCAGGCGACTATTCCCTTGCTGCAGCCGGCGAACTTCGTCGGCGGTGCCATCGGGCGAGTTGTCGTCGACAATGAGAACGTGTAGATTCTCGATCGGCAGGGCAAAGAGATCCGGGATAAGGCGGGCAATATTTTGCCGCTCATTGAACGTGGGCACGACAATCCAGGGTGAAGTTAGGGGGGAAGTCATAGATGCGCTTGTATATAGCAGCTACCGTGAATTATAGCAATCAGAACTTGTTTTGTCTGATTAGATACAAAAAGGCCCCCTCAAGGAAACTCCTGAGGGGGGTCTATTACGTTGGATCATTTAGGGAGACGCTTTCCCTAAATTCATTGGCCACAATGTACCACGATAATCCTCCGTTTATCGCTATGGTCAGTACAAAGGTAAGCACATATCCCCAGGCGGGTGGATCAATGGTCAAGTAGTCGAAGTCTGCAAACTGCTTTCGAACGAAGCGCTCAGCACATGCCTTGTGAAGCCAGTTCGCTATTGCGACCAGATCCAGTGGCTTCCCTTTCTGGCCAATGACGAAATTCCGGGCATCAACTTTTAAGCTTTCGACCTCAGTCCATGATATTGGGTAGCACCACTGAACTTGGTGCGCTTTGTTCACCCCAATACACACGATCAACTCGTTCTTGTTTCCTCCTTTCCAGTAATCCCGCTGGTCGAAAGCGGCATCAAGCGGTTTATCTTTGAATATGAGGATCCAGATTCGAATTTGCTTTCGCTTGCCGAGTTTCGCGTTCGTCCGGCTAGTTATTCGCTCGGCCTTGGCTTTCGTTGGTCCGCCATCTCCCAGAATCGCTGGGCATTGGTAATAGCCACGGATTTCCGGGTATTCAAACAGGTTGTACCGCTTTGGGTCGACCTGGTTGAATTCAATGATGGTGTGCGTCGCCTGAACGCGGTTTTCGTACGAGTGGAGAGTGGTGATCGGAACAAGCGTCTGGTCATCTCCCGGCCACGTGGTCACGTACTTGTCGCCATCATTTGAGTGGTAGTCGCGATTAAGCACTATCCGCTCATGATTTCCGAAACGCGTAACCAGTTTATTGAACGTCTGTTCATCGATTCGTTTGGCAATGCCATTTGAATCACTCACCTGCCAATATGGCGGGTGATAGTCAACGTCATACGAATGCTGAAAGCCAGCAAAAACGGTGTGGGAATTGCCTTTCGAATCGATCGTTGTCGTGAACTTCGGGTGGCAACATGGCACTTGTTCATCCCAATCTTCATAGTGCTCGGCTTTGGTCATCCAGCCACCCCAATACTCAGTATCGTGGGTGAGTGACTTTTGCGTACCGAACTTGCAAACAAAGATCAGAATGGCCGAGATGCCAAAGGGAATTATGAATTCCCACCACAAAGTTTTGTGGTGAAACCAGAAGTACAGAAGACCCGCGGTGACAATTGGCACCGCCATTGCGAGCCAAATTGCCATAGATCACCTCCTTACTTGGTAGTGGGGGCGGCTTCTCTGGTGAACAGGTTTAGGTCGTCATCTGTTCCGCCGGCGAATGCTGCGTCGGTTCTGCTCGACGTAACGATGACAACTTCTAGCTCGGGGCGACCGCCAACGAACCACTGCGATGGGGCTTTTGTGCGTACGTCATCGTGCAGCTGCTTGATCGTTAGCAGCTCCTCTTGCTCACGAGCGTAGGCAGTTCTCTGGGCCTCAACCGACGAAGCCAGCGTGTCGTAGTTACGCTGAATGTCGAACGTTGGATTTTGCTCTTGGATAAAGCTGAGCAGTGCGCCGCCGCGTGCGTTGCCATAGCGCCCCTCCATGAGAGCCGGGTAGATCTCCTTGAAAGCCTCACGGGCTTCTTCGCTGATCTGAGCTTGCTGGCTGATGATCTTCCAGGTCTTGTCGAACATGTTTTCCAGGTTGCGCTGCTGGGCACGGCCCTTGTTGCGCAGGCTGACCTCTTGGTTATGCGCTGATAACCACAGGCCTCCGATTGTTACAGCTATAAAAGCCGCAATAATGGCGCCGACTAATAAACCTTTACTTTGCATTGTCGAACCCTTTCGAAACTGTGGGCCTTTTCACTCAAGCATTGGTTAGTTTAATCCACTGCTACAAGCAGGAGACGAGCACGAGTGATCAGGCCTAACGGAAAGCGAACTGTTAATGCCCCAATTGTCAAGGAACTTGGCATTTCTGTCATTGGAATTATATTCAACTTTCGAATCTTGTCAAGCGCGCAGCTTCTTACTGTCTCTGAACGACTGCCGAGTTTTGATCCCAGTGAGTTTAAGTACGAGATAACGGGTAGCCAGGAGAAAGGCTAGCCGAGAGTTGCTGTAAGAAAAAAACTGAGCCCCGTTCTCGAAGTGAGATTGGGGCTTGTGGGTTACGACGAAAGTGCAATCCGTTGCACGGGTGAACTTTATTTCACATCGACGCGTTGACGCGTCGATGTATGTTTGCTGGTATGATCACGTTAAATTTATTTCGGCGGAAGCATGTCGGCGAGGACCTGCATGATTTCGTCGACCGTGATTGCGGCGAGGCTGCTTTTGGTGGCTTGGCGGCCAGGGAGGAGCCAATTCTGGTAGTCTTGGCGGGCAGTTTCGGCAACAGTTAAAAACTGCGGCTGCTCTGTTTTGAGGATTTTCATGTCGGCAGCAGCGGGGCCGAGAATTGTACGATGCCGGCGGTAGGGATCTTTAACATACGGATTCAAAAAATAGGCAGGGGCAGCGCGGCGCAGGGGATGATCGGCATAGAGCGTAATTGTTGGCAGCCCCACGGCAGCGGCAAAGTGTAGGGGCCCAGAAAGCACGCCAATGCCAGCATCCGCATACATCAGTAGCGCAATGTTTTCGCGCAACGTCAACGGGCGACCCTGGTAGATGGGCGTGTACTTGCCGCCGAACCAGATTGGCTCAGTGCCATAGACGCGCTTAATCTGCTGTATCAGCGCCGGAATTTTTCCCGGATCCCAGCCGCGGGTGGTGTTGCCCTCTAGCCCCTCGAGCAACATAATTCTTGGGCGAGGGGCGCTCGCCATGATTTGACCGGCAATAAAGCGATCGCTGTCGGTGAGGTACAGCTGATACTTGCTGTATGTTTCGCCTACTACACCCACAACCTCGTACATTCTTTGCAGCGGGTTATCGGTAATCTTGAGGCCGAACTCGAGCTCAAAGACGCCGTCATACTGCCTCGATGCTTTCTGCTGTTCGTAGTAGGCGCGGCTCCAGGTGGGAAAGCTCTGCCCATCTTCGTGGCAAATTGAACCATCGAGGGCGAGGGCAGTATCGTGCCAGTGCACCAGCTGATCAATGTGCGGGTTTGTCATCATGAGGTGCAGGCAAAAGCCGCCTTGGTTGCGTTTCCCCCAATGGCTATGCTTATTCTTGAATCCCGAGGCCGTAATAAACGTAATGTGGCAGCCCGGGTACACTTTTTTGAGCGTCTCGAGAACGGGCGGGACAATAAACACCATATCCCCCATATTGCCCAGGTGTCGGACTAAAAAGCGTTTCATCGCGATTCTTGAGAAGCTCGTATCAACATCATCAGCCGAGCAGCTGACTCATCGTAGTCGTATTTTTTCAGGCGCTCGCGAGCGGTGGACGCAATTTGCGTGTAGTACGTGTCATTGGTGAGCAAACGCTGGCCGAGGCTGAGTAGATCTTCGGTCGGCGTGGCCACATTTGAGCGCAGGGCCGGAAATAAATCACTGGCCGCATCAGAATTTCCGCCTAGGCTGACAGTGCCCACTGCGGCGCAATCGACTTGCACGCGGCCGCGCGTGAACGTGTAGTCGGTATTGATGGTGAGGCGCTGCTGCGCGAGCCAGGGCAGGTGCTCGCGCCACTTCTGAAACGGGATAACTTCGTATTTGGCACCAGCCAGTTTGTTGAGATTGAGCGTGACGCCAGGTATTTCGGTTACGTAAATAGGGTACCGCGGGAATTCTTTTTGCAGGCGGCGGGCTACCTCAAAGCCCTGCGTAACCTTGGCACGATCGGTCACACCAGCCACAAAGATGGACTTCTGCTTGTGCTCAACGGCGCGAAAGTATTGGGTAGCATAGCTGGCCGGGTAAATTTGCGGCAGATACACGACGGGCGTGCTGGTGAGGGACTCGTACCACCGCTGGGTTTCTTTTACGACCGTGAGGAACAGATCGCAGTTGTTCATGTAGGTAATGAAATCTCGCTGTGCCTGGGTGTGGCTGTCGAGGTGCGGCCGCAGCAGCCCATAGGGCTGGGTGGGTACGCCAACAATGAACGGACGCGGGTTTGCCCGTCGCAATCGCCGGGCAAGCGCAGCAATTTCGTGGGCATCACTGATCTGATGCACGAGCATGATCACGTCGAACTGCTGAAAATAAGCGAGCGAGTAGGGTGGCCAGGAGCCGGTGATTTTTCGGTACACGCGCGGCCACAGCTTGCGTTTGCCGACAAATTTTACCAACGGGATGTGCTCGCCGTGCAAGGCGCTGACATAGCAGCCGAAACTGGTCGGGTCGATGACGCGATCGGGATCTTCTAAATAGTTTGGCCGGCGCGGCGTCGCCCGCCAAATGTCGCCCGATTTACTGTTGTATTCAACGACGGCGAACTTCATTGCTGCCACTTCACTAGTTTACCCTTTACGATATCAACAAGGGTATGCATTTCTGGAATGCGCCACAGATAGGCGCCCGCCAGGAACACCGCGGCACCCGCGAGCCCCGGCAGAAACAGATGCACCCAGGCGGAAGCAGCGATTGAGGCAGCCAGTGGTCGAGTGAACGTGATTACGCCGGTGAGCAGCAGCGCCAGGGCTACTATTTTAAGATACGTTGTGTGCCAGAAGATCAGCGCCAGGCGTGGAATTGATTGGCGCAGCGAAAGGAAATACAGCAGCGCAATAACAATCGGCACGAGCGAGGAGCCGAGTGCCAGGCCAGCGTGCGACAGACGAGGGACAAGCAAGACAAACAGGTAGATGGCAACTGCGTGCGAAACGACGGTCACGGCTACCGCGACACGCGTTTGTTGCAGGGCGAGGGTGGCGTGGCCAAAAACAGAACTTACGCCGTTCAAGGCCAAGCCAAGAACTAAGTAGAGCAGGGCCACGGCGGTGAAAGCGGCGTCGCTCTCGCTAAAAGAACCACGCTGATATATCACCGCAATGAGCGGGTGGCGGAGCAACATGACGCTAATAATAATAGGAATTAACGTGAAGAGGATGAGTCGTACGCTTCCCGCGATCGTTTCCCGCATGCCGACATAATCCCGCGCAGCGGCTTTGCTGGAGAGGAGTGGGAAAATTACCATCGTGACGGAGTTGAGGAATATGAGCGTGAGGAGTTGCGTGATTTTCTCAGCAAATTTGAGCGCGGCGAGGCTGCCGGGCGTGAGGCTGGAGACTAAAACGCGATACGTTATGCCGGCGGCTTGGGTCACTAGGACAGATACAATAAACGGATAGACCAGTTGCCAGATACGACGGATGACCGGGTCGTGTGGTTGAAAGATGAAGTGGTAGTTGAACCCCTGGCGCTTGAGCCCCCACACTAAAAAGCTGAGCTGGAGGACGGCGCCAGCAACGCTGCCGATCGCCAGCGAGTATATTCCGAGTGATCGTGCGAGCAGGAGCACTGCGATAATTGAGGCACTCGGCGCGATCAGGCGCAGCATGGCGGGAATGGCAAATTGTTTAACAGAGTGGAGGATGGCAGTGGCGAGTTCAACGACATAGAGCAACACAAACGAGGGCAACAAGACGCGCAAGAGCTTGATGGTGAGGGAACTCGTGGCGGCGTCGAATCCTGGTGCGATAAAGTGAATAAAGGGCTCAGCAAAAACTCCGAGGAGCGTGGTTACGACGAGAAAAATCGCGGCGGTGATGTGTAATACGTTGAGCGCAAGTTGCCAGGCTTCGTGGCGCTGTTGACGCGTGAGGTGTTCAACAAAAATGGGGATGAAGACCGCTGTAATTGAGCCGCCCAGCAGTAATTTTGATAGGAGCTCTGAGGTAGACAGTGCCATGAAGTAGGCGTCGGTTTCCGCGGAGGCGCCGAAGTAGTAGGCAACGACGAGCTGCAAAAAGAAGCCAATGACGGCGCCGCCAAAAGCAGTGAGGCCAATAAGGCTGGCAGAAGAGGCAGTGGCGCGAAATTCGTTCGTCATAGCAACGAATACTCCCAGCTGGCTGCGGCTACTTGCCACAGATCTAACAGTGCAATCAGGGCAAGGAGTGAGAGGACAAGCGTGACCACACCGCGGCGCTGGTGCGGGTGTGGCTGGAGGTAGTGCTGCAGCGCCTGGGCGCCGGCGGCGGCAAAGTAAGCCAGGGCGAACGTCGTGAAAATAATGAAGTAGGGTAGTGATGCATACACGAGCAGTATCCCCAAGAGGCCAAGTGCGCCTACGGGCAGCCGTCCCCGATCAGCCCGGCTGAGGCACCAGATAAGACCGATGAGTCCGAGGGAGCCACTCAGCGCGCCGAGGTAGCTGCCAAAATGATCCCAGGAGACGCCGGCAACTTTGGTAGCGGCAACTACCTGATTTGTATCGAAGAAAATGTCGCGGATGCTGGCGGGGCCGGCAGTGACGAAGCTCGCGAGCGCAGCGTTGCGCGGGCGGGAGATGGGCCGTCTCGCGAGGCTGAATACGAGTGGCAAAAATGCAGCCAGCAGCAGGGTCTCACGCTCGCCCAGCAGCTGGAGCGAAAACCAGCTGGTGAACGCGAACGCGTGGGCGCCAATGAGTGCAGGCAGGAGCGAGAACTTTGCTCGACGTAGGAGTAGGAGCATGCTGCTGAGCGCCGCGAGGCTGGTTATATAGAGTAGCAGTGTTGGGCCGCCTTGCAGCGCAATAGGCAGGCAAAAAATCGCGGGGAGACCGAGAACATACACCGGCAGGTACGGCAGCAGGGTCAGCACGCTGCCCAGGATGAGTAAGCCACCGAGGTACAGAGCCAAGGTTGGATGATATCGGGCGTAGATCTGATACGCGGCTGGTGCTGCCTGGGCGGCATCGTTAACGGTTAAGGTTACGTTCGAAGCGTCAAAGGTTGCATCGAGCTCGCGCTGCTGGAGCCGCACGGCACCGCTGAGTTCCGCTGGCACGGCAATGGTTATCGTAATTACTTCTCCTGGCTCTGTGGCAAGTGGTGGATCAAAGCGCACTTGCGCTGCGCCCTCGGCATCGATAACGCTCGCTGGAATCGAGCGGGTGGCCAGCAGTGAGGAGCCGCGCAAGACATTCACTTCAATAGAATCGTCGCCTGGATGTATGGCCACAGGTCGAAAGAATAGCCCCAGCCGCGTCAGAGATGTGCGTCGAGCAATGAAGTCCTGCTGGTAGCTTGTACCTGCCTCAAGTATCAGGCCGCTGTCGATGCCCTCTGTGGGAGCCAGGTTAATATATTCGCGGTCAGTATCGGCGGTGAATAAGAGTATCCCTACTGCAATCAAAGCCAATGCCAGGAACAGTTTTTTCATAGGACTTTCTCTCGAGTTAGAACGCTGCGCACATAATCTTTCAGTTCAGGCCAGTTTGGCAACGTTGGCGTGGTGCGGGCCGAGATACTCTCTAACTCCCACCAGACAGGATCAGATGCACGGCGAGGAGTCGAGAAGAACATTAGGTCAACCGAGCCGTCGCGGTCGGCGAGTTTGTTGGTGAGGGGGATGGTTATATTTTTAGTAAGTAGTCCGCCAGCTGGCGGAGTAGTGAGTAGCTCATTTTGGTTATATATTTCTTGGCGCGGGTAGCTGAGCCAAAATGAATTTTCGCGGATGCCGACTTCGAGTTTGGCCAGATCCCGCGGGGCGAACGTAATCGTGAGCGTAAGCGACTGCGCAAGTACTGGTTTTGTTAGGTACACGTCGCTATGCGCCATTTCTTCTGTGATGTGCCAATGGTTATCAACTTGTGGATAGGCAATGCCATGAATGTTCTCGAGCGGCCCGAGGTTGGGTGAGGTTGGCAGCAGCGTACCCAATACGCACAGGAGTACGAGCAGAGCCAAGGCAACAATAATAATTCGGGAGATCATTTGGGCGTGAGAAATTTTAGCCGCGGATGCAGCGCAGCGAGCCGCTGACGATCGACGGGCGTAAACTCGCCGAGAACAATAAGCGTTAAGCCATACAGCAGAAACGCAACCACGTATTGCGGCACCAGCAGCGCGGGGGAGGCTGGCCAGAAGTACGTAATGCTCACCGCAATGATGGTGCCGATAACAACATTGATCGTGCTGCGCAGCGGCAAGGGGAGACGAAATGTTTTGAATGTGTACGCCGTGAGCACGAGCAGCCCGAGCAGGCTCACACTGGCTGTTTGCCAGGCGGCGCCGAGTAAGCCCCAGCGCGGCACGAGATAGGCGCCAAGAACGGCACTCGCACTCAACATGCCAGCGGTGGTAAGCAGACCGGCTTTCGCTTTACCGGCGCCGGCCACGATGTTGACGAGCAGTAGGTAAAACGATAGGGCCGACAGGCCGACCATTAAGATAGTCAGCGGAGCTGCGGCCTGAGCATACTGGCGCGAAAAGAAGAGAATGAGCAGATTCTCGCTGGTTGCAGCGGCGAGCGCGGAGGCCGGAATAATGAGTGCAATGAGGTAGCGCAGCGTATCACGGATAAAGAGCGTTGCCTCAAAGCGCGAGGCGCCGGGGCGAGTGAGGGCTGAAATGCTCGGTAATAAAATAAACGCGAGGCCTTGTAAGAGCAGGTATGGAATGCGCGACAGTGTTACCGCGGCGTTGTAAAAGCCGGCTTGAACGTCGTCGCGCAGAAATGCCTTTACCATGAATAAATCCAGGCTGATCAGAATTTGTAACCCGATCAGAATGACAACGTAGGTGCCGGCAAACGAGAGAAATGCTTTTATGGGGAGGCGCCGATCGTGGGTGCCGCCAATGCCACGCGTCCAATACCAGCCAATGATGGCGGCGATAACGCCGCCAATGGCAAAGCTGGCGAACGCACCAAAGATGCCGAGGACGTAAATGAGCGAGATGGCAGCGAGTAATTTGATGATGGCATACAAGCTGGTAAGCGCCGCCTGCTTCCTGAAGTGATGCATGCCAGCTAAAAATTGGACGAAGACTTGGAAGAACGCCTGCAGGAAAATGACGCCGGCAATGAAGACGATATACCTGGTTAAGGTCGCATCGCCCAGCAGCTGCGCTAGGAGCGGAGCGATGCCGGCGGTGAGGCCGGCGACGCTGAGTGCAACAACTAATTGAATGCGCAGGGCCTGGCGTAGGGTGCTTTGCGCGTACTCTTCGCCCTGGGCGGTAAAGCGCGAGACGGCACTAGGGATGCCGAGCGTAAGGATCATGCCGGCGATTGTTTGAATGCTAAGGACAATGCCATAAATGCCGTAGGGCCCTGGGCCTAGCACACGGGCGACCCACGGGTGCGTAATGTAGCCAAGCAGCAGCACGACTGCCTGGGCGATCACCAGAGAAATAGCGCCAACAAGACGGGATTGCTTCATAGTTGTAGTTCGTGGGCAATGCCGAGAGCAATGACATCAATGGCGACGGGAAGTTGGCGAGGATTGCTAAGGGTAAGCGTCATAAAACCTTTCTCATCCAATGGTACTGCATGGTCGGAGATTTTGATTGTGGAATCAGAGCTGGTGACAGGATGCACTGCGCCGGTTGGTGTGATTACCGTGAGCTCGGCCGGCAGCTTAATAAGGCGCAAGTACAGTTCAAGGCCGGGCTGAGTGTAGGCACCAATGAATTGCCCGACATTGAACTGCAGGGGTATGAATGGCGCTGTGGTGGTGCGGTATGTTCGGCCATTTTGAACCGTGGGGTCAGAGAGGCGCGTGGCACGCAGGCTGGCTGGCAGGTGCTTGAAGGTGTCTTCGCGGTCGCCGATGTCGTTGGCGAGAGTGGTGGGTTGAAGCAGCCAAGATGTTTGAGGCCCGCCGGCCTCCTCAACACCAGCCTTCGCTAAAGCTTCGGCTGGCAAGCCAGATATCGCTGCATCTAAGAAACCTGGCCTGCCCAGCGAAGCCCGCAGGGCGGAGTTGGGTGTTTTCCCGGCCGGCGATCTGTTCGCATACAACACAATATCCCCTCCTCGCGCGACTTCTCGCAGCGCCGGGTTGTGTTGAAAACTTGTGGCGCTGCTGCCAGTGATGCCGGTGATGTAGGCAATGTCATGTTTGGCCATGAGCTCAGTGATTTCTGGCAGGCTGCCAAGCGCGAATATTTTTTCGAAGTCGAGCTGCTTCACGTACAGCTCCTGGCGGGTCGGCGACTGCACGGCCTCCCGCATTTGGCGCTCAATGTCGGCGGCGAGTCGCGTAAACATGCCGTGCTTGGTCAACAGCAGCCAGGAAGCCGCACGGCGGTTGTAATCGTCCGTCAGAATATGATGCGCTGGTTGTTCTTGCAGCCAATCATGGAGCCAGAGCTGCTCGGGTGCTAGTGTGGAGTTGGTGCGTGCTGTCGGCGAGAGCTGATAGGCTTGATACACTGAATTAACTGTGACAAGAACAACGGCGAGTACGAGGGTCAGCCGATAGACGCGCGGCAGTTTATTCGTAAGACGCGCCAGCGCATACGCGGCCGTAATGCTCAGGGGGATCACGCTGTAAAAAAGCGCGCGGACTGGCGGGATGTCGATGTAAAGCCGCGGGCCTTGTGAGAGCAGGAGCAGTACGACGACCGACGCAACGAATGGCAGCGCAACTTTGTGTCTTATCATCAGCGCAAGACCGGCGAGGCCGAACAATAACCAGGTGCCTCCTATCAGGCGCGGATAATCGCTCAGGCTGGGTAACTCATTCGCGAGGTGCGGCGTCGTGGTAAAAAGATGCGGAATTTTTTCGTGCAGGCCAAGCGAAAATCCTGCGGCGATCAGCAGAAGCAATAGCAGACCTACTGCCGCTGCCTTGCCTTGATGATTGCGTGTCAGGCGGTCGAGATCGTGTCGGTGCCGGCTGAAAAATATACCAGCGAGCGGAATGAGCAAGAAGGCGGCGATAAAAGCAGAAAACTGATGGCTGAGGGCCAGGGCGATACCCAGAAAAACCGCCAGCGTTGCCTCGCCCCAGTGCCAACGCCGGATCAGGCGCAGGGCAATGATGAGTAGGCCAAAGGCGAGCAGTTCGCCCACGATATTTTGCAGGTGATAGCCTGGCTCACGTAGATACCGTAAGAACCGGTAATGGGTGAGCACAAGCACCGGGACAGCAAAACTAAATTGTCGATACGTGGGCGGCAGTATTTCATGGGCGAGCGCCCAGGAGATCAGCGCAGCAGCGATGGCGAATGCAATCGAGAGCAGCCCGACTGCAATAAGTTTAGCTTCTCCGCCCAATGACGCCGGTGTTAGCTGCATGACTAGCGCAGTGATTGCGTGGAGGCCAGGAGTATAAAAATCGACCGGATCACGATTCAGCCTGGCGAGGGAAGCGGCATAGTTGGGCAGGTGCTGCTTTGTTACTATTTCTTGTGCCCAGAAAATCGCTTTCTGAGCATCCCCCGTTGGCAGCCCGTCCTGGTTGAGCAAAAACGGCACGGTGAATGCGGCAAAGATAAGTGTTGCCGCAAGCAGAAGTAGGCTGCATGCCCACAGCGCCCATAGTGAAAACCCACGACGTTGGCTAAGCAGCCCCGCGATTGTTATGACAGCGGCGACGGCCGCGGCGAGCCACACCGGCTGGCCGAGGGCGAGCGAAGTAAAGGCAATGAGGGTATTCAGCGCTATGCTCCACAGCACTGCTTGGGCGGCGAGGGGCGGTATTTCGCTCAGCGTTGTTGGGCGGCGAATGATTCCGACTCCGGGAATAAGAAATAATGCTGGCGGAATAATGACGGTGAGTGTGGCAGCGAGAAAACTCATAGCTTGAGTGCTTCCGCAAAGCGCCGGGTAAGCTTGGGCCAGGCAAAGCTGCTCGCGCACTCGCGCAGCAGCACTTGTTCGCTGTGCGTGAGTGGCTGCTTGAGGGCGGCAACAACTTTTTCGGCATACGACCTGGCGCTGCCGGGCGTGGCAAAAAAGCGTTCGTGTAATTGATCGGGCAGCAGGTACGGGCGAATGCCAATGTTGCTGGTGACGATAGCTCGGCCGGCGCTGGCCGCGAAAAGCGTTCGCGAGCTGCTCTTGGCTCGATTAGTTATTGAGTCGTCGACGGGGTCGATAACCAGCGCGGCGTTATTCAGGAGTGCTTCGACTTCGCTTGGCGAAAAACGGCCGTGCCACGTTACGGCGCGGCTTACTCCCGCGTGTTCAAACTGCTGACGGAGACTCTCAACATCATCGCCATCACCTGCAATAGTGAGGTGCGTCGCGGGAAATTCCTGCCGGACGCGCTGGAGAATTTCCGGTAGTAAGTCGACCCGGTGCCCGGAGCCGAGCGATATGCTGCCGAGGTAGAGGAGCCGAGCGCCGGCCTCTTTAACACCTGGTGTTAACGCCGAAACACCAGGTGTTTTCCCGGCCGGCGCCGCAATGCCGGTCGCAATCATCACTACTTTTTTACTGTCACGCGTAAGCTGCTCGAAGTGATCGTTGAGGAATGGTGTTGCGGTAATGATTACCTCGGCGAGCTTTGCGCCAGCCCGCTCGGCCCAGTGGACAGCGGCGCGCTGGGCGAGCGAGGTGAGCTTGTTGGCCGTGAGCTCAAAATCATCGACGTCGAGAATAAAACGGGTGCGTCGCAGCTTGCTGTATAGCCAGGCAGCCAGCACGCTCTCGGGCAGTGATTTACTGATAATCACTATGTCGGGCTTGAGGCGCAGTAGGGTGAACATTGCGCGCAGGATATTTATTTTGAGCCTGCCGATTAAGGCGATGCCGCGCAGTCGCTTTTTGCCTGTTGCGGTTCGAGCAAAAGGATCTCGGCCGGTGACGTGGATTTTGAAATTCTCAGTAACTGGCTTTTGCTGGCCCCGGTGGACTAAAACGTGCACTTCGTGGTTTTGTGCTAATTCGCGTGCCAGCGGGAAAATGCGGCCGATATTCGTCGACCCGGTTGGGGTTTGGGTGGTAATAAACGCAAGGCGCATGGGGTCTTTGTGAAGTATGACATATAGCGCAAATATCGACCTAAAACAAGGATAAAATAAAAGCCGCTCGGTGAGCGGCTGGTGTGTGCTTAGAGCATGGGATGTAGTAGCCATGCTACTTCAGAACGGGGTCTAACAAAGCTACTTGCGTTTTACCGAGGCGTTCACAGAGCTGATTGAGCCCAAAGAATCTGCGCGATATCCCATAAGCTGCGCATTCGCGTATCATTTCGGCAGCAATAGTCTTTGTCATCGCGTAAATCTGGCGATCTAACTCATCTACATCAAATGTTCCGCTGGGGTCCAGTTCGAGGGCCATTCTTTCTGCTTCTTCTGCACCTAAGATCTCTCTTTGGCGTGCTTCAGTCATTTTAGTGCTCCGTTCGGATTTGAATGTGCGAACAAAATTCAGTCGCTGGGACTATAGCGCGGCGTAGGCAATTAGGCAAGGTTCAGCCGAGGGCAAGATCGAGCGCGTCGAGCATGCTGTCGAAGAAGTCCTCAGCTGGCTCTTGCTGGAGTTCGGCTAATTTCTCTCGATCTACCCAGATAAAGTCTGTATGCTCCGAGCTCAGCTGCACCTTGTCGATAGTGGCATTAATGCGAAAATATAGGATCACCATATCTTTTTGATCCTCGCGGTGAAACCCACGTTTCGCGAGGAGTAAATTCTGAATTTCTATATTTCTGGCTCCCGGCAATTCCTCACTTATTTCGCGTATGAGTGCCTCCTCGGGTGACTCCGGCTGGTTTAGCCGGCCACCGGGCAAATCCTAAACTGCCACGCCTTTTTCCGGGCCATATTGAATCATGCCGCGCAGCACCAGCGCCTTTTTGTCTTTGATGAGAATACCCTTGGCCGCGACTTGGAAGAGGTGAGGCATCGCTAGCAGATGCTAGCCAAGGGGAGCAGATCGCTGGGAACATGGGTAAGGATTGGTTTCTGGTGACCTTTCTTGAGTGCTTCATTGTAAGCTATTTTAGCTGTGGCGCCTGAACTAATGACCGTTATTTCATTAGTCTCAAGTGCCACCCACTGGCCGCGATATTTTTTGAATAGCTTTGTCCAGTTCTTAGCCATGCTATTAGTCTAACGCTAAGCTATTGTAGCGTCTATGCATTTTGCTGCTTGATAAAATAAAAGCCGCTCGGGGAGCGGCTGGGTTGCTAAATTTTACGATTGAACGACTAGCGATCACTCAATCGATTTCCTCTTGCGAAAAATAGAACGAGGTCGGGACGCCAGGGAGCGCAAGCTGCATACACGCGGCGATAACTTCTTGATAAACTAACATTCTCTCGCAGTGAACTTTTGAAAGCCAGCAGCCATGCAACTTTACACCGCACAACCCAAGTAAGCCGACTGATACATTAGAAAAATCCAATTCCGGAATTTCCATATTGTCGATAAAGAGCTGCTCGATGTCGGAATTCCTAATGCAGATGGCGCCCTTAATGATGGACTCCCCTATGATTAGTTTTTCGCAGGTTAAGTCGTGAATCATGAGTGGGCCATTAATGTTGACTGACTTTATCTTAACGGTGCCTTTTGGACTACTTCGTCGATAGGAAGAGAAACTAAGCGAAAAAATCGCCATTGATTCCTTGCATTGAATGTCCTGGAGAATCACTTCGTCTTCGTCGACCGTAGCGTGTAAGATAACCCGATGCTTTTTTATGGCATCTTGGATGTCCTTATTGCTTCTGAGGCCAACAATGCCAGTTAGGGTGCGAAAGCGCTCGGTTAGAGCTTGTTCGAGTTCTGAATAGTCGCCAGGTCCCATAACAGCCTCCGTTGAGTTGTAAGGTGCGGTGGGGGGGGTGAAGAAAAACAAATTCAGCCGGCTGCAACTATAGCGCGCTGGAAGCAATTAAGCAAGCCAAAAAAACACTATTCGACGGGAGGCCTTACGTCGTCTGGCGTTTGAGTTTTTGGATCAGGGGCCAGATTTGGAGAGCTGATTTGAGGAGCGTCTTGGTGTCCAGCTTGCTGCCGTCTTTGGATTCCCAGGCAATGGGAAAGTTCTTTATTGTGTAGCCGGCGCGGACTGCTTTGTAGGCAACTTCAGTATCAAACAGCCAGCGCTCTTCTGTGAGACGCGCGAAGAGCGCGCGGGCGACCTCCCGCCGATAGCCTTTAAAGCCGCACATAGTATCGATGGCACCGAGGCCAAAGATGGCCATGTAGTGCCGATAGAGCCAGCCGGAGAAGCGGCGCAGGGGCGAGTGGCGCTGCGTTTTGGCACCCGGCAGCCAGCGGTTGCCAATGCCGATCTGGTGGCTCTGCAGCGCGGCTAGCATTTTTGGCAGCTCAGTGATGGGCGTGGCGCCATCGGCATCCATGAAAATGATGTAGTCACCGGTCGCGGCCATCACGCCGGTTTGGACGGCGGCGCCCTTGCCGCGATTGGCGCTGTGGGCAATAACTTTCAGGGGAAGCTCTGACTGATAGCGCTCGGCGATGCGTTTGGTTTGATCTCGGCTGCCGTCGTCGACAATAATAATTTCATGTATGAGTTGCGGGTGAGCTGCGGAGAAGCTGGCGACTGAGGCTAAGAACGCGCCGAGGCGCGCTTCTTCGTTGTAGGCGGGAATGACCAGTGACGTTTTCATATGGCTAGTGTATACAAGAGTCATGATTTTGGCAGTTTTGTTTTTGCTCATCTCTTCCCTGTTGGCTAGCGGAATTTTGTTCAAGCATCAGCGCTGGCTCTCGTATCTCGCCGCGGCTGGCGTTCTGTTTGAGGGCGAGTGGCTGCTGTTGACGCTCGTTGATCGACTGAGTGTTACCGCCTCGTCTTCGCGCATTGTATTTTTTATCGGCTCATGTGTTTTGCTGCTGGCAGCCGGCTTGTTCTATCGACGCTGGACGCTGCCGGTATTTTCTTTCCGGCGCGAGGTGCCGGTGCTTATCGTGCTGGCGCTGGTACTGGCGGCAGCAGTTTTGATCGCGAACTTCAACGGCTACCAGAATGGCGACTGGGTGACGCACGGTTTTTACAACGGAGACACGGCAACGTTTATTTCCCTCGTCCAGCGATCGCTGCTCACTGATGAATTAGTACGCACGAATCCGTTTGCGGGGGGCGGGGAACTTGAGTACCCGACGCTCGTGCACGCTGGCGTCGCCACCGCGCTGACTGCGTTCGAGTGGGAAGAGGACTGGCTGAGATTGCTACCCGTATTCACGTTTGCCCAAATTGCTTTGACCGTGCCGCTGCTGTTTCTGTTGTGGGATTTGAGCGTGCGCACTTCTAAAGAACGTTGGCTAGGCCTGGTTCAGGTGGGGTTGCCGCTCTACGTGTTGGCCCTGGCCTGGGATAACTACGTGTATCCGCAGAGTCATTTCTTTTTAACGGCATTATTTCTGCTGCTGATCTGCCTCTTGCAGCGCGCGTTTGCGGAGCGGCACTTCGCTGAATACATCTGGGTGGTGCCGGCCGGCCTGGTGACGCTGGTGCTGCTCTTGAGCAACGCGGTGACAGGTACGGCAGCGGTGGCCGCTACGTGCGTTTTTTATTTTTTGCGCGCAGCGGATAAAAGTCGGCCGATCTGGCAACGGGCTGATTATTTGTTGGGCGTATTGATGTGGCTGGCGCTGTTTCTCTTCTTTACACCGGGCGAGGCCGCCTGGGGACTGCCGCAATTTTCATACACGGCGGCTGGTGCGATGCTGCGCCTCTCTCCGGTTGTACTGGCGCTCCTGGCAGCGTTCGTGCTGAATCTGGAGGGACAGCGGTATCTCGAAATTACCGGCGTGGCGCTGATGCTGCTGGCGGTGTTCACGTTCTTTGGCTCGACGCGCGATATTGTGGTTGAGAACGCCGAGCGCTTTTTCTACTACGCAGTTCTGGTGGCCTGGCCGGCGTTGGTGAACCCACTGATTCAACTGGCTTACTATCTGCGCCGGCGGTTGCTGTTTACGACGCTGTCGCTTGGGCAGACGGTAGCTGGCTGGGGTGGCTTGGTCGTTTTTCTGCTGCTTTTTCTGTTGCCGGCAGGGGCCAGTGTGGCTAGTGCGCACGATAACCTGATGTTTCAGGATGAGCAGCGCGTGAGCGCCGCTGAGCTTGAGGCTTTGCAGTGGCTGAATGATGCAGCCTCGGCTGAGGCAGTGATTTTAGCGGCGCCAACTCCGCCTTTTGCCGTGCCGATGTTTACTGGGCGGGCTTTATTACGCACAGAATATTGGCTCTCACCAGGGGATGCTGTACAAGCGCAGGTGAGCGCAGCCTGGACGAGCGATCGCGCGGCGCAGCAAGAAGTCTTGCCGAGGGCTGATTATGTGGTATTAGATTATGGTTGGGAGAGCGCCTGGCAATTAGATTCTTATGAAAGAGTTTTCGACAACAAGGGCAGCGTCATCTATCGCAACAGAAAGCGCGATTGAGCTGGGTGCGTGGCAGGTGATGACCACCATAGCGGCCCCGGCGGGTGATGCGGCGCCGGTCAAGCAAATTCATGGCGGCAATATTGTATCTATTGACGCGGCGGCAGTAACTTGGGCCGACGGCATTGTTCTTGACCGCGCGGGAGTGCGAGCAGCAATTGCTACGGCTGATTGTGCGCCGGTGGTTATTACCAGTGGGGAGCTAGCGTTGGTGCTGCACGCCAGCCGGAAATCGCTGGTGCGAGGGCTTCTAGATAACGCGACGACGTATATTGATCCAGTTCAGATTGATCATATTTATGTGGGCCCGCACATTAGCGAGTACCGCTTTTCTTTCACAGAAGAAGAACGACTGCTCCAGCGTTTTCGCGAACGATACCCGCAAGCAATTCATTTTCATAAAGGCAAAATGTACGTTTCGCTCCGCAAGGCGCTGAGGCAGATCTTCCACGAATGGGGCGTGCACGAACAAAAAGTACAGTTTGATGGCCGATGCACCTATGACACGGCATACTTGCCCTCGTATCGGCGGTGGTTGGACGGCGGCAAGCTGGGCGAGCTCGGGCGCTTGTGGACTATTGTCGGGCGATAATTTTCAACTGATTGAGTAGCTTGCCTGCTGCGCCAGGCCAGGAGTGATGCGTATGTGTGTAGGCGCGAGCCTCTTTCCGTAGCTGCGGCGCGGGTAACTCGTGCGTGAGCGCCTGAATCCAGGCCTGGGCATTACTTGGAGGTAACAAGCGGCCACTGTGGCCATCATGAATCGCGTCGGGAATGCCATCGATGTGGCTGGCAAACACCGGCCGATTGCACAGTGCGGCTTCGAGCATAACGAGGCCAAAACCTTCAACGTCCCCGGAAACGGGGATATTTGGTTGAATAAAGGCGTCGACGGTGTTGTAGAGGATTTTGAGTTGCTGGTCGGATACTTTGCCGAGGAGAATGACCCTTTCTTTCCCTTTGAGCCTCTCTCGTTCCGGGCCATCGCCGGCGATGAGATAGACGTAGTTTTCCGGGAGGTGGGGCAAGACATTTTTAATGAACCAGGCGTGGCCTTTGCGGTGGACTAGACGACCGACGGTGAGGAGAATTTTTTGATTTGTAAGTTGTAAGTTGTAAGTAGTAAGTAGTAATTCTAATAAATCACCTCTGGTGATGCTCGGGTCATAGAATCTGTCGGAAATGCCGGGGGTGATGACAGCCCGGCGGCCGCGAACCGGTACATGTTCTAAATTAGTGTTCACTGATTGGCTGATGGGAAAATAGGCATCTAGGTTTCTGAAAAACAACCTGAGGTAAAGCTTATAGAGCCAATTATTGAACGTGATATCGAGGCCATGAACGATCACGGCGACAGGCTTATGGATAAATAATGTGATCAGCCAACCGACTAGCGACAGCATAGGGTCGCCGAGCAGAATAGCATCGCTTTTGCGGGCGGCAGCAAGCGCCCGGGGCGTGATTGTGAAAACAAAAAAGGGCGATGTTGCCCGGGCGCCAACGTGAGCTAAGACGGTGATGTCAACATTAGCCTGCTGCTTGAGTTCGCGGGCTAGCTCAAAGCTTAAACGCTCCATCCCACCCCCGTGCTGACCGTAGGCGCGGGTGATGTAGAGGATGTTCATTTGGAATAGGCAGCTTTACGAGCGTGGTACACCGCTTCTTCTGTGATAATGCGATTACGGTGCATCATGTCGGCCAGTAGTGAGAGAAAGAGCAGTAGAAAACCGACAATAATTAACACCCCGGACAGCTGAACAAGTGAGCGATAGGGGTACGTCTGGCCGGTATTCAGAAAGTGGTAGAGCAGGAAAGCGCCGCTGCCGACACCGGCGGTAAAGATGATGAGCCCCGGGAGGCCGAAGAAGTAGTGTGGTCGGTAATCGCGGGCAGCGCGAAAAATGATCGTGAATGCTTTGAGTCCATAGCGCCATAGGTTATTGGCAACGCGCGATTGGCCATGCTGGCGCTCGCCCTGGACTTTGAGGGGCACTTCGGCCATGGCAATGTTTTTGAAAGCCAGGTCAATAAATGTTTCTTGTGTGTAGGTAAAATGGCCAAAGAGCGTTAACCGCAGCGCCGCTTCGCGCGAATAGGCTCGAAAGCCGCAAGAAACATCGGTGAAGTGCTTGCGGGTAATGAAGTTAATGATTCGCACCATCCAGAGATTCCCCCATTCTTTAATGGCGGGCATGACTGGCATAAATTCTTTCTTGGCGAAGCGGCTGGCGGTGACGAATTCAGCCTGGCCACTTAAAAGCGGGGGCAGTAGCCGCGGAATATCGCCAGGATTAAATTGGCCGTCGGCGTCCAGATTAACAATGATATCGGCGCCAGCCTTGAGGGATTCACGAATGCCAGTTTGGAAAGCGGCGCCAACGCCAAGGTTACGGCGGTGGCTAATCACCGCGGCACCAGAGGCCGCGGCCAGAAGAGCCGTGGCATCGGTTGAGCCATCGTCGACGACGATTGTTTCGATGCTGGTGATGCCAGGAATCTGGCGCGGGATGCCACTGATGACCTCTTTTATTGTTCGCTCTTCATTGAGCGCAGGGATGACAACAATGAGCTTCATGGGTTTTAATTGTGCCATATTTGAAGCGTTTACTATAGAGGCGCAGCTGTTTTTGTCAATCCTGGTGAAAGTTTGGTAGTATAACACGGTGAAGATGAACAGGGGATTTAGCGCACTGCTGGTCGTGGCAGTTTGCGGGGGGCTTATGCTACCCAACGGCGCAGCCGCGGCTGGTTTAGGTGATCGTGTTAATGAAGCCTTTCGAGCTGCGTTCGGCCGCCAACCGCTGCCAGCAGAAAATAGCTATTGGGTGGGGCGCGTGCAGCGCGGGGAGAAAACGACGTTTACTGATTTGCTGGGGGCAATGTACTACGAGAAAGCGCACGGGAGCTCAAAACAAATTGGTACTGTGCTGGGCGTAAAAACAACAACGGCCGCAAAGAAAGATGACAAGCAGACATTGACGGTTGATACTCTGCCGGAATTTGTGAAGATATATAAGCGCGATCCATCGAATGCGGAAAAAGCCTGGTGGCGCAAGCGTATTGCTTGCGATGAAATTAAGACTCGCGCGGCACTGCAAAAATCGATGGGTTTTCATAAAGCTAAGAACGTGGGTAAGGGCTCAGACGCTATTTGTGGTGCTAAAGCTGGCTCGGCGCAAGCAAGCGCTGGGCCAAGCGGCACGACCCGCCGCGCCGTGGCCGGCATTAGTAATCACCCCATGGGTGATCAGGTGCGAATTGGGATTTACTCGACGGATGGGCGCGCTATTCACGTGACAAGCGACGGGAAATACCAGATTCGCGAGGGCGGATCGAAAATTCTTACAACCGTGGGCAAAGAGGATGTTGTTCAGGTGAGCTGGTCGGGCGGGAAATATCATGTGCGGGGCAGCGGGCATTCTTTTGACACCGAACAGGAGATTCGTTTAGTTCCGCTGAATCAGGCAATTATGGAAATTTCCAGCTACAGCGACAAGTCGGCGACGATAGCCGGGAAAAATTACAATCGGTTCCGCGGAATTATTGAAATACGCATGAGCGATGATAAGAAAGTGTTGTGGGCGATTAACGAGCTCCGGACAGAATATTATTTGCGGGGGCTGGCAGAGACGTCTGGCACAGGACCCGAGGAATACTTAAAAGCGTTGGCTGTTGCCGCGCGCACCTACGTTCTGTATCACAAGGTAGTGACGGGCGGACGGTCTGTTAACGGCGGTTGGGATATTAATAACACGGCCGATGATCAGCTGTATCGGGGGTATGAGTATGAAATCATCACACCGCGGATGGCGAGCGTCTTTAATCAGGTGAAAGGGGTTATTGCGACCGATGGAGAGGGCGATAAGCCGGTGACAACGGTTTATTTCTCTGATTCCGACGGCCGGACGCGCAGCGCCAAGGAAGTTTGGAAAACCGATCGCTTCCCGCACCTGCAGCACTCCGTTGACGACCCGCACCATGCTTCAAGTACGTGCAAGGGTCACTGCGTCGGCATGAGCGCCCAGGGCGCCTACGGATTTGCCAATAAGGATGGCTGGAGTTTTCAGAAAATCTTGAACTACTACTTCAAGGGCATCAAGCTGGTTAAGGCGTATTGAGCGAGTACACTGAAAGGGTGAAGCTACTACTGCTGGCGGAAAACTGGGCGCCGCGGATTGGGGGGATTGAGACGTATTTGAGTGGGTTGGCTACGGCTCTACGCGATCAGGGAGTGGCTGTTGATGTGGTAGAGCCGAGCCGGCGGCGGTTTTTCTGGCCGGTGCTTAAACCGGCGTGGCTGCCGCTGTTTGTTTGGCTATACCGCCGAGCGAAGCGGGAAAAATATGACGTGATACTGTGCGGCAAAGCATTGTTCGAGGGACAGGTTGGCTATTACTTAAAAAAATATCTTGGCATTCCGTACATCGTCTTTACCTACGCGATGGAAATTGAAGTGTGGCTGGCAACGCCAAAGCACGAGCGGGCGCTCAAACGAGTGCTAAGTTCGGCCGACCGGGTGGGGTATATCAACGAGGTAACAAAGCAGGCGCTACTGGCGGCTGGGGTCAAACCAGAGCAGCTGATGAAACTGGCGCCGGCACTGCCGAACGAGACTCTTAGGCAAGTTCCGGCGGAGAGCGCTTTGCGCATACGGCATAAATATGACTTGGCTGAAAAATATATATTGTCGGTTGGCCGATTAATTCCCCGCAAAGGTTTTGATGCGCTGCTGGCAGCTTTTGCACTGCTCGACCAGACACAGTTCACAGATGTGCAGTTGGTTATTGTCGGCGATGGCCCGGAGTATGAACAGCTGGATGCGCTGGCGGCTCGCGAGATGGTGGAAAATAGTGTGCATTTCATCACCGATGCGTCCGATGAAGATTTGGCGGCGCTGTATGCGGGTGCCGCAGTGTTTGCACTGACGCCGCGGGAACTGCCCAATGATTACGAGGGATTTGGTATTGTGTATCTGGAAGCGGCGGCGCGCGGTGTGCCGGCAATTGGCACACGGACGGGCGGGGTGCCTGAAGCTGTGCTGCATGAGGAGACTGGTTTGTTGGTGCCGCCAGATGATCCGATGGCGGTGCGAGATGTGCTGGAGCGTTTGTTATCTGACAGGGCTTTGCGAGAGCGTTTGGGCACACGGGCTCGGGAGCGGGTCGAGCAAGAGTTTTTGTGGGAGCAGCGGGCGAAAATGCTTCATAACGTCTTGGCGGAGGTGGTAAAGTAAACCTGTGGCAGGGAAGAAATTAATGACGGATGACACGCAGCCAGCGACCAAAGGCGATGTTCGCCAGGCGCAGGAAGAATTGGCCATGATTGTGGCGAAGAGTTTTGCTAATGTTGTTACTAAAGAGGATGCCAAGCAGTTTGCGACTAAAGATGATCTGAAGAAGCTAGCCAAGAAAGTTGATGGCTTACAGAGTAGCCAGCTGGCAATTCTGAGTGTCGTTCAGTCGATCGATCAGCAGCTGCGCGAACACAAGACGCATCCAGACAGAATTGCGCGGCTTGAGCGCTCGGTATTTCGGTAAGGTTTATTCTAACGCTGCCCCCGCCTGCCACTGCATAGCGCCCAGCAGCTCGGGAAATAAAATCCCGCCGTATTTGTACAGTCGGCGGGGTGAAATCTTTTACCATCAACTTTTAAGCTTTCCTGACTTGCAGCATGAGCTCCTCGTGTAGCGCGCCTGGCGCGCGAAAGACAAACCGATATGTCGGGAAATTTCCCAGCTTATCGCGGAGGTCGGAAACCGAGAGGGCCATGCTGCCATCGGCTGGAGTCTGGAAGCTGTCGCTTAGACTGCGCCTGGTTCTACCGACCATGAGTCCTGCGACGTCAACTTGAACCGGAACGCGGGCATTTATGGTTTCGGCCAGAAACATTTGCGGCTCCGCCAGACCAGGCACTGCAATGTTCACTGAACTTAAGACGGCTCCGCAAACATACACATATTCCTTATTGGGGCCGGCATAGGCTAGCAGAATGGGGCACTGCTGCATGCCGGCAGGGAGCAGCTTGTGTGCGTAGGTTATGCTCTGCGCTTCGTGCCGGCTTAGCGCATCGATGTGGTGTTCTGCTTCTGTCTGGGCGACGGCGGCGCGCAATTGTGCTGGAGCAAAGTCGGCGACTTTGTGCGGGCCGATTTCTATCTGCGGCAGCGCCTGCCAGTGCCGGTGAAACGTGCGCAAGAATCCTGGCCGTCTGTGCTCGGCATCTTTCCAAGCGGCAGCTGCGGCTTTGGTCCGCACGTCTAGCAGGAACGCAAAGCGATTCCAATGGGATCGGTTGAACGGCGTGCGCCTGAGGAGCTGGCAGTTTATGCCCAGCGCGTAGGAGTCTCTTTGGCCGGGACTTTGTAAACGGCATTCCTGGCTGATCAGCTCGGCGAGAGCCTCCGCAATTCCTTCGCTGAAGAAATCGAAGTGGGTGGTGCGCTCGCCGTGGAAGACGTGGCCGAGCTCGTGGATGATTACCGAGGGCGGCAAAAGCGGTCGCAGCGCTAATCGTTGTTCGCGACCCCAGCAGCTCGCGCGCGCTGGGTCGTTGTCGCTTAACATCTCGAGCTGCCAGGGACCGGGGGTAACTGGCTCGCCAAGGTAGTGCTTGAAACGGGGGTATGTTAGCGAGAACAATCGTTGTAATGCTTGTCTTTGATCACCCGACCAGTCCGAGGATGGGTGAAATTGAATGGGGCCAAACGCAAGTGTATTTGTCACAGAATATCTCCACAAGTGGTGATGGGTTGGGAAAGATCAGTCGAGCCGGTGCATTTCTTATACTGGAATTGAGCCGGCTGTCAACTTTATAAAAAAGCCCGCGTTCCGTAGAGGTTCGCGGGCGAGGAGTTTTTTTGTGACGACGTGGGTCATCAAGCTCCTTTCACATCCTTGCTATCAGGAGATCCGATCGCGCATCCTGTTCACAACGCTTACTATCAGCAGAACTACTGCACAAAGCATGGCATAGCGCAGCATGGGCATTGATGCCGCTATAATTGAGCTCACAGTGGGCAGCAAAGCTTCTGGGCTGGGGGCGCAATCGATCGCAACTACACAAGCCAGCACGACAATGCCCAGAAGGGCGAAGTCCCATCGTTCCATCTCATCTCCTTATAGTTGGTTTAAACGAACAATACTCCTCATCTTAGCCTTAAAATTTCTTTTGGGGCTGGGAGAGAAGCCCGAACCGGTGCAGAGCATCGGTTCGGGTTTTGCGACGGCGGGCATCATAGCTGCCCTTTTAACTCGCGGTATAAAATGTACACGCACCCGCCTATCATTAGCGGGAATGCCACGGCGATCAGCACCACGCCGCTGACGGCCATGATGCGTAGCCAGTCCGCACTGATAGCCTGAGAGGCAGCATAATAGCTGGGGAGCCCCTTGAAGTAGAGTATGTGCAGGAAGTCCAGCAGCGCTAAGGCCCAGAGGATGAGGCCTCTGATGTACCACGGTTTAGCCTCGCGCCGGCGCCTTTCTTCATCCTCTTGCACGATCTCTAGGTCTTGAACTTCGCGGCCGCGGCAATCTTCGGCCATCGCACCAAAGATCATACAGAACATGCCGCCCAAGAACCCAAAAAAGGCCATAGTTGTGCTCCTTTCGGTGTTGCAAGGTACAGATGAGGGTATTCTCATCCCAGCGCTAGAAACATTCTAGGGCTGGGAAAGAAAAGTGAGTTTTGGCCGGACTCACTGGGTGTACTTATTTCAGTAAATGCGCAACCGGTTGGAGAACTTAATTGTTCTCTTGCTTGTTATCTCACGTTCTCACTCTTGACGACCAGGACCTCATTGATCCAGCTGAGGTTGCCCCAGAACTCTATCTTCTGCAACTGGACTTCGGCGCCGACTGAGAGGGGACGGGGTGGTACAAGTAGGGCCGCAAAGAGCCCATATTGTTCACCCGGGTTGCCTTTCTTTGGTTCAACGACGACGCGCTGTGCCCAATCGATGCCTGTAATTGGCTTTGGTTCGGCAACAACAATGTATGTGTCGCCTGGCTTAAAGTATGGGGTGGCCATCGCCTGGAATTCGGTCATATGAGCTTCCTCAAGCGTGAGACCGCTCCTCAGGCTGCTTATCAAAGCAGCAATACCAATGGCTAAGCCAAGAGCACCAGCAATCAAGCAGATTCGCATGAGAAGTCTCCTTTGTTGAGAGTTGAAACATGAAATGTGCGATGAAGATTTTCTCCTCATCCCAGATCGAGAAACATTCTCGAGCTGGGAGAGAAGCCCTACATCATGCTAGGCACGGGGTAGGGCGGTGGTCTGCGGTCAAAGGGAGCAAGTTGTTACCGCATTCAAAGGATGAGTAACCAGGGAACGAGGCCGCCGATGGCGTAGCCGAGTATCGACACGCCAACGATCAGGAAAGCGCCCCAGGCGGTGAAAGAGATGTACTCCTTGATGCGAACGAACTCCAAGACGCTAAGCGGGATCAGCACAAATGCTTGTGCTCCGATGAAGATGCTCAGCGCGACCTCGAACGACGAGGTGAAGAGCGCCAGGAGTACCATGGCCGACAGGGAGCAGATCAGATTTACACCGAGCCCGGCGATGCCGGCCAACAACCCAGCCAGTAACGTAACTGGGTTGTAATAATACAAATAGCCAGAGGTGCGGTGATGCATTTTACCCTTTCAATCGGTTTGAGTGTACAGATGAAGATTTTCTCCTCATCCCAGATCGAGAAACATTCTCGAGCTGGGAGAGAAGCCCAAACCATACGGAGATGGCTCGGGCGGAAGTTTGGTTTAATTGCTGCCCGTTTCGCGTAACTTATGCTGATGAAGGTGACGGCTTGTTGCCGCGGACGGCCTTGAGAAATGCCCAGTACTTTTTGTTATCGGTCGCTACGAAATCCCAGTGGCGATCAGCTATTCCATCAACTTTGTTTGTGCCCTTGATTGAGAACGTGCCACATTGCGAATAGATCCTTATTTCACCTTCGCCGCTTCCATACCGCGGTAATTCGTCTATCCTGGCGAGACAGATTGCGTGTCCTTGATGAAGATAGTAGTTTTCCGAGACAAACAAGTAGAAAGAGAATATTTCTCCGACTACTGGCACTTCGTTGAGATCGCTAGCGGTATCATTAGTACGCGCGGGCATGTAATTTTCCTTTTGTGAGGTTTTGCAGTGTGCAAGATGAAGATTTCTCCTCATCCCAGACCTCGAAGGTGAGAGCTGGGAGAGAAAAGTGAGTTTTGACCGGACTCACTGGGTGTACTTACCCTGGGGTAAGTGCACAACCGGTTGAAGGTTCAGGCCGCGGCGCGAGCGACGGTGCTGATGCGCTGGGCCATCACTTCGAAAGTCAGGTACTGGGCTGGCCCATCGGAGTCAAGTGCTCCGACAAGCGTGCCGTCGTACTCACCGTTGGGAAGAAGACCGAACACTTCCCAGCAACCATTTGGATTGGTGAATGTCGGTCCAGTGGTGATTGTGACGCCGAACCCGTTCAGAAACTCGATCACACCGATCCAAGTCCAACTTGGACAATCATCCTCGAGCGGGGGCCAGTACTTGTGACACTTCATGGTCACAGCGGCATGGACGTCTTCGGGAAGCTTGCCAACGATGTGAGAGATAGCCAGGTCTTGGGCGAGCATCCTTTTTCTCCTTGAATGTGCAGGATTTAAGGCCGAAATAGCCGTTGCAGAACGGCTTTATACTAGCATAATTTATGCCTAGTTGTCAAGGGGTGGTTTTTGGGCCGGGTATGGGCTAGAAATGCAGTACTATTAGCATTATGAATCTCGCGCGGGTGCAGATGCTGTCGCTGGCAACGAAGGCCGTCACGCTGGCGTTGGGAATTGTCCAGGCATTTCTGGTTATTCACTTTTTGTCACGGGCTGAGTACGGCTTGGTGGGCCTGGTGATGTCCATCGGCAGCGTGATCGGCGTGACGCAGCATCTCGGTGTTGTTGATGGTGCGATACGAGAGATCGCCGTTTTAAAGAAGCGTGAGGAAATCGGCAAAGTATTCTGGGTGGCGCACTTGGTACGGCAAGTTGTGACTATCCCGTTGACGATTGGCTTGATTGCATTGGCCGGTAGTATTGCGGCGCGCGTCTACGGCCGGCCGGAGATTACGATGTACATCCAAATTTTTGCCGCGTCGTTAATCCTGCAAGGCTTGCAGGATGTGCTGGGCGCAACGCTGACGGGCATGAAGAAGTTTATTGAGCTGTATGCCGTGCAGGTTGTGACGGCGGCAATCAACATCGCCGTGTTTGGTTGGCTAACGTGGCAGCATGGGGTGGCAGGATTTTTCTGGGCGGTGATTGTGACGACCAGCATTATGGTGGGAATATATGCGGTGATTATTGGGCGGCACCTCGGCGGGGCGCTGCGGCTGCCGAGTTGGGCAGATATTCGGCAATACACGCGTCGGGTAATGCGGGTGGCCGGCTACATGTATATTGCGCGGATATTGTTCGTCGTCTGGCAGCGTTTGCCGCTGTTGCTGCTGGGCGGCGTGGTGGCGGCCGATCGGCTGGGCGATTTAAACCTGGCGCTGACGTTTGGCTCTAAATTGACGATTGTGGCCATGGCGTTGTCGGAGGTGAACTTATCGCTGATGAGTTCACTGTTTGCTACGCGGCGGGAAGAATTTGCACAGACCGTGACGCGGAATATGCAGCGCGTACTGGTGCTGCTGGCCGGGCTGACGCTGCTATTAATATTCTTCACACCGGAGATTTTGCATATTCCGATTTTACTCGAATACCTGCCGGCGCAGGGACTCGTCGTGATTATGACGGTAGCGTTTTTCCTGTACGCGCTGATTGATATTGGCACGAGCAGCGTGTTTGTATCGGCCGATAAGCCCAGGCTTAGAGCACTCGTGTATGCCGTTATGAATATAACGAGCTTGATTCTGATTGGCGGCACCCTGCTTTTGCGGGTGAGCCCAACGGCTGCGGCGGCTGGGGTGCTGGCGGGAGCGATGGCGGCCTATGCAGCAATGGTCTGGCTCTCCTGGCGGGTGGTGAATGTTCGGCTACTCACCGGGCAGCTGAGTACTTTTTTAGTGCTGCTGCTGGCCAGCGCGGCCTGGTTGCTGACAACGCCTGGATTAGCGGCGCGGGGTATTGTCTTTGTTCTGCTGACGGCGTATGTGCTGTTTGAGGCACGGCGGAGCAAGTTGCTGCCGACGAAACTAACCCTCCCGCCTTCGCTAAAGCTACGGCGGGCAAGCACCGCCAGCGATATCAAGATTATCTGCTTCGCCGGGGCGGCGTATGATGCGCCAGCTTGGACTAACCGTCAGCACATTATGTCGCGGGTGGCCAAGATGTATCCGGTGCTGTATGTGGAGCCGCGGGTATGGATTGTCCGGTATGTATTGCAGCATTGGCGAGAACCCAAGCGGCTGTTGCAATTCCTGCGGCGCCTTGTCTGGCATGAGCTGGCGGGTGATACGCTCATGATTAAGTCGCAGTGGAACCTGCTGCCAGGATCGCGAGAGTACCGATGGGTGGCAAAACTCAATCATTGGCTGAATCGGCGGAGCGTATTGCAAACGGCAGCGTACCTAGCTCTTGACCCGCCAGCACGGTTGGTACTCTGGCTGTATGACACGGAAGCCGCGGAGTATTTGAATGCTTTTCCTGAGGCTGTGGTGCTTTATGATTGCGTGGATGATCATGCCGCGCAGGCGGGGGTTGATCGTAACCCGGCACGGGTGCGGGAGGAAGAAGCGGCGATTATGGCTCGAGCAGATTTGGTGACGGTGACGAGCCGCCGATTGTACGAATTGAAAAGAGGCAAAGCAAAAAGATTAGAACTGGTTCTCAATGCGGGGGATGTGGAGTTGTATGAACGAATCCCCCCTAGCCCCCCTTTGTCAAGGGGGGCACCAGGCAGAGCTGCGCAGGGAGAAGATAGTGCTTCATCGGGGAAAGAGCTAAATGCCTCCCCTGACAAGGGGAGGTTAGGAGGGGTTCTTGGCGTCGGTCCCATTCTCGGCACCGTCGGCGCGCTGGATGCGTATAAAATTGATTTCGCGCAGCTGAAGACAATGTCGCAGGCACATGCGGATTGGCAGTTTGTTTTCATTGGCGCGCCGGTGGTGGATCAAAAGAGCAGTGAGCTAGAAGACCTGGAGAAAATGCCCAACGTTCATGCACTTGGGCCGCGGCCGCGACAGGAAGTGCCATCGTATGTGTATCAGTTTGATGTGTGCTTAATTCCTTATCGCTCTAGTCAATACAATCAAGCTAGTTTCCCACTGAAGTTCTGGGAGTTTATGGCAACCGGCAAGCCGATTGTTGCCGCCGGTGTGCCGGAGTTGAAAGCGTATCGCGACCTGATTGGCTATGCCGAGAGCGCGGCAGATTTTGAGCGCGAACTAGAACGGGCGCTGCGCATGCCAGAGGCAGGCCGGGAAAAACGCATCGAGCTAGCACGCGAACATTCGTGGGAGAAGCGTGCGGAAAAACTGTTAGAATTATTGCAAGAAATTATATGAGAATTGGTTTCGACGTATCGGACTTGGCCACCGGGCGAGCGGATGGGACGACTCGGTATACGAGCGAGCTGGCGAAGCGGCTGCCAGTATTAGGACAGGAACACGAGTGGCACTATTTTGCGCCTTTCGACTCGCCGGCTATTCGCCGGCTCGCTCAAGGTAAACCGGATCTACGCGTGCACATTTCTTCGTGGCCTCGATACTGGACGCAATTACGATTGCCCTGGGATCTCTATCGCTTTCGGCCCGATGTTCTGTTTATGCCGATTCAGCAATTGCCGCTTTTACGGCCGGGGAATATGAAAACAGTCGCGGTGATTCATGATTTAGCGATTCATTACTATCCGGAGCAGTTTACCTATAAAGATTGGCTGCTGCTGCATGTGTTCAGCGCGCAGGCCGCGCGCGAAGCCGACCATTTAATTTGCGTCTCTCGGGCGACAGCGAATGACGTGTCAAAGTTTTATGGACGGACAGAGGGAGTCCACGTGATTCATCACGGCTTGGATCATGAACAGTTTCGGGTGCCAACTGTTACAGAATGGAGTGCATCGCGCCTTGCGCTGGAAGAAAAATACGCACAGTTGAAGCAGCCGTATGTTTTATTCGTTGGGCAGCTGCAGCCGCGGAAGAACCTAATGCGGTTGGTTGAGGCCTTTGAGAAATTGGTCAGCAGCGCCTCTTCCCCGGCGCTGCAATTAGTTATTGCTGGATCGCATGGCTGGTTGAATGAGCCGATTAAGCGAAGAGTTGCGACGTCGAAGTACACAGCGCGGATCCATATGCTCGGACGCCTGCCAGATGAGATGTTAACGGTGCTGTACTGGCACGCTGAGGTTTTTGTGTTGCCGAGCCTCTACGAAGGTTTTGGGCTGCCGCTGCTCGAAGCTATGGCCTGCGGTTGCCCGGTGGTGACGAGCAACATTTCGTCGATGCCCGAAGTTGTGGGGCAGGCGGCGATTTTAATTGATCCATTGAGCACTGACGACATTGTGCGAGGGATTACGGAAGCACAGCAGCGACGCGAGGAGCTGAAAGCAGCTGGAGTAGCGCGAGCGGCGGAATTTAGTTGGGATGCGACAGCGCAACAGACATTAAAAGTGTTAACGGGAGCTGACAGACTGTGACGAAGCAGTAAAATAGTTTACACTGAACTGAACTCTGGCATTGGCTGGAGGAATTGATCTTTTTACTCGTACGCAGAGGGGATCACACAATGATCGAGCGGATTCGGCTTAATCTTTACAACGCCGTGGTACCAACGAACGGATCGCTTGGTTGGGAGCAGCATGCGTTCTTGTGGCCGCCGGCGCCTGCGTTTGATTTTGCTAACAAAATCATTGAGAACTTGGCCGTTGTTGGGCAGCATGAGGGTTGTGAAGTTGGTGGACGCCCTGGCTTGATTTCTTTACTGCGGATCGCTGGTCCAGTGCCACACTGTGCCGCTACCTGTAGCAACAGAGAATGCGCTGTTCACCAGCGGCTAGTGATCACCGCCGACAATAACCTGCTGACGTATGATGATTTTGCCCGTGCATGCCGAGTAGCTTTGTACCATGAGATTGGTCTGTTGTTGTTACTTGACGCTGACCCGTTCTTGAGCGAAATTGGGCAGGACGACACACTCGTTCAGGAAATCTGTGCAGAGATACGAGAGGAAAAAATTCGTCTCAAGTGGGCAGGGTAAATCTATGTTCGTGCATCAAGCCTCGGGCAGCGGGGCTTTTCTTTTTGTTTGCATCCGTTTACCCGATACACTAGGGTAAATGAGTTTATGACGCAGATTGGCATTAGTATTGTGAACTGGAATACCGGCGAGCTGCTAGCGCGGTGCTTGCGCTCGCTGGCCGCGCTGCCTGATGCTGAGCGCGCGGGCATTGCAGAAGTCGTTGTCGTGGATAATGCTTCACGCGATCGATCGGTTGCGCAGGCAACTGTGGCGGCAGCGGAAAATGCTGATCAGCTACGCATTCGCTTGGTGAATCTCAAAGAGAATGCCGGCTTCGCTCGGGCGAATAACATTGCTATCGAACGCCTGACGCGGCGCTCGCCTGATTGTCATGTACTACTGCTAAACCCCGACACGGAAGTGCGGACTGGTGCGTTGCCGGTGCTGCTTGGCGTACTGGAGCGACATGAGCGAGCAGGCATCGTTGGGCCTAAGCTCTTGAACCCCGACGGCACGCTACAGCCATCGGTGCGGGCGTTTCCGAGCTTGGGAGTTTTTGTTTGCCTGTTCTTAAAGCTGCACCGGCTTTCCCCTAGACTGAAATTATGGCAACGATATATGCAGGCTGATTTTGATTACACGCGCGAGCAACCGGTTGACCAGGTGATGGGAGCAGCATTCTTGATCCGGCGCGAGGTGCTGAAAGTACTCGGCGGGCTGGACGAGGCATTTTGGGTGTGGTTTGAGGAAGTAGATTTCTGCAAGCGTGCGCGTGTGGCTGGTTGGGAGGCGTGGTACACGCCCGCGGGGGAAATTGTGCATCATGGCGGCGTGAGCTTTAGCCAGCTATCTTCCTGGCGCCGCGCAATACCGTGGGTGCGCAGTTCACTACACTATGCGAGCAAGCATTTCACTATGATTGAACAAGTGGTGTTGTTGGTGCTGGCGCCGGTGGCATTGTTGCTCAGCCTCCCGGCGGCGTGGTTTCATTCACGAAAATGATCAATGTAAGTTTTCGCAATGAATTTTCCTGGGCGCTGATCGTCGTTATGGCTGGCGCGGTTATTAGCCTGGCCCTGAGCTTACAAGCCGGCTTATTTTTCATGTTCTTTGCGGCGGCGGCCTGGTGGACGTGGGAGCACCCGTGGGACGGCTTCACCTTTTTTATTATCATTGCGCCGCTGCTGCCAATGTTCAAAATTACCCAAACAATCGGCACGGTGACGTTGATTAAAGACGTCATTATCCTAACGCTGTTTGCGAAATTATTTTTGTTCCCGCTCCTGCAGAAGACGTTGCCGTACCGGCGGAATATGTTGTTTGCGCCAGTCGTGACGCTCGCGCTGTGGGCTTTGTTTTCACTGCTGCGGGCTGATTCGCTGCTGCTGGGTGTGTTACGGGCGCGGGATATTGGCCTTTATGCCCTATTGTATTTCGCGGTGTTGTATCTGCCGCGTTCAACAAAGCGCTGGCGGGAGACGGCCAGCTGGTTTGCAGCCAGCGTGGTGGTGGTGCTGCTGCTGGCAATATATCAGTGGTTCTTTGCCGTCGATAGCGCGGTGTTGCGGTTTGACCCGGTGCGCGATATTTGGATTCCGCGGCTTTCAAGCATCATGGCGCACCCGAGTATTTTTGGCCAGTACTTAGTGTTGGCGGCGCTGCTTGGCGCTGCGATAGCCTGGCATACTCGCGGTCGGACGCGCATGACTGCGGCACTGCTCGCTGCGGCGACGGTGCCATTTATTTTCCTGACGTATTCACGCGGAGTGTGGATTGGCTTCATTCTTGGAATCGGTGCCATGGCGTTGGTTGTTCTGGCCCGGGCAGCGCTGAATAAGGTGCGCGGGCCGCAGGTGTGGCGCTGGGCTGGGGCTGGTGGGGCCGGCTTGCTCGTTCTGCTGCTGCTGGCGATAAAATTGACGCCGGTGGGAGTATATGTCCGCTCGGCACTTGACCCCACGTATGGCAGTAACGAGGAACGAATCGAATTTGCTGCCCGGTTGATTGCGCCAATGGCGAATGTGGAGGCATTGGTTGGCCGCGGTTTGGGCGATGTGTTAGTGCAGAATTTCCGGGCAGTTGATTTGCAGGCGATAGACATTGCCGCGGGCGCCGCACGCGAGGTGCAGCTGACGAAGAACGCCACGCTGGTTGACAACCAGTGGCTGAAGACGTTTGTGGAGATGGGGCTGGCGGGATTGCTGATTTATGGGTGGATGTTCTGGCGAGTAGGCAAGCAGGCGTGGCAAGTCACGGAAATAACTGGACTCTGGGGACTTGGATTCTTGGCTGCATTCATCATTCAGGGATTTTTTATCGACATCTGGGATATATTTCCAACGAATGCAGCTTTTTGGGTGGTGGCGGCGATGGTTTCCGGCGCAGGAGCAGTTGACGCTGCAAAATAAAAATGCCTTGTTGCGGAAATTTTAAGGTGTAGACACACTTGGATAGTCCGCAACAAGGCTGATCGCGCGATAGGTTACCTCATTAGAGATGCACGATCTCAAAGTTTTTTCTTATAGGCGTTCTCCTATAAAAAAGGCATTGAAATGGGAAAGGGCAAGAAGTTATAGTTACGATAATCCAGTACTAGGTCTGGAGCAAGCACAGTGTTAAAATCCTCGGCGGTATTTGCGCCAGCTATCTACTGCCCAGAGCTGCCAGTATTTGAATGAAAGCGGCAGATCCTGGGCGTGGAGGTAATCGATCGCGTAGCCGCCAAAGCCTTTTTTAAACGTTGTGATGCCGGTAAATGGATGCTGTGGTTGGTTGTTTGGTGCAATTCCCCAAAAGTTATACCGGGTGAGCCCGCGGTGGCGCGCTTCCCGGATGGCGGCCCATTGGACCAGCTGAGCGGCGGGAATGTTGCTCGGTAATTTCTCAGAAGCGCCGTGGTAGTAAAAGGCGGTGGTGCTGAAGATTGGAATAATTGCCGCGGCGACATCCTGATTATTGTGGCGGGCGATAACGGTGAAGATATTGTTATGCGCAGAGAATATTTCCAGCTGTGAGCGGATCATCTCCTGCGGCCACAGCACAAAGCCATGCCGGGTGTGCGTCTCTTGATAGAGCGGCCAGAACCGAGCCAGCGCGAGGGCGGGGTCGGTGATAACCTCTGCTGTTACTCCCCCTTGCTCAGCTTTGCGGATGGCGTGTCGGGTTGTTTTGCGCATGCCGGCGAGCAGTTCTTCATCGCTTTTGTTGATATCGAGTAACCACGTTAATTCGGCATGGACGTGCAGGGGAGCCGGGCGAAAGCCAAGATTTCTAAACAGTTGGTGATTGGCTAAAGTATTTTTGAGCAATGGCGCGACGCGCAAAGCGACGACGCGGTCTTGCTTGGCGGCTGATTTAAGGTAGGTGATGAGTTCCCTGACTGTGCTGCTGTTTGCTCCCACCCCCTCTAGCTCCCCCTCCAGCAGAGGGAGAACTGTTTGACCACGGGAGATCTCTTCGACAGTTGGAGAAAAGATTGGTCCGTGGGGGATAAGGTAATGCCGCCCGCGGCGGGCGTTGACGACAATGACGAGCGCTGCACCAACTTGCTGATTACCCTCAAAGACGCCGAGACACCGAGCGTTTTCACCAGTAGCTTTTTGTACTTGCCCCCACTGCCAGCTTTGCAAGAACGTATTTGGCTGTATTTTTTCCAAAAAGCTGTTCCAGGTTGCTGGATCTGTTATTTCTTTGATCATGATTGCTGCTGCATGAATGCTATAACTCCCTGGGCTTGTTGCTCGGAAATATTGATGTGCGTGGGAAGATTTATAATTTCCCGCGAGACTTCTTCGGCCACCGGGCAGCTGCCTGGCTGGTAGTGCGAGATGTTGGGTGAGACGCCCGGCGTTACGGGAGACGTATACCAGTCACCCAGGAGCATTTTTCTCTGACGAGCGGCACGGAAAACCTGATCACGATTTTTGAGTAACAGCGGAAAGCGCAGCCAGGCGGCTTCGCTTAGTTGTTGCTCGCTGAATCTGTGGGGAAGTGCGGCAGCGTAGTGGCGCGCCAAGCGCCGGCGGTGCGCCGTGAACGCGGTGAGTTTACGCAGCTGGTGTTGTAGCAGCGGCGCAAGGGCGGGCGCGAAGCGGTAGTGCACGTGTGATGGTTTTTGGCCACGTTTTTCCGATGCAGACACGGCCAGGCTCAGGAGATGCAGTTTTTGTGCAGCAACGAGTAGTACTTTGCCGAGGCCGGCGGTGAAGTACAGACGATTCAACACTGGGACGACCAGAGGATGCAGCAGCTGCTGGGCAACCCACTGCGCAGGAGGATAGGATAGGCTCGCTTGAGCAGCGGCAAGACGCGCAATCACTTTCTGATCACCACATATAACAGCGCCGCCGAAGACAGAAGAAATTGTTTTGTCCCGGCCGAAACTAAGGATGGTTGCATCGCCCAGTGTGCCCAGCGGCTGATTCTGATAGTTGCCGCCCAGCGCATGGGCCAGATCTTCAATGAGAATCAGTTTATGTTGGGTGGCCAATGCCTGTAGTTCAGCGATGGGCCCAGGAATGCCAAACGTATGCTGAACAATAATGGCTTTTGTGCGCGGTGTGATGCGGGCGGCGACGGACGCGGGATCCAGATTGTACGTCTGTTTATTAATGTCGGCGTAGGTTGGCTTCGCGCCGCTCCAGCTAACCGCAGCCGGCACGGCCAGGCAGGTGAACGCCTGGATAATTACTTCGTCTCCCGCGCCAATACCAAAAGCCTTCAGTGTTTGCCAGATTGCAGCACGGCCAGAGGAAGTCAGCACGGCGTGGTGCTGAGGCAACATCGCTTCAAGTTGCTGCGCTACTGCGGGCAGGCGCTCGCTGTCGCGCCAGCGCCAGGGACTTAGGAGCGATGCGGCGGCGGCTTGAATGTCGTCGGCCTGCGTATTTGGTGCGAGGGAAGTGGTGAGCATGACGTTATTTCCTTACAAGTGCCTGGCGAATATCCTCCGGCAAGCGTCCTTCGAGCAGGATAACGGTTTGTGGGGATATATTTTTGGTTATTGCTGCCAGTAGCTCTTCTGGCTGAGTAAATGCCAGCAGGCCAAGAGCCGCTTGCTGCGCGGTGCCATAGACATACGCCGAGACGCCAGCCTGTTGTATTGCCTCACCCAAGCGCTGATGCACAGCTGCAGCTTCGCTGCCAAGTTCAATGAGCGGAACGAGGACAATGCGTTTGTCTGGCTCGGGAAAACGATGTAGATGGCGTAGCGCCGCCAGAACAGACTGTTCATTAGCGGAGTAGCTGTCGTCGATAATGGTGGCTCCCCCCGTGCCCGTTTTAATTTCCATGGTGCGGGGGAACGGTTTGAGAAAAGCGAGGCGCGCAAAAATCTGCTCCGCGGCAACACCGAGTGCCGTGGCGGCAGCAACAGCAGCGACGACATTTGCGAGCGCGGCATCGCCAGCGAGAGGAATTGTTACTTCGCGGACTGTTTGTTGAATATGCAGGCGGCAGGTAATATGCCGTGGTTCAATTGTACTGTTCTCGGCGTAAATGTCGGCCGGTTTTTTGGATGAGTAGAGAAGAACCCCCCCTAACCCCCCCTTGTCCCCACTTCGCCCCCGGGCTTCGCGGGGCGAGGCAAGGGGGGCGTTAAGTTTTCTAGCTTTGTTGTGTATTCGTTGATCATCGTCATTCAACACGGCAATCCCGTTTTCCGGCAGCGCGTCGATGAGTTCCCATTTGGCGCTCAGAATATTCTCTTGCGAGCCGAACGTGGCCAGGTGTTGGTTGCCAATGGCGGTAATGACGCCAATGCGCGGCTGCGTCAGTCGTGCCAGCGCCGCAATTTCACCGGGTTTATAGGCACCCATTTCGACGATATATATATTTGGTTTCGTAGGTCCGCCTGCCGGACGGGCAGGTAGCTGTTCGAGCATGTCCTGAGCGACCGGGAATTCGGCGTTGCGGTGTTCTTTGGTGGCAACTGCGTTAGGCACAAGCTGCGCAAGAAAATGCTTCGTTGATGTTTTGCCATAGCTGCCCGTGATGCCAATGACCGCAAGGCCTGGCTGCTTTATCCGCAGCTCCCGGGCGCGGGTGATAATTTGGTGCTTGCGGGCAGCGGCGAGGGCGCGAGTGAGCATAACGGCAACCGTTGTCGCGAATGGCGAGAGAAGTAGTGTGGCTGCCCACGCTGTGGCGGGTGCGGTCCGCGCCAGTAGCAGCCCAACAACAGCGAGATTCAGTGCGGTGGCGGCGGCTAACGCCAGCAGCGCTTTCGGGGTCATGACAGGCCGAAAGAGACCACGCGTCAGCAGGCGCCACACGTGGGTGCCCGCCAGCACCACGAGAGCAAGCGGGGCGCTCGCGATAGTCACGATGAGCGCCAGAATGTAGATCGTAATGCGCTGGCGGACAGCAGGCTCACGACGGGAAGCCAGCAGGCGATCGACGCGGTACTCTTTGCGCTGCCACAATTCAACCTGTGCTAGAATGCTCAGAATGAGTGTTGGAGCAGCGAGGAGGGAGGGGGTAAGCAACGAGGGGGTAATCATGGTTGTCTTTTGGCTTAATTTAGGCTATGCACTCTAACGGATGGCGAAAAAATTAACAATCCAAATTGTCGGCTGGAATCACGCCGCCGTGCTCCCAGCCACCCTAGCTACTCTTCAGACGATACCACACGATGAGGTTGCTATTCGGTATATCGACAACGGCTCACAGGATGGCTCGGCTCAAGTGGCTCGCCAGGCGCTTCCGGCGGCCGAGATTATTGCACTCCCGACGAACACTGGTTTTGCCGGAGCGCATAACCTTGGTTTTGCCCGTTGTGCAACTGAGCTGGTGTTGGTGCATAATCCTGATTTTATTTTGGATTGGACGGGGGTTGCAAAAGTGCTGGAAGTGTTTGCCGATCCGCGCGTGGGCGCGGCGCAGGGTATTTTGTATCGTGATGTTGCCAGAACGATTATCGACTCGGCCGGTATTGTGCTCACGCCAGCCTTGAATGGCGTTGATCGGGGAGCGGGCCAGCGGGATGGGGGACAATTTTCTGCTGTAGCAGATCTCGATGCGGTGACCGGCGCCGCCGGGGTGTATCGCCTGAGCGCGCTGCGAGAGGTGGCCCACGCGGGGGGCGAAGTATTTGATGAAGACTTTTTTGCCTACAAAGAAGATGTTGATTTGGGCTGGCGTATGCGGCGAGCAGGCTGGCGGATAGTGTTTGTGCCGGTGGCGATGGGTATTCATAGCCGCGGCCTGCAGCCGGGGACATTACTCAGTCGCCTCGGAGACGCGCGCACGCGTTATAGTCTGCGCAATTGGGTGTGGATGCTCATCAAAAATATGCGCGGCCGCGATATGGTGCGTCATGGTATTTTCGTAGAAGCGCGGCTGCTATTTTTTATGCTGCTGAGCTTGGTTGCCTGGCCGTTGCTGCGTGCCTGGCGAGATATTTTTCGAGGATTACCCCGGATTACTGCCAAAACGTATGAAGCTTAGTATTATCATTGTTAACTATAATACGGGGCCGCTGACTGCGGCGTGCATTCGTTCAATTCTGGCGCAGGATGTTGTGGGGGGTCTTGAAATTATTGTGGTAGATAATGCCTCGGCAGATGAGAGCGTTGCTCACCTGCGTTCGGATTTTCCTGAAGTCACAGTTATTGCCAATGGCAAAAACGTGGGGTTGGCAGCCGGCGTGAATACCGGCCTTGCGAGCACGCGGGGGAAGTACTGTCTCATTCTCAACCCCGATATTTTAGTTTTGCCGGGAGCGCTGGTGTCGCTCGTGACGTACATGGATGCGCATCCCACCGTCGGTGTGGCTGGGGGACAGCTGCAGAGCCCGAACGGTGAGGTTCAGGAATCATGCTACCGATTTTATTCGCCGCTGACGCTGATCTACCGGCGGACGTTTTGGGGGAAAACAGCGCGTGGACAGCGCGAGATTGCGCGCTTTCTCATGAAAGATTTTGACCACGCATCCATCCGGGCAGTCGATTGGCTGCTCGGGGCGTGCTTGATTGTTCGCCGAGAGGCAGTGCAAGAAGTGGGCGGCATGGACGAACGATTTTTCCTCTATTTTGAAGATGTGGACTGGTGCCGGCGTTTCTTGGAGGCAGGTTGGCAGGTCATGTATGTACCCGCCGCTCGGTTTTCTCACTTTTACCAGCGCAGTAGCGAGGGGGGAATCTTGAGCGTGCTGAGTCATCGAGTTGGGCGGGAACACCTGAAGAGCGCCGTAAAGTATTTCTGGAAAAATCGCGGCAGAAGCTTGCCTACCGCCGCTGCGCCATTACCATAGAATTATGACATTCTGGGGTTTGGCCACGGTTGTGGTGGGCTGCCTCGTTAATCCCGAGACTGCCGATGAGTGCTGGCAGCAGAATCTGGCGGCCACAAGCGTACCGGGAGTGGTGGCAGCAGCGCACAGTGCGGCTGCAACGCCGTTCGCGCCCGTTTTCTCAGGGAATTCGCTAGATGTGGAATTAACTGCGGCAGCGGCGCTGGTGTGGGATGAGCAAACGGACACTATTTTATATGAGCGCGCGATACATGAACGGCGTGAAGTAGCCAGCCTGAGCAAGCTGCTCTCGGCGCTGAAAGTCCGCGAGGAGTTGCCGGGTGCAACGATGGTGGAGATCCCCGCAGCGGCGCGCATGGCCCAGCGCCAGGGGGCACACGTTGCCTTGCCGCCGGGTGAGCATGCGAGCGTGTATGATTTGCTCTCCGCGGCACTTATTCCCTCGGCCAATGACGCGATGCTGGCGCTGGCCTGGGCGGTTGGGGGCGACGAAGAAAGATTTGCGGAGAAAGCCAATGACTTTGCACGACGGCATGGTTTTCTGAATACCCGCATTAGTAATGCCACCGGGCTGCCGGGTGGTGAGCAATTCTCGACGGCAGCCGATATCAAGGGATTGTTTCAGCTGGCGTATCGCGACCAGACCCTGCGCAATTTGCTGGTGGGCGAGCGTGGTGTGCTCGTGACGCAGGAGGGGACGCGCCGCAGCTACGTTTCGACGAATGAATTGCTCGATAGCTACCTCCCGATTCTGGCCGGCAAGACCGGCTATACGCCGAGCGCGGGGCAGAACCTGGTGATTATGACCTATGGCGAGCGTGGGCAGCGCATTGGCGCTGTTGTGCTGGGCAGCACCGATCGCTTCCAGGATATGAAAACGCTGGTCGAGTGGGTGCAGCGCAACTATACTTGGCCATAAGCTATGAGCCCAACGTTTGCTGACCCGGAACAGGTGTTAGCCGTGACGCGGGTGTTTATTATGGCGACGCTGACATTCCTGGTGGCATTTAGCCTGACGCCAACGCTGAGTCATGTTTTGTACAAGTATAAATTCGGCAAGACGATTCGGGCGACGGGCGCAACGCCGATCTACTCGAAGTTGCACGCTGCGAAAGCCGGCACGCCGGTTGGTGGCGGTATTATCATCTGGGGCACGGTGCTGCTCCTGGCCTTGTTGTTCTGGCTCCTTGATTACTTTTACCCGACGCCCTTTTCCGATAGCTTGAATTTTCTTTCCCGGCCGCAAACGCTCTTGCCGCTGGGGGCACTGGTTGCCTCGGCGCTGGTGGGCTTGGTCGATGATTATTTAAATGTAATCGGCTTTGGTCCCTCGAGTGGTGGTATTGGGGTCAAACAGCGCTTGGTTCTCTACACGGCGATTGCCGCCTTTGGTGCCTGGTGGTTTTTTACGAAGCTGGGCTGGAGCATTATTCACGTTCCTGGGGTCGGCGATTTTGAGATTGGCTGGTGGTATGTGCCGCTGTTTATGCTGGTGCTGGTGGCCACCGCTTTTTCGGTGAACGAGGCCGATGGGCTGGATGGCTTAGCCGGCGGTATTCTGCTGTTTTGCTTCGGCGCCTACACGGCGCTGGCGTTTGCCTTGGGGCGCGTGGAGCTGGCGATGTTCTGCGCCGCGATTGTTGGGGCGTTGCTGGCGTTCTTGTGGTTCAATGTGTACCCGGCGCGATTCTTCATGGGGGATACAGGGGCGATGAGTTTGGGCACAACTCTGGGCGTGATCGCGATGCTCACTAACTCAGCATTAGTCCTGCCCATTATCGCGTTTCCGTTAGTCTTAGAATCGGTTTCAGTAATTATCCAAGTAACGTCGAAGAAATTGTTTGGCAAAAAAGTATTTTTGTCGGCGCCCATTCACCATCATTTTGAAGCGCTGGGGTGGCCGGAGACAAAGGTGACGATGCGGTTCTGGATCGTGGCGGCTGTCTCGGCCAGCATCGGGCTTGTCGTTGGCCTGCTCGGCACCGGCAGCTGGAGTTTGTAGTAAAAAATAAGAGTGCGTGGCTGCGTATACCGGCAGGACAGATGCTTTTGCTGCAGGTTCCTTAGGGCTGGTATGAATGTATACTTAGCGTAAGGTCCAACCGGTTCATTCACCCATGTACGGCCTAACATGCAATACCGTTGCCACCGTGGCCTACTAATACCCGAGGTTATATTTTGCATGTTCCACTTTTCAGACACTGTCTCCAAGGTTAGTGTCCAGGACTACAGCAAGCGCCGTTTCATAGATAGAGAGTGGCGATAGCCGCTACTCACTCCCTTGAAAGGGCACCTCAACGCAGGGGCTCTCCATCGAATTTAGCCCTCGGAACTGCTATTCCCACTTCCACACACTCTTGTATCACTATTCACCAAAGAGCAATCCGTTGATCGCACTGACTTTATAGTTCTGCGCGGAGCGTGATGCGTCAAGAACTATTCTGGCAATAAATGAAAACACCCGGGGGTTGAAGCCGGGTGGGGGATTTTCTGCCGTGATTTTATCACTCTCTGATAAGTACTGCCATCGCATTATCATGAAGACAAATTGTGTCGCCCGCAGTTAGCCGACGCAGTTCGCCATACCCGAGTGACTTTCCATTGACTATTGCTCTCTTGCTGTTCGTTGAATAGCTGGTGATGGTGATATTAAGGTCACTGTCGACGATCACGAGGCAATGAAATCTGGAAATGTACGGGCACTGTACTACGATTTCGCACTGCTCATGCCGTCCCAGACGATACAGGTCTGGTGCAAGTTCTATTTTGCGCTGCTTGTTTTGGGAATCAGCAACGCATAGAAAGTACTTCTGGCAAGGCACTTTGCTTTTCCCTCGCTTTTTTAAGAGACTACTGAGCTTCATTGTTTTTTCTCTGGCAGGGAACGGGTTGTTGAAAAGGGCTGTTGCGATTATGCACATCTATTTCTATTTGTCAAGCCTATGTAATGGTTCAATACCTTTACCACACATCAATGTGTCGTAAGAAAACTCTACGGTTGATGCAAAAAAAGAAAACACCCGACGGGTAGGTCGGGTGGGGAGAACGATTATAACTTTTACGCATACAGGCGTCGGCCCATGTGCTCTGTATACGTTCGATGGACAGGCGTCCAAAGCGGGAACGAGTTCGGGCCATGTGAGTGCCAGAGACACAGGGCGATTCCTGCCCAGCCGGTCGGTACGAAGCCGTTCGTATCAGCCAGTAAGAGGTTGCGGACAAATTCTGGCGACCAGGGAAATGGTTCGAGTTGGCAGTGTTCATCTGCCGACTTCGCACCTCGCGCTCTCTGGATCACCTGCCAGGCAGTGAGAGGTGTCGTGGCATAAAAACAGAATTCATAGTTCAAGCGTCCCCAGGTCTCATCGGCAACGACGCCAACGCATACTAAATCCTGGATCTCGCCGGGCAACAGGCCGAGTTCTTCCTTGAACTCCGTGCGGATGCCAGTGAATGGGTCCTGCTCATCCGGACGAAGTCGCCCGGCCGGGACAACGTGACGCAGATTACCCCAATCGATCTTTGGACTGCGAACGCCGAGCAGAAAGCAGTTGTCCGAAGTAATAGTGACGGCGAGAAATCCAATCGCGCGGTGTCGGTGTTCCTCAGCGATGCCAGGAGCCACCGTCTCATGGGTCGTGCCCATAAAGTTCTTGTAGTTCGATACACCGCAGCGCAGATGCAGACTCCGGACGCGGACGTCCACAGAGCGTGCGACCAGGAGCGGTCCAGGTTTGAGATTCGGATTTCGCTCCAGCTCTTGCCCCCAAACTACCTCGACCTTCTCAACGACGTCGCTCGGCAGGGGTTGAAGTTCCTCCTTTTGCATATAGATGTCACCCTCTTGAAAACAACCAGTTGTAACAACGCGAACGGGATACTCCATGGCCAACCCTCCTCAAGTTGGTTGTGACAAAGATCGATCAGAAATGGCGCTGAATATTTTTATCAGATAATCAGGCTTATGTCAAACAGGTAGTCGAGCTGAGCATAAGAAAACACCCGGTTGTGAGGCCGGGTGCGGGGTACTTGTTATTGTACTTGAATGAGCTGCTAGTAGGCGAGCAAGGTTTTGCGAAACCGCCGATATGTTTGCATACCTGCTAATTGGGTAGTAGCGTCGTCCAGCCACGCTTCTGCTTCCGCCGCCCCCAACTGTAGTTCAAGTCCCGCTTTATTTTCAGCGGACTTGAGTTCGCGCAGGGCAGCGGCCGCGGCACCTTGGTTGCCGTTGAGAACGCTGGCTTGAAACCGGGTGCGAAGCGCATGAGCCGCCGCACGAAACTTGCGGCTGTGCTCCGTGATCGCATCGGCAACCAACTGCTCGAGGCTGTCGCGGTATTCCTGTAGAGCTGCTACTTTTGCTTCGTACGAGGATTTGGCGACACGACCGATTGCATGCTGAAGCGCTTCATCGGCTTCCATCACCGCACCGTAGTCACGCTTGAAGTTCTCGCTCGTTAATACCTCGCGAGCCACTATTGGCCTCTGGTTCTCGAGATAGTAGTGAGCCGCGCGAAAGTCGTCCTGAACAGAGCCAAGTAAGTAGCTGACGCGCAGCTCGAGCCCGCGGGCGATAGCTGCATCCCACCCTTCTTTGAAGCACCAAGGGGCTGCTTTTGGCCCCTTTTTGTTGCTGCTTCTCCAGAAGTAGATGTGGTCGCCTTTCTGTGGCTCACGAACCGGCTCCCACGTTTTAATCGTGGGCGGCTCACCAGGTTCGACTTGCCCGCCGTCGTTGCGCTGGAAGAACAGATCTTCGCCTCGCGAGGTCGAAATGAATCCGTAACCACCACGCTCATTGATTCTGAAAGATCTTACTGTGCCCGTTTCCATATCACACCTCACTATCACGAAACGGAATGGTGCTACCTGATTTCTCTTTGAGCTCTGCAACACTGCTGAGCCTGGTAGGTCGTAGTTACGACGAGGGATATACTATACTATATTCAAATTTATGTCAAGTATGGCCTTTTGTGCCCTTAGTTAGGGATATGCCCTACCACACATCGATGTGTGGTAGAAAACCATAGGTTGATAAAAAAAAGAAAACACCCGACTGTTAGGCCGGGTGGGGGGAATCGAAAGGTTAGCGAACTGTGAGCTTTGGTGGCTATTGGCCGAATCGTCGGGCGCAAACCACGAACGCCATCTGAAAACTGAGTAGGAGTATCATTTGCCATTCTTTTCGCGAGATCCTGCATTCCTCGGCAGCGTCAAACTTCAGTTTTTTGAAGCAGTGAGCTACAACCCCAACGCTTTCATGGTTTGGCCTCTGTCTGACTAATTCTCGGATCAACTCTACCGTCATACGCTGCGCAGGAGTGTTGGTGTACTCTGCAGCTGCATTCCAACCAGCTGCAAAAAACTCGTAAATTCGCAGCAGAGATGAGGGTGGATCGAGTGCGAAAGCCTCCCCCTGGTATGTTTCTTCCCAGAATTTCTGCACGGTAGATTCGAGTTGACCCGTATGCTCGAGGTGAGCATTTGCTCCCAACATTTCTGCAAGCTCCTCACGTCTGAGCGGGTCGTGCCCGAAAGTAGCAATACAGTTGCTCCGATTCGGGCTGGTGTAGATAAAGAAGTGACTTGCTTTCACTGGTTTTCCTTTCTCATAAGAGTTGTAAGGAACATCTTTCTTGATCTTTTATAATCAAATAGTTGTATTTTGTCAAGTCTACTGCCGCGATGCGTTGGCCTTTATACTGGAGGCTTATGGACCTGAAAAATAAGCGGGTGACTGTCATGGGCCTGGGGTTGCATGGTGGCGCGGTTGGGACGATCGCCTGGCTGGTGAGGCAAGGCGCCAGCGTGCTGGCGACGGATTTGAAAACAGAAGCTGAGCTAGCGCCATCACTTGAGCGCCTGCGAAAAGAGTTGGGGCGAAAGTTCAAGAACGTGCAGTTTGTTCTCGGCGTGCATCGCGAAGAGGATTTTAGGCTCACCGACATGGTCGTGCGTAATCCAGCCGTGCCGCGGAAGTCGAAGTATTTACAGATTGCGCACGAAGCTGGCATCCCTATCGAAATGGATAGCAGCTTGTTTTTTGCGGCCTGTGCCGCGCTGGGCGCGACTGATATTATTGGCATCACGGGTAGCAAGGGGAAGACAACATGTACGAAAGTACTAGCGGCGCTGCTGCAGGCTGAGGATGAAGAGGCACACCTGGTTGAGGTGGGGACAGACGGCGTCTCGCCACTGGCTGAGCTAAAACACATTACGCCAGAGACGACGGTTGTTTTTGAGCTGTCGAGCTGGCGCCTGGAGGCGCTTGCTGAGCGGAAAATAAGTCCGCCGGTGGCGGTGATTACCTCGCTGTATCGCGACCACTTAAATACCTATGAATCGTTTGAGGAATATATTGAGACGAAGCAGACGATTTTTCGCTTTCAGAAGAAAAATGGGCAGGTGGTGCTGAATGCGGATGATGCGCAGTTGCGTGCACATGACCTCGAGACACCAGGTAAACGCTTCTGGTTTTCGATGCGCGAGCTGCCAGCAGACGCCGAGGGAATTTTTGTCCGAGATGGCGCAGTCGTGATACGGCTCGAGGGAGCAGAAAGCGTGCTGTTTCCCGTGCATTCGATCGCGCTGCCGCACGAACATGAGCGGCGTAATGTCCTGCCAGGAATTTTGCTGGCGTATCTTCGTGAGGTGCGACTCAAGGATATTGCCCGAGGTGTTCGCGCGCTGGAACGTCTGCCACATCGTCTGGAAACTGTTCGGGAAGTTCAGGAGGTGCGTTACATCAACGACTCAGCGGCCACGATGCCGGACGCGACTATTGCGGCGCTCAGAAGTTTAGCGGGGGAGCGTATTGTGCACATCCTCGGTGGTGGAGATAAAGCCCTGCAATTCGAGGAGCTGGCCAACGCTGAAGCCGCGAGTGTTATTCGCGCCCTGATCTGGCTGCCCGGCACGGCGACGGCAAACATGCGAGCAGCTCTCAAGCAGGCTTTTGGAGATGCGGCGCCGCCAGCGTACGAGGTTGCCACTATGCCTGAGGCAGTGCAGCGAGCGACAGAACTTGCGCAGCCGGGAGATGTCGTGCTGCTGTCGCCAGGCGCAACAAGTTTTGGCTTGTTTTTGCATGAGTTTGATCGCGGCGAGCAGTTCCGCGCAGCGGTAGACCCTTTATGACAAAGCACTCGTCTGATCACGTTCTTCTCCTCACCGTGCTCGGACTGACCTTGTTCGGCGTGATTATGGTGGCATCGGCATCATCGGTGATTGCCGAACGTTTTCGGGAGAGCCCCTACTTCTTTGCCCAGCACCAGGTGCTGTATGGGGGCACGGTGGGGCTGGCGCTTTTTCTGATCGGCTACTTTGTGCCGTATGGTGTGTGGCGTAAAGCTGCTCTGCCGAGCCTGGTTATTTCTTTGGTGCTGCTGGTGCTCGTTTTTGTGCCGGGGTTGCAGGTGTCGTATGGCGGCGCGTCGCGCTGGATTGGGTTCGGGCCAATTACCTTGCAGCCAACGGAGATAACAAAGCTGGCGATTATTATTTACCTGGCGGCGTTGCTGGAGAAGAAAGGCGAGGAGGTGCAGAGTTGGCGCAAAAGCGTGTTGCCCTTTTTGGTCATCACCGGGCTGCTCAGTGGCTTAATCATTCTCCAACCCGACATTGGCACCCTGTTTAGCATTACCGCTATTGCTTGGTCGATGGTTTTCGCGGCCGGCTTCCGACTGCATCATCTGGGGATCGTTCTGCTCATTGGGGGCAGCTTGTTTGCTGTTTTAGTTAACACAGCGCGCTATCGCCTGGAGCGCCTGATGGTGTACCTGCACCCAGAGCTTGATCCGCAGGGGATCGGCTACCAGATTAACCAGGCGCTGCTCGCGGTAGGCACCGGCAGCTGGTGGGGGCTCGGCCTCGGCCGGAGTCGACAGAAGTACTACTACCTGCCTGAGCCGGCGGGGGACTCAATTTTTGCGGTCATTGCAGAGGAACTGGGCTTCGTCCGTACGATCATGGTCGTGCTCGCCTTTGGCGTGATTGCCTGGCGCGGATTCGCGATTGCACGGCAAGCGCCGGACACGTTTAGCCGACTCCTGGCCTGCGGGATCACCAGCTGGATCGTTGTCCAGGCGTTTATTAATATGGGCGCGATTATGGCCCTATTACCGTTGACCGGAATCCCTTTGCCGTTTATCAGCTACGGCGGCTCGGCGCTCGCGACCATTTTGCTGGCGGCGGGAATTCTGCTGAATATCTCGCGCTATACCGTGCTACAGTACAAGACATGAGAATCGTGCTGACGGGCGGCGCCACGGGCGGACACGTGATACCCTTTGAGCCGATCGTGGATGCGCTGCGAGTGGTGTATGCCGAGCAGAAAGAGAGCTTGCCGGGCTGGATTGATGCGAGCCGGCTCGATATTTATTTTCTCGGCGTTTTGACTGAACCTGCCGCGCGCTACTTTGAGCAGCTGGGGGTGAAAGCCATACACATTCCCTCTGGTAAGCTACGCCGCTACCCCTCGGCCCAAACAGTGGGTGACTTGCTGGGCCGACTGCCGCTGGGAGTACTCAAGGCCCTGCTCCAGATGTGGCGCATCATGCCCGATGCGGTGATTAGCAAAGGGGGATTTGGCAGCCTGCCGACGAGTGTGGCGGCCGTTTTTTACCGCATCCCTTTTCTGTTACATGAGTCCGATGCGGTGTTGGGGTTGGCTAACCGTGTCATGGCGAGCTGGGCATCGGTTATTACGGTCGGCTACGCCGATACGCGACGCACCATTCAGTACTATAAGAACAAAACGTTGGTTACGGGCACGCCCGTGCGCGCTCTGCCGGCGAGGCCAGACCCCGCCGCGATCAAGCGAGAGTATGGGCTGCCGGATAGCAAGCCGATGCTGCTCGTGATCGGCGGCAGCCAGGGCGCGAAGCAGATTAACGACGTCGTGCTGCAGGTGTTACCCTCACTTGTACACGATATGGCGGTTATCCACGTGACGGGCTCCGAGCATGAGGCAGCGGTGAAGCAACGGGCGACGGAGGTGCTCAAGAGCGCGCCGGCGGTGCAGAACTATAAAGTCTTCGGATACTTGCCGCGAATTTTGCCAGTGATGGCGGCGGCGGATGTTGTGCTGAGCCGGGCCGGGGCGACGTCGCTCGCGGAGCTTGCTCATGTGCGTAAAGCCAGCATCGTGGTGCCGCTATCCGGAGCCGCGCAGGATCACCAGCGGCACAATGCGGCAGTGCTGGAAGCAGCGGGCGCAGCGCGAGTGCTTGATCCGGATAACCTGGGACGTTCACTCCTTGAGCAAAGTATCCGAGATATTCTTAACCATCCGGAAATTCGCGCCACACTAGAAACAAATATTGCGCTACTCGATAAGCCGCGCGCGGCGCGCGATATTGCTGAGCTGGCGTTTAAGCTGGCGCGCGGTTTTGCGCCGCGCCAGGGAGCTGCGAAAGAATAAGGCGTGCTTGCGCTAGCAAAAAACGTGCTCATGGTGGGGGTGGGCGGCGCCGGTATGCGGGGGCTGGCGTATCTACTGGCGCAGCGAGGCACGAACGTTATCGGCAGTGATACGCAGCAAGCTCTGCTGCAGTATGCGGCTGACTTGGCATTTGTGCAGTGGACTGCCGCCTCCAGTAAACCGCTGGCTGACCTGTTAATTTATTCTGATGCGGTGCCGCCCAGCGACCCGATGCGACAGCATGCGCAGCACGCGGGCATACGCGAGCTGGCGTATCACCAGGCGGTGGCGGAATTGGCTCATTCGAGTCGGCTGATTGCAGTTGCCGGCACGCATGGGAAATCAACAACGACGTTCATGCTGGCGCACATTTTGATTGAGCATGGCCAGGATCCGACAGTGCTCATTGGCGCCGGCGTGTCGACCTGGGAGGGTCGCGGAGCGCGGCAGGGGCAGGGAGACCTGTTTTTGCTGGAGGCCGATGAGTACCGTGATCACTTTCTCAGCTACCGGCCGCTGGGAGTCATTATTGTCTCGCTCGATTTTGATCACCCCGATTACTTTGCGTCGTTTGAGGCGGTCCAGCGAAGCTTTGCGACTTTTCTGGAGCAGCTGGAGCCAGACGGCTGGGCGGTGACGACCGTTGCGCTCAGGGAAAACACCCCACTGCCGTGGCCAGCCAGGACGTTAACGGGAGAAGCTGCGGCTGATTTTCCGCCTCGCATTGAGGGTGCCCACATGCGCAGCAACGCTGCCCTGGCGGTTGTTGCGGCGGAGCAGCTTGGCATCGCGGCCGACTCTGCCCGCGCTGCGTTAGCAACACTGCCGCAATTACATCGCCGCCTTGAACCACTGGGTCAGGTTGGGCCACTAAAAATTATCTCTGACTATGGGCATCATCCAGCCGAAATCGCCGCGACACTGCAAGCGGTTCGGGAAACACAGCCAGGAAAAATCCTGGTTCTGCTGGAAGTTCATATGCTGGAGCGACTGCAGCGCTTTGCTGAAGATTTTATTACGGCGTTGCGCGCCGCAGATGGCATTGTTCTGTTACCGGTCTTTTTGCCAACCGGGCGGGGCAGCGAAAGAGCAGCCGCCGATGCGGCCCTGGGTGGACTGGCGCAGCAACTGCGCGAGGGTACCTCCCGCCTCGTTGAGCAGGTTGATTTTGAACACCTGGCCCCGAAACTTTCGGCGTTCGCTGATTCATATGATGTCGCGCTTGCCTTTAGCGCGGGTATCTTAGACCGACATTTGCGCCAGATTGTCAATCTCCCCTGACAGCAGCTGCAGCGCTCACTGGACGTACCCGCTGCTTCTGGTTATAGTGCCCAGTTGACCTGTCTTCATTCTCTTTGAAATACTACTTGACTAAAAGTCAACATGAGGCTATATTATCCGTTATGACATTTACTGCGACAATTTTTGAGGAAACAGCCCGCGGCCTTCTCGAGGCGCTGGATGCTCGTTCGCGCGATATTATTAACCGACGTTACGGCCTTGTTTCCGGTGAGGGGGAGACACTGGAGAGCATTGGCCGGGAATATGGGGTCACGCGGGAACGGGTGCGCCAAATAGAGGCTTCGGCTAAGAAACTACTCGCCCGACGGGAGGATTTGCTGGCGCAGGTGAATCAGGAATTGACCGAAGCTTTTGCCCACCATGGCGGGGTGATGACAGCCGACCACTTATTTGAGCTGGTGAGCCGGGAATCCGGGGACGCAATTAAGCCAGCGTTGGTGACATTTTACCTCTACATTTTACCTTCCTTTGAATATGTTTCGAAGTCCCCCGTGTTTGGTCCACACTGGTCGCACCCAGCACTGCACCGCAAATACAATGCCGCCGTTGTTGCGGCGGCTGAGGAACTCCTGACGAGTGCTGCCCACCCGCTGCCGGTGGCAGAGGTTATTAGGGGTGTGCGCTCGAGCCTGAGCTTGCCCGCGAGCGAGCTGCCCGACCAATGTGTTGATGCGCTCTTGCGCGCAAGCAAGCGCATGGAGCCGACAGTCTTTGGTGAGTGGGGCTTGATTGATTGGGTGGAAACGCGGCCGCGGGGTGTTGGGGATAAAGCCTACGTTGTGCTGCGGCGCCACGGCAAGCCGGCGCATTTTCGTGCTATCACCGAAATGATTAATGACGCTCGCTTCGACCAGAAGCGCGCGCACGCTCAGACGGTTCACAATGAGTTGATTAAAGATGAGCGCTTTGTTTTAGTCGGCCGAGGACTGTATGGTCTGAAAGAGTGGGGCTACATGCCCGGCACCGTGGCCGATGTTCTCGAGGCAATTTTGGCTCAAGCAAACGACCCACTGAGCCGCGAAGAACTCCTGGACCGCGTGCTGGAGCAGCGCTTGGTGAAAAAAACAACTGTGCTGCTCAGCTTGCAGAATAGTGACAAAATTCAGCGCCTCGAAGGCGATCGTTACACCCTGCGCTAAACCGCGGTATACTTAGGGGGTTATGCTGGAGGAATTTTTAGGTATCAGCCTCGCCTGGGGGTGGCTGGTAGGTGTCGTTGTCGTACTGGCGCTGATTTGGCGCTTGTATATGAATATCATTACCAACGACTACGCCAACGCTATCCAGTGGACGTACCTGCACATAACAGTCCCCGAGGAAGCGGACCAGACACCGAAAGCCATGGAAAATACCTATGATACGTGGGATGGCATCCATAAGAACCCTGACCTGATTGAGAAGTACTTCGATGGGATGCTGGAGGCCTGGTATAGCTGTGAGATTTACTGCACCAAGGGGCGAGTGCGCTACATAATGGTGGTGCCCACTGCCCACCACACTTTTTTTGAAGGCGTCATTTACGGCCAGTATCCGCAGGCGGAAATTACTGAAGTGGAAGATTATACCCAGCGTTACTCCTGGCGGGATATCGAAAAGAAATTTGATGTGTTTGGCACCGAAATGATTCTCGCCGAAGATGATTTCCTGCCGGTTAAGACCTACCGTGACTACGAAGATACGCTGGCTGAAGAAGAAAAATACGTTGATCCGCATCAGGCGCTGATCGAGGCGTATACGAATGTTAATGAGGGCGAAGAATTTTGGGTACAAGTGATGGTCCGACCCGTTAAATCGACGGTCGTGACCGAGTGGGCGGCGGCCGCAGAGGAAAAGATTAACGAATTAGCCGGGAAAGAAGTAGAGAAAAAGCGGAGCCTTTGGAGCCAAGCAGCTGATGCCTTATTGGCAGTTCCCGGCTTGTTTATTCGTGCCATTATTCAAGGGCCGCTCGAGGCGGGCGACTCCAGGGGAAATGGCGGCACTACGTTTCCGAAAGTCAGCGAGCTGGATCGGGCGAAAATGGAGGGTATTGTGCGCAAGATCTCCAGCGGCGGCTATAAGACAAAAATTCGCGTACTGCATATTGCTCCCGCGGGCAAAATGCACAAGCCAAATGTCGGCCGGGCACTAGGCGGGTTTAAGCAATTTAATACGTTTCACCTCAATGCCTTTGCCCCGGACCCGGAGACAAAATCGAATGCGCCCGATTACATCCTGAAAGATTGGCGGCGCTACTGGCGTAAGCGCCGTGTCTTTCTCGGTTTTCAGTGGCGCGACTTTGGCAATATCAACAGCGGGTTTTTTATGAGTGCCGAAGAATTAGCCACGCTGTATCACTTCCCAGTGAAGTATGTGCGCGCACCGGCGGTGGAGCGGGCAAAAGCTGGTTCTGGCGGGCCGCCAGATAATGTACCCTTTGTGTAATGACTACCCCAGAATCAGACATCACCGTCATTGGGCAGACTCGCTTCCGCGGTCAAAATAAACCGTTCGGTATCTATGCCGACGATCGACGGCGGCACGTGTACCTCATCGGAAAAACTGGCGTTGGTAAAACGACTCTGATCGAAAATATGATTCGCCAGGATATCGAAACGGGCAAGGGAGTCGCTCTGGTTGACCCCCACGGGGATCTGGCTGACTCTCTGCTCGACGTGATCCCGCCGCAGCGGGTGAATGATGTTATTTATTTTGACCCGGCCGATGTCGACTGGCCGATTGCGTTTAACGTACTTGAGGCGGTTGATCCCCAGTATAAGTATTTAGTTTCTTCGGGTCTAATTGGATCGCTCAAAAAAATCTGGGCCGATTCCTGGGGACCGCGGCTGGAGTATATTCTGCGTAATACGATTCTGGCGTTGCTGGATTACCCCTCGAGCACGATGCTCGGTATCTTGCGGATGCTTGGCGATAATAAATACCGCAAAAAAGTAGTGACGACGATTCAGGATCCGGTGGTGCGGTCGTTCTGGCTGAATGAATTTGCTAACTACAATGAACGGTTCCGGAGCGAAGCGATTTCGCCCATTCAGAATAAAGTTGGGCAATTCCTGACCTCTTCAATTATTCGTAACATCGTGGCGCAGCCGAAGAGCACGATCGACATGAAAGATATTATGGATAACAAGAAGATTTTGCTGATTAACGCCTCGAAAGGACGCATCGGGGAAGACAACTCTGCCTTGCTCGGGGCCATGCTCATCACGCGTATTCAGCTGGCAGCGATGGACCGGGCGCATATTCCGGAGAGCGAGCGGGTTGATTTTCACCTCTACGTGGATGAATTTCAGAACTTTGCGACGGAATCCTTTGCGACTATTTTGTCGGAAGCGCGCAAATATCGGCTCAATCTGACAATTGCCCACCAGTACATTACGCAGATGGAGGAGCCGGTACGAGATGCGGTCTTTGGTAATGCCGGCACGATTGTCTCGTTTCGCGTAGGGGCGACCGATGCTGAGTTTATGGCAAAGGAGTTTGCCCCAACGTTTACTGAGACGGACCTTGTTAACCTCGATAAGTACAACGCGTACATTAAGCTGATGATCCACGGTATTACGAGCAAGCCCTTTAGTATGCAGACGATTCCGCCCTCGCCGGCAGCGTATGGCAAGCGCGCGAATGTTATTAAGGTTTCGCGCGAGCGCTATGGGCGACCGCGGCAGATGGTTGAGGATAAGATTGCTCGCTGGAGCGGTATTGTCTTTACCACCGCAGCGGCCGAGGAGAGCGGAGAGTTGCCGCGGGCGGGAGTGGGAAAAGAGCGCCGTTCTGAGAAAGAATCGCTGCTCGCTAGCCTCCCCTCCCCCGCGCAGGCAGATGCGGAGCTCGAGGATGCGAACGGGCCAGTTGGGCAGGAAGAAATTACTGATTTGGCCAGCTTGCTGACGGCATCAAAGCCGCTGCCGGCTCGCGTAGCTGGAGAGACGCCGCCACGCATAGAAATTACCTGTGCCCGCTGCGGGAAAGAGAGCGATGTGCCCTTTGTACCTGCCCCTGACCGGCCGGCCTACTGCAAGGAGTGCTACAGCATCGTGAAAGCGGAGCGTAAAAAAGAGGCACGCCTGCCTGACCGGCAGGCAGGCGCGTGGCTGGGGCCGAAGCCGCCGCAGATGCGGTAAGCATGATATACTGAGCACGACGTATATGAAAGATACCGCCCGACCACATGAAAAAATTTGTCTTGATCAGCCGTTTGATTTCGCTGAAAATGCCAACTGGCGCATTTTTCGGATCATGGCAGAATTTGTCGAGGGTTTTGAATTTCTTTACCCGCTCCGGCGCGAGGTGACTATTTTCGGCTCGGCCCAATTAACAGAAAAGTCTCATTGGTACCAGGAGGCACTCGCGTTTGGCCGCTTGCTAGCCGAGAATAATTTTACCGTGATCACGGGCGGAGGGCCGGGCGTTATGGAGGCCGCGAACCGCGGGGCGGTCGAGGGAGGCGGAGAATCGATCGGGCTGGATATTGAGTTGCCTACCACGCAACGGCGTAATGAGTACATCAAGCGCGGGATTGGCTTTCACTACTTTTTTATTCGCAAGGTGATGCTGTCGGCCTCAGCCCAGGCCTATGTTTTTTTTCCCGGCGGTTTTGGCACCTTGGATGAATTTTTTGAAATGATCACGCTGGTCCAGACGAAAAAAATGGAGCCGGTGCCGATCGTCTGCGTGAGCAATGAATTCTGGCTGCCGCTCGATGACTGGATTCGGGACAAGATGGTCCAGGAAACCAAGATGGTCGACTCCAGTGATGTTGACTTGTACAGGGTAGTGGATTCGGCGCAGGAAGCATTTGCGTTGGTTAAGGATTCCAAAGAGCGGAAGTATTTCTAATCCCCCCTAGCCTCCCTTCCGCCAGCTGGCGGAGCAAGGGGGGCATTAGTAGTTTGCGCAGGCAGAGCGCGTTGAGTAACCTTTATCGCATGAACGCTATTTCGACTGACACGTTGCGCGAGAAGTTTTTGCAGTTTTTTGAGTCCAAGAGACACGCGCGGATTCCCAGTGCGCCCTTGGTACCGGAGAATGATCCCTCGGTGCTCTTTACAACTGCGGGTATGCACCCGTTAGTGCCGTATCTGAAAGGACAGCCGCACCCGGCGGGCAAACGCTTAACGAACGCGCAGAAGTGCCTGCGGACCACTGACATTGAAGCGGTGGGAGATGCGACACACGCGACGGTCTTTGAAATGCTCGGCAACTGGTCCTTGGGAGATTACTTCAAGGCAGACGCGATTGCGTATAGCTGGGAATTTTTAACGTCTGAGCAGTGGCTGAGCATTGATCCAAGCTATGTGGCGGTCAGCGTGTTTGCGGGGGATGCCGATGCGCCGCGCGATGAGGAATCGGCGAGTATGTGGCAGAGGCTTGGCGTGCCAGAGTCCCGGATTGCGTATTTGGGGAAAGAGGATAACTGGTGGCCCGCCTACGCTCCGCCCGTAGGCGGAGCTACGGCGGGGAAACCCGCTGGGAATGTGCCAGCAGGACCGCAAGGCCCAGATACTGAGATGTTTTACTGGTGTGCTAACACTCCACCGCCGGATCACTTTGATCCCACTGATAAAAACTGGGTTGAGATTTGGAACGATGTGTTTATCCAGTACGACCGCGGCGCAGACGGCGAGCTGCGCGAGCTATCCCAGCAAAACGTCGATACCGGAATGGGTCTCGAGCGGACGGTTATGATCCTGAATGAGTTGTCGTCGATCTACGAAATTGATACTTTTGCGCCGCTGCTCACCTGGCTCGATGCGCAGATTCGTCAGCCGGATGAACGCTGGCGGCGCATTTTGGCGGATCACCTTAAAGCGATTACGTTTGTGCTTGGCGATGACGTGCTGGTACAGCCCTCGAATACTGAGCGGGGGTATGTTGCCCGCCGGCTCATTCGGCGCGCGGTCGTGGCGGCTCGGACACTGCGGATTGAGGGTATCACAGCGGCGATGACCCGGGGCTTGCAGGTGATTGTTGAGCAGTACAGCAACGTCTACCCATCGCTCTTGAGCCGTGCAGACGAGGCTGAGCGACTCTTGAGGGAAGAGTTGCATAAGTTTGAGATGGCGCTTGATCGCGGACTGAACGAACTTGCAAAAAATCAGACTGGTAGCTTCACCGGTTATCAGGTTTTTGGGGTTTCTTCGACCTATGCCGTGCCCATTGAGCTCGCTGAAGAATTTATTGTGGGGCGAGGTGATTCTTTCTCGCCTAACTATGCTCAGGAATTGGCTGAGGCTAGGACGCAGCATCAGGAAAAATCGCGCACGGCGGCCGCAGGAAAATTTAAGGGGGGCTTGGCTGACCACTCGGTGCGTTCGGTGCAGTACCACACCGCTACGCATTTGCTGAACCAGGCACTGCGTGATGTTTTAGGCGATCATGTGCTGCAAAAAGGCAGCAATATTACCCCGGAGCGACTGCGTTTTGATTTTTCCCACGGCGAGAAATTGACCGCACAGCAGCGTGCGCAGGTAGAAGCGATTGTGAA